>Ga0256404_1000379_pt1 | contig 115892 bp, 99 predicted proteins | sample RumenRJG_01DNA_FD_185990 | JGI IMG/M metagenome (GOLD analysis project Ga0256404, IMG submission 185990) | Bovine rumen microbial communities from Lethbridge, Alberta, Canada - RJG_01 | ecosystem: Host-associated > Mammals > Digestive system > Stomach > Rumen | place: Canada: Alberta... | reverse complement strand
CTTGTTCTTTTGGAACCGCCGCAAGGTAATCGCTAAAACAGAAAATGGAGTTTTTATCTGCAAAAGTCAGTAATCCTCTTATGATCTCCACATATCTTTTATTTCTGATATCGGCCGCAGTTTCGGCATTTTCATCACTTACGATATCAATACCGTCATCTCTGTTACCCTCCCGGATAGCATTTTGCCTGCTGTAAAAGAAATCAATACCGAACATATGCGAAAAAATCGGACGATAAAGTGGGGCAAACAGCTTTCCGATATTTCTTGCATCTTGCAGATGCATTTTCTGCATGGGAAGTAATAATTCCTGTTCAAGGTCAAAGCGGCCTGCCTGCAAATAAGAAAAGCTGTCATCTAACAGATTAGCATATAGCTCGGAAAGTGAGAATTTCTGATTAAATACACGGCTCTGCTCGCTTATTACTGTATCAATGTTTTCAAGTATTTCCCGTATCTCTTGTTCGGTCTGACCGATATTCTCGTCTGTATTGATCTGGGCATCTGCGATCGCTTGCAGCTTTGCTGATACAAGAGTGCGGATATCACTAAGCTGCTTATTTTCGTCCTCAAAGGAATCCTTTATCTGAGAGACGATCTCTTCATATTCATCAATTGACACTTCGGAGATATTGGTCCTGCATCGGAGCATAAAGTCGTCCATTCTTGTTTTCAGATTCCTTACTCGGCTGACCAGTTCACGGCTCTCCCGGAGCGCTTTACCGTAGTTGCCACGTTTGATAAACTCCTGTAATTTGAAACGGTTAACAGAAAAATCCAGTTCGCTGTCGATCTCTTTGGTTCTAAACAAAAACTCATACGCTTCATTTGTCAGAACATAACTGCCACTTTGCTGTTCAAGGAGAATAAGTGAGCGTTGATCTCTGAATTGTTCATCGCTGTTGTAAAAAGTATCAAATGAGCGCACTTTTCCGTTGCTTTGTAGTACATCTGTTATAATATAATCGGTCAGCATTTTTGCGGATTCGGGTTCATAATCGTACACATCAGCAAGTTCTCGCAGAAATGCTGTGATATCTTGTTTTGTGCAGCGTTCGCCGTATCGCAGCGTACTGTCCATGATAAAAACCATTACCATAAGGATAAGATTATCGGTTTTATCATCATCATTATGCAACAATTCGCGAATCTCCGTTGGCTTACTTCTTTGCAGCCAGTATTTGATGAGATTCACGAATCGCATACGTTTCTCAAAATCCTGTAATAATTCTTTGGATTCTGCTGAAATCATTATCTTACCTCATATTATCTGCCAGTATGGGATATGAAAGTATCTCCTGTGGCAATCGTTTATTATCTCCAAGTATCTGTGTGATCTGTTTCTGTTCATCAGCTGTGAAAGGTGGCAGTATTCCAGACATTTCGGGCATGATACATCTTCCGTCGTCACTGTCAGGAAGCTTAATGTTACGGCTCAGTTCCAGCATTTTTTTATATGCCGGAAGGAACAATTCGATATGTAGTTCCTCTGCTGCTTTGCAAAGTCGCAGAAAGATATCAAAGCCGGCTCTGTCGATATCACCGCAATACAGAAAACGAATTGTATCAGCCCCAAGATAAGCTGCATAGGAACGAAATTTATCCTTACCCGTGATGTCATTGCCCTGCCCGAAAATCACACCATCGATTTGAATATCAAATAATGTGTTAGCTTGGGATTCATACATAAGGCGACGAATATTGAACCATATATCCTTGTTTTCACAAATGAGTAAGGTCATAGTTGACTTTCGGACGGGAATATAATCCGAAAAACACTGTTCAGGCGTTTCATAATATCGAAGCGTGTCTCCTATGATTCCGATTGCTTCCAATAGTCTTAAATGATGATCCAATTCCTTCTCTTCCCCGAAGATGGCAAAAGAGCGCTCACGCCTCGACATCATATCATTGCCCTTTTGATCGGTAAGCCATTCACTCAAGCGGCACAAAAACGCCCTGTTATTGTTAAATTGCATTCGATTACGAAGCAGATATCCATTTGCTGAAAGTCTCGGATGAAGTGCATATATCTCATCAGGTGATACCTGCATCGTGTTCCCAATGCAGATAGTGTATCGCATAAACAACGGATTCTTCTGATTCCCGTTTGTTCCACTGCTCTTGATAGGCACTAATATACCATTATTGGTTAGCTCTTTGATCTGTTCATAGAGGTGTTCAGACTCTGTGCAAAATCTGCTGAGTTCCTCTAATGTGATCCGCTTACGAGGAAAATCCTGCAATGCTTTATATAGTGTATTACTGGATTTACTCATACTTTGCCACCTCTAATCTAAATATAGAATAGTATATACATATTGTAGCATAATTTGGTTGAAAAATCAAGCTATCAGCTGTAAGAAACAGATTACTCGAAGTTCGAGCGTTATTATAAAAAAACAGGCAGATACCTTGTTTGAAGTATCTGTCTGTTCTATTTCATAGCTTGCTGTATAGGTCTTTACATAATAGTTGTTTTAAAAACTTCTATATGAGTACTCCCCGTATGGTGTGCCGTTTGATGTTTTATAATGTGTCAATAAGCTTGAGTGAATAGCGCTGGATAATGAGGGCATCATTTGCGGTGAGACCTGCCTTTCCGTCGACATCGCCGGCTTTTTCACCTTCTGCTGTTATGCGGTCTTCGCTTGTACCGTCAACGCCGTACTTTGCCGGGTTCAGATATGCCTGCATTACCATTACAACGTCCGACATATCTACGCCGCCGTCGCCGTTGGCATCGCCTTTTTTGAGTTCTTTTCCGGTAGTTAGCTCGTCAGTTGGCAACTCGCTGAGCGGCTTGAAGGCACGACCGTTAACATCGGCATAATCCTGAGCGGTAGAACCGTCATATCCATATATAGTGCCATTAAAATAATACACTCCATCATCTCTGCCATTGGTTATCGTTCTCTCAGACCAGTCGATATTACATTCCGGATTCATGATAATAATTGATGTCAAGCTTGTACAATAATGAAAAGCACCGCAGCCAATTTTTGACACTGAATCAGGTATAGTTATTGATATGATAATTTCGCAGCCTGCAAAAGCAAAATCACCTATGGTTGTAACAAGATCAGGGATTCTAACTGATTCAAGATTCTGGCAGTCGCAAAAAGCTTGAGCAGCTATGCTTGTAACTGAATCCGGAACTATTATTGATTTAAGATTTATACAGCCATAAAATGCACAATACCCAATGATAGTAACTGTATCTGGAATAGTATATTCGGATGAATTCTTTCCTTCTGGATAAGTATAGAGTATTGTTTTTTCTTTATTAAATAATACTCCATCTATACTTGCATAATTATTGTTTTTTTCTGAAACGTCAATTGCTGTTAAACTTCGGGCACCTCCAAAAACTTCATAACCAATGTCTGTTACTGAATTCGGAATTTTTATTGAAGTTATATTATAACAATTATGAAAGGCATTAATTCCTATATTTGTAACCGACACACCATTAACCTCATCCGGTATGATTATTTCTCCTTCTGCATATTCATCACATTGGATGAGTTCTGCATGATCCGCATATACACGATAAGTCAGGCTGTCCTCAACGAACTCCTCATATTCGTTGCCTTGATAGTCAGTCTCCGCGAAAGCTGTCACAGCGCATTCCGGCGCACTGCTGTAAACCATAGGGAGAGAACCTCCCAAGATACAAAGTGACATAATTGCTGCAATTAATTTTTTCATGGTTCCACCTCGCGAATAAAAATCTATAAACATATTATACTATATTTTCTGCAAAATGTCAATGCGCGATGCGGATAAATCAATTCATTCTGCGAATACTATCAATGAGGTGATGAATTTGAACGGCAATAACTGGCAGGCGGAAAAGCTATCGACATCGCTCAGTGGAAATATCAAAAGGATAAGGGCTATCTCAGGTGGCTCTTCGGACATTCTCGTGAACCGCTTCGTGACCGGAGGCATAAGCTGTGCGCTCATCTGCTGCGACGGTATGGTATCAACTTCTGTCATAACTGAACTTATTTTCGAGCCGATAACCGGTATTGAGCAGCAGAAGAATGCTTCCGCGCTTTTTCACTATATTCAGGAGCAACTTTTGCTTTCGACTGATCGTCCCGAAGCTGAGGACATGGGGAGTGTATTCCGTCTGATAGATTCCGGCTTTGCGATACTTATTGCTGAGGGCATGGATACTGCGCTCGGTTTTGGCGTTCAGGGGTATTCCACCCGCGGAGTTCAGGAGCCTTCCGGCGAGGGAAACATCATGGGAGCACATGAGGGCTTCACCGAAACTATCCGTACCTGTATGTCGCAGATACGCCGCAGGATCAAGAGCCCGGAGCTCGTTATGGAGATGATGCAGAAGGGGTCTAAGAGCAATACCGATATATGTCTGTGTTATATGAAGGATCGTGTTCCGTCCGGACTTATGACGGATATACGCCGTTCGCTCGAACGGATCAAGCTTGAATCCATCCTTTCCACCGGATATATACGTCCGTTTCTTGAAGAACGCCGTTTTGAGGTGTTCAGTTCAACAGGAGTTACCGAGCGTCCGGACGTTCTTTGCTCGAAGCTTATTGAGGGCAGAGTAGCAATTCTTGTGGACGGAGTTCCCTTTGCGATAGTTGTTCCGAAGCTATTCTGCGAGAACTTCCAGACACTTGATGATTATGCCTATAAACCGTACTATGCAGTGTTCATACGCTGGCTGAAATACGGTGCATTTATCATGTCGGTACTGCTGCCGGCGCTTTATGCGGCGATAGTCATGTATCATCCCGAACTGCTTAACAGTACGCTTTTTATGCTGCTGGTAGATTCCGAGAAGAATGCACCTCTTTCGATAATGACAGAATCGTTGTTTGTACTTCTGATGTATGAGGTAGTTCGGGAAGCCGGAGTAAGGCTTCCGAAACCTGTCGGCGGAGCAGTGAGTATCATCAGCGGACTTATTATCGGAGACGCTGCGGTAAAATCCGGACTTGTCAGTACGCCTCTTCTTACTATGACAGCACTTGCAGTTCTTGGCGGATTAGTAGTTCCGGAACTTAATCCTCCGATAACAGTTCTCAGGTTTGCATTTCTGATAGCAGGCGGTCTTATGGGGCTTTTTGGGATAAGTCTGCTTGCGTGTGCAGTTCTTGCGAATATATGCGCCACTGAGGATTATGGATTTCCTTACACGGCACCGCTTTCTCCGTTCAGAAGAAGCGGCATGAGCGATACGCTTATCCGTGCAGACATGAAGAAAATGCAGGAGCGCGGATTCACAGTGGAGGAATATCATGAATAAGATCAGCGGGAAACAGCTTTATTCAGTGACTATGATAGGGGAGATATTTGCTATATTCTGTCTTCAGGGGAGCATAGGGCTGCTTACTGCTGCCGGATATGCAGCGGCTTCACTGATAGTATGTGCTGTTGTAATGCCGTTTGCATGGGCGTATAGGTCAGGAAAAGAACTGCCTGAGGCGGCAGAATTCTTGCTGCTTCTGCTAATAATAGCATGGGGAGGAAGTCTGTTTGCGATGCAGTGGTCTGCATCGGAAATGATATATATTCCCTACGAAAATCATGGCATATCAGGAAAACTGCTCATATCAGGATTGATCGCGCTGGTATGTCTGTATATATCGTCAACAGGGATCAAGTCACTTGGAAGAGCAGCAGTGATAGCGGCAGCGATAGGAGCAGTTTGTCTTGCGGTAGTGGTAATAAGTACGCTTTCAAAGCATGATTGGCAGAATATGAGCCATAACGGAAATGAACTCACCTTTGCAGGCGAATTTGTTCGCGGACTGCTCATAAGCGGAAATGCAGCTGCTTTTATAGTTTTGCTTGGCATGGACAAAGGAAGTACCATTTTCAGGACAGGCATATTTTTTGCGGTCAGAGCGGCGGTAGGTGCTGTTGTGATAGTTACGACTGTACTTGCAGTCGGAGATATTATGCCGGCAGTTGAACTTCCGGCTGTAATGGCAGCGCGTCTTGCACAGCCTTTTGCGGCACAGCGTATAGATTCGCTGTTTATGATAGTATTCGCTGTGTATGCTGTGTTTTCGATAGCAGTACAGTCAGCTGCGGCAGTATGTCTGCTTGGCAAACTGTTCCCGAAGATCAGGCGTTTCAGAAGCCTTACAGTTCTTACACTCATGCTGTCATCAGCACTTATAATAAATAATGTTCGGTAGCATCAAAAAACCGCTCACAGCACTGTAAGTTGCCATGAGCGGTCATATTTTTATCTGATTTTTGAGCCTACCGGGATACTGTCGTCAACAAAGATAACTTTAATGCCGTCCGGAGTGTCAGCGGCACATATCATTCCGTTGCTGTCTACACCGCGGAGCTTGACCGGCTTGAGGTTTGCGATCAGCTGAAGCTTCTTTCCGATAAGATCCTCAGGCGAGTAATACTGAGCGATACCTGAGACTACCTGTCTTCCGCCCATACCGTCATCGAGCTGTAAGCAGAGCAGCTTATCCGATTTCTTGACTTTTTCACAGGAAATTACCTTTGCAACTCTGATCTCGACCTTTGCGAAATCGTCGATAGTGATTTCAGGTGCAAGCTCGATAGGTGCTGCGGACTCTTCGCCCTTTTCCTCAGCTGAAAGCTTAGCCTGAGCAGCCTCCATGTTTTTAGTGAGGATAGCGTTGAGTTCGTCGATTTCCTTGTCAACATCAATTCGAGGGAAGAGTATCTCTCCCTTGTGTACAGTTACGTCAGCCGGAAGAACATCGAATCTGCCGAGGTTCTCGTACTTGACATCCTCTGCGGAAGCACCGATCTGTTCCCATACCTTTGGCATAGTTGTAGGCATGAAAGGGGCAAGCAGAGCAGATGTTATTCTGATAGCTTCGAGGAGATTGTAAAGAACAGCTGCGAGACGCGGCTTCATAGCCTCGTCCTTGCCAAGCTTCCACGGCTCTGTTTCATCGATGTACTTGTTAGCGCGGTTCACGCCCTCGAAAATAGTTTCAAGAGCCTGCTTTATCTTGGTTTCATCAACATATTTATCTACCTCAGGAAGAAGTCCGAGGATAACCGATCTGAAATCGTCGTCAATGGCAGCAGATTCTCTTTCAGCCGGAAGAGTTCCGCCGAAATATTTATCAGCCATAGCAACGGTACGTGAAACGAGGTTTCCGAATCCGTTTGCGAGATCGGAATTTATACGGTTCATCATTATCTCGTTTGAGAAGAGGCTGTCAGCGCCAAGAGCCATTTCACGAAGAATGTGGTATCTTATCGAGTCGCAGCCATAGCGCTCGCCGAGAATGAACGGGTCAACGACGTTTCCGAGAGACTTAGACATCTTTACGCTTTCGCCGCTTTTGCTCTGCATTGTGATATATCCGTGAACAGCAAGGTGCTTAGGAAGCGGAAGTTCAAGTGCCATGAGCATTGCCGGCCATATAATAGCATGGAATCGCATGATGTCCTTAGCAACCATGTGTACATCTGCCGGCCAGAACTTTTCAAAGTCGCTGTGAGCATCGTTGAGATAGCCGAGAGCAGTTATATAGTTTGAAAGTGCGTCTATCCATACATAGACAACGTGTCCCTCATCGAATGTTACCGGAACGCCCCACTTGAAGGTAGTTCTTGAAACGCAGAGATCTTCAAGGCCTGGCTTTATGAAGTTGTTTACGAGTTCCTGTGCGCGTGTCTTCGGGCGGAGGTAATCGGTCTCAGTGAGAAGTTTTTCTATTCTTTCTGCGAAAGGAGACATTTTGAAGAAGTAAGCCTCTTCTTTGGCGAATTTTACAGGTCTGTGACACTCAGGACAGCAGCCGTTCTCATCGAGCTGAGAGTCTGTCCAGAAGCTTTCGCAAGGAGTGCAGTATTTTCCTGAATACTCGCCTTTGTATATATAGCCTCTGTCATAGAGTTCCTTGAATATCTTCTGAACGCTTTCAACGTGGTAATCGTCTGTTGTACGGATATAGCGGTCGTAGGATATGTTCATATATTTCCAGAGTTTCTGGAACTGTTCAACGATAACGTCAACGTATTCTTTAGGAGAAACACCGGCTTCGGCAGCCTTCTGCTCAATTTTAAGGCCATGCTCATCAGTGCCGGTAAGGAACATTACATCATAACCCTGCATTCGCTTATAACGTGCGATAGAATCGCAGGCTACTGTTGTATAGCAGTGACCGATATGCGGATTTCCCGATGGATAATAGATCGGTGTTGTGATGTAAAAAGGTTTCTTTGACATTATAATCGCTCCAATCATTAGTGATAAATATATTATACACCATTTTTTTCGATTTGTCGAGAGGTATTTTATATTTCGTGTAAACTCAATAAACACCTTATCGCAGGCATTGTTATGAAATATGAAAAAAAGCCCCGTTCATATGAACGAGGCTTTGACGTTTCTGAGTCTTTAATTATTTCCTTTTAGCCCAGTATTCTTCGATAGATACAGGCTCCTGACCGTTCTTTAAGCTTGAGAGATAAGCTGTATATGAAAGTATTTTTGTAGCATCGGCAGTAGTCCACCTGCCGTTTTTGTCAATATCGGCAGCTTTCTGCTGGAGCTTTGTAAGGATAGACTTCGGAGCAGTTGGATTTGCAAGTGCGCCGACTTCTCTGAGAGCGAGAGTTGCATCGGCAGTAGTATACCTGTTATCAAGGTTAACATCACCGTAGAGAGTGCCGGCAACCTTTTTGTAGGTCTCAAGAGCGACCTCAGGATAATTATTCTTGTCTTTGAGTTTGCTGAAGAGGTTTGTGTAAGTATTGTTTCCGAAGTGAAGATCGCCTATGGTATCAAGGATAGCAGCGGCGATAGCAAGGTGACCTTTCTGGTTAGGATGAAAATCCTTCTGATTGCCTGAGAGCTGGATATTTGTGAAATAGTAAGAATGACCGGGATCGTTTTTATTATATTCACCTGTTTCAGTAGCTGTGAATTCATAGAATACATCTGCTACCTTTACGTTGTCGGCTTTTTCGGCATTACTATTGAGTGTTTCGCGGAATGTATCAAGCACCTTATGGAAATTCATGCTGAGAATGTCAAGGAGGTCCTTATATCCGGCAGAATTGCCGAAACGGTTCTGAATATATGAAGGCTCAAACTGTAAAGGCTGATAGATAGTCTGAAGGATTATCTGCGCGTTGCTGTTTATGCTTCTGAGTTCGTTGATAGCGGAATTGATATTCGGTATAATATCAGTAGAAATAACGCATGGCTCATCAATTGTTCCGGGAAGACCTATTTCTCCGCAGATCCTTTTTATCGGTATATCGCCGGCTCTATTGTAGTCGATCTTGCCGTCTTTCATGATATAAGCCTTGATCTTGTTCAGATCTATGAGTTCTAAAAGTGCGGAAATACTGGGAGTTTCCGGAATATCAGCAGCTGTTTTGCCGTCTGTGAGGAAGTTCTTTTCAACTGCGTATTCAAGGAATTCCTTTGAGGCATGGCGCATCATATCGTTAGCACCAACGGAGATTACGATATATTCAGCATCCTTGACCTTTTCCTTTTGTGCGTCATTAAGATTCTTGATAACTTCGAGCATATCCTTGGAAGTATCACCTGTATGAGCGAAGTTATCGACATTGCCGCCGAGGTAATCAGCGCAAAGCTGACCGTAATTGTATTCTGAGCTGCTAAGACCATATCCGGCTGCGATACTGTCGCCGAAAAGTACAAGATCATTATCGGTATCTTTTGATTCACCGGCAGCACATACATTGATCGAAGCCACAGAAGCAGACATCATAGAAGCTGCAAGTAAAAATGAAATGAATTTTTTCATAAATAATTATCCTTTCGTATAAACGTTGGCATTATATTGTAAAGAATTTGCACTCTCCGAACGGAGTGCAGGGCAATAACCGTCTTATAGCGGTTGTTGAATACAGATTAATTATAGTTCATGAGATGCGAAAAGTCAATAGGAAAAAGCCTCCTGATACTCAGCAGCAGGTGACAGCCGCTATTGAAATATTGTCTTTGCTCTGGTTTTCAGAAGCCTTATTAAGCAGCATTTCAAGACGCTCCGGAAGACTTTTCGGCAGTTCCATTATCTCTTCCATATCATAGGTTGAAACATAATCGGAAAGACCATCGCTGCACAGTATCAGGACGTCACCGAATTCAACGCCGCCTTCAATAGGGGATATATCAACTTTAGGCGGAGTATTGACATTGCCGAATGCAGGGAAAATGATATTGCGGTGAACGTGGGTGCGACGTTCCTCTAAAGTGATCGTGCCTTCTTCATAAAGCAGCTGTACAAGCGACTGATCGCGTGAGATCTGGGTTATTCTTCCGCCGCGAAATCGGTAAAGTCTTGAATCTCCGACGTTGAATGTTGTGATAATGCCTTTTTCGTCAACAGCTATACCGCAGAGAGTAGCCTGCATATTATGACTGTCGGGATTTTCAGCACTGAACTGTGCGAGCCTTTCGTGGATAGCAAGGAGCTCAGCTGAAAGATCAGTACGGCAGTTGTAGTGTATCTCACGTATCATTTCAAGACACATTTTTGAAGCTAATTCGCCGGAAAGTTCGCCTGAAACGCCGTCTGAAACGGCGGCGAAGAAAGGCGGATCGAGTTCCTGTTCGGAAGCACCTGAATCGAATACCTCCTTGCCGATGAGGAGAGCATCTTCGTTATGTGGCATTATGCCTTTACTGGTTATACCGCAGCAGTAGTACATATATAAAACCTCTTAATGAATATCGTAGAATTCCATACCATTGCGGCAGGTAATATCGAGCAGTTCCTGAACCGGGATCTGTTTGATCTCGGCAGCTTTCTCAGCTGTACAGGCTATCATTGAACTGTCGCAGCGTTTTCCGCGGAATGGTACAGGTGCCATATAAGGACAATCCGTTTCAAGGAGCAGTCTTTCGAGAGGAACAGCTTCAAGAGCGCGGATAGCTTTTTTGGCGTTGTTGAAGGTAAGCACACCGGTGAAGCCGATATACATACCGAGAGAGATTATTTCAGTCGCAGTTTCAGCAGAGCCGCTGAAACAGTGTACAACTCCGCGCGGCTTGTATTCGCGGAGAATATCAACAGTGTCCTGACAGGCATCGCGGCTGTGAACTATTATCGGAAGATCAAGTTCTTTTGCAAGTTCTATCTGTTCGCGGAAGAGCTTTATCTGCTTGCCGCGGTCGTAGCCGTCGTAGTGATAATCGAGACCTATCTCACCGACTGCTTTCATTTTATTGCTTCCGGTTATTGCGTTCCTGACTGTATCGAGATAATCTGCCGGAGTTGAATCAGCGACTTCCGGGTGAACACCGGCTGCTGAGAATATATATCCATACTCCTCGGCGATAGCGGCATTTTCCGGAATATCATCAACTGTTGACGAGGCGAGCATTACGTAGCGAACTCCTTTTTCGGGAAGAGTGCGGAGAATTTCTGCGCGGTCGCTGTCGAAAGCATGATCTGCGTAATGAGCGTGAGTATCAAAAATATTGTTCAATCGTCATCCCTCGATTTTCTGGTAGGTTCTTCAATAACTCCGAAGTATTCTTCGGGGAGATTGCTGATGAAGTTTGAGCTTGGTATGAAGTCTTTTTCCGAATCTTCGCCGTCAATGATGATGGCGACAGAGATATTTGAGCCGAAGTTGAACATATACTTGATGGCATCCTTGTACTTGTCGTAGTCAACGGCAGTAATATCGGTTGAAGTGGTAGCGTTGATGACCTCGGCAAAGTATCTGTCGAAGCTGCCTGCAATACGGTCGCCCTCAGAGCCGTTTATCATATAGCTGATGATCGTAGCGGCTTTGAATGAGCGCTCGGTCTCGCCGCCTTTGAATTTGTTGTAGGTGAGGTATTTTCTTATGTCCTTGGAATCAAGAGTCTGAACGGAGCCGTCGTTTTTATATCCGCCGAATTCGATGTCGACCGGATAGCTGACACCGCCGAAAATATCACAGACCTTTTCAAAGGTCTCAGGGGTGAATACCATATATTTGTCGATGTTTACGCCTATTACGTTCTGAACGAACGAAACGGCAGCCGGACCGCCGCCGGTCTCATATGATTCTTTCAGTGCTATCTGAGCATTTTCTTCCTGAGAGTAGTATATAGAGTTTGAAGGGATTCCGACTAAAAGCATATGCTTTTTATACGGAACTGAACGTACAAGCATGAAGGTCGCTGAAGCTTTATTAGCTTCCGGATCGTCAAGAATGAACAGGAGCGTGTGGCTGTCCTCCGGGGAAATTGAGATACTGCCGTTTCTTGGCTGAGGCTCGCTCAGTTTTTCTTCGCCTTTTCTGAGGTAGTTATAGTAGATGAAGTAAGCTGCCCCTCCTATGATTATCATACCTATGAAGATAGTAACGAGGAAAGGGATAGCGATACTGCCGGTTTTCTTTTTAGGTGCGTCTGACATTTTTGTTCTCTCCTTGTATTATTATTGATGTAAATAGTCAGTTCAGTGGTGCTGAACGTATTATTGACATAAAAAATTACGATTTGTATATCAAAGATATACTTAAATTATTCGTTTATGAATGAATAAATAATATTTACAATGGACAAGTGTTTAAAACTAAACTGCAAAATACCATTTATCAACAAACTTTTCAACGCTTTCAACATGGAATAATACCGCTGAATGTTTAAACAGACGATTCAACAGTCTGTTGAAAAGCGAACAGACTTTCATTCAAAAACATACAAATCAGCAGAAAAATAAATTTTAATGTGTTATTTTAGGTAAATAAAACTTGAAAAATTCTGCGGATGTGTTATAATATTCATTAGACGTTGCTTTTTAGCCGATGAAAATATTTGTCATCTCATTGATATATTCGCGCAGAGCATTAACATCATTGCCGGTTATGTCGATGATATTGTGAACATCCTCACAGTCGAAGCTTGCTATGCGGCAGTTGTTGTTTTTCATGCGGGATATAGTCTGACCTGTACCGGTACGCCATGCGTCCTTATTGAAGAATGCAATAGCAGTAGATGAATTGTCTGCCATGAAGAAATTACGGTCGCGGTAAAGATTCTTTGCCAAGCCGTTCTTCATATAGACCATATCCGGATCAGTGCAGGTGCACAGCAGAACATCACAGGAACGTTCAGTTTCTGTCAGAACAGCAAGATCTTTCTCACGGAAGAATAATGCGTGTTTCCGGAATGGCATAACACCGATGATACGAATTTCCTTGCCCGCTCTCTTCATATTCATTAGATGAGCGGCTGCCCAGAGATCGGTTCCGGTGGCAAGTCCGTCGAAGAAGGTACTATAACCGGCATCAAAAGCCATGTCGATATATCTGTTCAGCAGATACCTTACTCCGGCTGCGGTCACTTTTAAATAAGAAGGATCGTTGTCGTAAGGGATGATGCTTTTTGCACGGTGCCCGGTTATGCAGACTGTTTTCTGCGGCTCGGGAATGAATTGTTCGGGTGAAGATACCCAGATTCCTGAATTCAGAGATCTGAACAATTTACCACCTCCAAAAGATCATTACACTAAATTATAACATACAATAAAATATATTTCAAGGCGTTTTTACATATGTAATGAAATTTTTTGCTGAAAACGTTTTGTGGACGAAAGGAATTGATAACAGAATGAAACCGTATCTGAAAAGAGCATGGGCTGAGGTCTCTCTGCCGCAGCTGAGAAAGAATATGGAGATAATACGCGGTCTTAATTCTGAAAAAACGGAGATAATGGCTGTTGTTAAGGCGGATGCATATGGTCACGGTTACGACAGGGTATGCCGCTGTCTTACTGAGGATTGCGGGATCAGGTATTTTGCAGTTTCAAATCTTGATGAGGCTATATCCGTAAGGGAGCTTTGTCCTGAGGCTGAGATACTGATACTTGGCTATACTCCGCCGGAATATGCTCATGAGATCTCGGAATACAACATCATACAGGGCGTTGTATCTATGGAATATGCTCTTGCATTGTGCCAAAATAGTCCTGAAAGGGTACGCTGTCATGTCAAGATAGATACGGGCATGGGCAGAATAGGTCTGAGGTATGGAACACCGGCTGAATGTGCTGAGGAAGTCGTAAGAATGTGCAGTATCGAGGGGCTTTCAGTTGAGGGCATATATACTCACTTTGCTGTTGCCGACAGCGATTCGGCGGACAATATCACGTTCACGGATCATCAGGAGAAGTTCATAACCGATACCTATGATGAGCTTGTAAAGCGAGGAATCAAGCTTCCGCACGTACATTTCATGAACAGTGCAGCGACCTGTTACCGCAATACGCCGAAGAGCACTCTTTCGAGAGCAGGTATTATTATTTATGGTCTGCATCCTGATATAAGTCTTGATATACCTGAGGGACTTTCACCTGTTATGGAGCTTAAAGCCGTTATCTCACAGGTCAAGACAGTGCCTGCCGGAACCTGCATAAGCTACGGAAGGACATTCGTTTCCGAACATGAAATGCGAATAGCAACGGTAACCATAGGATATGCCGACGGCTATTCGAGACTTCTCAGTTCAAAGGGGGAGATACTTGTTCACGGAAAGCGCTGCCGCATTACAGGAAGAGTTTGCATGGATCAGCTTATGATCGATGTTTCTGAGGTTCCGGAAGCAAGATCCGGTGATATAGTTACCCTTATCGGAAGAGACGGGGATGATATGATAACTGCCGATGAGCTTGCCGCAGTATGCGGTACTATCGGATATGAAGTAGTATGCGGTATCTCAAAGAGAGTGCCTCGCATATATATCGACAATAAATGATTTAAGGAGAATAAATGCAATGGATGTTATGGAACTTACAAGAGAACTCGGAAAGGCTATCCAGCAGGATGACCGTTATATCGCTTATAACCTTGCAAAACAGGTTAATGATAATGATGCTGAACTCAATGCTGATATCGAAAAGTTCGATGCTCTTCGCAGTGAACTCAACGAGATCATGCGAAAGGACGTTCAGGCTGAGGATACCAATAAGCTCAAGGAACTCGATGAGAGCATCAAGGCTCAGTACCAGAAGATAATCACAAACAAGAATATGGTAGTATTCCAGGCTGCACAGAAGAGCCTCGAAACACTTATCAATAACATAAACCAAATCATAACCATGTGCGCTAACGGTGAAGATCCTGAGACCTGTCAGCCTACAAGCGGCTGCTCGGGAAGCTGTGCGACCTGCGGCGGATGCGGCTGATAAATGCTGCGGCATACCTTAAAAACGAATTTCTGAAAAGGAGCATACGTGCATGGAAATAGACAGAAGTAAGATCTCGCCTATGATGCTTCAGTATCTTGAGGTGAAAGACAAATACGAAGATTGTGTACTGTTTTTCCGTCTTGGCGACTTTTACGAGATGTTCTTTGACGATGCTATAAGAGTATCAAAAGCACTTGAACTGACACTTACCGGCAGAGACTGCGGACTTGAGGAACGTGCGCCGATGTGCGGAGTTCCTTATCATGCTGCGGATATATATATCAAGAAGCTGATAGAACTCGGCTACAAGGTAGCAGTTTGTGAGCAGCTTACCGATCCGGCTGAGACAAAGGGAATAGTGATCAGAGACGTTATAAGAGTCGTGACTCCGGGAACTCTTACTGACAGCAGTATGCTTGATGACGGCTCGAACAACTTTATTTGCAGTATTTTCTATGATGAAGAGACTAAGGAGTGCGGAGTTGCATCGGCGGATATTTCCACCGGTGAGGCTGCTGTTATACAGTTTTCAGGCAAGGATCTTGAAGCCGGAGTTATCAATGAACTCAGCCGCATACGTCCGGCGGAGATCATTTTTACCGATTCTTTTCTTTCACTTAAAAACGTATCGGATTTTATTAAAGTAAGGCTCGGCTGCTCAGTTACGCTCCGTGAAGCTGAAAGCTTCACACCGTCTTCGGGCAGCAGTACAGTAGCCGGACTTTTCAATGTGAAGACGGTGTCCGAGCTGGGGATCAGCTCGGACGGAGCTGACTGTGCAGCCGTTTGCGGACTTTTCGATTATATCAACGACACTCAGAAGTCCTCAGTATCAAGATTCACGAAGCTTAAAATACTTGGCGGAGAGCAGTTCATGGGACTTGACCTTAATGCAAGGCGCAATCTTGAGCTTACTGAAACTCTCAGGAACAAGGAGAAAAAAGGCTCGCTGCTGTGGGTGCTTGACTCTACAAAAACTTCAATGGGCAGAAGAATGCTCAGGAACTGGATTGAGCAGCCGCTGAAGAGCCCTGCAAGGATAATCGAAAGACTTGATGCTGTTGAGGCTTTTTACAGAAAGAGCGTAATTACCGGTGATATTGCCGAGCTTCTCGAAAGAGTATACGACCTTGAAAGACTTATGACCAAGGTCATGTACAAGACCGCAAATCCGCGCGATCTGAAGTCACTTTCTGCAACGGCAAAGCAGCTGCCGCTTATCAAGGCTGAACTTGCAAAGTTTGAGGGGGCAAAGCTGCTGGATTCGCTGAGAGGCGAAATATCAGATCTCGAAGATATAGTGAATCTTGTCGAGAATGCTGTTATGGACGATCCGCCGATCACAGTAAAGGACGGGGGCGTTATCAAGGAAGGCTTTAACGAGGAACTTGATGAGCTTCGTCATATCATGAATAACGGCAGAAGCATAATAGACGAGATTGCTCAGAGGGAACGTGAATCAACAGGCATAAAGGGACTTAAAATAGGATTCAACAGGGTATTCGGATATTATCTTGAAGTTACACGTTCTTACTACGATCTTATTCCTGAGGGCTGGATACGCAAGCAGACTCTTGCCAATGCCGAACGCTTCATCACCGAAGAACTCAAAAATGCTGAGAATACAATTCTTGGTGCAAAGGACAAGGCACTTTCACTTGAAGCAGATATTTTTGCAGAGGTACGTGAATTCCTCGCAACCAAGCTTGAACCGGTACAAAAAACTGCTTCGGCAGTTGCTGCGGTTGATGTTCTGTGTTCATTTGCAGAGGTCGCGCTGCGTAATCAGTACGTCAAGCCAGAGATTGCAATTGACGGCGCTATCGACATAAAAGCCGGCAGACATCCTGTTGTTGAACTGATGCTCAATGATGAGGTGTTTGTGCCGAATGACATACATATAGATAAGAAGTCCAACAGGATGTCTATAATCACAGGACCGAATATGTCCGGTAAATCCACATATATGCGCCAGACAGCCCTTATTGTGCTTATGGCTCAGATCGGAAGCTTTGTTCCGGCAGATTCAGCAAGAATATCTGTTGTTGACAAGATATTCACCCGTGTCGGCGCGTCCGATGATCTTACAGCCGGACAGTCCACATTCATGGTCGAAATGAGCGAGGTCTCGGACATCCTGAAAAATGCTACTCCGGACAGCCTTGTCATTCTCGATGAAGTCGGACGAGGTACTTCAACGTTTGACGGTGTAAGTATTGCCCGTGCGGTCGCAGAGCATATATGTTCATCGAAAAAACTCGGCTGCAAGACGCTTTTTGCTACACATTATCATGAACTTATCGGTCTTGAAAACGAGATCGAAGGCGTTAAGAATTACAGTATCGCAGTTAATAAGCACGGCGGAACTATACGCTTTCTGCGAAAGATAGTCCGCGGAGGCGTTGACGAGAGCTATGGCATTGATGTTGCAAAGCTTGCCGGACTTCCTGCGAAAGTTGTCAGCCGCGCGAGGGAGCTTCTTGAAGAAATGGAGAAGTCTCATACCGGCGAGAACAAGATCAGCGAGAATACTTCCGGAGGACAGATGAGCTTTGGTTCGGTAAGCAGCGAAAGTGCTCTTTCAATGCTCAGAAAGACCAATATAGATGAACTCACAGATGCGGAATGCCGTGAGCTTCTCAAGGATATGCTAAATACAATGGAGGTATAAAAATGCACCTTATATCAAATGAAGATGTTATGAGAGGTGATCTCTCAAAATTCGGTGTTGAATACAGATCTCCCTGCTACATCTCTATAAACGACTTCTCAGGTTTTCTGGCTTTAAATGCAGGTATCCGTCCCGGATTTGCTGCATATACCGATGACGGTTATCTGCTCATCTATATCGACGGCATTACCGGTGCTGCACAGATAGCTATAACAAGTGACAATGTTACATCTCTGGATATAAAGAAGCTTCCGCTGCTTCCTGAACATTCCATCAAGATCAAGGGAATACAGGACGGCAATAAGTTTTACTATAAGATACTTCTTCCACACAAATCGGGAAAGAGCTTTCCTTCACAGAAGGAGAATACAGCCGATCTTATCAGCTTCCTTGAATACTGGAAGTGAGCAGAAACGGTGATATAAAATATAGAACGGAGGTAATACAATGCCTGCATATTTCAGCATATATATTGAAATGAATCATAGTCTGCTCGACTATACAACGGTCGATGAGCTGCACTTTTATATGAAACACGCTGGTCTGACTTTTAAGAAGGGCTGTCAGTGGGCAGAAGGGCTTACTGAAAAAGAAATAATCGAGCATAATCAGAAGCTATTGCTCGAAAACTTTATGCCTGATGCCGACCAGAGCCCGGAAGGCGGCTATGCACAGTCCGAGTTTGAAGCAGAGGGATTTTCGGGCGTGAGAGGATTCTTCCTGAACAGATTCCCGGAGGATAAGGAGTTCGTTTACGAACTTGTCATTCCCGAGGAAGAGGTCTTCGGCGCTGAAAAGAATACCATAAAAAAAGAAGCTGCCGAGAGGATAAAGCATCTTCTTGAATGGATATGGCATATGCCTACATTGAAGTCTTTACAGACATCCGGCGAAACGGGAAGCTGTGTTTCTGAAATGAGTTTCGGAAAGGATAGCCTTCCGAGCGCAATGCCTTATGCTTTTGTGTCTGAGGAACAGTTCAGCAGGCTTGATACGGAAGGATTTGAGGCTGAGCATCTGCCTACAAGCGGTGTTTTGCTCACAAATAAGAAATTTAAACTTGTGCAAGAGGAAAAAACAATGAATAAAGCAATGACCATTTCATATGAGGTAGGCAATAACCTTTACCTTAATTTTACGAATAAATGTCCTTGTGCCTGCACATTCTGCATAAGAAATAATGCAGACGGTGCTTATGGATCTGATCCTCTCTGGCTTGAACACGAGCCTTCTATGGATGAAATAAAGGCTGATCTTGATAAGCGTGATATAGCCGGATATGATGAGATAGTGTTCTGCGGCTACGGTGAACCTACCGAAAGGCTTGAAACTGTCATCGAAGCAGCTGAGTATCTCAGGGAAAAGGGCTGTAAAAAGCTGCGTATCAATACCAACGGTCTTGGTGACCTTGTGAACGGCAGAAGCATTGCCGGAGAACTCTGCGAGGCTGTGGACGTTGTTTCCGTAAGCCTTAATGCCGGTACTGAGGACGAGTACATGAAGGTGACACGTCCGAGATTTGACAATGCCTTCGCAGCAATGCAGAATTTTACTGCGGATTGCGTAAAGACCGGAAAGGCTGAGGTCGTAATGTCAGTAGTCGATGTTATCCCACAGGAGCAGATCGAGGCTTCAAAGAAAGTGGCAGAGAGTCTCGGCGCAGTGCTCAGAGTAAGAAAATATGACTCTTAATGTGCGTTGTTCACAAAAATCAACAGCGGTTTTTGTGCAGGATTTTATGTAAGCACTATGGAATTTTTTTGAAAAATATGTTATAATACCCATTAGGAATGTGTATTATTGCACACTTTAACTAATGTACCATGACTGGAGGAACATAGTATGAAGCACGGAAAGATAATAATTGCCGCAGCAGCTGTTACTCTTTGTACAGCAGGTCTCACAACCGCCTGCATAGTCGTTTGCAGGAGACTGTTTGAGAAAAACTATATCTCGGTCAGTGATAACAATAGGTTAAGTTAATATTAAAAAAGAAGGTTGAAGTAAAATGGAAATCAAATTTACCAAAGCAGACAAACTCAAGAATAAGCCGCAGCCAGGTGATAAGCTCGGATTCGGTCATATCTTCACAGACTATATGCTCGTTATGCCTTATGACGCAGGTCAGGGCTGGCATGATCCTGAGATCCTTCCTTACGGAAATATAGATCTCTCACCTGCTGCTATGTGCTTCCACTATGGTCAGGAAGTTTTCGAGGGCTTAAAGGCATACAGAACTGCAGATAATAAGGTACAGCTTTTCCGTCCTACTGAGAATTTTAAGAGACTCAACAAGTCAAATGAGAGACTCGTTATCCCGGAACTCCCTGAGGAACTCGGTATGCAGTGCCTTATGGAACTCCTCAAGGTTGAAAAAGACTGGGTTCCTTCAAAGGAGGGCGAATCACTCTATATCCGTCCGTTTATCATTGCAGTAGATCCTTTCCTCGGCGTAAAGCCAGGTGATCACTACCTCTTCATTATCATCCTCTCACCTTCAGGCGCTTACTATGAGAGCGGTCTCAATCCTGTTAATATCTACGTTGAGAGCAAGTATGTCCGCGCTGTAAGAGGCGGTATGGGATTCGCTAAGACTGGCGGTAACTACGCTGCTTCTCTTATCGGTCAGGACGAGGCTCACAAGCAGAATTACTCACAGGTTCTCTGGCTTGATGGCGTTGAGCAGAAGTACATAGAAGAAGTAGGTGCTATGAACATCTTCTTCGTTATCGACGGAAAGGTAGTTACACCTATGCTTCAGGGCTCGATCCTTCCTGGTATCACAAGAAAGTCTGCTATTGAAGTATGCAAGTCCAAGGGACTTACCGTTGAGGAAAGACGCATCACTATCCAGGAGATCGCTGATGCTTATGATGCAGGTAAGCTCGATGAAGTATTCGGCACAGGTACAGCTGCTGTAATCTCACCTGTTGGTCACCTCAAGTGGAACGACAAGGTTATGGAGATCAACGATAATAAGATCGGTAAGATCTCGCAGATGCTCTATGATACAATGACAGGTATCCAGTGGGGCAAGATCGAAGATACTTTCGGCTGGATCGTACCGGTTGAATAATCGAATAATAATGAGGACGGTTTTTATACCGTCCTTTTTTTATGTGCAAATATGAATAAATTGTAAACTTTTTGTGAACAGGGTTGATTTTTAGTGTGAGAAGTTATATACTTGATTTAGCACTCAAATGCGGAGAGTGCTAAAATTTATCATGGAGATGTTTTAAATGGAAACAAAGCAGTTCAAAGCAGAGTCCAGAAGACTCCTCGAAATGATGATCCACTCGATCTATACTCACAAGGAAATATTCCTGAGAGAACTTATATCAAACGCCAGCGATGCTATTGATAAGCTTTATTTCAAGTCACTCACAGATGACAAGGTAGGTCTTAACAAGGATGATTTCGCTATCTGGATAACCCCTGATAAAGACGCTAAGACGCTTAAAATAACCGATAATGGTATAGGTATGACAGAGGAAGAGCTTGAGAATAACCTCGGTACTATCGCAAACAGCGGTTCTTTCAAATTCAAGAATGAAAACAAGCTTGAAGAGGATAACCAGATCATAGGACAGTTCGGTGTAGGATTCTATTCTGCATTTATGGTCGCTAAGAAGGTAACTGTTATCTCTAAGGCTTATGGCAGCGATAAGGCTTTCAAGTGGGAGAGCGAGGGCGTTGACGGTTATACTATCTCTGAGGCTGAGAAGTCAAGCGCCGGTACTGAAATAATCCTTGAAATGCTTGATGATACTGATGACGAGAAGTATTCCGAGTTTCTCGACCAGTACAGAATCAAGTCGCTCGTTAAGAAGTATTCCGATTATATCCGTTTCCCTGTAAAAATGGAAATGTCTCATAGCCGTCCGAAGGAGCAGTCCGAGGAGGACAAGAAAGCAAAGAAGCCTCTCGAATATGAGGACTTTATCGAAGTTGAAACTCTCAACAGTATGGTCCCGCTCTGGAAGAAGAACAAGAACGAGTTAAAAGAAGAGGACTACAAGCACTTCTATACTGAGAAATTCTACGATTACAATGAGCCGTTGAAGTATTCTCACATCAGCAATGAGATGCCGGCTTACAATGCACTTCTCTTTATCCCTTCAAAAGCGCCTTTTGACTACTACTCAAGGGAGTATGAAAAGGGACTTCAGCTTTACTCAAATGGCGTTCTCATTATGGATAAGTGCGCTGATCTTCTTCCGGACTATTTCAGCTTCGTTAAGGGACTTGTTGATTCCGAGGACCTTTCACTCAACATTTCTCGTGAGATGCTCCAGCATGACCGTCAACTGAAGGTTATCGCAAAGAGCATCGAAAAGACTATCAGCAGCGAACTCAAGAAAATGCTCAAGAATGACCGCGAAAACTATGAGAAGTTCTGGGAAGCATTCGGTTTACAGCTTAAATACGGTGTTTACAGTGAATTCGGCATGAATAAGGACAAGCTTCAGGAGCTTCTTATGTTCACATCCTCAAAGGAGAAGAAGCTTGTAACTCTTGACGAATACGTTACCGGTATGGGCGAAGAGCAGAAGTACATCTACTATGCAACAGGCGAGAGCATTTCACGTATCGAACAGCTTCCACAGACAGAACTCATTCTCGATAAGGGCTATGAGATACTTTACCTCACCGACAGCGTTGACGAGTTTGCAGTAAAGGCGCTCCACCAGTATAAAGATAAGGAGTTCCGCTCGGTATCTGCCGAAGACCTCGGACTTGATACAGAAGAGAAGAAGGAAGAGCTCAAAGCTAAAGAGGAAGAAAACTCAGATCTTCTCAGCGGACTTTCAGAAGCGCTCAGCGGTAAGGTAGCAAAGGTAATCCTTTCGCAGAGACTTCGTTCACATCCTGTATGTCTTACAAGTGAGGGTGAGATCTCTCTTGAAATGGAGAAGGTACTCAATTCACTTCCGAATAATGAGAAGATACAGGCACAGAGAGTGCTTGAGATCAATCCTGAGCACGAAATATTCAATAAGCTGAAATCAGTAAGTGATTCCGGTGATAAGGAGAAGCTCGGCAAATACGCAAAACTTCTTTACGATCAGGCACTTCTTATCGAAGGACTTAGTATCGAAGATCCGGTAGAATTTTCTAATCTCATCTGCGAGTTAATGTAATGATGATTCAAGAGCGGACATATGTCCGCTCTTTTTTTAATATGCTTATGAGATTTTTACAAAAAATATTGACAAATACGTTTGTGTATGATATGATATAACCATAATAATAAGCTCTAAGCTTTTGGAATGGAGGAATCATTATGGCACAAATCAACGCAAATGTTAAAAGTATCAACACCATTGGCAAGGTATTCCGCATTGTAACTATTATTGCTAAAATACTGGTAATTGTCGGTTTTGTAGTTTCAATGATAATCGGAATAGCCGTACTTACTGTTCCCAACGATGCAATAGATATCAATGCAAACTGTAATGCCACTATCAGTATCGACAGAGATGATATTCCGGATAGCTTGATAAAAGTTGAAGAAAGCAATGATAAGTGGGATATAATGGGAATCAAACTGAAGCTGAAAGTGAGAGATACAAAAATTGATGACAATAACAGAGAGATCACCGTGGCGGGTACTCTTAATGATATGACTGCTAAAGAACTAAAAATAATGATCGCCGGAATTTGTTTTGCAGCCGCTATTACTTGTGTGTTCCTGTATATAGCACTCATTTTTGGAGGAAGTCTTGCAAAGGCTCTTGCAAAGTGCGAAACTCCTTTCAGTGATGAAGTTATCAAGGCAATGTGTTCGTTCGGAAAATCACTCATTCCGATCGGCGTTATCGCTGTAATGTGCGGCACTGAAGGTATCGTAGTAATGTTGCTGGTACTTGTTATACTTCTGTTCATTCACATTATCAAATACGGTGCAGAGGTTCAGAAAGGTACTGATAAGATGAATGCTGCTGACAAACCAATGGAGTAATTTCCGTTACAGAACATTCAGGTCTTGGATAAGATCACTAAACAGTAGAAAGGACTGCTTCAGTCAGCTGCCCTTAGCGGAAAAAGTGGGTTACCGAGTCCGAAAGTATGGACTCGGTAATTTTATGCCGCGATTCCGCCGGAGGTGGCTACTCTCGGCAGTCCTTTTTTATTGCGTAAATACTTGCAACAATGCTGAAAATATGATATACTAATTATGTATGTTTAAAAACGGAATTGTCAGAACCGGATAAGAGGTGCAGATTTGAACGATAACAGTGTAATAATAAATGAGATCAGAGAATTATACGGCAATAGACCGCATATAGCCTATGTACGCAGCTTTGGCTGTCAGCTGAATGTTTCTGATGGTGAAAAGATCAAGGGGCTTCTCAGCAGTATGGGTTTCGGATTTACCGATAACGAGAACGATGCCGACCTTATCATACTTAACACCTGTGCTGTCAGAGAATCGGCTGAGGACAGGGTTTTCGGCATAGTTGGCAGCATGAAAAAGCTTAAGGAAAATAAGCCTTCTGTCATAATCGGTATCGCAGGATGTATGACAGCTCAGAGCCACATCGCTGAAAAGATAAAGCGTTCCTATCCTCAGGTGGATTTTGTGCTTGGAACTTCTGCTATAAACGGTCTGCCGGCACTTCTCAGGGATAGCCTCAGAGGACGCGGATTCGGTGCGGACATCGCTGAATATGACGACTTTTCAGCTGTTGTACCTCAGCTTCGTGACAGCAGCTTCAAGGCATCTGTACCTATAATGTTCGGCTGCAATAACTTCTGCACTTATTGTATAGTTCCCTATGTCCGCGGACGTGAGCGCAGCCGCAAGCCGGAGGATATAATCTCAGAGGTAAGAGAGCTCGTGAGCAGCGGCTACAAGGAGATAATGCTGCTTGGACAGAATGTCAATTCTTACGGAAAAGACCTTGAAAATACCATGAGCTTTCCGCAGCTTCTCAGGGAGATAAATGCGATAGAAGGCGATTTTATCGTTCGGTTTATGTCATCGCACCCGAAGGACGCTTCAAAGGAGCTCATCGACACTATTTTTGAGTGCGATAAGATAGCAAAGCACCTTCACCTGCCTGTTCAGAGCGGAAGCAGCGATGTTCTCAGACGAATGAACCGTCGTTACAGCGCTGAGGATTACCTCAGCATCGTTGACTATATTTACAGTAAAGATCCGGATTTTTCACTCACTACTGATCTGATAGTTGGTTTCCCTGATGAAACAGATGAGGATTTCGAGGAAACTCTTGATATAATTAAACGTGTAAGGTATGACAATATTTACTCATTCATCTATTCGAAACGTTCGGGTACAAAGGCGGCTGAAATGCCGGATGCTGTTTCTGATGAGGTCAAAAGCAGACGTATGCGTGAGCTTCTTGAAGTTCAGAGGAATATTTCTACCGAACACTATAAACGTTTCATCGGCAGACGCATGAGAGTTCTCGCTGATGATGTATCCAAGAAGAAAAAAGGCTGTATCACCGGAAAAAGCAGCGAATTCATCATAGTCGAATTCGAGGGCGATGAATCGCTGATAGGACAGTTTGTAGATGTTGAAGTGACCGGTTCTATGAACTGGGCTGTTACCGGAAGGATAGTTTGATATTACCGCAGAAAAGGAGTTTATATGCCAACTATCAATGTTTTGGATAAGGAAGTCTCTGAACTTATCGCGGCAGGCGAGGTCATAGAAAGACCTTCGTCGGTGATAAAGGAACTGGTTGAAAATTCCGTGGATTCAGGTGCAAAACATATTACCGTTGAGATAAAGAACGGCGGTACTACATACATGAGAGTTACCGATGACGGATGCGGTATCTCCTTCGATGATGTTCCAAAGGCGTTCCTTCGCCATGCAACAAGCAAGATAAGTGACAAGGCTGATCTTGATAATATCCTTACGCTCGGTTTCAGAGGTGAGGCTCTGGCTTCGGTAGCAGCTGTATCATCGGTAGAGGTAATGACCAAGCCAAAAGATGAGACTTACGGAACTCTTTACAATATAGAAGGCAGTGTTGAGGTATCGCATGAAAAGGGCGGTTGTCCGGATGGTACTACTATAATCATACGCGATCTTTTCTATAATGTCCCTGCACGTAGAAAGTTCATGAAAAAGGACGTAACGGAGGGAAACGCAGTCAGTCAGATACTCCAGAAAATAACGATGTCTCATCCTGATATAGCGTTCAAGTTCATACGTGATAACCGTGTTGAGTTCAATTCAAGCGGTGACGGCGAGCTCTATTCGGCAATATATGCTATTTATGGCAGGGATTTTACACGCAGCCTTGTTGAGACGGATTATGAATATAACGGTGTACACATAAGCGGGTATGTTGTAAAGCCGCTGTATTCGCGTACTAACAGGTCTTTCCAGAATTTTTTCGTGAACGGGAGATATGTCCGTTCAAGGATCTGTACATCTGCGCTTGAAAATGCGTATACAAATATGATAATGGTCGGAAAATTTCCGGCTTGTGTAATGATGATAGACCTCTCGCCGTCGGCTATGGATGTTAATATCCATCCCGCAAAGGCAGAAGTAAGATTCACTGATGAGAAGAATGTTTCGGACGCTATATATTTTGCGGTCAAGAATGCTCTGAGCGAGGACGGCATGGTGTATGAATTCCAGATGAAACCGCGTGTTGACTGGACTAAAAAGTCGGAAGAGTCTCAGGAGATAAAGCAGCAGGAATTCATTTTCACTCCTGTTGACAAGATAGCAGAGGCTGAAAAGAGTATTGAACAGCCGCAGAGTGCTGAGATTTCTGCGCCGGAGCCTGAAACTGCGGATATTGAACCATTTTCTGCATATAATAAGCCTGCTGAAAGCGAAAAGACTGAAAATGCAAAGAACATTGAAGCTCAGCAGCATTCCGTAATGGAGACAGGATTGACTGTTAATGTCAGTGCTGATGAAGAAAATACTGAGCCTGAGGAAAAAGAGGAAGAGATTCCGGAGATCAAGCCTGTTGAGGGATTCAGTTATATCAATTCAGCAAGCTTCAAGAAAGCTCCTGATCCTGTTATAATTTCGGATGAAAAGGTGTCTCAATGGACTGAAAAGCCTAAAATACGTGTTATCGGTGAGGCATTCGGAGTATATATCGTTGCCGAAACAGATGATAAGAAATTTATACTGATAGACAAACACGCTGCACATGAAAGAATAATTTTTGAGGAATTAAAGAGCCGCAATTGCCGGCAGTACAGCCAGATGCTCATAAACGGAGTTAAAGTTCTGCTTGCCGGAGACGATTTCAGTGCGCTTGAAGAGAATACGGAAATGCTTGCGGATATGGGATTCAGCTTTGATTTTTCGCAAAAGCCCTGTGCTGTTGCAACGGCTGTTCCCACATTCATCATGGAACTCGATATGGAGGAGATAATCGCGGAAATAGCTGTGAATCTCAGGATGAACAAGCATGATCCCCAGTCGCATTCGCTTGATGATCTGCTTCATACAGTTGCCTGCAAATCGGCTATCCGCGGCAATGACAAGAACAGCATCACTGAATTACAGGCGCTTGCCGACAGAGTTTACAATGATGATAAGATACGTCACTGTCCTCACGGCAGACCGGTAATGTTCACAATGACAAAATCAAACATAGATCATCAGTTTGGAAGGACATAAGCTTACTTGGAGGATAAAATGTCGTTTTTATGGAGTAGAAAGGTCAGATTTATGCTGATCTCATTTGCAATAGCCTTTGTTGTTGTAATGGGACTTTTTATCATAAGACCGGATATAGTAAAGAGCAAAAATAAATTTATAAGAGGCTTCTTTGCTTTTGCACTTGTATTTATCCCCGGAGTTTTTGCGGCTTCGGTATGTGCTGCAACGATAACTCTCACATATAAGAAGCTGTTCAAAAAATGCGAAAACAAGGAAGAATACAGTAATGATACGCACTGAGTGATGTGCATTCTGCGGAAGGATATGATGCTTTATGACTATGGCTTTATCTGGAACTGAAAATATTATTGATAGCTTTTTCTGCTCTATGCTGATGATATTTGTTGTCATATTGCTTATCGGACTTCTGTTATGCGTAGGTGTTACCGTGTTTGCACGACGTCTTGTGAACAAACATATACGTGAGGAAGAGGAGGACGAAAATGGCGCAGATACCAAATAAGCCAAGAATTCTTGCGGTTGTTGGTCCGACTGCTTCCGGTAAGACTGCTCTCGGAGTTGAACTTGCAAAGCTTTACGGCGGAGAGATAATATCAGCCGATTCCATGCAGATATACAAGGGAATGGACATAGCCTCTGCAAAGCCGACGCAGGAAGAGATGCAGGGGATACCTCATCACCTCATTGATTTTCTCGAAAGGGATGTAACATTCAGTACAGCAGATTACGTTCAGCTCGCAAACGATAAGATAGAGGAAGTTATCAGCCGCGGAAAGCTGCCGGTAATTGTTGGCGGAACAGGTCTGTATATAGATTCGCTGCTTGAAAATACGAGGTTCGCTGACGGCGGACGCGATGAGGCTTATCGCGAAGAATTGACTCTATTCGCGCGTGAGAATGGCTGTGAAGCACTTCATGCAAGGCTTGCAGCAGTTGATCCGGAAGCAGCAGAAGCTATACATCCGAATAATCTTGTCAGAGTAATACGTGCTATTGAAGTGTATCATGTTACCGGAAGGCGTTTCAGCGATCTCAAACGTGAAAGCAGAACTGTGGATAGTCCATACGATTCGCTTATCATAGGGCTGAATTTCAGCGACAGAGCTGTGCTTTACCGCAGAATAGATCAGCGTGTGACGAAAATGGTAGACAAAGGCATTGTTGAAGAAGCGAGAGAACTCTGGAAAGAAGGCGGAATGAGTACATCTGCAAACGCCATTGGCTTCAAGGAGTTTATTCCGTATTTTAACGGTGAAGTTACTTTAGAGGAGGCAATAGCCAAAATCCAACAGGAAACACGCCGATATGCCAAAAGACAACTTACATGGTTTAGAAAAAATGACCGGATTCAGTGGATTATTTTAGACGAATTTGCTAAAATGAATGAAATTTTAGAAAAATGCAAAAAATGTATAGCAAATTATTGGAATATATGATATAATGTAATGTGTGTATTTTTAATGTGTTTCAGAATACATACAGACAAGATAAAAACAGTCGCGTGACTGCTAATATTTAAAGTCAGGAGAATGTGTATGAACAAGACTATTAATTTGCAGGATGTATTCCTCAATCAGTGCAGAAAGGACAAGATAATGGTAACTATCATCCTTACCAACGGCTTCCAGTTCAAGGGCATGGTAAGAGGTTTTGACAGCTATGTTGCCATTTTTGATTGCGACGGTAAACAGCAGCTCGTTTATAAACACGCTATTTCTACTATTATCCCTGCAAGAGCGGTTTCTATCCTCGACGCAGCTGAGAAAAGCGAATAAGGTGATCTGAATGCGCTTCGCAAGATCTGAAGGCAGCATTCTGGTCAAAGTTTTGCGTAATACGGTCCTTGTTCTGTTTCTGGTTATATTCATAAGTGTTATATATAACCAGAAAAACCGCGAAAGCGAGACCGAAAGCGCACTTATCTCTGAAGTTACGGCTTCTGCGGAGTTCAAAGGGGTTTTTATAAGAGATGAGAAACCGGTGCTTTACAGCGGCAGCGGAATCTTAAGTTATAAGGTCTCGGACGGCGGAAAGCTCGGTAATGGAAGCGTTATTGCCGAAGCCTATTCAAGCGGCGATGAGATAACCCGTAAACGTGAACAGGCTCAGCTTGAGAAGAAACTTGCGATACTGATGAAAATACAGAATCCGGGTACGCGCGAATCCGCACAGCCGGCTGATCTTTCAGCAAGTATCGAAGAAAACTACCGAAATCTCATGCTCTGCCGCGATAAGCAGGACTTCAAGCAGATCAGTTCTCTTGAGGACGATCTTCTCGTTCAGATGAGTACCTATCAGATCATTACCAATGAGGTGAATGATTTTACTCAACAGATAATAGATCTGCAAACAGAGATAGATAAACTGAAAAAACAAGCACAGCAGCCTATCGAGACTGTTAAATCGCCGGAATCATGCTATTTTGTAAGCTACTGCGATGGCTATGAGGACAAGCTGAAAAGCGATATGCTCGATAGCCTTACCGTTGAACAGCTTAATGATGTTTATGACAGGCGTTCGGATGATCCTAAAGTCGTCGGAAAGCTTGTTGATGGATATAACTGGTATCTCGCCGGAGTTGTGGATAACACACATCAGGAGTACAAAATAGGAGAGTATGTCCGTATAAGACCGGAATCCTCGGAAGATATTTTTACTGCTGAGATCCTTGATGTCCGCGATGAAGGTGATCCGAAACAGACTATCCTTATACTTGCCTGCCGTGAATTCAGCAGCGAACTCGTTCAGCACAGAACTGAGAATATCGAACTGGTAAGAGGCAATTACCGCGGACTTAAAGTTCCGCGTGAGGCTATCAGATTCGTAACGGCTGAAGAAAAGAAGGGCGAGGGCGATACTACTGAAACTACCGAAGTTACCTATAAGGGCGTTTATGTTCTTAAGGGTGAGCAGGTGCTTTTCAAAAAGATAGATGTCATATACGAAGGAAGCGATTACGTGCTTTCATCTCTGGATCATCTCGGAGACGACAGCTACCTTCTTCTCTATGACGATATTATGATCGAAGGTGTTGATTGATATGGGGAACGAGTTTGATTATATCAGCGAGAACCTCAGAAGAATTAGGGCTGATATAGGTGAAGCCTGTGCGGCTGCCGGAAGAGCTCCGGAAAGCGTAAGGCTCATGGCTGTTACAAAAACAGTCGCACCGGAAGCGGTTAATCATGCGATAGCCGAAGGGGTAGACCTCCTCGGTGAGAACCGCGTTCAGGAATTCCTTTCAAAGAAGGACAGCTACGACAGCTCGGCTGAGGTCCATATGATCGGTCACCTTCAGACGAATAAAGTTAAATACATCATCAATGATGTTAGTATGATACAGTCCGTAGACAGTGAGAAGCTGCTCGGAGAGATAAGTCACCTTGCCGTTAAGAACGGCAGGATCATGGACATACTGTGTGAGGTTAATATCGGCGGAGAGGATTCCAAAAGCGGAGTTCATCCGGATGACCTTCACGGACTGCTCATGAAGGCTTCGCAGACCGAGGGCATCAGGCTCAGAGGACTTATGACCATTCCGCCGCCTTCTGAAAGCGATATTTTCCTCGGAAGGATGAGCGAACTGTTTGAAAGGTTTTCCGGAGAATTCTCAATGGACACCCTTTCAATGGGAATGACACACGATTATGCTGACGCTATAAGATTCGGTTCAACACTTGTAAGAGTCGGAACAGGTATGTTTGGTGCGCGCAGCTATAAATAAGTCGGTTCAGAGATAGTGCTCTGCGGCAGCATGATGCACGTACAGCGCAGAACAGCAGGCACTGTCTATATGAAAGTCCGCGGAAGCCCGCATTGCTTTCACGGCATAAATAAATAAAAAAATGCGGAGAAGGAGTATTCAAATGAAACTGTTTGAGAACATCAAGGAATTTTTCTTTGCTTCAGAGGATGAGGATTTTGATGAGGCTGATGTGCCGATGCGCGCAGGCAGCGAAAGACCAAGCTATTCACGTTCGGAATCAGAGGATTCTGCTTCCGGTTTATCTTCCGGCAGTGAGAGCGTTTCCACTGGCAGAAGAAATAAAGTTGTTAATATCCAGACTACTGCTCAGCTTCAGGTAGTTCTTGTAAAGCCTTCTGCTTTCACAGATGCTAAGCAGATCGCAGATCACCTTATCGCTAAGAAGACGGTAGTTCTTAACCTTGAAACAGCTTCTCCTGAGAACAAGAGAAGGATCATTGATTTCCTCGTTGGCGTTGCTTATGCTAATGGAGGAAGCCTTAAGCCAGTCGCTAACCTCACTTATATCATAACTCCTTATAATGTTGGATTCATCGGTGAGGATCTCGTCGGCGAACTGGAGAATAACGGCGTGTTTATCTGATGAACGATTCTGAGGACAAGCTTTTAGAAGCTAAACTCGGTGATATGGCAGACCGCTGTGAACGCTATGGATGTCCGGTCTATTCATCGTTCCTCGATGAGCATGAATGCGTTGTTGCCGAAAAATGGTGCGTAAGGCTCTCTTCTGACTTCGGCTGGACCTTCAGCGGCGGCTTTGCAGATGCAAGAAGAAAAATTCTTGCGGTCTATCCGATATATTGTTCTGTGCCGGCTGAAGAGGATTTCCCCATGAAATGCCTTACTTTCACTTACAGGAAAGAGGACAGGCTCACACACCGGGATTTTCTCGGAAGTTTTATGGGGCAGCGTTTAAAACGTGAGGTGATAGGGGATATTATTGTCAGCGACGGTGAGACCCAGACTTTCGTAACTGAGGTCGCAGCAAAAGCCATCATGGATTCAGTAACAAAGATCGGAAGAGTCGGAGTTAAAATAACGGATGATGTGGATTTCAGGCTCGATGCTGAGCAGAAATACAAGGAGATAAGCGGAACTGTCGCTTCTCTGCGGCTTGACTGTATTGTCAGCCTTGCTGCGAATCTCAGCCGTGAAAAAGCGGCTGCACTTATCCGTTCGGACAGGGTGGAGATAAATCATTTTACTGCTGCTTCAGTCTCACAGGAACTGAAAGAGGGCGATATTCTTTCGGTAAGAGGCAGCGGAAGATATATTCTTTACGGTATAGACGGTCTGACTAAAAAAGGCCGCATACACATAAATCTTCGTAAATATATTTAGAGGTGAATAAAAATGATAACTTCAAAAGATGTCAGAAATAAGAGATTTGAAAAGGCTGCTTTCGGCTATAAGCAGGAAGAAATAGACGAATTTCTTTCTCAGCTCGAGGCTGAACTCGATGAGATGGAGCGTGAACGTGCCGAGGCAAACAATAAGATACAGATCCTTGCTGACAAGGTAAGAGAGTATATGAAGGATGAGGACGCTCTTAAGGACGCTCTCCTCGGCGCTCAGAGACAGGGCCATCAGGTCATCTCCGAGGCTAATGAGAAGGCTGAATCTATCATCGCTGAGGCTGAGGCTAAGGCTGCTGCACTTGAGGATGAGGCAGTACGTCAGCACGCTGAAGCTATGGAGAAGAACCGCGAAGAGATCGCTAAGGAGAAGGAAGCTCTTATCGAGGCTCAGCAGCAGGTCGCTGATTTCAAGAAGAGCCTCTTCGATATGTATAAGAGCCACCTTGAACTTATCTCATCTATGCCTGAAACTGTTGAGGAAGCTTCTAATTACGAGCCTGAAACAGCTGAGGAGATCGCAGCTGCTGTTGCTGCTGAATAATCATATCGCTAAATATAACCGCAGACCGGCTTTCATGCTGTAAGCTTAGTCTGCTGTTTGTTTTGATAACGGGCTATGCCCAAAGGTAAGTAATTACCGTAAATCAGTTTGAAAGGAGGAGCTGGCGCTGCTGCGTCATGCTCGCATTAAAATGGCACAGGATTATAATAACACCCTGAATTTACCGTCAACAGAATTCCCGATGCGCGGAAATCTTCCGAAGAGAGAACCGGAAACTCTCGAAAAATGGGAGAAACAGAGACTTTACTACAAAATGATCGAGAAGAATAAGGGAAAGAAGTCCTATATTCTTCACGATGGCCCTCCGTATGCTAACGGAGAGATACACATGGGCCATGCTCTTAATAAGACACTTAAGGATATTATTGTAAAGTATAAGAATATGAGCGGATTCTGTGCCCCTTATGTTCCGGGCTGGGATACTCACGGACTTCCGATCGAACTGAAAGCAATGAAAGCTATCGGCGTCAAGGACGGCGCTATCCCTCCGACAGAACTCAGAAAGCACTGCCGTGAATATGCTATGGCACAGGTAGCAAACCAAATGAAGGGCTTCAAGAGACTCGGTTCGCTGGGAGATTATGATTATCCTTACCTCACACTTCGTCCGGCTTATGAAGCAAGACAGGTCGAGGTATTCGGCTCGATGGCTAAGAAGGGCTATATGTATAAGGGACTCAAGCCGGTTTACTGGTGTCCTGACTGTAATACAGCCCTCGCCGAGGCTGAGATAGAGTACTCAAACGATCCGTGCTACTCTATCTATGTTAAATTCAATGTAACTGATGACAAGGGTATTTTCAAGGGCATGGGACTTGACCTTTCCAAGATATACTTCGTTATCTGGACTACTACTACATGGACTATCCCCGGTAACCTTGCAATATGTCTCGGACCGGAGTATAATTATACACTTGTTCATGTTGGCGATGAATACTACGTGATGGCAGAAGAGCTTGTACGCACAACTATGGAAACTGCCGGTATCACTGAATATACAACAGAGGGCTGCTTCACAGGCGCTGAGCTTGAAGGTATGAAGACAAAGCACCCTCTCTATGATCGTCCGTCACCGATTATTGTCGGCGATCATGTAACCCTCGAAAGCGGTACAGGATGCGTACATACTGCTCCGGGCTACGGTGTCGAGGACTTTGAGGTCTGCAAGAAATATGATGACATCGGTATCATCGTATGTGTTGACGCCAAGGGTAAACAGACTGCTGAAGCAGGCGAGTTCGAGGGAATGGACACAGATCAGGCTAACAAGGCAATTGCTGCCAAGCTTACAGAGCTCGGTGCAATGCTCGCTACACAGAAGATCGTTCACCAGTATCCGCACTGCTGGAGATGTAACAGCCCGATTATTTACAGAGCAACTGAACAGTGGTTCTGCTCGGTAAATGGCTTCAAGGACGAGGCTGTAAAGGCTATCGAGTCTGTAAAGTGGATCCCTGAATGGGGCGAGGACCGCATCAAGGGCATGGTACGCGACAGAAGCGACTGGTGTATCTCGCGTCAGAGAACATGGGGCGTTCCGATCCCGGTTGTTTATTGTAAGGATTGCGGTAAGCCTATCTGCACTGATGAAACTATCGCTGCTATTGCTGATCTCTTCCGCAAGGAAGGCAGTGATGCATGGTGGACTAAGGACACTTCCGAATTTATTCCGTCAACAGTCAAGTGCGAATGCGGCTGCGGCGAATTCACCAAAGAATATGACATCATGGACGTTTGGTTCGACAGCGGTGTATCACACACCTCTGTTATGGACGGAGAAGACTTCCCGAGCCTTACATGGCCTGCTGATCTCTACCTTGAAGGCGCAGACCAGTACAGAGGCTGGTTCCAGTCATCACTTCTTACATCCGTTGTATATAAGGGCTCTTCTCCGTATAAGGCTGTCTGCACACATGGCTGGGTAGTTGACGGCGAAGGCAAGGCTATGCACAAGTCTCTCGGAAACGGTATTGATCCGAGCGAGATCACAGACCAGTATGGCGCTGACATTCTCAGACTCTGGGTAGCTTCATCGGATTATCACAGCGACATCCGTATCTCAAAGACTATCCTCGGTCAGCTTTCAGATGCTTATAAGAAAATAAGAAATACTGCAAGATTTATCCTCGGAAACCTCGGCAACGGCAATGGTTTTGATCCTGATAAGGACAGTGTTTCCGATGAACAGCTCACAGAACTCGATAAATGGGCAATTATGCGCCTTGATGCTCTTGTTGACAAGGTCAAAGAGGGCTACGAAGCATTCGATTTCCACATTGCATTCCATGCGCTCCATAATTTCTGCGTAATTGATATGTCTAACTTCTACCTTGACATAATCAAGGACAGACTTTACTGCGAGAAGGAAGATTCTGTTGTACGCCGTGCTGCACAGACCACTATGTACCGCATTCTGAGCGCTATCGCAAGACTTGCTGCTCCTATAATCTCGTTCACAGCCGAAGAGATATGGCAGTTCATGCCGCACTCAGCTGATGACGATACTGAGAGCGTATTCCTTAACCAGATGCCAGAAAAGTCAGGTATTGCATTTGATGCTGAGTTCACAGATAAGTGGAGCTTCATTTACAGTACACGAGAAGCAGTAAACAAGGTTCTTGAAGAAGCAAGAAATGCTAAGACTATTGGTAAGTCTCTTGAAGCTAAGATAATCATCAAGAGCAGCGATGCTGATTTCGACAGATATTCAGCACTTGCTGAGCAGTTTAAGGATATACTCATCGTATCAGGTGTTGAGGTTGAAAAGTCCGGCGCTGAGACTTCATTTGAGGTCGCAAAGGCAGACGGTGAGAAGTGCGAGCGCTGCTGGTGCTACTCCAAGTATGTGGGAACAAATCACGATCATCCTACACTCTGTGAGAGATGTGCAATTGCCATTGAAGCGTAATTAGGACAATATTGCCTGCTGTCCCGACGGACGGCGGGCGTATTCTTTGAAAGGAAGGATATATGCCAATACTTCTTGTTGCTGCTATCGTATTACTGATCGTTTCGGATCAGGCAGTTAAATACTGGGCTGTGCATTACCTTAAAGAAAAGGGAAGCATACGCTTCATACATTTTGGCGATTTCAAGATACTCGATCTTACCTATCTCGAAAACGATGGTGCTATGTTCGGAAGTATGTCCGGACAGCGGTGGTTTCTTATAGGCTTCACATCGCTTGTGATAGCTGCAGGATTGGTCATAATGTTCATAACGATGAAGCGCTCAAAGCTTCTTACAGCTATCATACTTCTCTTTCTGTCGGGTGGGATAGGTAATCTCATCGACCGCATCAGACAGGGATATGTTGTTGATATGTTTGAGGTGAAGCTGTTCAATTTTGCAATATTCAATGTTGCGGATATATATGTTACAGTAGCAGTTGCACTGCTTATGATCTATGTGATTTTCGTTGAACCGAAGGAAAGCAAGCGTAAAAAGCAGGAAGCTTCGGCTGCTGTCAAAGAGGCAGAAAGCAATGAGTGAGACAGTAAAGCTCACACCCTCAGCGGAGGATCTTGGAGTACGTATTGACAAGTATGTTTCGGACAATATTGCTCTTACCCGTTCGGCTGTGCAGGGGCTGATTTCAAGAGGCGCAGTTACTGCCGATGGGAAGGCAGTAAGCAAGAACTACAAGCTTCGCGGCGGCGAGATGATAACAGTTGAGATCCCCGAGCCAGAGCCAATGGATGCCGTTCCGGAAAATATACCGCTGAATATCGTCTATGAGGACGATGATCTGCTTGTAGTGAATAAACCGAAGGGAATGGTCGTTCATCCGGCACACGGGAATTATACCGGAACGCTTGTGAATGCGCTTCTTTATCACTGCGGTGGAAGTCTTTCAGGGATAAACGGCGTGATACGTCCCGGTATCGTTCATCGTATAGACAAGAACACAAGCGGACTGCTCATTGTTGCGAAGAATGATGCTTCTCATCTGAAGCTTGCAGAGCAGATAAAAGCCCACAGCTTTACGCGCGAGTATGAGGCTGTCGTTACAGGCGCTCTTAAAAACACATCCGGTACTGTGGATGCTCCGATAGGACGTCATAAGACTGACCGCAAAAAAATGTGCGTAACTCCGGAGAATTCGCGGAATGCCATTACTCATTACGAGGTGCTGAAGCAATACGGCGGCTATGCTCATGTGAGACTTCGCCTTGAAACCGGACGTACTCATCAGATACGTGTCCACATGGCTTATATTGGACATCCTGTGCTTGGCGATGACGTTTATGGCAAGCCTTATAAAGGACTCGAAGGTCAGTGCCTTCATGCACGTAAAATAGGCTTCATTCACCCGTCAACAGATGAATATATGGAGTTTTCAAGTGAATTGCCCGAATATTTTCAGTCGGTTCTCAGAAAGCTTGAAAAAATGTAGGGGGAAAGCGATTGTTTGAGGATATTTCCAGAGTTATACTGCTGAGCGATCTCGACGGTACACTGCTCAACTCGCAAAAACAGATAACAGATAAGGACAGGAAGGCTATCGAACGCTTCATAGCGCTCGGCGGACATTTTACAGTGGCTACCGGACGTACTATCCAGTCGTTTGAGCAGTTCCTGAGTATAATTGATATAAAAGAGCCGGTCATAATGTATAATGGCGCTGCGATATATGACTATGAAAAAGGCGAGGCACTGTATACTCATCCTCTTCCGGACGGATGCAGGGAAATGACAGCGGCACTGCTTGAAGCAATGCCAGAAGCCGGAGGCGAGGTACTCAGAACTGACGGTACATATGTGTTCCGCAATACTGATTACCAGCAGCTCCATACAAGGCTCTGCGGCATCGTACCTGAGTATGCTGAACTCGAAAACATAGAGGATGGCGGCTGGCTGAAAGTATTGTTTTCGCTTGCGCCTGAAGACGTTACCCACCTCGAACTGCTTACAAGACAGTTCGGGTATGATAAAAATGTAAGCTTTGTGCGGTCGGCAGATATTTTCCTTGAAATGCTGCCGCTTGGAGTAAGCAAGGGCTCGGCTCTTGAACAATACAGAAAATTTCCGGGGTATGAGGGATATACCTTTGTAGCTGTCGGAGATTTTGATAACGACATAGAAATGATAAAGGCAGCAGATTACGGAGTTTGTCCGGCTAATGCTGAGGAAGATGTCAGAGCGGCTGCGGATCTTGTTCTTACTAAGACTAACAACGAGGGTGCGATCGCTGAACTGATCGAACATATAATATCCAAGTGCAAATAAGCGGCTCAGCCGTTAATTTATATTAAACCGGAGGTCATTATGGACGCAAAAATGAAAAAGGAATTGCAGAAGACTGCCTGCAAAGTCAGAATGGGCGTTATCGAGGGAACTTATAACGCAAAGTCAGGACATCCCGGCGGATCGCTATCAATAAGCGATACCCTGACATACCTCTATTATGTTGTAATGAACGCAGATCCGAAGAATGCTGAGTCTCCGGACAGAGACAGATTCGTGCTTTCAAAGGGACATACTGCTCCTGCACTCTATGCTGTCCTTGCACAGAAGGGGTACTTTCCGGAGGAAGAGATCAAGTCGCTCCGTCATATAGGTGCACTTCTTCAGGGACATCCATGCATCCATACTCCGGGCGTAGATATGTCGAGCGGTTCTCTCGGACAGGGAATCTCTGCTGCCTGCGGAATGGCTCTTGCAGGAAAGCTTGATAAGAAGTCATACAAAGTTTATACTATCCTCGGCGATGGCGAGATAGAAGAAGGTCAGGTATGGGAGGCTGCTATGTTCGCAGCTCATTATAAGCTCGATAACCTCGTGGCTATCGTTGACAGCAACGGTCTTCAGATCGACGGACCTGTTGCAGAGGTATGCTCACCAGAACCTATCACAGACAAATTCGCTGCATTCGGCTGGCACGTTATAACTATGGACGCTCACGATTTTGACAGCATCGAAAAGGCTTTTGCAGAGGCTGCATCAGTTACCGGAAAGCCTGTTGCTATCATTCAGAAGTCAGTAAAGGGCAAGGGCGTGTCTTTCATGGAGAATCAGGTAGGTTGGCACGGAACTGCTCCAAACAAGGAACAGTACGATCAGGCAATGGCTGAACTCAGCGCACAGTTAAAGGAATTGGAGGACTAATACAATGGCTGATACTATCAAAAAAGCAACCAGAGAAAGCTACGGCGAGGCACTCAGAGACCTTGCTGAAGAATACAAAGACCTCGTAGTTCTCGATGCTGATCTTGCCGCAGCTACCAAGACAGGAATTTTCAAGAAGGCTCATCCTGAGCGCTTCTTTGACTGCGGTATCGCAGAGGCAAATATGATGGGCGTTGCAGCAGGACTTGCGACCTGCGGAAAGATACCGTTCGCTTCCACATTTGCTATGTTCGCTGCCGGAAGAGCATTCGAGATAGTCCGCAATTCTATCGGTTACCCGCACCTCAATGTAAAGATCGGCGCAACTCACGCCGGAATCTCAGTAGGTGAGGACGGCGCTACACATCAGTGCAACGAGGATATTGCTCTCATGAGAACTATTCCCGGCATGACTATAATCAATCCATGCGATGATGTCGAGGCAAAGGCTGCTGTAAAGGCTGCGCTCGACTTCAACGGTCCGGTGTATATGCGCTTCGGACGTCTTGCAGTGCCGGTAGTCAATGATGCTGCAACCTACAAGTTCGAGCTTGGCAAGGGTGTTGTTATGAAGGACGGCAGCGATCTTACTATCGTTGCAACAGGACTTATGGTCAATGAGGCTCTTGAAGCTGCTAAAGTCCTCGAAGCTGACGGCATCAATGCAAGAGTAGTCAATATCCACACTATCAAGCCTCTCGACAAGGAACTTATCGCTAAGTGTGCAAAGGAGACTGGTCTTATAGTTACAGCCGAAGAGCACAGCGTTATCGGCGGACTTGGTGCAGCTGTTGCAGAAGCAGTTACAGAAAGCTGCCCTGTAAGAGTTGTGAAGATAGGCGTGAACGATGAGTTCGGTTATTCAGGCCCGGCAGTTGATCTTCTCAAGAAGTTCGGACTTTCTGCTGAGAACATCGTTAAGGTCGTAAAGGAAAATATTAATAAGTGACAAATGTTCCGGAGACGCACGATGTGTCTCCGGACTTTTTTGCAAAAATGTGAAATTTTTCTTGACAAGTCCGGAAATACGTGATATAATATTCAAGTATCGTATTGACGATACTAATTATCCTTGCCCGCAGTTGGTTGTGGGCATAAGCCAGAAGGAGGTGTACATTAATGGCAAAGGTATCCGCTAAGTATGAAGTAATGGTTGTGTTCAGTCTCAAGAACGGCGAGGAGGCTATGAAGGCTCTCATCGAAAAGTTCAAGGAGAGAATCCAGCGTCACGCCGAAGCTGTTGAAGTCAACGAGGATTGGGGTAAGCGCAAGCTTGCATATCCTATCGAGGACGAGACAGAGGGCTACTATGTAATTTATACATTCCAGTCCGCTCCGGATTATCCCGCTGATCTTTCAAGACGTCTTAACATTTCCGACGGCATTCTGCGTTCACTCGTAACTGTTGTCGAGGAATAAGCTTCATTATTAAAGAGGAGAATGTCAGATGAACAAGGTTATTTTAGTTGGAAGACTTACTGCTGATCCTGAACTCAGGCAGACTCAGAGCGGTGTTTCATCATGCCGTTTCACAGTTGCTGTTGACAGAAGATTTGCCGATAAGAATACCGGTGAAAGACAGGCTGATTTTATTTCATGCACTGCATGGAGACAGACAGCTGAGTTCGTTTCCCGCTATTTCAGCAAGGGTAAGCTTATCGCAGTTGAAGGAAGCCTCAGAACAGGCAGCTATACCGATAAGAACCACTCGGATGTTACTCATTATACTACCGATGTATTCGTTGATAACGTTGAGTTCGTAGGCGGTAAAGGCGAAAGCGGCGGAAGTCAGGGCGGTTATCAGAATAACGGCTACCAGAATAACTTCAAAACTCCTCAGCAGCAGGCTGCTCCGGCACCGGCTGCACAGAATAATGACAGTATGTCTTACGGCGAACTGAGCGATTTTGAAGAGATCCTCAGTGATGGCGAAGTTCCGTTCTGATTACGGAAACTGAATTCAATTTTTACGAAAGGAGTAGCCACATCTTATAAGATGTGCGGTTTGTATCATGGAAAAGGAAAGAAATTCCCGTCCTGCAAAGAAGCCTCGCAAGAAGGTTTGTATGTTCTGTGCAGACAGAGTTGAAAAGATCGATTACAAGGATCTCACAAAACTCAGAAAGTGCATGACTGAAAGAGCAAAGATCCTTCCGAGAAGAGTTACAGGTACCTGCGCTTATCATCAGCGTGAACTTACAGTTGCTATCAAGAGAGCAAGACACATCGCTCTGCTTCCTTACGTTAGTGATTGATCGTATAATTAAGGAGGCTTTTAAAGCCTCCTTTTGTTTTATCATGTATATGTATCCGCTCCGACGGCATCTTACGGAGCGTATGAGGGAGTTTATCGGCTTGAACTTGTTTCATAAGCAAGCTCTTCGTCTCTTCTGAAAAGAAGGGAAATGCACCATACTGCTGAGATCGCTACAAGAATGTAGAGAGTTCTGCTGATGATGCTTGCTGAACCGCCAAAGAGCCATGCTATAACATCGAGTTCAAAAATTCCGACTAATCCCCAGTTTATTCCTCCTATGATAAGAAGAATAAGCGCTAATTTGTCCCACATATGAGAACACCTCTTTATTCGGGATTTCTCGACGCTTTGCGCGTCTGAAAGTATTATTGCAAAAATAATGTTAAATATTCAGAAAGTTGGGTGAAAATTATGGAAACAAAAACAAAGGTAATCCTCATCATAATCGCTGCGTTACTGGTATTGCTGTTCATCGTTTGCATTGCGAATTATTTCAGCAAAGGTAAACGAAAGGGGAGAGCAGCTGAACGTAAGGTCGCAGGAACTCTCAAAAAGCTTGGCAAAAATGATAACATACGTATAATCAATAACGCTTTTCTGCCGCTTTACCGTAAGACCTGTGAGATAGATCACCTTGTATTCGGAAGATTCGGCATTCTTGTTGTTGAAACAAAAGGCATTTCCGGTACTGTTTCCGGAAAAGGCAAAAAGCTTGAACACTCAATGGGCGCGGTTAAGCATAAACTCTATAACCCCGAAATGCAGAACAAGACACATATTGATAATGTTACACATCACCTTAAAAAGGGCGGATTTGAGAACACTCCTGTTTATGGTGCTGTTGTGTTCACCGATAAGGACATCGACCTCAAGGCAAATGTTGGCATGAAACTCGATCAGTTCAAGGACTATTACACACGTATAGCTTCCACAGATGCCGGCTGTAATCAGGATGTCCTGTACCATCATTTTGAGGGCATAAGAGTGAGAAATCCGATAAGAAAATTCTTCCACCGATTCAACAAAAAAGACTGGGATTAAGGCAGCGTGACGCTGCACCCTTCCACGCTGACGCTTGTTTCACGCGCTTGCTTTGTGAAATGGGCATACACGTACTCGCACACGGCACAGAATTAATGATTCGGATTCAGAATGAAGTGGTTGCCTTCGCTGGCTTCCACGCTGACGCTTGTTTCACGCGCTTGCTTTGTGAAATGGGCATACACGTACTCGCACACGGTACAAAATTAATGATTCGGATTCAGAATGAAGTGGTTGCCCCAGCTGGCTTCCGCGCTGACGCTTGTTTCACGCGCTTGCTTTGTGAAATGGGCATACACGTACTCGCACACGGCACAAAATTAATGATTCGGATTCAGAATGAAGCTGAAAAGGTGTATTTATGAAGCGAAAAAAGGACTGCCGCATTGAGCAGCAGTCCTTTAATTATGTCTGTTAAACATTACTTAACGATGAACTTGTCGATCTCCTTGAGGAACTTTTCAGCGTCATCAGTATGTGCATTGAGCTGGATAGGCTTGGAAAGGTCGAGGCTGAAAATACCCATGATAGACTTTGCATCTACTGCATATCTTCCGGATACAAGGTCGATATCGAAGTCATAGTGCATTACGATAGTTACAAATTCTTTAACATCGTTGATAGCCTGTAAAAATACAGTTGTCTTAGTCATATTCTTACCTCCTGATTCTTAATGGTGTTTGTTGGTGTGTGATTTTTTCTTGTTTATTTCTTTTTCATGCGGCTTTTCCGTTTCCGCAACTATATAATAGCATTAAAAAAGCGCGTTGTCAAGGCACAGAAAGTAAATTCGTCAAATTAGTATAATAAAATCGGAAAAGCTAAGCCGGTTTTTATTCATAGCAGATAACTATTGAGAGTGTACAAAAAATATTTGCGAATTTTGTGCAAGCTGTATATGTTGAAGCAACGAAAATAATGTGATAATAAGGTGAAATATGTATAAAGTATATTTTATTACTTTTGGCTGCAAGGTCAATCACTATGAAACTGAATGTATGAAGGAGCTCTTCAAAAAAAATGGCTGGGAAGTTGTATCTGTTCCGGAATTATCTGACTGTGTGGTAATAAATTCCTGCACCGTAACTTCTTCCGGAGACAGCCGTGCTCTTACTGCCCTCAGAAAGATCAGAACTCAGTTCCCTGATGCTGTTATTGCTATGACAGGCTGTTATCCGCAGGCTGATCCGGAAAATGCTGCTAAACTTCAGGATGCTGATATAATCTGCGGAACTAAGGAAAGAGGACGGATCGTGGAATTTGTGAGCGGATTTATTGAAGAGCGCAGCCGTATTGTGAACATTCCGGCACATGAGCGCGGCGAGAAGTTCGAGCCGCTGATTTGTACACAGTACGATGATAATACAAGAGCATTCATGAAAATTCAGGACGGCTGCGACCGCTTTTGTTCTTACTGTATGATACCTTATGCGCGGGGAAGGTGCAGATCTAAAGCACCTGACGATATACGCTCAGAGCTTGCTGCTGTGGCTGCCAACGGCGTTCAGGAGGTAGTGCTTTCCGGAATAAACCTTGCATTCTACGGGGCTGAATGGGGAATGACACTTGCTGATGCAGTAGAGATCTGCGCCGGCATTGAAGGAATAAAACGTATCAGGCTTGGTTCACTTGAACCGGAAATGCTTACGGACGAGCAGCTTGCGAGACTTGCTGCTGTACCGCAGATGTGTCCGCAGTTCCATTTGTCACTTCAGAGCGGCTGTGACAGGACGCTAAAGGCGATGAATCGCCACTATACTTCTGCTGAGTATCTTGAGCTAACAGAGCGTATAAGAAGTTTTTTCCCTGAATGTGCCTTCACGACCGATATTATGGTAGGATTTCCACAGGAGACGGATGAGGATTTCCGTGAATCGGCAGATTTTATTGAAAAAGTCGGCTTTGCAAAGGTACACGTTTTCAGGTATTCGCGCAGAAAAGGTACTGCCGCGGACAGGATGTCCGGACAGATACCGGAATCTGTCAAGAGCGAACGCTGGAAGCTTATGACAGCCAAAGCCGACAAAACCCGTGATATTTACCTGAAAAAACTCGTCGGAAGGACAGTCCCTGTACTTTTTGAAAGGGAGAATTCCAGCGAATTTCATCAGGGACACGCTCCTGACGGTACGTTAATAAAAATTTCACGAAAAAATTCTGAAAAAAGTTTGCGTAATCGCATAATTAGTGTTATAATAGAAGTAGTTGGTCATGAATGCTGTTATGGCAGACCGACCGCTGATATTTGTTATGATTAATGGCTGGGAGCAAGTAAGCCTTGCTTTCGGCTTAATACACCCCCTTCGGGGAGAAGGAGACTTGAATATATGTCCGTATTCAGAATTTATGTTGAAAAGAAGCCTGAATTTGCAGTTGAGGCACAGTCAGTCCTCAGTGATGTCAGAACTGCGCTCAGACTCAATCTCACAGGTCTGAGGATCCTTAACCGTTATGATGCAGATAAGCTCAGTGAAGAGGATTTCAAGGCTGCTATCAGCACTGTTTTCTCAGAGCCTGCTGTCGATCTCGTTTATGACGATATGCCGAGAACAGGCGAGAATGATCGTGTGTTTGCGGTTGAGTATCTGCCGGGACAGTTCGATCAGAGAGCAGACAGCTGTGAACAGTGTATACAGATACTTCGTCAGGGAGAGCGCTGCCGTGTAAGAAATGCTCGTATCTACATAGTTTCCGGACAGATCACCGATGAACAGTTCGAGAAGCTCAAGTCTTATATAATCAACCCTGTTGAGAGCCGCGAAGCCTCTCTCGAAACAGTAAAGAGCCTCGATACAAATTATGACATTCCGACAACTGTTGAGGTGCTTGAAGGATTCACAAAGCTCAATGCTATCGGACTCCATGCTTTTGTGGACAAGTTCGGTCTTGCAATGGATTACGATGACATCAAGTTCTGTCAGGATTATTTCCGGAATGAGGAACACCGCGATCCTACTATAACTGAGATCAGGATGATAGATACATACTGGTCCGACCACTGCCGTCATACAACTTTCCTTACAAATGTTGAGAAGGTAGACATCAAGACTCCTTACATCAAGGATACTTATGATATGTATCTCAATGTCCGCGAGGAACTCGGCAGAAGCGACCGTCCGGTCACACTCATGGACATCGGTACTCTTGCTGCTAAGAAGCTTCGCAATGACGGTCTTCTTCCTGATCTTGATGAGTCTGAGGAGATCAATGCCTGCTCCGTCAAGATAAAGGTAGACATCGACGGCAAGCTTGAAGACTGGATACTCATGTTCAAGAACGAAACTCATAACCACCCGACTGAGATAGAGCCTTTCGGCGGCGCTGCAACTTGTCTCGGCGGTGCGATCCGTGATCCGCTCTCAGGTCGTTCTTATGTATATCAGGCTATGCGTGTTACAGGTGCAGCTAATCCGCTCGTTCCTGTTGAAGATACTATCACCGGTAAGCTTCCGCAGAGAAAGATCACTGTTGGTGCTGCTAACGGTTACAGTTCCTACGGTAACCAGATAGGTCTTGCTACCGGACACGTTGCAGAGGTATACCACCCCGGTTATGTTGCAAAGAGAATGGAGATCGGCGCAGTTGTCGGCGCTGCTCCTGCTGAGAATATCAGAAGAGAAAGACCTGTTCCGGGCGATGTTGTCATCCTTCTCGGCGGTAAGACCGGACGTGACGGCTGCGGCGGTGCAACAGGTTCATCCAAGTCACATACACTTGAATCCCTCGAAAGCTGCGGCGCAGAGGTACAGAAGGGTAATCCGCCTGAGGAGAGAAAACTCCAGAGACTTTTCCGCAATCCTGAGGTAACTAAGCTTATCAAGCGCTGCAATGACTTCGGTGCAGGCGGTGTATCAGTAGCTATCGGTGAGCTTACAGACGGTCTTATCATCAACCTCAATGCTGTTCCGAAGAAGTACGATGGTCTCGACGGTACTGAGATCGCTATTTCCGAGTCTCAGGAGAGAATGGCTGTCGTTGTTGCTCCTGAGGATGTTGACAAGTTCATGGCTGAGGCTTCAAAGGAAAACCTCGAAGCAACACTCGTTGCAGATGTTGTTGAAGAGCCTCGCCTTAAAATGGTATGGAACGATAACACTATCGTTGACCTTTCGCGTGAATTCCTCAATTCAAACGGCGCTCCAAAGTATACCGACATCGAGGTCGAAGCACCTTCTGATAATAATGAGGAAATCCCTGCTGATGATGCAGAGTCATGGAATGAGCTCATGGCTAACCTCAATGTATGCTCACAGAAGGGACTCGTTGAGAAGTTTGACTCCACTATCGGTGCAGGCACAGTGCTCATGCCGTTCGGCGGCGTATACCAGATGACTCCTTCACAGGCTATGGCAGCTAAGATACCGGTACTTGAAGGCGAGACCAATACCTGCTCGCTCATGGGCTGGGGCTATGATCCGGAGGTATCTGAGAAGTCGCCTTACCACGGTGCAATGATGGCAGTTGTTGACTCTATCGCTAAGGTGGTTGCAGCCGGCGGTACATATAAGAAGTGCTGGCTCACATTCCAGGAATACTTCGAGAGAACACAGAATGATCCTAAGCGCTGGGGCAAGCCTATGGCAGCACTTCTCGGTGCATTCAGGGCTCAGCTTGAAATGGGCTGCGGTTCTATCGGCGGCAAGGACTCAATGTCCGGTACTTTCGAGAATATAGACGTTCCGCCTACACTTGTTTCGTTCGCAGTATCAACTGCTATGGCTGACAAGATAGTTTCAACTGAATTCAAGAATGCCGGCGACGATGTTATCATGATCGTTCCTGATTACGATGAAAACGGTCTGCCTGTATTCGACAGCGTTAAGGCTTGCTTTGACAAGGTCGAGAAGATTATTGCTGACGGCAGAGCAAATGCAGTATGGACTATCGGATACGGCGGTGTTGCTGAGGGTATCGCAAAGATGTGCTTTGGTAACAAGCTCGGCTTCGAGTTCACACAGAAGCTTACATCCAAGCAGCTGTTCAAGCCTTGCTACGGCGGATTCGTTGTTGAAATTGCCGGTACTGCTAATGAGGATGAAAATATTATCGGTCATACTATCAGTGATTACAAGATACTCTCTATGGATTATACTGTTAGTCTTGATAATCTCCAGAGAATATGGGAAGGCAAGCTTGAACCGGTATTCCCATGCCGCATAAAGACTACTGATGTAACTCCTGAGATCTACTCCAATACAGACAGACTTCATCTTACAGCTTCTATCAAGGTTGCTCAGCCGAGGGTACTCATTCCTGTATTCCCGGGTACAAACTGTGAATACGATACAGCCCGTGCTTTTGAGAGAGCAGGCGCTAAGACTGAAACTGTCGTTATCCGCAACCTCTCAGCAGGTGATATTGAGGATTCTGTAAGCTACTTCGAGAGAGCTATCCGTCATTCACAGATCATTATGATACCGGGCGGCTTCTCAGGCGGTGATGAGCCTGAGGGAAGCGGTAAGTTTATTACAGCATTCTTCCGCAATCCTAAGATCAAGGACGCTGTACACGATCTTCTCAAGAACCGTGATGGTCTTATGCTTGGTATCTGTAACGGCTTCCAGGCACTTATAAAGCTTGGACTTGTACCTTTTGGCGAGATAATCGACATGAGAGACGATTCTCCTACACTTACATTCAATACTATTGCAAGACATCAGTCCATGATGGTAAATACACGTATCGCATCCAACAAGAGCCCTTGGCTCTATGGCTGTGAGGTAGGCGACATTCACACTATTCCGATCTCTCACGGTGAAGGACGCTTCGTAGCACCTGCAAGCCTTATCCAGCAGATGGCTAAGAATGGTCAGATCGCTACACAGTACGTTGATCTTACAGGCAGTCCTTCAATGGATATAAGATACAATCCTAATACATCTGTTGAGGCTATCGAGGGTATCACTTCTCCGGACGGACGTGTTCTCGGTAAAATGGGACACTCCGAGCGTATCGGAAGCTTCATCGGAAAGAATGTTCCGGGTGCTAAGGATCAGAAGATATTTGAATCCGGTGTGGCATATTTCAAGTAATAAGGTCATTAAGCAATAAATAATTAAAGCCATAAAGAGGCGTTTAGCTTCTTTATGGCTTTTTGTTTATACAATGATATGTTATAGAGCATTAAAGAAAAAAGCCTTACGATGCTTGATCATCGTAAGGCTGAAATTAATGAGTGGTGTTAATCAGAATTATTCTTCTGACTTCTTTGTAGCTTTTTTGCTGAGTGCAGCAGCGAGCATGGTCATGAACATAATGCCCATAAGTGTGATGATGCCGCCATCGAAGTCATCGCCTGTTTTAGGTGATGAAGCTGTGTTTTCAGAAGTAGTTGTAGTAGTAACTGTTGTAGTGGTTGTAGTAGTTGTTTCCGGGATAGGCTCAAACTTAGCTGAAAGCTTTGCCTCAGCAGCAGGAACTATGATGCGTGTTTCAGCACTCTTAGCGTCCTCGATAGTAATTCCTTCTGCTTCCCATTCAACGAACTGATAGCCTTCATCCGGAACAGCCTTGATCTCCTTGATGTCTCCGACATTGAAATTGCCTGTTTCGATACCTGTGATCTTGCCGTTCTTAGTTTCCTTATCAACAGTGAGCTTTGTTTCGCCGGCAGAGAAACGTGCTTCGATCTCAACATCGTCTGTTACCTTGAAGCGGTAAGTGCTTTCGCTGCTTACGAGTTCATTATTGATGTACCAGCCTTCAAATTTGAAGCCTTCGTAAGGAGAAGCCTTTATCTGAGCAAAGTCACCGTAGTTGTAAACACCTGAACCTGTTAAGATACCGCGTGGTACAGTATTCTTTTCAGCTTCCTTGAAGCTTACCTTATAGAATGTGTTTGCGTCTTCTTCACTTAAAAGCTTGTCTGTTGAAACGTCCTTGCCTTCAGGATCCTTCATTGTGTAAACAACAGAAGAGCCTGAGTTGAGATCCTTGAGATCGTCATCTGAGAATGCAGGGATAACGCCTGTGATAACGTCGCCTTCCTTTACATTTACAGTGTCGAAGGACTGGATCTTTGTTACCTGACCTGTGAGAGCGTTTACTTCGTCAACAGAAACAGATACATTGCCTTCACCTGTTGCGATGAGTTCAAATGTATATGGGCTGTCAGTAGGAACATAAACGAGCTTTTCGCCGTTTTCATTGATCTCGCATACGAGATCGTATTCTTCGTTTGATTCGTTGATGTCTGAGAGGTAAGCTACGAGGTTGCCCTCAGAATCGTATACCTTAACGTCAACAGGGCAGTTGATTCTGATTATACGGTAAGAGCCTGCGTTGAAGTTTGCTTTTCCCTCTGGAGTATAGTATGTATCCTGAGACTGGAGCCAAGCCATGCAAAGCTCTGTGTAGTGAGCGTTTCCGATGCAGGAAACAGTTTTGAATAATGTAACAGCGTCATCCATTTCATTAGTACCTGTTGCCATGATGAGATCAAGGAGATGAACGCAAGCGTCATCAAGTCTTGACTGGCTGAAGCTAATTCCGTTTTCATTGAGAGCCTCGCCTATACGTGAAGCGATGTTTCTGTAAATCTGATTCTCGCGGTTCTGCGGATCAAAGCCGTATCTGAAAACATTCGGAGAATATGCAGGCATGAGGATGGATGCCCATTTGCCTTTTCCTTCAAATTTAGGCTTTGCTGAATTTACAATATCGCTGAGCTGTTTGGAAGTAAGTCCCATAAGAGTGCCCATGAGGTATGTAACATCGTCCTGATAGGAATAATAGTAATTACTTCTTGTTCTTACGTAAGCATTTGCGAATTTGTTCATGAACTGGCTGAGGAAGGTACCCTGAGTGCCATAACCTCTGCCCTGGATTGAGATGAACGGATCACCGCCCGGCCATACACTTGATGTATCTACATAAACATAGTATTTCTGGAAATCATCCAGGAAGTATTTGTCGCCTTCGTCGTTGAGGTATTCGTCAGTGCTTGCGAGAGCGTTGTACTTTGCAAGCATTTTGTCAACACTGGAGTTGCCTGCTGTTACAGCAGTAGGAAGAGCATAGTCGTGACCGTATCTGTGGAATGACCATGCAGCAGGTGCGACCATAGGAACAAAGTCGTTAGGGTTTACGATATTGTGGATGTTATAGTACTTGTAATCGTTATAGGATGAATTTGTTGTTCCCATAGGAGCTTCAAATGTATAACCGAATACATCGCTTGCTTCGTAAGTACAATTAGGGTAAGAGATACCATCATCGAGAGCAGCTGATGTGAGGTTGGCAGTAGCACCGCCGCGGCTGTAACCAACTACCCAGAACTTGATGTGACCTGATACATCGTAATCAGAGATGTACTGTCTGATGTATCTGAGGACTTCATCTCTTGCTTCGGAGAAGCCGGTAGCATCGCCGCTTGCACCGATCTTGAAGTTGCTTGCCCACTCCTTTTCGTAACCGCCGCCGCGGACTGCAACAGCGAGGAGTGTTACTTCTTCATTATTGATATAGAGCTTCTTCTGAGCGATACCAACACCGATAGAATCCTCGGTTGGTTTTACCTGATAAAGAGGATTTGTGTGGAACTTTTCAAATCCGATAGTTGAGAGAAGATTCTCAGCGTTTACGCTTGAACCTGCATAGTCACCGTTGTTTACGTAAGGGATACTCGGCCAAACAGAAAGTTCAAGGCAGAGTGACATAGTTGCAAGGTGAGAATTGTATCCGTTGTAGGATGATCTTGTGAAGTAGTTATCATCATAGAAGAATTCAGTGCTGTAATCAGCAGTCTTGCAAGGATACATGAAGTCACCGTTTACCTTTGTGATAGAGCCTGCGATCTCGCCGAAAACATAGCTGAGGTCATCGGGATCATCAACATTGTAATAGCCGGCATTCTGGAGATCACGAAGGAAACGCTGACCGAACTGGAGATATTCTCCGGATAATGAATGGAAGAAACCAAGAGTGTAGATATAAGTTCCTTCATTCTGAATAGACTTTGCCTCAGTGTAAGCTGAGTTAGCGTGAGGATAGTCGTAGTAGTCAGAGGAGCTGTAAGGACCTGAATACTCCGTTCTGCCTTCGCATGGAAGACCGTCCGAAAGAAGAACTATGTTCTTGATAACGTTTGCATCGTTCGGGATAGCATCGAGCATGGAGTCAGCCTTTGCAAGAGCTCCCTGAACGTTTGTCATGTCACTGTCACGAAGTGAGTTGATGGAATTTGCAAGAGTCGTGTAGTTGTCAGTGAACTGACAGGTAGTTGTAGCATAAGTTGAATAGCTTACAACTCCGACATAGTTTGTGCCTATGCCGTTAAGAACAGAGCTGCAGAATTTTGTTGCTGCCTGTTTCATAGCTCTGATAGGAGTTCCGGACATACTTCCGGAAACATCCAGAACCAGGACTGAGTAGCGAGTTACATCGCTTGGGGCGGGTTTAGCCGATGCTGCTTGATCTTTGAAAGGTAAGTATACCAACAATGAAAAAGCGAGGCATAATGCTAAAAACGCACTTGACAATTTTTTGAACATTGCCTTTACCTCTCTTATATTAAATTTCGGTGACTTAAAGAATCACCGAATCAATTGTAACATATATCCAAATAATTGTCAACCTTTTTAAGCATAAAATACGAAAAATTTGTTAGTTAAGATTAAATGATTGACTGCATATCAAAATATGTTAAAATTTGATAGATCAAATTTGTAAGCGTATTTGTTTTGTATATTTGACAAACAAAGCTTTTTGTGATATACTTAACAAAAAACTCAGGAGATAATGACTTTGAAAAAATCCGTTCTGCAATACTGTGCTTCATTTTCTTTGCTCAGTATTTTTCAATTATTGATTATACGCGGCGTTGTTACATCTGATACAGGAAAGAAAGCAGTTGATGAGCTGTATGTTGACGGCGCTGATTTCTCGCCGTTGGTATCGCTGGTTTCTGGCGGAATACATTCGTTTGCATTTTTTCTGCAAGAATTCTTCACAGTGATACTGGGAATATTTATTCCTATGATATTCATGTTTATAATCAGACATTTCTCTGAGAAAACTATTGAAAGAGAAGAAAAACGTTTCAACAAGAGGTATACATTTATAATGTCGCTTGCAGTTATTGTCGCAGGAGCTGTTTTTGCACATTTTAAACTTATCAGTGACATTATAATAATGTATATCCCTGTACCGGCAGTATCATGGTTTGTATTTCATGGAAGTAAAAAAGAAAGAGAAGATAATGCCGAATGACCATTTAAAGGCACAATACTCGTTTGTGGCTGAAATTTGAGAAACATCTTAGTGTCAGTTAGTTCTCGGACGTTTGCTTGTTCACAAAAAGTTTACAAATATTTGCGTTGAAAGCAGTGCGTTTATTAGATATTTTTCATAAAAATATCTTGACTAACTTACCGGATTGATGTATAATGTTATATGTAAAGCTGTATATCAGCGTGATTATTTTAGAATGGAGTGAAAAAACTATGAAAAATATACTATTTGCAGCTTCCGAAAGCGTTCCTTTTATAAAGACAGGCGGTCTTGCTGATGTTGTAGGAGCGCTGCCACAGTACCTTAATAAAAAAGAATTTGATGTAAGAGTCATAATGCCATATTATACTTGTATTCCGGATAAATACAGAAACGATTTCAAATATGTTACTCACTTCTATATGGACTACGGTATGAGAAGCGAAAGCTTCCATGTAGGTATCATGGAATATGAATACAGCGGCGTTAAGTTTTACTTCGTGGATGATGAGTATTACTTCAAGTGTGATACCCCTTATTCCTCAGATATGAAGTGGGACATCGAGCGCTTTACTTTCTTCTGCAAGGCTGTTCTTGCAATCCTTCCGGTCATCGGTTTCCGTCCGGACATTATCCACTGTCACGACTGGCAGGCTTCAATGATACCGGTATTCCTCCACACAGCTTTCGCTACAAATCCTTTTTACAGCTCAACTAAAACTATCATGACCATACACAACCTCAAATTCCAGGGCGTTTGGGATATTGATACTTTTAAATTCAATACTGCTCTGCCGGATTATATGTTCACATCAGATAAACTGGAATTCCACAAGAATGCAAATATGCTCAAGGGCGGTCTCGTTTATGCGGACTATATCACAACTGTTTCCGAGACCTATGCTGAAGAGATAAAGTATCCGTTCTTTGGTGAACAGCTTGACGGTCTGCTCAGAGCTCGTTCAGCTTCGCTGCGCGGTATAGTGAACGGTATCGACTATAAGGTATTTGATCCTAACAATGATAAGAAGATATTTGCTGAATATACTGCAAAGAATGTTAAATCACAGAAAGCTGTCAATAAGAAGAAGCTTCAGGAACAACTCGGACTCCCTGTTGACGACAGCAAGTATATGATAGCTATAATCTCACGTCTGACCGATCAGAAGGGGCTTGACCTCGTGAATTATGCTATGGAACGTATATGCGACGAGTTTACGCAGTTCGTGATAATCGGAACTGGTGATCCGCGATATGAGAATATGTTCAAGCACTATCAGTGGAAGTATCCGGAGAGGGTTTCTGCAAACATCATGTATTCTGATGAACTCGCACATAAGCTTTATGCGGCTGCTGATACTATGCTCATGCCGTCACTGTTTGAGCCGTGCGGACTTACTCAGCTGATCTCGCTCAGATACGGTACTGTACCGATAGTTCGTGAAACAGGCGGACTAAAGGATACTGTACAGCCTTACAACGAGTTTGACGGTACTGGTACAGGCTTTTCGTTTGCAAATTACAACGGCGATGAGATGCTCGGTGCTATCAACTATTCAAAGCATATTTACTACAATCACCGCGATCAGTGGGACAAAATGGTTAAGCGTGATATGGAAGCTGATTTCTCATGGAACAGTTCTGCCCGTCAGTACGAAGGTATGTACGACTGGATGATAAACTGGTGATCCGGCACGAGGTTTGATTTGTTCGCTTGCTCTTCCTGTAAGTCATACGCGTATTTTTATAAAGTACAGGATAGTATATAAAAGGACATGATACTTGGTTATGGGCGCACGATGTGCGCCCTGCATATTGGTAATAAAAATGAAGAGGAAAATAAAGAAATACAAGTCTAATATTCATTTATGGTGCTTCGGCTGGGTACTTGCTTTTGATGGTTTAGTATTCTTAAATATGTACATAGCAGCGAAAAACTGGCTGGATAAATACGAAGATATAAGCTTTATAGAAATAGTACTGTTTATCCCAATGCTTGTACATCTTCTGTATAACGCTGTATATAATGCTGCACTGACTGTTGGCTTGATAATCGGCATCCCATGTTTAGTGACCGGTGTGGTATTTATTGCACTTTCTGCGCCTTATCTCGGAAGAATGCGTGAGATAAGAAAGCTAAAGCAGCAGAATGGCGGATACCTACCGGATGAGTTGATCGAGGAAATGCATGAGTCCGGTGAGTTCAACGATATGGAATACAAAGCAGAGCTGAAAAGAAATCAGAGCAAACCGTTGATCGTGACAGCGAAGCCGGTATGGAAGCAGATACTGGCAAAGGTGTTGCTTGTTGCCGGATTTGTTTTCATGGTGCTTTTATCGACGGCGGTGCTGACATTGCTGTTTTTCTTTGGACGTATATTATTTGCATTGCTAAAGAGCGGTTTCACATCGTACTGGGGAATCTGACTATGAAGAGAGTTTTTAAAAGGTATCGAACCAATAAAACAGTTATGGAAGCTGGCTGGATACTGACTATTGAAAGTATCTTTAGTCTTACAGTGGCAATATATGCAAAGGATATACTTGATGATATCGGCGAGGTTACGTGGGTTGAGGTATTATTCCTGATACCTGCACTTATACACCTTCTGATAGAAGCTCTGCTCGAAACTATACTGGCGACAAGCTTGATATTAGGATTGCCGTGCCTGATCATCGGTATATTATTGCTTATTCTCACATTCCCGTATTGGAAACGTATTTCTGAGGTGAAATCTGAGCGTCTGGATAATGGCGGAAGACTTCCCGGAGAACTGATGTGGGAGATGTATCAGAATGAAGAACTGAATAAGGCAGACTATGAAAGAGAGCTTGCAAATAATCTCAGGCTGACAAAGAAGGAAAAGCTTTCACTGCAAAAAGGCATTCCGCTGAAAAGACCTGGCCTGATCGACAGATTGCCGACAGGTTTCAAAGTGCTTGCTGCGGCTGTTGGCGCAGTCTGGCTTGCGATATTATTTATGGCGGTTATCATATTCGCGTTTTTCTTGTTTATAATTGGCGCTTTTTCGCCGTGATTTGAAAAGGAAATGTTATGTTAAAACTTAAAGGTGCAATTTTTGATATGGACGGTCTTATGATCGACACTGAAAAGCTGTATCTCCGCTACTGGAAGCAGTCTGCGGCGGATTTTGGCTATGATATGCGCGATGAGCACGTTTATGCGATACGAAGTCTTGCCCGGAAGTATTCGATACCGATGCTGAAAGGCTTTTTCGGCGAGGATTTCCCGACTGAGGAGGTACGCGCACATCGTACAGAACTCATAAACGCGCACGTTGAAAAAAACGGCATCGAGCTGAAAAAAGGTCTCTTTCAGCTGCTTGATTATTTGCAGGACAGAGGTGTGAAGCTTGCTGTGGCTACGGCGACTCCGCGTGAAAGAACGATGCTCTATCTCAGTAAGATAGGGGCGGCAGAGCGCTTTGACGCGATCATATGCGGCGACATGGTAACAGTAGGAAAGCCTGATCCTGAGATATATCTCACTGCGGCAAGAGAACTCGGACTTCCGGCGGAGGAGTGCGCGGCGTTCGAGGATTCGCCGAACGGTCTCAAGGCGGCAAGAAGTGCAGGCTGCAAAGTTATAATGATACCTGATATGACTCAGCCTCAGCCGGAGGATAAGCCGTTTTACGATGCAGTATACAGCAGTCTTGATGAGGCAATAGCGTTTTTTGAAGGGGGAAAGTGATATGCCGAGTGCATCAACGGTGTTTGAAATACCGAATTTCTACTATTTCGAAAGCGGAAACAACTATTCCGGAAGCAAGGGCAATTTTGCCTATAAGATCGAGATAGGTGAGCGTTTCCGTGTTATGGTGTGGCATGGCAGACTATGCTCTGACAAGGCAAAGATAGAGGACGAAGCAAACTTCGATTTTACGCAGGAAGGCTTTGAACAGATGATAAAATGGCTCGATAATGCTTATGACGGCGATCGTTCTTGAACTTATTGTATAAATAACGTGTTTGGGAACTGTATTTATTACAAAAACAGTTGATTTCGTCATAAAAATATTACAAAAGTAATACAATTTCAAAATATCAGGTGTTTTCCTTGCACAAACAGTTGACTTTTTCGTTTTTTGCTGTTAAAATAGATATGATGTCTTACTATGCTTACATCAATCCATTTTAAGGAGGAACTGCTTTGGGAGAACATAGATTCTGTTATAGATGCATGGAAAAGTATGATTCCGGTGTCAATGTATGTCCGCACTGTGGATATGACGACCGTACTCCGTCTGATCCGATGTATATAACTCCCGGTACGATACTCCACGACAGATACCTTGTTGGCGTTCTGATCGAAAACAACGGTGAGGGCGCTTCATACGCAGGCTATGATATGTCAACGGAATGCAGGGTTCTGCTCAGAGAATATATGCCAATAAGCCTCTGCACAAGAGTTAAGGATAAGGCAACTATCAGCGTTAATTACAACAACCTTGCAAAATACAAGGCTTTCATGGCTGAATATACCGAACTTAACAAGTCTCTTGCACGTCTGAGGAACGATTCAAATATCAATCCTGTGCTGGATATGTTTGCAGAGAATAATACGACCTATACAGTCTTTGAGCATATCGAAGGCGTTAAAATGCTCGATTATCTCAAGGAAAATGCAGGCGAACTCAGCTGGGAACAGGTATCACGTCTTTTCCCGCCGCTTTTTACTACTATCGGCAGACTTCATAACGCAGGTATAATCCACCGCGCTATAAGTCCGGACACTGTTTATATGACCAATAAGGGCGAACTCAGACTTACCGGTTTCTGTATCTCGCCTGTGAGAACGGCGAATGCCGGTCTTGAATATGAACTCTTCAAGGGCTATGCAGCCCCTGAACAGTATTCTGCAAGTATCAGCAGCAGACAGGGCTCGTGGACCGATGTTTACGGTATCTGTGCGCTTATATACCGCTCACTTACCGGATGTATGCCGGCTGATTCAACAAGCCGTCTGAACCACGATGATCTCTGCGAACCTCAGATGCTGAATGCACATATCCCGCAGCACGTTTCAAGAGTTATCATGGAAGGTATGAACCTCAATGTCCGCGATCGTATACAGACTATCACAGAGCTCGTTACAAGACTCTTTGAACAGCCTCCTGTAATAAGAAACGCTGCACCTGTTCCGGAACAGCCGGTCAATAACGGCGGCTATAATCAGTATCCGCAGAACGCTGCGCCTGATATGTATCAGCAGCCTATGAACAATGTACCGGATATGTACCAACAGCCGCAGTATCAGAACAATATCCCGCCTCAGGGCTATAATAATTACCCATATCCGAACAACGGTTACTATGAAGAGGATGATTACCGCTACGAGAAGGTAAACACTGTTGACAGGATAAAGGTACCGATCATCATAGCTATACTTCTTATGGCTATCCTGATGATAATAATCGTTGTTATCTACAACATACTACATGATCCTACAAGAGATGACAATACTTCAAATAAGGCTGCAACAACAGTTTCGGATAACGTTGTTTCAGGAACTACCGGTGCTTCAACTGAGGCTTCATCTGATGTTCAGGATACAGAAGTTCCTGTCCTTGTTGGAAAGTTCTACTCGCATGAAAAGGAAAAATGGAAGGATTACTTCAATCTTGATCCTACCTATGAGTATAATAACGATTACCCTGATAACGACATGATCTTCTATCAGGAAATAGATGCCGGAAATATGATAAGCAAAGGCGGCGTTATTAAGGTCAAGGTAAGCAAAGGACCTGAATCCTCTGTTATCCCTGATTATGCCGGACTCACTGTTGCTCAGTATAAGAGCAAGCTCGAACAGGCTGGTATCTCGGATTTCAATTATCAGTTCCTGCCTGCAAATCTTTACTACGGCGTTCCTGATTCAGTAGTTGAGATACAGGTCGATGGAAAGAGAGTCGCTCCGGGCACTTACTTCAGCAATAAGGAAAATAAGAAGCTTACTGTTTATTACCTCGATGCAAATGCCCAGGTGTATAAAGAACCCGAAACACAGGCTGATTATGAGGAGCAGACAGAGGTTCAGCAGCAGGAATCTTCTACTGAAGTTAATCAGCAGCAGGATCCTCAGCAGCAGCAACAGCAGGATCCTCAGCAGCAACAGCAACAGCAACAGGATCCTCAGCAGCAACAGCAGCAGCAGGACCCACAGCAGCAACAGCAGCAGAACAATGAAAACGATAATAATCCTGAATACGGCTGGCAATAATACTGAATAGCGAAGGGCGGCGATTGCCGCCCTTTTTCAGCGACTTTAAGGACTTGCAATCCTTATGTATATCTGCTATAATTAATGTGAATGTTCAACGGCGTATTTTGTACTTGAAAGGTGATAGACCATGAATATAAAAGATACGATCATATCTCTCTGTGAAGCGAATGGTGCTTCCGGAAATGAAACTCCGGCAGCAGATCTTGCTTTGTCAATGCTGAAAAAGTATTGCAGCGATGCTGAGATAGTAAACGGTAATGTTATCGGCAGCTTCGGCAAACATAAGGAAGGTCTGCCGGAGATAGTCCTCGATGCTCATATAGATCAGGTAGGATTCATAGTTACACATATTACGGACGAAGGTTTCATAAAAGTCGGAAATCTCGGCGGTATCGACCGCAGACTTCTTCCCGCACAGCCGGTAACAGTTCATGGAAAAAACGATATTAAGGGCGTTATCTGTTCTGTCCCCCCTCATCTTATCAGCGGTGAGAACGGTGTTCTGAGTATTGACGAGGTATCGGTCGATACGGGATATTCCAAAGAAGAACTGGAAAAGATCGTTTCGCCGGGAGACAGCATCACATTTGATGTCAGATGCAGGCAGCTTGCCGGACACTGTATTACAGGCGGCGCGTTGGATGACCGCTGCGGAGTTGCGGCAATACTCTACGCACTCGAACTTATAGGAAATTCTGAAACTGCATATAATGTAAGCGTAATATTCTCAACTCAGGAGGAGCTCGGCGAGCGCGGTGCAAAAATAGGCGCATTTCGTCTTGATCCTGATTATGCGATCGCAGTTGACGTTTCATTTGCTTACGCTGTCGGTGAGGACGAGCAGAAGTGCGGAAAACTCGGAAAAGGTCCTATGATCGGTATATCGCCGTGTCTTGACAGAAAGATGTCCTTTGATATTATAGCAACTGCTGAAAAGAATGATATTCCATATCAGCGCGAGGTCATGAGCGGCATGACTTCCACAAATGCTGACCGCTATTCCGTGAACCGTGAGGGTGCAAAGGCTTCAACTGTCTCGATCCCGCTCAGAAATATGCATACACCGGTCGAGGTGATCGACCTGCGTGATGTTGACTATACAGCAAGACTTATTGCAGAATTTATCAAGGGGGCTCAGTCATGAAGGAACTGCTCAGAGAACTCTGCCTGATCGACGGAGTTTCAGGTGATGAAAACGATGTCCGCGAGGCTATAATCGAAAAAGTCAAGGATGTCTGCGAATACCGCATTGATCCTCTCGGAAGTCTGATATGCTTCAAAAAAGGCAGGAAGAAGCCTGAAAAAAAGCTTATGATATGTGCCCATATGGATGAGGTAGGCTTCATAGTGACCTATATCCGTGCGGACGGCACTATTAGCTTCGGAAATGTCGGCGGCATCGACACTTCTGTTATAATAGGCAGGCAGGTCACTGTAAAAAGCAGTATTACCGGCGAGAAGCTATATGGCGTTATCGGCTCAACAGCCGTTCATAATCTCAGTAAGGAACAGCGCGAAAAAGCACCTTCCAAGGATAGCCTCTATATTGACATCGGTGCAGCTGATAAGGCGGAAGCTGAAAAGCTTGTGGCTCAGGGAGATTGTGCATATTTTGTTTCGGAGTTCGAGGACTTCGGTGGAAAGCGCGTGAAATGCAAAGCGATCGACGATCGTGCCGGATGTGCTATGATGATAAAACTCATGCATGAGGAACTTGAATATGATACATACTTCGTTTTCAACGTTCAGGAGGAAATAGGTCTGCGCGGCTCGACTGCTTCTTCGTTTGCAGTCGCACCGGATTTTGCGATAGTCCTCGAAGCAACAACGGCAGCTGATATTGACGGCTCTTCCGGAGCAAAGCGTGTCTGCGAACTCGGAAAAGGTCCGGTCGTATCCTTCATGGACAGGAGTACGGTTTACGACAGGGAATTGTACCGCCTTGCTTTTGATATAGCAGCCGAAGAAGGCTTCCCGTGCCAGACCAAATCAATGGTAGCAGGCGGAAATGATGCGGGTGCGATACACATAAGCGGAAAAGGAGTGCGTACTATCGCAGTTTCAGTGCCTTGCAGGTATCTGCATTCGCCTTCATGCGTCATCAGCACTGATGACTATGAAAACTCCTGCCGGCTTGTGAGAATTCTTGCAGAAAGGATCTGCGCTTTATGATAAAACTCATCGAACATGAGCATGAACTCGACAGCGCTCTGCTGAACAAAACTCTTAACGGCAAGAAAATGCTTGCCTATATGAGGGCTTACGGTCCGAATTATGAGTTCTGTCGTTTCTATAAGATAGTCGGAGATTACGGCGGAGAAGGATATATGTTCATCATTAATTCAACGCTGATAATCTGCGCTGATGAATATCTTGAACCAAGTGAGGAACTCAACCTTTTTGTAAGTATGAATGTTCCGTTCCGTATTGAGGGAGATCAGCGCGTTCTTGAGGGGATAAAGATACCTGAACGCTATCAGACTCTCAACCGTACCATTTTTGAACTCATCCCGGATGATGCTTCGCTTGAATCTATCGAGGAACACGTTGAATTCAACCCGAAACTTACGGATGTTTACAAGATACTCAGTGAGGGATTTCCGAATATTGCGGACTTCTCACTGTGGTATACGGATACTTCTCACCGCTGCCGCCATGGCATAAGCAGGGTGTTCACTTACCGCGGCTCGACTACTGCATCGGCAGTCTTTGACATAGGAAGCACCGTGCTTATCGGGCAGGTTGCGACTAATGTTGCAGCCCGCGGAAGAGGCTATGCGCGTGAATTTCTGAAATGGCTCGCAAAATTCTTCAACGGACTTGGAAAACGTGCATATCTGCTTGCACTCGATGTCCGTGTAAGCTTCTATAAAGAAATAGGATTTAAGGTTGTTGGAAAGGAAATAGTCCTCGAACGTATCGACATAGTAAAGGACAGCGCTTCAAAGGGCAAGCTTGCCGACAAATAATAAAGCAGGAAGGGTAATTATGAACAGCAGGATCTCTGAGATTTACAGTTTCGATGAAAAACTTATGAAAACTGCTGCGGAGGCAGAAAAGAACTGCTCAGCAGCTTTTGAACGTATAAATTCTATTGCCGAATACAATGGTGCGAAGGTACTCAAAGCCTTCACTGACAATAAGGTTAGCGAGCCTTGCTTCTACGGATCTACCGGTTACGGCTACGGCGATGTCGGACGTGAGGTCATTGATAAGGTTTTTGCTCAGGCACTTGGTACTGAGGATGCGCTTGTACGCCACAATTTTGTTTCAGGAACTCATGCTCTTTCAGTAGCTCTTTTCGGTGTACTCAGGAACGGCGACAAGCTTGTTGCGATAACCGGAAAGCCTTACGATACCCTTGAAGAGGTCATCGGTATCAGCGGCGGGAAGGGCAACGGTTCACTCATGGACTATGGCGTTGAGTACGGACAGGTCGATCTCAATGAGGACGGTTCGCCGAAGCTTGATGAAATAACAGTAGCAGTCAGGGGAGCGAAGGTCGCATACATACAGCGTTCAAGGGGCTATTCCCTCAGACCTGCTTTTACTGTTGACGACATTGAGAAAATGGTAAAAGCTGCGAGAAAGGGCAATCCGGAAGTGATCGTAATGGTCGATAACTGCTACGGTGAATTCGTCGAAGAAAGAGAGCCTTCGGCGGTCGGTGCGGACATAATTATCGGCTCACTTATAAAGAATGCCGGCGGAGGTATCGCGCGTACAGGAGGATATATCGCAGGACGTAAAGACCTTGTTGAGCTCTGCTCTTATCGTCTTACCTGTGTTGGAATGGGCAAGGAGGTCGGCTGCACTCTTGGTATGAACCGTGAGCTTCTTCTCGGACTTTTCTTCGCACCGGATGTTGTTGCAAATGCTATAAAGACCTCAGCTTTTGCAAGCGAACTCTTCACATCTCTTGGATATGAGTGCTCTCCGCGTAAGGACGACGCGCGCGGCGACATTATAACAGCGATAAAGCTTGGCGACGAGGAAACTTTATGTGCATTCTGCCGCGGTATCCAGAAGGGCGCTCCGGTAGATTCGTTCGTAACTCCTGAGCCGTGGGATATGCCGGGCTACTCGGACAAGGTAATAATGGCTGCCGGAGCTTTTACAGGCGGCGCTTCAATAGAGCTTTCCGCAGATGCACCTCTTCGTGAGCCATATGCAGTATGGATGCAGGGCGGCATCACATACACTTCCGGCAAGATAGGCGTAATGCTTGCAGCGGAAGAAATGATAAAAAATAAATGAAAAAATATTATATCAGGACTTTTCAAAAGGCTTTAAATGTGGTATAATAGTATAAAATGCGGTAGGTTAGTTCGTTACGATGACCGGTAGTATATCAGATAGAAAAAATACCGGTGGGATAATAGAGTATTGGAGATTTTCTATGAGCAAATTATCATTTGATGAAGCAAAAAAAGCGGCTTTGAATAAGTATTTCAGCCGCATGAACGATATGCAGCGCGAGGCAGTGTTCACTGTTAACGGACCTGTTCTTGTACTCGCCGGAGCAGGCAGCGGTAAGACAACTGTTATCGTCAACCGTATCGCTAACATGATAAACTTCGGCAATGCATATAATGATGTCAGCCGCAGCGGAAGCGATGACGATATTGATTTTCTTACCGATTATGCAGAGGGCAGAACTGACGATTTCGATACCCTCAGAGATATTGTTGCTGTCGATCCGATAAAGCCGTGGAATATCCTTGCTATCACCTTCACTAATAAAGCTGCCGGAGAACTCAGGGAGAGGCTTTCCGCTATGCTTGGTGAAGAAGGTATGAATATCAACGCTTCGACCTTCCACTCTGCCTGCGTTCGTATACTCCGCAGTGAAATAGGCGCACTCGGCTACGGACAGAGCTTCACTATCTATGATTCTGATGACAGCCAGAGACTTATCAAGAATATCATGACTGATCTCGATATTTCCGAGAAACAGCTTGCCCCCCGTGCGATCCTCAGTGAGATAAGCTTTGCAAAGGACAAGATGATCTCGCCGGCTGAAATGAAAGAGGATGCAGGTGCGGATTACCGCAAAAAGACTATTGCAAGAGTTTACCGCCGTTATCAGGAGAGAATGCTTGCTGCGAATGCAGTCGATTTTGATGATATACTCTGCCTTACGGTCGAGCTTTTTGAGAAGTTCCCGGAGGTGCTTGAAAAATACAGAAAGCGCTATAAGTACATAATGGTCGATGAGTATCAGGATACTAACCATGTTCAGTTCAAGCTGGTATCTCTGCTTTCAGGCTCGCATAATAATATCTGCGTAGTTGGTGATGACGATCAGAGTATCTATAAATTCCGCGGTGCCAATATCGAGAACATTCTCGGCTTCGAGAATCAGTTTGCAGGTGCAAAGGTGATACGCCTTGAGCAGAATTACCGTTCAACTCAGAACATCCTTGATGCTGCAAATTCCGTTATCGCTAATAATCAGGGACGTAAAGCGAAGTCTCTCTGGACCAGCGGCGAAAAGGGCGATAAGATATACTGGTACAAGGCTGTTGACGAAAACGATGAGGCCAAATTCGTTGCCGATACTATCCTCAGCCGCTATCAGGAAAGCGGAAAGTATTCCGATTGTGCTGTACTTTACCGCATGAATGCTCAGTCAAACGTAATAGAGCGTACCCTCGTCCGCAGCGGCATCCCCTATAAGGTTTACGGCGGTATGCGATTCTTTGACCGCAAGGAGATAAAGGACATAACCTCCTACCTTGCATTTATAAACAACCCTAACGATATGCTCCGTTTCAGGAGAATAATCAACGAACCCAAGCGCGGTATCGGCGATTCGACACTCGCTCTCATTGAGGATATAAGCCGTGATCTCAGGCTTTCGCCTTATGATGTTCTGCGTACTTGTGATGAATATGCGCCTCTTGCAAAGAAGACTTCCGCACTGAAAAATGCCTATTCAATGTTCAGCTTCCTTACCGAAAAAGCTGAGGAGCTTCCGCTTGATGAATTCTTCGATGTTCTCCTTGATAAGACAGGTTATATTGATTATCTGAAAACTCTTGAGAATCCGGATTCAAAGATAGAGAATGTTCAGGAACTGCGTTCCTCGATCGTACAGTATATGAACGAGGCGGAAGAGCCTGATCTCAGCGGATTCCTTGAGGAAGTTGCACTTTATTCCGAAGCAGACCGCGATAATTCGGTCGATGACCGCGTTACCCTCATGACAGTCCATTCTGCAAAGGGACTTGAGTATGAGAATGTTTTTGTAATAGGTCTTGATGATGGTATCTTCCCGAGTTCGAGAAGCTTCGACAGCGAAGAGGATATGGAGGAAGAAAGAAGACTTGCTTATGTTGCAATAACCCGTGCTAAGAAACGTCTTTACCTGACGAATGCAAGTCAGCGTATGCTCTTCGGACAGACACAGCATAATGTTACTTCACGCTTTATGCGCGAGATAGGCAGCGAACTTATCGAAAAGCACGATAATGCCGCAGCTATGAAGAACAAGTTGGTCAGCGATGAAAAAGCTGTTACGGCTGTTCACTCTGCCTCATTGCAGCAGCAGCTTGCAAGAAACAAGCTTCATGCCGGAACTTCCGCTGCCAAAGCTGCGGTTACATATGAGGTCGGCGAAAGAGTAATGCACAATGTTTTCGGAGAAGGAACTGTGCTTTCAGTTAAGCCGATGTCCAATGATTCAATGCTTGAAATAGCTTTTGATAAGGTCGGAACAAAGAAGATCATGGCTAATTTTGCCAAGCTGAAAAAACTGTGATTATTACCTTTATACATCTGCCAGAAGGAGAAGAATTATGCGAAAGACTAAGATAGTATGCACGATAGGTCCGGCAACTGATGACGAAAATATTATGCGCGAGCTCATGCTCGCAGGTATGAACGTTGCGCGTTTCAATTTTTCACACGGCGATTATGAAACTCATGAGAAGCGTTTCAGACAGATCGAACGTCTGAGAAAGGAGCTTGATCTTCCGATAGCTACTCTTCTTGATACAAAAGGTCCTGAAATACGTCTGGGAAAATTCGTGGATGATAAGCCTGTCGAGATATTTGACGGCGATGTCTATACACTTACTACCGAGGATGTTCCGTGTACCGATAAGGTCGGAAGTATAAGCTTCAAGAAGCTTCCCCGTGATGTCAGTATGGGAACACGTATCCTGATAAACGACGGTGTTATAGAGCTTCTCGCTGAAAAAGTTACCGGAACCGATATTGTCTGCCGTGTTATCCACGGCGGTACTCTTTCCAATAACAAGGGAATAAACGTCCCGGGGGTAAAGCTTTCCATGCCATATCTCAGCGAAAGAGATATGGACGATCTTGAATTCGGTGCAAAAATGGGATTTGATTTCATTGCTGCAAGCTTTGTACGTTCGGCGGCTGATATAAACTATCTCAGAAAATTCACACAGAGTCTTGGTTGGTTCGATGTGCGTATCATTGCAAAGATTGAGAATACAGACGGCGTTGAGAACATTGATGAGATACTCGAAGCGGCTGATGGTATCATGGTTGCAAGAGGCGATATGGGTGTAGAGATACCGTTCGAGCAGATCCCGGCTATCCAGAAGGATCTCATCCATAAGGGCTATAATGCTGGTAAACAGGTCGTTACAGCTACTCAGATGCTGGAATCCATGATAACAAATCCGCGTCCGACAAGAGCAGAGATAACCGATGTCGCAAATGCTATTTACGACGGTACGAGCGCTATCATGCTCTCAGGTGAGACTGCCGCCGGCGCTTATCCGGTCGAGACAGTCAAGACAATGGCTCTTATCGCAGAGACTACCGAGAACAATATCGACTATAAGGGACGCTTCTCGAAGCGCAGTTCAAATCCTGACGGAAATGTTGCTGAGGCTATCGCTCATGCCACTGTTACTACCGCTCATGACCTCGATGCAAGAGCTATCATAACAGTATCTCTCGGAGGTCAGACAGCAAGACTTATTTCAAAATACCGTCCGCTCTGCCCGATAATCAGCTGTACTATGAGCGAGGTAGTTTGCAGGCAGATGAATATGAGCTGGGGCGTTATCCCGTTCATCATTGACGAAAAGACCAGCACAGACGAACTGTTTGCAGCAGCTGTTGAGGCAGCAGAATCGCACAGACTTGTCGAGGACGGAGACCTTGTTGCTATTACAGCAGGCGTACCGCTTGGCGTTTCCGGTACTACTAACCTTATGAAGGTCGAGAAGATCGGAGTATGATCATATAAAGAAAAAAGCACCCCGAAGGGGTGCTTTTTAATATTCATAAGCGGTTCAGATATTGGCAAATGCCTGTTTGAGGTCATCAAGAATATCGTCGATGTTTTCAAGACCTACTGAAAGTCGGATAAGACCGCCGTTGATACCTGCGGCTGCAAGCTGTTCATCAGTAAGCTGACGATGTGTAGCACTTGCCGGGTGGAGTACGCAGGTACGGATGTCAGCAACATGAACTTCGTTTGAAGCGAGCTTGAGAGAATCCATGAACTTGACAGCTGTATTTTTTCCGCCCTTGATAACGAATGAGATAACGCCTGCACATCCGTTAGGAAGGTACTTCTGAGCGAGCTTGTGATATTCATTGCTCTTAAGTCCCGGATAGTTTACTGATTCAACCTTGTCATTAGCTTCGAGGAACTGAGCAACAGCCATAGCGTTCTGAGTGTGGCGCTCCATACGGATCGGGAGGGTTTCAAGACCGAGGTTGAGATAGAACGCAGACTGTGCTGAAGGATAGCAGCCAAAGTCTCTCATAAGCTGCATTCTTGCCTTGATTATGTAAGCAGCCTTGCCGTAGGTCTTGCTGTAAATTGTACCGTGATAGCTTTCATCAGGCTCTGTGAATTCAGGGAAATTGCCGTTAGTCCAGTCGAATTTGCCTGAATCAACGATAACGCCGCCGCCCTGAACTGCATGACCGTCCATGTACTTTGTAGTTGAGTGGATAACGATGTCAGCGCCGAACTCAAAAGGTCTGCAAAGGAAAGGAGTCGGGAAAGTATTGTCGATGATGAGCGGAACTCCATGAGCGTGAGCAATATTTGCAAATTTTTCAATATCGAATACTGAAAGTGCCGGATTAGCGAGAGTTTCACCGAAAACAGCCTTTGTATTCGGCTTGAAAGCAGCGTTTATCTCATCTTCGGAAGCATCAGCATCAACGAAGATGCACTCGATTCCGAGCTTTTTGAGAGTATAAGCGAAGAGGTTTACAGTACCGCCGTAGATAGTAGCGGCAGAAATGAAGCTGTCACCAGTCTGTAAGATATTGAGAAGTGAAAGGAGTGAAGCAGCTTGTCCGCTTGAAGTACACATAGCGCCGATACCGCCCTCGAGAGCTGCAATCTTGTCTTCGACAGCCATAACGGTAGGATTTTCAAAGCGAGAATAGATAAGGCTCTTGGTAGGATCATCGAAAACGGCTGCAACATCATCTGTTGAATCGTAAACATAGGTCGTGCTTTGTACGATAGGTACTACTCTTGGTTCGGTGTTTTTAGGGGTATAGCCTGCATGCAGGCACTGTGTCTCGATCTTCATTTTCAGACCTCCGGTTATTTATTTGCACCGTGTGATCGGTACATGATTATAGTATATACTCATATATTATATCACATTACTCGGAATTGTCAAGAGCATAAACAAAATAAAAGCTGAAAAATCATATTTTGATCCGATCGTGATCAAGGGTATTGACAAAACAATTTGTATCGTGTATAATAGAATCATATTTCAAAGACTGAGACGAAGAGGAGTAGTAACGGTATTGATTTTCAGAGAGCCGTCGGCTGGTGAAAGACGGTATGAGAGCCGATACGAAGTAGCTTCCGAGTCCTGTGGGTGAACCGCAGGGGTGACCTTGCAAAGTAGTCTGCGGCGTGACCTCACGTTACAGGGGAAGAGGTTTTGCGACCTCGCAGAGTGCGGACAGTTCTGTCCGAATTCAGGTGGTAACACGGACTTAGTTCGCCCTGAACCTTAAATGGTTCGGGGCTTTTTTATTTCCCACGGACCGACAATTATTATCAAAAGGAGAAATACCAATGGCAAAAGAACTTGCAAAGGCTTATAATCCTAAAGATTTTGAGGACAGGATCTATGCTGCATGGAACGATAAGGGATGTTTCCGTGCAGAGGCTGATCCTAAGAAAACACCTTACACAATAGTTATCCCGCCTCCGAACATTACCGGACAGCTTCACATGGGACACGCTCTCGATGAAACTCTTCAGGACATTCTTATCCGCTGGAAGAGAATGAGCGGTTACAGCGCACTCTGGCTTCCGGGTACTGACCATGCCGCTATCGCTACTGAGGCTAAGATAGTTGAGGCTATGCGTAAGGAAGGCGTTACAAAGGAAGAACTCGGACGTGAGGGCTTCATGAAACGTGCTTGGGAGTGGAAACGCCAGTACGGCGGACGTATCGTTGAACAGCTCAAAAAGCTCGGCTCTTCCTGCGACTGGTCAAGAGAGCGCTTCACAATGGACGAGGGCTGCTCTAAGGCTGTCAAGGAAGTATTCATCAAATACTACGAAAAAGGACTTATCTATCGCGGCGAGCGTATAATCAACTGGTGTCCTAAATGTAAGACTTCACTTTCTGATGCAGAGGTAACATATGAGGATCAGGCTGGTCATTTCTGGCATCTCCGCTATAAGATAAAGGATTCCGACGGCTATCTTGAACTTGCAACAACACGTCCTGAGACACTTCTCGGTGATACTGCTGTTGCAGTAAATCCGAAGGACGAAAGATACACCGATCTCGTTGGCAAGACAGTCATCCTTCCTATCGTACATCGTGAGATCCCGATAGTTGCTGATGATTACGTTGAAATGGACTTCGGAACAGGTGTAGTAAAGATCACTCCTGCACATGACCCTAACGACTTTGAGGTAGGTCTGCGCCATAAACTCCCTGTTATCAATGTTATGAACGATGACGCTACTATCGTTGATGACTATCCGGCTTACGCAGGTATGGACAGATATACAGCAAGAGAGAAGATAGTTGAGGATCTCGAAAAGGAAGGCGCACTCGTTAAGATCGAGGAATACAGCCATAACGTAGGTACTTGCTACCGCTGCGGAACAACAGTTGAGCCGAAGGTATCAACACAGTGGTTCGTAAAGATGAAGCCTCTCGCAGAGCCTGCAATAAAGGCAGTCAAGGAAGGCGCTACAAAGTTTGTACCTGAGCGTTTTGACAAGATATATTTCCACTGGCTCGAAAATATCAAGGACTGGTGTATCTCGCGTCAGATATGGTGGGGACATCAGATACCTGCATTCTACTGCGATGAATGTGGTGAAATGGTGGTAACAAAGGAGAGCAGTGCAGTTTGTCCTAAGTGCGGAAAGCCGATGAGACAGGATCCGGATACTCTCGATACATGGTTCAGTTCGGCACTCTGGCCGTTTTCAACTCTTGGCTGGCCTGAGAAGACTGCCGACCTTGATTACTTCTATCCGACAAATACTCTCGTTACAGGCTACGACATCATTTTCTTCTGGGTAATCAGAATGATGTTCAGCGGACTTGAAAATATGGGCAAAGTGCCTTTTGATACTGTTCTCATTCACGGACTTGTCCGCGATTCTCAGGGACGCAAGATGTCTAAATCCCTCGGAAACGGTATTGATCCGCTTGAGGTCATCAACGAGTACGGTGCTGATGCGCTCAGATTCATGCTCGCAACAGGCAACTCTCCCGGAAACGATATGCGTTACATTGATGACAAGGTAAAGGCTGCACGTAACTTTGCAAATAAGCTCTGGAACGCTTCACGTTTCATAATGATGAATCTTCCTGAGGACTTCGAGTTCAAGGGACTTCCTGAGAATATGGAACTTGAGGACAAGTGGCTTGTAAACAAATTCAATCAGCTTGCAAAGGAAGTCGGCGAGAACCTCGACAAGTACGAACTCGGCGTTGCTTCACAGAAGATATATGACTTCATCTGGGACGTTTACTGCGACTGGTATATCGAGCTTACAAAGCCGCGTATACAGGCAGGCGGAGAGACTATGGCAAAGGCTCAGGCTGTACTCGTATGGGCAATGCGCGGTATGCTGAAGCTTCTCCATCCGTTTATGCCTTTCATCACCGAGGAGATCTGGCAGGTACTCAACAATGAGAAGTCAATGATAATCCTTGAAACTTATCCTACATATGACAGTTCTATCAATTACTCAGCAGAGGAGAAGGACTTCGAGAAGATCATCTCCGCGATCAAGGCTGTCCGCAATGTTCGTACTGAAATGAACGTACCGCCGTCGGTAAAGGCTAAGCTTCTTATTGAGACTGCTGATAAGGCACTCTTCGACAGCTGCGGACTTTTCTTCGAGAAGCTTGCATCTGCTTCATCAGTCGAGACAGGCGAGAGCCTTGCACACGACAACTGCGCTAATGCAGTAACTGATTCGGCACGTATCTTCATCCCTATGGACGAGCTCGTTGACAAGGAAAAGGAAATTGCCCGTCTCGAAAAGGAGAAGGCAAAGGTTCAGAAGGATATAGACTTCCTCAGCGGAAAGCTCAATAATCAGGGCTTTATTGCAAAGGCTCCCGCACAGCTCATTGAGGCTGAAAAGGCAAAGCTCGCAAAGGCTGAGGAGAAAATGGCTAAGATAGAGCAGTCTATTGCAGCGTTCAAGTCATGATGATATCAGAACTTATAAAGTATGCCAAGGAAAAATACGGCACATCTGCGGATTACCCGTGGGATAAAACTCCGAAGTTTGCTGTGCTCCGACACTCAGAAAGCCGAAAATGGTATGCGCTTTTCATGGAAGTGAAAAAGTCTGTTTTCGGTCTTGGAGAGGGAAGGGTATGGATAGCGAATATAAAATGCAACTCTTTTGAAAGAGAATGCCTTATCGCTGAGGGAAAGGCTTTTCCTGCTTACCATATGAATAAAAGACTATGGACTTCTGTTCTTGTTGACGGAAGCATTGATATAGACTCACTGAAAAATCTTATTGACCAGAGCTATGATATTACAAGGTGATAATATGAGTGTTTTCAATATACCCGTTCTTGAAACAGAAAGGCTCATTCTGCGTCCTCTTACAATTGAGGACGCAGAAGCCGTATTTGAGTGGACAGGCGACGCTCGTGTTGCAAAGTATATGATGTATTCCACTCATCCTGACATTTCAACTGCAAAAGCATGGCTGAGCACTATTCCCGACCTTGAAAACGAATATACATGGGGATTTGTCCGCAAGTCGGACGGTCTGCTCATAGGCTCAGGCAGCATAAGACGCAGACCTGACGGAATTTACTGGAGCTTGGGCTATAATCTCCGCTATGACTGCTGGAATAAAGGCTATGCCACAGAAGCAACTCTGAGAATGATAGACTTTGTCCGCAGTGAACACGAGGCTGAAAATTTTGTCGCTGAACACGCTGCGGAAAATCCTGCGTCCGGAAGAGTTATCGAAAAATGCGGACTGCATTTTGTGAAGTATAGTGAGTACACCAGCTTCGACGGAACTAAAACTTTCAAATCAAAAATATATGAACTGAATGAAGGTGAATCATAATGATAAAGCACATAGTAATGTTCAAGCTTAAAGATGCTGACGGCAGAAGTGAATACGAAAACGCTGTCGAGGCTCAGAAGAGATTCGACAATGTTATCGCCAATGTCAAGGAGCTGAAAAAAGGCGAGGTAGTTATCAACTCAAAGGACGCTCCGGAGAGCAACTACACTATCTCACTGCTGTGCGATTTTGAGACTATTGCTGATCTCAACGCATATCAGGTGCATCCGGCTCATGTTGAGTTCGGAAAATTCATCGGTACAGTTAAGACAGACCGTGCCTGCATTGATTACGAATACTGATAAATCACTGTACAGTTTTTTACCAGCATAATACAGAAGGAGAGTGATACGAAATGACAGATTTGAAGGACAGATGGGCACTTATTACAGGCGCAAGCAGAGGGATCGGCTATTTAGCAGCAAAATTTATGGCTGAACAGGGAGTTAATCTCATACTCCACAGCAGAAATGCAGAGCATTGCCGCAAGGTCGAAGAGGAAGTGAAGGCTCTTGGAGTAGAGGCATACACTGTTGAAGCTGAGCTTTCAGATATGGAGCAGGTCGAGCGTATGTGCTGCGAGATCGACAGCAAGGGAACACCGGTCGATGTTATCCTCAACAACGCAGGACTTCAGATAGCTTACCGCACTGAGTACCTCACAACACCGGCTTCTGACTATGACATAAGCTTTAAGGTGAATACTACCGCTCCGATGATGATCTGCTATCATTTCCTTCCGGCAATGAAGGAGCGCGGATTCGGGCGTATCGTTAATACCACAAGCGGTATTGATCTTGAACCTGAGCAGGCTGGATATTCCGGCGCAAAGGCAGCTCTTAACAAGGTAACGCGCGATCTCGGACTTAAATATGAGGGAACGGATGTTACTCTCAGTCTTACTGATCCGGGCTGGTGCAGGACTGATCTCGGAGGTCCTAAAGCACCGAATACTCCTGAAAGTGCACTACCGGGAGTTCTTGTAGGAGCGTTCGTAAGCGACAGGAAGTGCGGACGTATTTTTTCAGCACAGGAATTCACCGGAATGTCTCTTGAAGAGGCAGTAGCTAAAGCAGAAGCACAGAATGGGGTATATTGACCGGCATTACAGAGGGCGGACACTGTCCGCCCTTTATTCTATGGAATGAGGGGTTACGATATGAACATCGAAGAAGCAATGAGATTCGTCAACAGTTATACGAAGTCCGGCGGAAAAATCACTGATCTTTCACGCGCCCGTGAGCTTATGGATCGGATAGGCTCTCCTGAAAAACGGCTGAAATTCGTGCATATTGCAGGCACTAACGGCAAGGGATCAACTCTTGAATACATATCTGCGGCACTTGTGGATTCGGGCTTCAGGACGGGACAGTTCACATCTCCGTTTGTTTTGCATTACAGCGACCGCATACGTATAAACGGCTGTGACATCAGTGATGAAGCCCTCTGTGAAATGGCAGAGGTTGTGAAAAATGCAGTCGGAGACAGTCCATACTCTCAGTTTGAGATAACAATGGCGATAGCACTTCTGTGGTTCGAGAAGGAGAAGTGCGACATAGTAGTCCTTGAAACAGGTATCGGCGGACTGCTTGATTCAACGAACGTAATACCGCCGCCGCTCGTTTCAGTGATAACGTCCATTTCCCTCGACCACACAGCGATACTCGGAAATACGGTCGAGGAGATAGCTGTTCAGAAAGCCGGTATAGTGAAGAAAGGCTCTGCGGTCATAGTTTCGGACGATAATCCGGAAAGTGTTAAGAATATAGTCAGCGAGACTGCACAAAAAGTCGGAGCTGAGTCCGTAGCGCTCGAACCCTGCAAGCCTTACGGTGACGGCGGTCTGTACGCGCAGTTCTATTACAGGGGTGTTAAACTCAGTCCGGCTATGATAGGTCTGCATCAGTGCTATAACGCGCAGACGGCGATAACAGCCTGCCTTTATCTCAGGCAAAAGGGATTCTATGTCAGCGACGGAAGCATTATCCGTGCTATTGAGAATACTCAGGTCAAAGCGCGTGTGCAGTATATCAAGGGCGAGCCGGACATTATCGTGGACGGCGGACATAATCCAGCCGGAGTGAATATGCTTTCGCTCATGCTTATGTATCTCAGCACGAGGGGCAGGAAGATATATACTGTTATGGGAATGGTGGATTCCAAAGACTATGCTGAGTGCGTCAAGACTATCGCTTCACATTCGGAAAGGCTTTTTGCAGTCGACGGCTTTGCCCCGAACAGCGTACCGGCTGAGACACTGGCGGATGTAGCCTCGTTCTATACGGAAACCGAAACAGGCACACTTGCTGAGTGTGCAGAGAGAGCGAAGGCACTTGCCCGTGAGAACGGCGGAGTTGCGGTCATAAGCGGCTCACTGTATCTTGCCAGCGAGTATCTTAACAATGCCTGATATTCAATATATCCGGCTCTGCGGATTATCGGTTTCATATACTTCTACTGTGCAAATTGCACAAAGATGTAAAATATGGCTAACACTACTTGAAAAATCCGGAACATAGTGGTATAATAGTCCTTGAACTGCGAAAGCAGAATATTTTAAAGGAGGTTTTTTAACAATGGCGTTAAAAAATCAGTATCTTATCGACTTATTAGAAACAGTTAAGAAAAGAAATCCAGGCGAGCCTGAGTTCATTCAGGCTGTAACAGAGGTTCTCGAAACACTCGAGCCAGTTGCTGAAAAGAGACAGGATCTCATCGACGCAGGCGTATTTGAGCGTATCGTAGAGCCTGAGAGACAGATCATGTTCCGCGTTCCGTGGGTTGATGACAACGGCAAGGTACAGGTAAACAGAGGTTTCCGTGTACAGTTCAACTCAGCTATCGGACCTTATAAGGGCGGTATCCGTCTCCATCCTTCAGTATATCTCGGAATCATCAAGTTCCTCGGCTTCGAGCAGGTATTCAAGAACAGCCTTACAACTCTCCCTATGGGCGGCGGTAAAGGCGGTTCAGACTTCGATCCTAAGGGTAAGTCTGACGGGGAAGTTATGCGTTTCTGCCAGAGCTTCATGACTGAACTCTGCAAGCACATCGGTGCTGATACAGACGTTCCTGCCGGTGACATCGGTACAGGCGCAAGAGAGATCGGCTTCATGTTCGGTCAGTACAAGAGACTCCGCAACGAGTTCACAGGCGTTCTCACTGGTAAGGGCCTTACATACGGCGGTTCACTCGCAAGAACACAGGCAACAGGCTACGGTCTTTGCTACTTCACAAACGAAATGCTCCAGGCTAACGGCAAGAGCTTCGAGGGCAAGACAGTTGTTATTTCAGGTTCAGGCAACGTTGCTATCTACGCTACTGAGAAGGCTACTCAGTACGGTGCAAAGGTAGTTACTGTTTCAGACTCTAACGGTTACATCTACGATCCAGACGGAATCGAACTCGATCTCGTTAAGCAGATCAAGGAGGTTGAGCGCGGACGTATCAAGGAATACATCGGCAGAACTTCACACAAGAATGCTGAGTATCACGAGGGCAGCGTTTGGACACTCAAGTGCAATGCAGGCAGCATAAAGCTTGACATCGCTCTTCCATGTGCTACACAGAACGAGATCAACGGTGACGGTGCTAAGGCTATCGTAGCTAACGGCGGTTTCGCTGTTGCTGAGGGTGCAAATATGCCTTCAACTCCTGAGGCTATCGAAACATACCTCAAGAACGGTCTCCTTTATGGTCCTGCTAAGGCTGCAAATGCAGGCGGTGTTGCTACATCCGGTCTCGAAATGAGCCAGAACAGCGAGAGACTCAGCTGGTCGTTTGAAGAGGTTGATGAGAAGCTTCACGGCATCATGAAGTCCATCTTCAAGGCTTGCGACGAGGCTGCTAAGGAGTACGGTATGGCTGGCAACTATATGGCTGGTGCAAATATCGCTGGCTTCCTCAAGGTTGCTGAGGCTATGAAGGCTCAGGGCTGCGTTTGATCAAGAATAGGATAGTATAATATTGCCTCCCATCGTTATCGATGGGAGGCTTTTTGTTATGGCTTTTCAGCCTGAAACGGAAGAATTTCCCCATAGGAATCGCGCTTGGCTATATCATTTGCCGGAGTTGGTATAAGACCGGTCATGTCGCCTGATGAAGCAGACGGGAATTCATATCCGTCCTCATCCGGACGCGGTTCTGGTACGGGAATTTCCTTTTTCTTTTTACTCATAATAATCACCTCTGATGTTATTATTGTGCAAATTTTTATAATATATACCATTTGTATGAAAAATTCAGAAAAGCATTGATTTTTTCTCCGGAATGTAGTATAATACATATAGTAATTCAAAGGGGTGGATGTTTATGCTGAATGCTATCGGTTCCCGAAAAGAACTGCTGCTTACAGATTACTATCCGATGATATGCGATATTATCGGATCGGATAAGCTTGATGAACTGAAAAATATCACTCATCATATATCTACGACTCGTTTCCAGCATTGCGTGAATGTTTCGTATTACAGCTATATAGTCTGCCGGAAGCTTCACCTTGATGCGCGTTCGGCTGCAAGAGCAGGACTTTTGCACGATCTCTTCTACTATGACCGCAAGGAGTATAACTCTTTGCGTGAAAAAGGACAGCCCTCGCATAGTGCCATGCATTCCGCTCAGGCAGCTGAAAATGCAGCTCAGTTAACAAGTATCTCGCCTCTGGAACGTGATATTATCGAGAAGCATATGTGGCCGATGACACGTCCTTTGCCCAAGTACAAGGAAACATATGTAATAACTGTAATTGACAAATACTGTGCGGTGCTTGAATTCTGCATACCCAAGTTAAGAAAAGCTGTAAAAACTAAAAAGCGTTAAGAGTTCTCGTCTGCGGGAACTCTTTTATTTGATGGAAATATTTTTAGCTGCAAATAGTGACGATTTGGTGAACACTTTATGTCTAACAGATGACTCTTTGCCAAATAATTGATCACAATATGCTATCCGGCTTGACAAATTACTTCTGCTTGTGTATAATTAGTATTGGAATATTGTAATTGAATAATATGTATGCTGCCTTGAGGCACTCGGGCAGGGTATTATCTATATGAAAGGATTTTTAAACATGAAGAATTTAAGAAAAAGACTTATCGCCATTGCTGCACTGACCTGTATCGCAATGACTTCGTTTACCTGCGTTGGTTGTTCCGACAGTAAAAGCAGCGGAAGCAGTGAGAATGCAGCTGATGTTGACCTTGATGACAGCCCGATCGAACTCGTAACAAATGAGAACGGTGCTATGGTCGCTGCACCTTTCCAGGTAGTAAGACCAGATGAGAACGGCAAGATCAATTTCAATGGCGTTGACATCAATGCTCCGGATCCTACTCAGGCTACAACTAAGAAGAAAACTCCTGTTGTTTATGAGGTCGTAACTGAAGCTGACGGACAGCCTAAAACAGAGTTCGTTCCTGTAACTGACCTCAATCACCAGAATGTTACTGATGCAAGCGGTCAGGCAGTTACTGAGGCTGTTACAGTTACTCAGGCTGTTACCCAGGCTACAAGCGAAGCAGTATCAGCAGATGATTCCGGCGCCTACAAGAGCGATACAGAGTCGATGTATATATTCTGGATCGACATTGAGAAGGATATAAACTATGAATTTGAAGGTCAGTTCTTAAAGGCTTCATTCAAGATCAAAGATGATGCTCCTGAACAGGATTATCCTGTAAGCATTTCTCCTGACCTTTCTACTGTTGGCGGTAAGAGCCTCAATAAGGACGTAAAGGTATACAACGGTACTATCCGTGTAGGCGGAGATATTGATAAGAAGAGCATTCCTTCAGATCAGTTTGTGATCTATGCCGATAACGTTTCAGCAAAGCCGGGCGATACTATTGATTATTACGTAAATATCAACAAGAATCCAGGTATGGCTGCATTCATGATTTGGTTCTCATATGATTCAAACGCTATGGAGTGTCTTGGCGTTGAAGCTTGCGGAAAGTTTGAGGAGATCTCATCACGTACCTCACCACAGGTTGGCACAAAGAATCAGTAATAGTAAAAATGCGCCGGAGTTGTATGCTCCGGCGCTTATGTTAAAAAAACAAAATTAAAAAAAGGTATTGACAAAGCAGTTGTATGTTGGTATAATAAAAGCATACCAATCAGATAGGATAAATAGTAAAAAACTAAGAGGCGATATTATGAATAAGCATTATTTGATGCGATGTTGAAGCTATAACAATAAACTGTTTCACGATCAAATACCAATTATTTATAAAGGAGAAATTATTATGGGCATCTATAAGAAAATCACTGATATAATCGGAGGAACTCCTCTTCTTGAACTTACAAATATCGAGAAAAAATACAATATCGAGGCAAAGATCGTTGCTAAGCTTGAATATTTCAATCCTGCTGGCAGTGTTAAGGACAGAATCGCTAAGGCTATGATAGATGATGCAGAGGCTAAGGGACTCCTCAAGCCCGGAAGTGTTATAATCGAGCCTACAAGCGGTAATACAGGTATCGGTCTTGCATCTGTTGCTGCATCAAGAGGTTACAGACTTATCATTTCAATGCCTGAGACTATGAGTATCGAGCGCAGAAATCTTATGAAGGCTTATGGCGCTGAACTCGTACTCACAGATGGTTCAAAGGGCATGAAGGGAGCTATTGAAAAGGCTCAGCAGTTAGCTGAGGAGATTCCTGACAGCTATATTCCATCACAGTTCACAAACCCTGCAAATCCTGCTATTCACGAAAAGACAACCGGCGTTGAGATATGGGACGACACTAACGGTAATGTAGATATTTTCGTTGCCGGAGTTGGTACAGGTGGAACACTCAGCGGAACAGGTGCATATCTCAAGTCAAAGAACAAGGACATCAAGGTAGTTGCAGTTGAACCTAAGGGCTCACCAGTGCTTTCGGAGGGTACAGCAGGTCCTCACAAGATACAGGGCATTGGCGCTGGATTTGTTCCTGAAACCCTCAATACAGGTATATATGATGAGATCATCACAGTTGAGAACGAGGATGCTTTCAGCGTTGGCAGAGATATTGCACGTACTGAAGGTGTACTTGTAGGTATTTCATCTGGTGCGGCTGTATGGGCAGCACTTGAACTTGCAAAGCGTCCTGAGAATAAAGGCAAGACCATTGTTGCACTTCTTCCTGATACAGGTGAGCGTTATCTTTCAACTCCAATGTTTGAATAAAATATGTAAGAAACTCCGCAGCAGCTGATATGCTGTCTGCGGAGTTTTTTGTTATATACAGTAATCTCCGGAATCGGAGACGCTTTTGTCAATGACATCTTGTAAGGTTATTCCATTGAGGTAATCTGTAACGGTAGCGTATAACCCTTCCCATATGAACAGGGTAGAGCATTCCGCGGCTCTGGGACATTCGTTCGGCTCAAATTCAAGGCAAGCTACCGGAGCAAGACTGCCTTCAGTAGCTCTCAGTACCTCACCGACAGAGCATTCAGATGGCTTATGTGTGAGCATATAGCCTCCGTGGTTACCGCGGTTGGTTTTTAGCAGACCGCTTCTGTTCAGCAACGGTACGATCTGTTCGAGGTATTTTTTGGATATATTCTGGCGTTCAGCAATATCCTTCAGAGAGACGAAACCTTCTTCCTGGTGGAGCGCGAGGTCATACAGCATACGCAGAGCATATCTGCCTTTGGTTGAGATCTTCATAAATTTCTCCTTAATAAATTGTGTTGAGATGTTAAAAGACGATTTATATTAATTAATGTCAGCTCAACAACTGAAAAATGAGCTCGACATAAAGAAATGTGATGTGCAAATTCCATATATAGTAAAGAATTTGCACATTCCGAACTTAGTTCGGGGGATAATCGCCTAATGGCGGTTAATGAGGATATATTAATTATACCATAGGTTTGGTAGGTTTTCAAGTGGATTTGATTAGTGAATCTGAATATATTTTGCGCTCTTAAATTGTAATATATCACAAAAGAAAAGCCGCAGCGGAAACTGCGGCGAAGTGAGGCTTATCAAAGAGTTGAGTGGAATGTACGCGATATAACGTCATCCTGCTGTTCTTTTGTCAGTTTTACGAAGTTTACTGCGTAACCGGATACTCTTATAGTCAGCTGCGGATACTTTTCAGGATGAGCCTGAGCATCGAGAAGAGTCTCACGGGTGAAAACGTTTACATTGAGGTGATGACCGCCTTTTTCAACATAGCCATCGAGAAGCTCTATAAGGTTGTCAATTTGTTTCTGATTATCCATATTAATTCTCCTTTATCAGTATTATATCAGTCTTCCTCGGTTTCGAGTTCTGTTGGTTGGCAGCAAGCTCCTTTTACACCACAGTCGGTGCTGTTTACGGTCTCAACAGTAAGGCTGCCGCCGTTTTCTTCGGGAAAGATGTTTACGTGACCAGTACCTTCAGACATCAGCTGGTCTATGAGATCAGCAAGTTCTTCCGGCGAACTGGCAGTACCTTTGATGTTGGATTCAAGCATTATTCTTCACCTTTGAGTTTATCAAGATCAAGATCTCCCATGAATACGTCCATATCCTTACCGAGAGCATCAGGAATAATGGAGAATGTATTTGAGATACCGTCCTGAGCGTGTCTGAACGGAAGCTTTGCAACGGATGAAAGTGAAGCTACTGCGCCGTGAGTATCTCTTCCGTGCATCGGGTTAGCTCCCGGAGCAAGCGGAACGCCCTGCTTGCGTCCGTCAGGAGTGTTGCCGGTTTTTTTACCGTAAACAACGTTTGATGTGATAGTAAGGATAGACATTGTAGGAACGCCATCTCGGTAGGTGTGGTGCTTCTTGATCTTTTCCATGAACTGACGTACAACAGTTACTGCAAGCTGATCGACACGGTCATCGTTGTTGCCGTATTTCGGAAAGTCGCCCTCGATCTCGTAGTCAACAATAACGTTCTTGGCAACGTCGATAACACTTCCTGCCTTGTCCTTGATCTCGATGTCCTTGCGGATAGGCTTTACCTTTGCATACTTGATAGCAGAGAGAGAATCTGCAACGACTGAAAGACCTGCGATACCTGTTGCAAAGTAACGCTTGACATCTCTGTCGTGGAGAGCCATCTGAAGTCTCTCATAGCTGTATTTATCGTGCATATAGTGGATAACATTAAGAGTGTTTACATAGAGACCTGCGAGCCACTCCATCATATCCATATACTTTTCCCATACATCGTTAAAGTCGAGGTATTCACTGTCTACCGGGCGGTACTTAGGTCCGACCTGAAGTCCGAGACGTTCATCAACACCGCCGTTTATAGCATAAAGGAGGCACTTTGCAAGATTTGCTCTTGCACCGAAGAACTGCATCTCCTTGCCGACTCTCATTGAGGATACACAGCAGGCGATAGCGTAGTCATCGCCGTGAACAACCCTCATCATGTCGTCGTTCTCATACTGGATAGAGGATGTTTTGATAGACATTTTAGCGCAGTATTCCTTGAACTTTCTCGGGAGCTTTGTTGACCAGAGGATAGTCATATTCGGTTCCGGAGCTGTTCCGAGGTTTTCGAGAGTGTGGAGATAACGGAAGCTGTTCTTTGTAACGAGGTGGTGACCGTCAACATCAACACCGCCGATTGATTCTGTGATCCATGTAGGATCGCCTGAGAAGAGCGAATTGTATTCAGGTGTACGTGCGAACTTTACGATACGCAGCTTCATGATGAAGTGGTCGATGAGCTCCTGAGCCTGTTCCTCAGTAATGAGACCGCGTTCAAGATCACGCTGGATGTATATATCAAGGAAGGTCGAGGTGCGTCCGAGGGACATTGCTGCGCCGTTCTGCTCCTTGACAGCTGCGAGGTAGCCGAAATAGAGCCACTGTACAGCTTCCTTTGCATTAGCAGCCGGTTTGGAAATGTCAAATCCGTAGATCTCACCGAGCTTCTTGAGTTCCTCAAGAGCGCGTACCTGTTCAGCAAGCTCCTCACGCAGACGGATATTCTTGGAAGTCATTCTCACGAGAGAAGTATCGATCTGGTGCTTCTTATCCTGAATGAGGAGGTCGATACCATAGAGAGCAACACGGCGGTAGTCGCCTATGATACGACCTCTGCCGTAAGCATCGGGCAGACCTGTAAGGATAGCGGAATGACGTGCGAGACGCATTTCCGGAGTATAGGCATCAAAAACGCCCTGATTGTGAGTTTTTCTGTATTTTGTGAAGATCTCAACAACGGAAGGATCAACTTCGTATCCGTACTCCTTACAAGCCTGCTGAGCCATTCTGATACCGCCGAAAGGCTGGAGAGCGCGCTTGAAGGGCTTGTCTGTCTGGAGACCGACGATCTGTTCGAGTTCCTTGTTGAGATAGCCGGCACCATGAGAAGTAATAGTTGAGATAATTTTGGTATCCATATCGAGAACACCGCCGGCTTCACGTTCCTGTCTGGAGAGATCCATTACCTGATCCCAGAGTTTTTTTGTAGCGTCGGTAGGTCCTGCAAGGAAGCTTTCATCACCATCGTATGGAGTGTAATTCTTCTTGATGAAATCACGTACATTAACTGAAGTGTGATTCCAGCGTCCTTCATTGAATCCATCCCATTCTTTTGCCCAAGTGTTTATCATAGTTCAGAACTCCTTTACAGATTATTTATAATTCTTTCCGGGTAAAAACACGGAAAGATAGATCATCTACGATAATAATATCACATTGACTAAAAAATGTCAATCTTTGATTTCTGCAAAAATAACAAAAATGTGTTATTTTTGTATTATGATATTACTAACATTTGTAATTGCAAGGATTTATACCGGTGATTATTTCGCAGTATAGCCAGCTTCTCAAAACTGCTGTAAAAAAACATTCTACTTGTTTGGCAAATTTGTTGAATTGAGAGAAAAATTATTTTTTGTGTTTTTTTGTTACCTTAGGTTTATCCGGCGGAGCTTCGGGCAACTGATTAGGTATTCCGGCGAGCTCTGTCTCTTTCTTTTCAAGCTTGTAGAATGCGAGCTTATAGAAGGTCGCAACGAGAGGAACGCCCATGAGCATTCCCATGATACCGAAAAGACTTCCGCCAACTGTGATAGCTGCGAGCACCCATATTTCCGGAAGTCCTACGGATGTTCCGACGACCTTCGGATAGAATATATTATTGTCTACCTGCTGGAGAATTATCAGGAATACTAAGAATATCAGTGCTTTAGTTGGACTTACCGTGCATATTATGAATGCGCTCAGTGCCGCACCAATGAGAGCACCGAATATTGGGATAAGTGCGGTAACGCCTATGATAGTGCCGGTCATAGCCGGATATGGCAGGCGCAGTATAGATGAACCGATGAAGGTGAGTGTTCCGATGATAATTGCTTCGATGAACTGTCCGATGAAGAAGTTTGTGAAGGTCTCATGTGCTGTTGAGAAGAATCTATTCATGCGGCGGATGGTCTTTTCGCTGAGATAAGCATTCTGGAAACGTTTTATGTCGTTAGCGAGCTTGTCTTTTCTGAGGAGAAGGTATATAGCGAAAATTACTCCTATGATGGTATTTATCAGAGCGGAGGTAACAGAAGTGATGAAAGATATAACAGAGCCGAACAGACCGAATGCGCTTTGAGTCAGTTTATTGACAATTTCGTTACGGTCGATCTCAATGTTGTTGAGTTGTTCCTGGAGTCTGGGGTATTGTTTGAGTTTTTTGGTTGAGAACGCCTTGCCTCTTTCGTAAAGATCCGGCAATTCGTCGTAGAACAGCTTTCCTGCTGTTATGAATTCAGGGATGACGACTTTCAGCACAAGCGTGATAGTTGCGATGACTATTGTGAAAGAAAGTATCAGACACAACGGTCTGCGCGAGGCGATTATTTTTGGCGATTTGCTTTTTGGAAAATAGTGTTTTTCAAAGAAATTCATAATGATGTTGAAGATATAAGCGATTATGCAGCCTATAAGCATAGGCGTGAGTGCTACAAAACTCAGGCTCAGAAGTGTGATGACTAATGAGAAGTTCTGTACTATCAGACATATCGCGACAGCAAGACTTGCGATGTATAGATATTTTCGCTTTTCGCGTTTTTCCATTTTAAAAAAGACCGTCCTTTGCATATGTTAGGTTATTTTTGAAGATACCTCTTCTATTATATTATATAATAAGTCTGGTAAGAAGTCACGCGGCATAATGTAAAATTTTTGTAAACAATGCGAAGCCCCATACTTGACCGTCTTGTTTGATGTATGGTATAATTACTGTAAGTCATGAAAGTGAGGTATGCGGTATGAACAGCGAAGAATTCCTTGGTGAGAAACTTTACAGAGTGGGCAGAGTTGTCGTTGATAAGAGCCTGCATACACAGAGTGCAGATGAACGCTTTTTCAGCTACTTCGGCAATGATGTTATCTATTCTATCAGGCGTACTATCGACGATGAGGACTATGAACGCCTTATAGGGTGCATTGATTCAGCTGATGATGGGGATCTGCATAAAACAGTAATACGCATGAAAGGCATCAACGGTTATCTGAGATGGATCTCGGCTTCTGTCCGCAGGATCGGAAAAGATGATGCGGAGCCGCTTTACAGCATAGTGCTCAGCGATGTATTTTCGCTTGAAGCTGCAGCCTACAAAAGAGAAAAAAAGCTTTCTGAACTGCGGTATGTTCTTAGCCTGATAAGCGATCTTGCATTTGAGTATTCTTTTGAGACGAAAAAGATCAGGATATATATTTTTGACTGCTACCGTGAGGTAGTCCTCGTGGACGAGAAGCTTGAAAAATGGCGTACAGATGCCATAAAAGAGGAGTATGTGCTTTCACGTTACATAGAGACATTCAATTCGCTTTGCAGAGATATACGAAGCGGAGTTTATCGCTTCGATTACGAGATAGAGACATCAGTCCTGACTGGCGGAAAGAATCGTGAGACCTGTCTTTTCCGCGGTATAACGCGTTATGATGATCCGGATAACAGAAAGGTCACCGGAATAATCTCGGTAGTCAGTTCAAGAAGCAAGAGCAAGGAGGTAAATCTTGCTTTTGAAGCAAATAAGGATTCGATGTCCGGACTTCTGAATAAACGTGCAATAAATGCGTTTGCGAGAGATATTATCCGATCTGAGCCGCATTACAATGTAAATATAGTCATCCTTGATATAGACGATTTTACCGGTATCAACAGCAGCTACGGGCATATGTTCGGAGATGAGGTCATATACAAGGTAGCCGGCATAATCAAAACCGAGATAGGCGCAAGAGGTATTGCCGGAAGAGTAAGCGGCGGCGGTTTCCTTATAGTTCTCGAAAACACACGCGATGAAGAGGATCTGCGCGGCATACTCCGTGCAATACGCACTAAGACCGAATTTGCATTCGCTGACCGTTTTGATAATCTGCGCCTTACCTGTTCTATGGGAGTTTCGACCTATCCTGTGGACAGCCGCAGCTTTGAGGAATTGTTCATGCAGGCGGATAAGGCGCTGTACCTTGCACAACAGAAAGGCAAGAACCGATACATAATCTATGACATCAATAAGCACGGTCCGGTTGAAAAAGATGCCAAGAATAAGATAGTTTACCTGAGCAGCAAGGGCGAAGCTTCCGAGAAACTTGGCTTTGCAGGTAAGCTTGCGGAAAGTCTTGTACTTGGAAGGATACCGGATATATCGGTGCTTCTTGAACAGATAAGGGCAAAGTTCTTGATAGATGACATCTGTGTTTATGCCGGAAATGATATGAGCCTTATTCTGAATTGCGGAAATGCCAATTCAAAAAGTGCGGCATATCTGCTGAATAACGGGTATACAGAGCGATTTTCGGCGGACGGTCTTTTCGTTATTGACAATGTGAATGAGCTTGAAGGACGCGATGACGATGCCTTTGCTCAGCTTTCTTCACAGAATATAGGCGGAGCAGTACAGTATCTGATGACAGATGACAGCATAGTCAAGGGAATGATCTCGTTCTGTTATATTTCACGCTTCAAAAAATGGTCAGTGGCGGATCAGAACTATTTTGCGGTAATCGGCAGAGTTATAACCGCTATACTGAAAAAGCAGGCATATATATGATTATCTGAAAGGAAAACATATGGAGAAGATCTATAAAGTTGCTTTAGGCAAAGCAAGGTGTGCTGTTGATCTCGGAGACGGCAGTGAACGCGGTGAGTATGTCGAGCAGGATTACATTCTGCGTAAACTCGGCAGACCTCACAGGAGCATCAGTCTTATGTACTGTTATTATCCTTTTGATGAACACTTTCCTAAGCGTATTTCGGAAGCAGTAAGCGGAGAGGGGATAACCTATCAGTGGGACTATCCTTATGACGATTATTTTCCGTACCGTGGAGGTCTTGAAGGTGATACCTCTGGCGAGCCTTTCAATTTCATGCGCGATATAAGGCGGCATGGACAGGATGTAACTCTCACGATAACGATGGATCCGGCTGTAACTGATGAGCAGTTAAGAGCTATCGGAAATGATCTGCGTCCGTTTGGAAGAATGCTTCTGCGTATCAACCACGAAGCGACCGGAAACTGGTTCTCCTTCACGAAACGCGCCTCATATCAGGAAATAGCTGATTATTACTGCCGCGCTGCAAGTATAATCAAGGAACAGGCGCCGAATGTCCGAACGATCCTTTGTATAGGCGGTATAGAAGATCCGGATTCCGATAAAATGGTAAAGGAAGAGGAGTTTACACAGGCTGTGCGTGAAACTGATATATGGTCAGTGGATAAATATATGTCGCTGCACTGGGGATGGCCTTATGACACAGCAATTACCGGCGGAAGCACTCATTTCCGGTCATCAGTCAAAGAAGTATACGAGCTTTCAAAGCGCAGCTATGAGCGCTTTAGGTATCTCAACGGAGGCATAGCCAAGCCTATGGTGATGTCGGAGCTCAATTCCGACGGAGATGTCACCGGACCTTATGAGCAGGCAGAAATGGTCAGGCTTTTCGCTGATATGCTGAAAGCTGACAAAGACGATTGGCTTGACGGATTTACGTTTTATCAGTTCCGCGACCGCGGAAGGCTCGGACTTGAGACGGAAGACCCTAATAACAGTAATGTCGGCGTGGAACAGCCGGTCATGCAGGCTTACAGGAATATCATACACGATGATTATTTCAAGCCGTCGCTGAAGCGCGGGGATGAAACAGCGCTTCCTGTGCGGCTTCGCTGGGGCGGTGCTGAGGATTCGGATGGTATCGAGATACCGATAAGCATAAAGGCTCAGCCACATTTCTGCGAGCTGAAATTTGCAGATAATAATAACTTCATGCTTGAATTCAACGGTATGTGGTTTTACAAGTCGCCGGAAGCAGGATTCATTGATCTCATGCCGGCTTTTTATGCAAGACCTTTCAGCGGAGAATGTGAAATACCGCTGCGAATATTCGCTCCGCCTGCGAGCGGCGAGAATGACCTCAGTGTACCTGACGGTCTGTTGAATTACTTCTGTATTATAAAAAAACTGCCGGAACTGCGCATAGAGTATGGTCCGGTCGAACCAAGTAAAGATAAGAACGGAGAATGATATGAATACTTCAGTTGTGATAGTATGTGCCGGAAATTCCACAAGAATGGGTGGAGTTAATAAGATACTGCTTCCGCTCGGCGAAAGGCTTGTTATCGGCGTTACGATGCAGGCGTTCCAAAAATGCGAGAGCGTCGGGGAGATAATAATAGTTGCAAGAGAAAGCGACATCCCTGCCATCCGTGAGGAAGCCGATAAAGCCGGTATAACCAAGCTAAAGGAATGCACAACCGGCGGTGCAACACGTCAGGAAAGCGTTATCAATGGCATTCGCTGCATATCAAAGGGCATACAGCTTGTTGCGATCCACGATGGTGCACGTCCGCTTGTAAAGCCGGAACATATCGAGAAGGTCATCAAGGATGCTTCTGTGTTTGGTGGGGCAACTCTTGGAGTTCCTGTAAAAGATACTATAAAAACTGTTGACGGAGGTCTTATTATTGACACTCCGCCGCGCAGTTCGCTGTATATAACTCAGACACCGCAGATATTCAAGCGTGATCTCTACTTTGAGGGGGTAGACTTTGCGCTTGAACACGGTCTTGATTTTACTGATGACTGTCAGCTCGTTGAGGCTATCGGCGGAAAGGTTGCAATGACAGTGGGGGATTATACAAATATAAAGATAACAACTCCGGAGGACATAAAGCTTGCTGAAGTCCTGCTGAAGCTGTGATAATTGGAGGTAAATTATGTTCAGAATTGGTCACGGATATGACGTTCATAAGCTTGTTGAAGGCAGAAAACTTATACTCGGAGGCGTTGAGATACCGCATATTACAGGATTGCTCGGGCATTCTGATGCAGATGTGCTCGTTCATGCTGTAATGGATTCTATGCTCGGTGCGCTCGCACTTGGCGACATCGGACATCTTTTCCCGGATACCGCGGACGAGTTTGAGGGTGCGGACAGTATGAAGCTTCTGGCTGAGGTGGTCAGGGTGTGCCGCGAAAATGGCTATGTTATCGGTAATATCGATGCTACTGTAATTGCACAGGCACCTAAGCTTGCGCCTCATATAATGAAAATGCGCGAGAACATTGCAGCTGTATGCGGCTGCGAGGTATCACAGATAAGCGTCAAGGCGACTACCGAGGAGCATCTCGGATTCACCGGTGAAAAACTCGGAATATCTGCCCATGCAGTTGCTTTAATGAAAAAAGTAGATCTTGCTTAAAGAAAGCATGATATAATTTAAGTTACCTTCACTTAAATAAAAGAAAATTTTCTCTTAACTATTGACAAATCGTTATGGATTATTTATAATAATAGTTGATAAGTCGAAAATCAATTAGTTAAGTCAAGCATTAACTCATTGTTAATAAAGCATTTTATTTAAGGAGGATATTAAAATGAAAAACAAAATTAAAAGAGCTGCCGCAGCTGTATCTGCTATTGCAATGTCTGCTATGCAGCTTGCTGCTTTTCCGGTATCACAGTCGGTAACAGCAGCAACACAGTTCCCGTTCGTCATCGAAGGCGAAGACATGAAGGGCGCTACTCCGTGTAAAGATATTTACGGACAGAAGATCGACGGCTATTCAGGTTCGGGATTCTGGTATCTCACTAACGACAGCGCTTCACTTGAGGTGGATGCTCCGGCAGAAGGTATGTATCAGATAACCGTTCACGGCGCTCAGATACTGAACAAAGAAGGCAGAAAGCAGGCAATGAAGGTCAATGGTGTCAAGTACGACGCTCAGGCACCGTATTCAGATAAGTGGATCGACTACGATTTCGGACTTGTACGTCTTAAAGAGGGCAAGAATACTATTGAATTCTTTAACGATTACGGCTATCTTGCTGTTGATTATGTAACAGTATCCGAGGCTGAATTCCCTGATCTTTCCAAGGCTGCTGACAAGCTCTGCGATCCGGATGCTACTTCTGAGGCAAAGTCGCTGATGAAGTATCTCAAGAGCGTTTACGGCAGCAATATCATTTCAGGTCAGCAGCAGATCTATGGCGGCGGAAACACTATCCAGACCTCTATACGCTATGATGAAGCTAATGACAAGTGTGTGGATCAGGATGGCAAGGAGTACACTATCGACAAGGACAGCTACGATAAGGACGAGCAGGGACATAAATTCCCGTGGCACTGTTCAGGCGAGGACGGTCAGGTCTACACTTACAGCACTCAGAACCATAGCTACACCTATAATAATTACGATAACGATATAAACATCATAAAGGATATGACGGGAAAGTATCCGGCTATACAGGGATTCGATTTCGGAAGCAACTGTCCGTGCTATGCGTGGGATGACGGAGTTGTTGAACGTATGATCGAGTGGACAAAGGAGAAAGGCGGTATCTGTACTGCTTCATGGCACGTAAACGTACCTACCCGCATGGCTGACTATACTCTCGGTGAACCTCTTGATTTCAGCAAGACTACCTATAAGGGCAACGAGAGCGGAAAATCTGTTTCAGACTTTAAGACAGCTAATTGTTTGGTTGAAGGTACAGTTGAATATGAGTATTTCCAGCTTTGTATGGAGAATCTTGCAAAGCAGCTCCTTGAACTTCAGGAAGCAGGAGTTCCTGTTATCTTCCGTCCATTCCACGAAGCTGAGGGCAACAAGAGCAATACAGATGATCCGATAGACGGCTCAGGCGCTTGGTTCTGGTGGTCGAAGGAAGGTGCTGTCGTATATAAGCAGATGTGGAATCTCTTACAGGACACCCTCATTAATAAGTACGGCATCCATAACCTTATCTGGGAACAGAATCTCTACGCTTGGACAGATGCTTCTGCTCAGTGGTATTCAGGCGATGATAAGGTAGACATCGTTGCTTTTGATAAGTACAATACTCAGTATAACCGTCACGACGGAAAGCCTTCCGGAACTCCTAATTTTGACGCTGAATCAGGTATTTTCTATAAGCTCAATGAATTTGTCAAGGGCAATAAAATGGTTGCAATGGCTGAGAACGATTCAGTTCCGAGCATGGAGAATCTACTGATAGAACACGCTTACTGGCTGTATTTCTGTCCGTGGTATGATTCTGAGCAGGAACACTTCCTGCTTGGTGAAAAGTATCAGGATCCCGAGGAACTCTCAAAGCTCTACACCAGCGATTTCTGCATTACTCTTGACGAACTTCCGAAGAATCTTTTCAGCAACAACTCCGAGCCTTCTTCTGAATCAGATACAACACAGCCTTCTACTGATGAGGATTACCTCTGGGGCGATGCAAACGTTGATGGCGGTGTGGATATGTCGGACGTAGTAATGGTAATGCAGGCTTGTCTGAATCCTAAGAAGTACGGCACAAGCGGTACAAGCGAGGATCACATTACTGCAAAGGGTGAAATAAACGGCGATGTTGACGGTAATGTAGGTCTCACCGCTAATGACGCACTTATTATCCAGAAATTTACGCTCCATCTTTTAGACGAGGCATAACACCAAAGGGCACACATAAGGGATTTACTTATATAGCAGTTTTATTTGCAGCTTATCGGGGCAACCCTTTTTCAAAAGGGTTGCCCTCAATAAATTACAGATAAACTTATATATGAGTATCCCTTTGTGTGCCCTTTCTGCTATTGACTTTCAAGCATTAGTATAGTATAATGTTCTTACAATAAAACTATCTGTGGAGTATAAAAATGGAAAAATATGATAAAGCGCTTGCGTTTCTGAAAAAAACATCGGTTCGCGGGATAGTTGAGGGACTTTCGCGTATAGAAGAGTTACTTCGACTTATGGGCGATCCTCAGAAAAAGTGTCAGATAGTACACATTTCCGGCACAAACGGTAAAGGATCGGTTGGTGCGATGATCGCATCAGTGTTGACCAGTGCCGGTTATCAGACCGGCAGTTTTTCTTCGCCGGCTATAACCTCTGTGATCGACAGCTTCAGGATAAACTGCGAGGAAGTAGACCGAGGACTGTTTGCGGATGTAATTCTGTATATTGCCGGTTTCTGGGAAAGTATGTCCGATAAGCCGACTGAGTTTGAGGTGCTTACAGCCGCTGCGTTTGAGATATTTGTACGGGAGAAGTGCGATATAGCAGTCGTTGAGTGCGGACTTGGCGGCGATATGGATTCGACCAATGTAATAAAAGAGCCGCTGCTTTCGGTAATTACAAATGTTCAGCGGGATCACTGTGGTATGCTTGGAAATACTCTTGCAGAGATAGCCGCTCATAAAGCAGGTATCATAAAGCAGGGGAGACCTGTTTTCTTCGGAGGTGAAAGCTCTGAGGCGCTGAAGGTCATACGCTCTGTTGCTGAGAAGTGTTCATCTGAGCTTTTTACTCCTGAGCTATCTGCGTTCAGACTGCTTGATGATGAGGTATTTGCGACTGAATTCATTTATAAGGGCGAGAAGTACGTTACTCCGCTTATAGGAACTTACCAGTTCAAGAATTCAGTCAATGCGGTTAGCTGTATTGAGATACTGAGGAAATACGGCATTGATATCCCGGATGCTTCACTAAAAAGCGGACTTGCTGATGTTAAGTGGCACGGCAGATTTGAACTTATGCACCGTGATCCTATCGTTATCAGCGATGGTGCTCACAATCCTGATGGCATACGTGAAGCCGCTGAGAGTATCCGACGTTGTTTCGGGACAAAAAAACTGATCCTCCTTATCGGAGTTATGGCAGATAAGGAATATCGCCTTTACCCCGAAATGCTTGGAGGATCAGTTGAAAAAGCTTATACTGTAACACCTGATAATCCGCGTTCGCTTGACAGCTCTGTGCTTGCAGAAGTTTTCATGGATTCAGGAATACCGGCTGAATCGTTCAAGGTGTTTTCGGACGGTGTCCGCAGCGCCTACGCCCACGCTAAGAGGAGCGGAATTCCGATGATAGCGCTTGGTTCGCTGTATATGTACCGTGAATTCTCTTCTGCTCTCAATGAACTGACAGATCACATATAACCACCGTCAAGTGAAAGCGACTGTTCTTCGGCGAACATCTTTTTTCGTTTAGCCTCATCCATAAACGCCAGAACGCAGCCAACTCCTATGAGTATGATCGCCGCGTACAGCGCAGGCTGGAATTTCAGCTCTATCAGACCATCCCAATCGCGGATGGTCTTTTTCATGAAGGTGTAACTCTTATCAGCGTTCTTGATGAAAAGCAGGAGCAGTACATCTGCACAGACTGCCGTAGCGCCTGCGCCTCTCGGAATGACGATAGCTGTAATAAGCACTATCGCAGCAAGAATAACTCTTCCGTTCCTGAGACTGTCTGATGTGCTTTCATTTGCATCGTTATCGTCATCAATACCGAATACAAGTTCACGACCTGTCATTTCGATAGGTTTAGCAAATGCGCTCAGATGAGAGTCTTCGCTGAAAGAAATCTTCATGAAAGGCAGGAAAAACAGTACCAGCGCCAGTATCATAGCGGCTTTTGAAGCCCAGAACATGATAGTTTTTTCTTTGCTTATGCCATTTTTTGTTCTTATCGGTGTTGATACCGGTGTAAGTGTTGTTAGTGGTTTGAATTGCGGATGAGGTGCAGAAGATGTATTCTGAGATACATCTCCTGAGGTCTGAGTTCCGGCGGAAGAAGTGTTATTTAAAGCTTCTCCGCAGTTGGTGCAGAATCTTTTGTCATCTTCGACGAAATGTCCGCATTTTTTGCATATCATGGCAGTGATCCCCCTAATATTTTTTATTTATTGCCTACTATCATTCTTCTGAGGATGATAGCATCATAGCCGTTGATCTTTCCGTCGCCATTCATGTCAGCGTTGGATATTTTTTTCTTTTTTCCTAAAATATAGCTGTTAAGACGCTCAACATCTGACCAGTCAATGATACCGTCGCTGTTGCAGTCGCCGAGAAGAGCATCACCTGCATCCTGATAAACAGCAGTTATGTTAAGGTCGTGAGACATAGGCAGAACGAGAACCGGATCTGTCATCTGTTCGTCGGTAATTTCAATTCCGCTGACATCCCAGCTTACGAACTGCTTGCCTTTTTTAGGCTCAGCGGTAAGGGTTATGGTCTGTTTGCTGAGATACTTAGCTTCCCAGCGGCTGTCGTCCTTGCCGAGAGTTATTGTATTAACGCGGAGAGTTCCCATGTCCGGATCGTTGTTTACGGTGAGGTTCATGAGCTCGCTTCCGGAATACTCAGAAAGCCGCTTCATCTGATTGATAATAGTATCAGGTCTTCTTGTATAGAAGTTGATGATGCTGTTCACATCTGAAGTATATTCGCTCTCCGGAGAACCGCCGAACATTGAATTGCCTGAACTGTATCTCTTCATAGAAGCGAGTATCTGATCGCGGTATTTGTCGCTGTAATAGTATACAGCATCCGCTGTTTTATCTTCTGAGAAGTTATAGTTAATAAGGTCGGTCATAGTGAGCCAGAAATGCTCGCTGAAGTCTTTATTCTTGAGAAGGCTGATGAACATTTTGCATTCGGCGTTGTCTTCTCTCTGAATACGCTGGATAGCATCGATGTCAGCAGTAGTATTCATTCCGTAGAGACCGGTAGAATACTCTGTATCGAAAAGGAGAGCTCTCCACTTTCCGTCGGCATACTGGTTATCAGCTTCAGGTTCAGAGACGCGCCATACAGCAAAGTTATTCTGCGGCCAGTCGGTATTGTTCCAGTATATCTGAGCAGCGAAGTAGTCTATGTAGCTCTGGATGTCGAGCTTTTCACATACCTGAGCATAGTTGCTGTCATTTTCCATATTGTTGGAAGCGCAGAACTGAGTAAGCTCTTTCCAGTCCTGAAGATCCTTATCAGTTCCTTCATCGGCTTCACCGTTCTTTATGATAACTGCATTGTCAGCGTTTATGCCATAGCGTGATTTAAGATACGAGTCATTCTGCTTTTCCATGATCTGGTATATGCCCCAGAATTCACCGTCAAGGAAGACGATGCATTCGCTTGTAGCCTGAGTAGCCATATTGCGGTCGGCTACGAGTGACTGATTAATAGAGTCGCGGAAGTATGTATGGAGGTTATCGTTGCCGCCGTTGCGGAGAGTGAAGCCATCGAATTTATCTATGACCTTGCCGCTTTTCTTCTTGGTAGCCTTGCCGTCGAAGAGATCGAAAGCAGTTTCCTTGTAGCCGTAATCTGTACGGTTATAAATATTGAAGCTCTTCTGGGCGTGGTTTCTTGAAGCAGCACCCTTGATACGTATTCCAACATTTTCGTATAATACGCTTTTGCCGTCCTCAAACATTTCAAGAGTAGCCGGACGTTCCCATTCTTTGCCGTGCTGAGTGTAATTTGCTTCCATTTCCCACGGGTTAACGAAGCCTCCCCAGCCGCCGATACCGCCGCCCCAGCCGCCGATGCCGCCGCCCCAACCGCCGGGGCCTCCCGGACCGCCTGGATTCTGCGGATCCTGAGGATTTTGCGGATCATTATGCGTGCCGTTCATATCGTCATATACCTTGCCCTTAACGTAGATACCTTTTTCGTAATCAAAAAGATTATCAGGATCGGTAACAAGAGATACTACCTTGATATTCTTGTACATTGGTACGTTGGTCTTGCCGAGGAAATACGTCTTGGTGATAATGTCGCTTGTTCTTCCCTGAGAATCGACTGCAACTGCACGTATAACAGCAGCTTTATCAACATTTTCCTTCGGAGCGGTAACATTATCAGCGCTTATATCCGTTCTTGCGCTGTAAACATTCGGTTCGCCCGAACGATCTGAAATACTGATAGGTGAGGTATATTTTTCAGAAGCAGTTGTAGGATTGCTGCCGTCGGTGGTATAATAAACGGTGCAGCCCTGAGGAGCGTTTATAGTAAGATCGAACTGAGAATCGTAATAACCGCTTTCCTTGGAAAATTCAGGGGTTCTTACGGCACTTGAGCCTTCCGGAGCAGTATTTGCCGAAGCCGGAGTAGATTTCAGAGTGAACAGCTCATTGCTGCCGTCCGGATAGCGTCCTATGGACTGGTTATCAGCAAGTGTTTCAAAGGTAACAGAGTCGATTTTTTCGCCTGTTTTGTCGGTAAGAGTGATAGTCTCGCCGGATGTTGAAAGACCGAAAGGTGCGATCTTAGTGTTGGAAGCAGCGGCATTGGAATCGCAAGCGATCATTAATCTGCCGCCGGCAGGTAAGCTTGTGCCTTCGGGGATGGTATAGCGGTAAGGCTTAGTCTCCTTATCGCTTACGCCCCAGCCGCTTATATCTATCGCTGAATTTGAACTGTTATAGAGCTCGATCCAGTCATAGAGACCGCCTTCGATAGTATAGCTGCTGTTTTTAGGGCAAACTTCGTTGATAACAACTCCGCCTGAGACAGCATTTGCTGGTGCAGGGATAAGTCCGCTTGTACTGAGCAACATGGCAAGGCTCACGATACCTGCCGCTGTTTTGGTGATTTTCATTGTTTTCCCTCCAATGTAAAAAATATTATGGCATTTTAATATTAACACTGGTTTCTTAAAACAGTCTTAAAAGTTACCAAATATTATATTTTTTATACTTTTAAGCTATTATAGCATCCATAATACATTTCTGTCAATAATTTCAAGCTATCTTAGCAATAATTGACATTAAAAACGCCGGATCTGAAAAAAACAGATCCGGTCGTGATTATTCTTCTGAGAATGATTCCTTGCCAACACCGCACAGAGGACATTGAAAGTCATCGGGAAGCTCCTCAAATTTCGTTCCGGGAGCGATTCCGTTATCGGGATCGCCTGCGGATTCATCGTATTCATAGCCGCAGACATCGCAGATATATTTTGCCATATTATTTCGCCGCTTTCTTAAATTAATAATGATTTTTGTTAATACAGAATGCGGCTGCTGATGAATAACGCAGCAGCCGTTAAATTATCTGATCATTCAGCTTCAGCTTCGGAGACTTCAGCCTCAGGAGCGTTTTTCTTAACGCTTTCGATACCGTTCTTGCAGCTGTCCTTCTTTACATAGCCTTCGCTGCAAGCGATGATCTCGCCGTTTCTTGCTTTGAGACGGAATCTGAATTCGCCGGCTTTATCTTTATAGATCTCGAATTTCGGGTTAGTTTCAGTAGCAAAGCCCTCAACAGTCTGATCCTCGATATTAGCGATAGGAGCGTTCTTTTTAACGCTTTCGATACCGTTTTTGATGCTTGCGAGAGAGTTGTAAACTTCTCCGCCTGTTGCGATGATCTCGCCGTTTCCGGCTTTAAGGCTGTAAGTGAAGCCGGTTTTGGTTGTCTTGATTACAAATTTACCCATGATTTTTCAACACCTTTCAACAAGATTTATATTGTAAGTATATTATATACCATTATTCATATGCTGTCAATAGTTTTTGAGCATTTTGTTTAAGCAGTGAATAATAGCTGGACTCTGTTTTGCATGGCAGGACTATTTTGTTAATGAAAAATAAAAATATCTTTAGATTTTCTTTGCGTCTGTTGCTATTTGCGGAATAATGTGTTATAATAAAATGTAATAGTCTGCCGTCTATTAAATCTGCCCATCCGCGGACGGCTTTATGGGAGGTCTATCATGCTGTTAGCTATTGATATCGGTAATACAAATATTGTTTTCGGATGCGTGAACGAAAACGACGAAGTTATGCTTTTTGAACGCATCTCAACTAACCATTCCGCAACTGCTGCTGAATATGCTGTGCTTATGCGTAATATCCTTCTTATGAATGATTTCAGCATATCGGATATTGACGCAGCTATAATGTCATCAGTAGTTCCGTCTGTTACAGCTACTGTACGTATGGCTGTAAGAAAGCTGTTTGAGGTGGATGTAATGGTAGTAGGTCCGGGAGTTAAGACCGGTCTCAATATACTTATCGACAATCCTGCCCAGCTCGGAAGCGATCAGGCAGTTGATGCCGTTGCGGCTATCAGCCAGTATCCGGTGCCGCTTATAATTATTGATATGGGTACTGCTACTACTGTCTCAGTCGTGGATAAGAACAAAAATTACCGCGGAGGTCTTATAATGACCGGCATGGGTGTTGCTGCGGATGCTCTTGTTGCAAGGACTGCTCAGCTGCCGAAAATAAATTTTGAAGCGCCTGAGAATATCATAGGTACAAATACAGTAGACTGTCTGAAGAGCGGTCTGCTTTACTCAAACGCAAGCGCTCTCGACGGTATCATCGAACGTATTGAAGAGGAACTCGGCAGTAGCTGTACAGCGGTAGCTACCGGCGGACTCTCGGAACTTGTAGTTCCGCTTTGCAAAAGACGTATCATTCACGACGGTGATCTTCTCATAAAAGGTCTCGCCATTATATATAAGAAAAACCGCAGGAATTGATGGGGGTGTATCATGCTTAAAGGCAAGACAGTATTGCTTGGAGTCACAAGCTCGATAGCTGCATATAAATCATGCAACCTTGCGAGAATGCTTACAAAACTCGGTGCAGATGTTCATGTTGCGATGTCGCCTAATGCAGTAAATTTTGTACATCCACTCACATTTGAAACGCTTACACAGCATAAGTGTCTTATTGATACATTCGACAGGAATTTTGAATACAGCGTTGAACACGTTTCGATAGCCAAGAAAGCAGATGTTGCTATAATTGCACCTGCATCGGCAAATGTTATCGGAAAGATCGCAAACGGCATTGCTGATGATATGCTGACTACCACTATCATGGCGTGTACCTGTAAAAAGATCATTGCGCCTGCGATGAATCATAATATGTTCCATAATCCGATAGTTCAGGAGAATATTGAGAAGCTTAGCAGACACGGTTACTGTATCATAGAGCCTGCAAGAGGTATGCTTGCAAACCGGGATATTGGCGACGGTAAGCTACCGGACGAGGAAACTCTCCTTGAATATGTAGTCCGTGAAGCAGCATTTGAGAAGGATCTTGCCGGCAAAAAAATACTTGTTACTGCCGGTGCTACGAGAGAGAACATTGATCCGGTACGCTTCATTACCAACCATTCAAGCGGCAAAATGGGCTTTGCTGTTGCAAGAGCGGCAATGCTGCGCGGTGCTGACGTTACTGTTATTTCAGCACATACTGATGTTGAGCCGCCGATGTTCGTAAATGTTGTGAATGTCGGTTCGGCAGCGGATATGTTTGAAGCGGTAAAGGCACATCTCAGCGGTTCAGACTATGTTATCAAGGCTGCTGCGGTTGCAGACTATACTCCTGTTACCACTGCTGACAGTAAACTTAAAAAGTCTGACAGCGATATGTCCATACCATTGAAGAGAACTGCCGACATTCTTAAATATATCGGAGAAAACCGCCGCAAGGATCAGGTGATCTGCGGATTTTCAATGGAAACTGACAACCTTATTGAGAATTCAAGAAAGAAGCTTGCCTCGAAGAACTGCGATATGATATGCGCGAATTCTCTGCGTACAGCAGGTGCAGGCTTTGGTACTGATACTAATATAATTTCAATGATAACACCGGATAATGTTCAGGAGCTTGAACTTATGAGCAAATTCGATGCTGCAAACGCTATTCTTTCAAAGCTTAAAGAGATCGAAGCTGAGAAAAAAAGTGTATCCTGAAAGGCGGTGAGTCTGTGACCCGCACTAATCCAAAGTTAAAAGAACTGCCCGATCATAAGCATTATGCAGCTTGTCTTAACCGCAAGCTGGAGATAGACGATTATTGCCAGAAGCTTTTTGTTCAGGTCTGCATTTACTGCGTTATGATGCTTCTGCTGACCTTTTTTACGGTAAGATTTACTGTTATCTCATGGATACCGTCACTTTTCGGCAGCAGTACAGAACTGCTCCCGTTTTTTACTCAGATACTGATAGTCGTGGGCATCGGAGTTCTTGCAGGTGTTAATTGCAGCAGCCATAAGATATGCGGAGTAATACTGTTTTTTATCTTTCTGGCAATGGCGTTTTTCGGTATGGTACAAATGAATTTGCCGAATTCTGCTTCATTTATCATCGGAGTTGCAGGAGTGGTAGCTTCGTTCAGATCTATCGGAGTTTATTTTGATTATGAACAGCTGAAAAATACAGAAGGCTATCCCTATTTCAGTCAGACGATCGCTTATCAGGAAGAGAATTCGGTATATAACAAACCGTATAGAAACAGTCCTCAGCTTGTCGTTGACGATGTCTTTGAAGAACCCGAAGATACTTCGTTTGCTGCACTTGATCCACTTGATGTTATAACTGAGATGCCGGCTATACCGGCTTCGATAAAATCTGCCCTGCCAGTGGATAAAGCTGCGATAAAATTCGTTCCCAACAGCGGAAAATTCTGCTATATGGCTGAAAGTAAGATAAAAACACATTTCTGATTGACCTGAGGTGATGCACAATGTTTGCAAAAATATCAAGTCTTGGACTATTTGGTCTGAACGCTTTCAAAGTTGATGTTGAAATAGACATAAGCCGCGGTCAGCCACAATTTGATATTGTAGGTCTGCCGGACGCTGTTGTGCGCGAGAGCCGTGAAAGAATTCGTTCTGCGCTGAGAGCCTGTAACATAAGCTTTCCGGTTGCTTCTGTAATGGTAAATCTTGCACCGGCTGATACCAAAAAGAGCGGCTCGGTACACGATATGGCTATATTTATGGCTATCCTAAAGGCAATGAGGTTTATTGATGCTCCGCTTGATGACTGCGCTTTTATCGGTGAGATCTCGCTGAACGGCGACCTCAGACACATCAATGGTGTTCTGCCTATGGTGATGCTTGCTCGTGAGACAGGCATAAAATCGGTTTTTGTGCCGGCAGATAACGCAAAGGAAGCCTCGGTTATAAGCGGAATTGATATTTATGCGGTCCATAATGCCGAAGAATTAATAAGTCATTTCCGTAACGAGAAGCTGCTTGCTCCGAGAGAACACTATATTCCTCCGGAAGCAGCCTATAATGAAACTCTTGATTTTTCAGATGTCCGCGGACAGCAATCTGCTAAAAAAGCACTTGAAATTGCAGCAGCCGGCGGTCACAATGCACTTCTTATCGGCTCGCCGGGAAGCGGAAAGAGTATGCTTGCAAAGCGTATGCCTTCGATACTTCCGCCGCTGACCTTCGATGAAGCACTCGAAACTACAAAGATACATTCAATCTCAGGTTTGCTTACGCCTGAAATGCCCATAATAACTAAAAGACCATTCCGCGCCCCGCATCATACCATTTCATCTGCCGGACTTGCCGGCGGCGGAAGTGTGCCTCATCCCGGAGAGGTATCACTCGCCCATAACGGTGTGCTGTTTCTTGATGAGCTTGCGGAATTTGACCGCAGGACACTCGAAATAATGCGCCAGCCGCTTGAAGACAGAAAGGTCACTATTGCACGTGCATCGGGAAGTGTATCCTATCCGTGTACTATCATGCTTATAGGCGCTATGAATCCTTGTCCATGCGGATATTACGGTCATCCGCGCCGTAAATGTATCTGTTCGCAAAAAAAGGTCTCGGCATATCTTTCAAAAATATCCGGTCCGCTGCTTGACCGCTTTGACCTTCACATTGAAGTTGCGCCGGTCGAATTCGATGATCTTTCTTCAAAGGGCGTAGAAGAATCCTCGGCGGAGATAAGAAAGCGCGTTATTGCTGCAAGAAAGCTTCAGGAGGAACGCTTCAAGGGTACTCAGATAACCTGCAACGCGCTCATAACTCCGGACAAGCTTCAGGAATTCTGTCCTATGGACGAAAGCGCGGAAACTCTTATGAAAAACGTATTTGACCGTCTCGGCCTCAGCGCGAGAGCTTATGACAGGATACTCAAAGTCGCAAGGACTATCGCTGACCTTAACGGATCTGAGGTGATACAGAAGCAGCACGTTGCTGCGGCTTCACAGTATCGCAGTCTTGACAGAAAATACTGGTCTGCTTCAGCAGAATGATATACATATAAAGAAAAAGGAAGGAAATCAATGAAATCCGCTTTTAAAAAACTGTCCGCCAATAAACATAATATAGACGCCGGATTGCTTTTTGCAGTGACGATATGTGCGGTTATAAGTACATTGCTGATATTCTCGATAGCAGAGAGCGGTCTTAGCGAGGGAGAGGGTGTTGATTCGAGCTACTGGAAAACGCAGCTTGTTTCAATGGTGATAGGTTTATTTGCTGCCGTTGCAATATCACTGATAGACTACCGGAAGCTTGTAAAGTTATGGTTTGTTTTCGTGCCAATATCGCTCTTCCTTGTCGCGCTGACGTTTACCTCGCTTGGCTATCAGCGAAACGGTGCTGACGATCAGGCGTGGATAAATATAGGTCCGGTGAACCTTCAGCCTTCTGAGATATTGAAGCTGGCGTTCATACTCACTTTCAGCTATCATCTTTCACGCGATGAAGAGGATATGAACAAGCCTCTTCATATGCTGCTTTTACTGCTTCATGCTGCGATACCGATCGGTATTGTCGGAAAGCAGGGCGACTTCGGTACAGCGATCATATTCGTAGCCATATTCATGTTCATGATATGCTCGGCTAAGATCTCGTGGAAATATCTCGTTGCAGCGCCTTTTGTCATTGCAGCCGGAGTTGCTGCGATGTGGTTTCTGGCTTTGAGTGAATTCCATAAGAAGCGTATCACTATACTCTTTAATCCGGGTTCTGATCCTGAATATATTGAATACCAGCAGGATCTTGGTCTTGCAGCACTGAAATCCGGAAAGATATTCGGCAAGGGGTTATTCAAAAATGTAGATGAATATGTCTATGTTCCTGAGATCCATAATGATTTTATATTCACATATGTCGGACAGGTTTTCGGCTATCTCGGATCTCTTGGAATAATAATAATCCTTGCATATATTTGTCTGAAAATTTTTGCCGATAGCCGTATAACACGCGATCGTCTCGGAAGATTTATCTGTATGGGGGCTTTCGGACTTATACTTTCACACTGTATAATGAATATAGGAATGGTGCTTAAAGTAGCGCCGGTTATCGGTGTACCGCTGCCGTTTATGAGTGCCGGCGGAACTGCAATGATAAGTATGTATGCAATTATAGGACTTGTGCTGAGTACGTATAGTCACCGCGCTGTGACATATAACGTATTCTACGATGAGGAAGAGTAATAATAAAACCGCCCTTTCGGGCGGTTTTGTCATTTGTTATTAGTTGCTGTACTTAGGTTCGCAGGTAAGATTTATACCGAGGCGCTTGAATATTCTTTCGTCAACAGATGAGAGGATAACAGTTGAATGCACATCACAGCCGCGGAGTTTAGCGATCTGCTGCATTGCTTTCTTGGCATTATCATCTGTGTTGGCGCAGATCGAGAGCGCGAGGAGAGTTTCATCGGTATGTATTCTCGGATTGTTGTTTCCGAGGTGATTTACTTTAAGATCCATTATAGGCTCAATGACGTGCGGTGACATGAGCAGTATCTCATCATCAAGACCGGCGAAGTACTTGAGTGCATTAAGTAAAAGAGCAGATACTGCGCCGAGAAGATTGGATGTCTTACCGGTAAGGATAGTGCCGTCCGGGAGCTCCATAGCAGCAGCCGGAGCGCCTGTTTCCTGTTCGCGTTTAAGAGCGGCTGCGATGACCTTTCTGTCATCCGGAGTAACGTTTGCCTGTTTCATAAGGAGTTCAAGCTTGAGAACTTCTGCCTGTGAGATAAGACCCTTCTTGTTGTCGCAGAGACCAGTGTAATAGCGGCGGATTATTTCTTCCTTGGCAGCTTTGCAGACTGCTTCGTCATCAACGATACAGTTTCCTGCCATATTAACGCCCATATCAGTAGGCGACTTATATGGTGATTCGCCGAGGATTTTTTCAAACATTGCGTTGAGGACAGGAAATATCTCGACATCACGGTTGTAATTTACGGTAGTCTTGCCGTAAGCTTCAAGGTGGAAAGGATCTATCATATTAACATCGTTGAGGTCGGCAGTAGCTGCTTCATAAGCGATATTAACAGGGTGGCGGAGAGGTAAGTTCCATATGGGGAATGTCTCGAATTTAGCATAACCGGCATTTTTGCCGCGCTTGTGCTCATGATAGAGCTGTGAGAGGCAGGTAGCCATTTTTCCGCTTCCGGGACCCGGAGCAGTTATAACTACAAGGCGGCGTGAGGTCTCGATATAGTCGTTTTTGCCGTAGCCCTCATCGCTGATTATCTGTTGGAGATTTGAAGGATAGCCTTTTATGCTGTAATGGTGATAAACCTTAATTCCGAGCGCTTCGAGACGGCTCTGGAAAGCGTCAGCAGTCGGCTGATTATCATATCTTGTGAGAACGACGCTGCTTACATACAGACCGATCTTTGTAAAGACATTGAAAAGTCTTATAACATCAATATCATAGGTAATGCCGAGATCTCCGCGGATCTTGTTTTTTTCGATGTCATCAGAATTGATAACGATAACGATCTCAGCCTCGTCTTTGAGCTGAAGAAGCATCTGAAGCTTACTATCCGGTTTGAAGCCGGGGAGAACTCTTGAAGCGTGGTAGTCATCGAAAAGCTTACCGCCGAATTCAAGATAGAGTTTGTCGCCGAACTGCTCAATGCGCTCCCTGATGTGTTCAGACTGCATTTTCAGATATTTTTGGTTGTCAAAACCAATTTTAGATTCCGTATTCATATGTTTTACCTCCTAAACGATCACAATTAATTATATACCAATTACGACAAAATTGCAAGGATTATTTTATTGCTTTGTAAATATTAATAAGCGTTAGTGATGTCAGAGGTATTTTTTTGTATTTAGTATGCGGACGGAATTTAGTATTAGCAGCATTGCCGTGCCTGAATCTGCGAATACAGCCAGCCACATATTCGGGTGTCCGAGCAGACCGAGTATCAGTACAGCCGCTTTGACAGCGAGTGCAAATATGATATTCTGATAGGAGATGCGCAGTGCTTTATCGGCAATACGTTTTGCTCTGAGGACTGATTCTGGTTCAGAGTTCATGAATACAGCATCTGCGGCTTCAATGGCAATATCAGAACCAGACTGCATTGCACCGCCGACGTCAGCGCCGGCAAGTACAGGAGCGTCATTGATACCGTCACCAACAAACATAACAGCACCGAATTTTTCACGCAGTGCTGAAAGCTCGCTGAGTTTGGCTTCCGGAAGCAGACCTCCTCTGATATGGTCTATACCGAGTTTCTCGCCTGTTATCTGAGCGTTTTCGGGCTTGTCACCGGTGAACATAGCAGTTTTTACTCCAAGTCTGCCGAGACCTTTTACAGCGCTTGCTGCGGTTTTTTTAATAGTGTCCGAAACGACGATCATGCCTTCAGCATTGCCGTTCACAGCAACATATACAATACATCCTGAAATGCTTTCTATCTCAGGCAATCTGATACTGTTTTCGCGCATGAGTCTTTCATTTCCGCAGAGTACGGAATTTCCGCTGAGATCAGCTGAAAGACCTCTTCCGGCGATCTCGCCTGATCTTTCCGGTGCTGATAGAGCTATACCGTCAAGGCGGCAGCGTTCGGCGATACTCTGGGCAATTGGATGTGAGGAGGTCTGTTCGCAGCTTCCACAGATTTTCAGAAGCTGTTCAGCGGAAAGTTTTCCGAAGCTTCTGACATCTGTTACAGTAAAGCTTCCGTCCGTGAGAGTTCCGGTCTTGTCGAAAGCGATAGCTTTTACCTTTCCGAGGGTCTCAACGGATTCACCGCCTTTAAAGAGTATGCCGAGCTTTGAAGCCGCACCGATCGCCGAAAAATATGCGAGCGGAACACTGAGCACCAGTGCACATGGACAGCTTATTACAAGAAAAGTAAGTGCGGAATGTATCCATTTGCCCCAGTCTCCGGTGATAAGGGAAGGGATAACGGCTGTAAGTAACGCTGCTGCAATAACGACAGGAGTATATATCTTCGCAAAGCGAGTAACAAAGCGGTCTATTTTAGGTTTCTCAGACGAAGCATTTTCAACAGCTTTAGCGATTTTTGCAATAGTGGATTCATCAGCCGGGTAGGTTGCACGTACTGTGATAGTATCAGCGAGATTGATACATCCGGACATTACACTGTCTCCTGTGCGTACTGTCAGCGGAACGGGTTCGCCGTTGACAGCAGAAGTGTCGATGCGTGATTCACCGGACTCAACAACGCCGTCAGCAGCGATACGTTCACCGGTTTTAACGCGTATAATGTCTCCGGTACGTATATTATCTGTATGAGTGCGGATGAATTCTCCGTCAGTCAGGATGTCAGCTTCTTCGATCCTGAGTGCGGCAACATCAGTGATAGCTTTTCTGCTTCTTGAGACAGCGATGTCCTCAAAGAGTTCACCGATCCTGAAAAAGAGTACAACTCCGACAGCTTCGGCGTATTCGCCGATCGCAAATGCACCGATAGTAGCGACTGACATAAGTGTGTTTTCATCGAAAAAGTTTCCTTTGCGTATGCCTTTGAAGGCTGAGAGGAGTATATCAGCGCCGAGTATCAGATATGCAGCGGCGTAAAGGACGATAGAAAGCGGAAAAAAATCCAGTATATGAGCGGATATTACAGCAGCTGCGAAAAGTACAGTTCCTGATATAAGAGGTAACAGTTCAGGCACGATACTTTCTTTACCTTCGTGTGAATGTGAATGACCATGTGAATGTTCGTTACCGCATTCGCAATGTTCATGATGATGATGCTCATCTCCGCATTCACTGTGTTCGTGATGATGATGCTTATGTCCGCATTCGCTGTGTCCGTTATGGCGGTGAGCGTGTTCAGCAGGGATGATCTCAACGTCCGGCTCGATCGAACGAGCGATCTCGTTCATTATGACGAGAGTATCTTCGTTGAATTCGCCGTTTACATTCAGCTTTTTCAGAGGAAAATTCAAAACAGCAGATTCGATCCCCTCGATCTTGCTGATAGCTTCTTCTATTTTAGCTCCGCAGTGAGCGCAGCCGAGATTATTGACAGCGAAGGTTTTAGTCATAGATACCACACCTTTATATGAATATTTGTTCATATATTAATATATCATGTTTTTCAGCATTTGTCAATACCTTTGCGAGAAAAAATCATATCAGAATAATAAGTATTGAAAAAGCACTCACAGAAGTGTATAATAGTATATTGTTAAGACTGGCTAACGTTAAATAAAAAAACTTTGCAAAATAATCGTCTTTTTTGCTCGTTAAACGCACTTATTAGTGAAAGCTTTCAGAACAGATAAGCGGTGCTTTCCGCAATAAAGTATAAAGGGGGAAATATATGATCGCCGGAGCAGATCTCTATTCCAATAAAGAAGCATCAGTTCAGACAGTGTTCAGCGGAAAAGAATATGAGCCGGATAAGTATACAAGTGTAAACAGGCTTATCGCAGAATGCGGAAGATCGAAGGAGTGTCTGAGCCGGCTTTATACTATGTTCAAGGGAAGTGTGTTTGCAGTTGCATATGGCATAGTGGCGGATTACCATCTTGCTGAGGACTGCGTTGCTGAGACTTTCGTAAGGCTCGCACAGGTAAAGCGGTTCTCGGAGAAAAAAGGCGATGGCAAAGGTTTTATACTCACTATCGCAAGAAATGTTGCATTAGAGACACGCCGGAGGTTCAGGCGCGATGTCAGCGACGTTTATCTTCAGAATTACGGTTCAGCGGACAGCATTGTCGAGAACAGCATATTCATTAATCAGCTGCTGAAAAATCTCAACGATAAGCAGCGGCAGGTCGTAGTAATGAAATGCTGCGCTGATCTTACATTCAAGCAGATAGCAAAGATAATGAAAAGTCCGGAATCTACTGTAAAATCAAGGTACCAGAAGGCAATGCAGATATTGAAGGAAAAGGCAGGTGAGTAAAGTGGTAAACGATGAAAACAGAAATGATACCGGCATTGAAAAAATGCTGAAGGATCAGATGGATGCGCTTGCGGAGAATGTTGATTGCTACGGTGATATAATTTCAAAGCTTTATCCTCAGCGCGATGTCAGATCAAGCGAAGAAGGCTTTATTGATTCTGTTGATGATGTTGAGAATATCACTGGAAAGAAGCGAGTTCCTTCTCTTTTGAAATTTGGCGTTGTATCAGCGGCTGCACTCGTGGCGTTTGCATCTGTTCCGAAGTTCATAATGCTGGATCTGGACCGTGATTCCGGAATGGAATCTGCAATAGCCTCTTATCAGGAGATACTCACCGACGTTAAAAATGCTGAAAACAATGCCAGCAATTATAATGTGTATGATCTTACTCTTGAAGAATATGCACAGAATGATGTCCTTATAGATCCGCTTTTCAGATGTCCGTTTGAGCTTGACACAGTTGACGATGCGAAAGTCAAGCTATTCATAAGAAAAAACCAGTATTTCAATACGAATGAAGTATATGCTGTTGAATACAAAGGCGATTACAAGGAAGAGAACTTCATAGCAGCTGCAAGTTCGGGCGTTAAATTCACCGAGAAGGAGCTCAGCGAGTTCGACAACATATACGAAGACGGTGCTGCACAGGCATATTACAAGGCGCTGATGTGTCCGGAGGGTGAGCGTTTCTGCGGTATCGCAGCCGAGCATAATTTCAAAGGAGCGGATAACGGCGGACTCACCGATCTTGAAGGCAATCCGGTATCAGCTGCGGCTTACAGCTTCAACACGATCTATAAGGATGATGACGGTATACTTCCGATAGCAACATCGGTGCTTTACTACCACGATAACAGCGAAACTAAAGAGAATAGTGAATTCAAATACGACACCTATTCCTTCAGTGTGGATAAGAAAACCGAAACTGTTAAAGAGTTTGAACCGGAAACAGATAACGGCGGCTGGGAGATCTCTCTTTACAGCGATGGCATTTCGGCTTTTCCGGAAAAGGAATACCTTGAAGCAAATCATGCAGAGCTTTTCTTTGATCTTGATGAAATTCCCGAAAAAGGAGAATTAGAATATGTAATGCCGTATGCGGAGTATTTCCGCGTAGCTATCAGCGACAGATATGCGCCTTCCGAGCGTTTCAAAGCTGTTACATCCGAGAATAATCTTTCAGCGATAGTTTCCACGATAGGCGATATGTCGGCAAGAAGATCCATGATGATATTTGGTGCCCGCGGAAAGCTTGCCGTTAAAAATGAAGATCAGGAATACTCCCGTGGTTTAAGAGTATTATCCACTAAGAGTAAGGATTCGCAGACTTATCTGGGTGTATCTATCAGAATAACACCTGCCGCAACCCTTTCTGAACTCAGAGAAAACCGTATGCAGGCAAAGAGCGCATATGTAAAAGCTACTCTTGATTATTGTGCAAATGATATGGGATTTGCTTACACTTATGAAGGAGATAGTGTTGGAATTGTAACTAATTATTCTATCAAATACTATAAGATCAAACTCGATCAGGCAAGGGCGCAGGTTGATGAACGCATTGGCTTCAAAGGTGCAGAAAGAGTTATCGAAGCGAGAGAAAAAGAGATCTTAAAGCAGGAATATCTCAAACGTCTGGATGAAATAATCGGTTATGAGAAGAGTGCTTTGACTGAATTGAAAAGATTAACTATCAATTTAAAAGAAAATCTCAGAGAATGGAATCCTGATGCTTCTGAGGAGGAAATCCAGATGATGTATAATGATGCGATGAGAAGCAATGAGAAGCAGCAGGAACTTTTCAATGAACATTTAGAAAAACTCAATGGGCTCAGAGATAAGTTTGATGAACTTATGGGAGAATAGTAACAAAAGAGGTTAAAAATAACTGCCGCACTTTTCAGTGCGGCAGCGCTGTTATATCAGAGGAGTGTTATGCCGTTTTCGGCACATTTTTCGATCATTTCGTCTGTCCAGATAGAGGACTGTACCTCACCGATGTGAGCCTTTCTGAGAAGCAGCATACAAAGTCTTGACTGACCTATACCGCCGCCGATAGTGAGCGGAAGAGTGCCATCAGCTATCATCTGGTGATACTTGTACTGCATTCTGTCCTCAGCACCGCATTCAGCAAGCTGTGATTTAAGAGAAGTCTCGTCAACTCTGATACCCATTGAGGAGATCTCAAGCGAATCATCGAGGACTTCATCCCAGAAGAGAATATCGCCGTTGAGTGACCAGTCATCGTAGTCAGGAGCGCGGCCGTCATGTTTTTCGCCGCTTTTCAGCTTGCCGCCTATACCCATGAGAAATACAGTTCCGTGTTCCTTTGTGATGAGTCTTTCGCGCTCATGACCTGTCTTATCCGGATACATATCCTCGAGCTCCTGAGTTGTTATGAAGAAGACATCGGTATTGATGCTTCCTGCTATCTGAGGGTATCTCAGACTGATCTTGCGCTTTGTGTAGGCAACTGCCTTTACTACTGACTTTACAGCGTCCTTGAGGTATTCGGTCGTTCTCTGTTCGCGGGTGATGACCTTTTCCCAGTCCCACTGGTCAACGAAGATAGAATGAGTGTTATCTGTATCGTCATCGCGGCGGATGGCGTTCATATCAGTGTAAATGCCCTCACCGGCAGTATAGCCGTAACGGTAAAGTGCCATTCTTTTCCATTTAGCAAGTGACTGAACGACCTCAGCTTCGCTTCCGATCTCCTTAATGTCGAAATCTACCTTGCGCTCAACACCGTTTAGGTCATCGTTTATACCGCTGCCTTTTTTTACGATAAGCGGTGCTGATACTCTGTCGAGAGTAAGTGCGAATGAGAGTGCCTGCTGGAATACATCCTTGATGTACTTGATAGCGTGTTGGGTTTCACGCAGTGTGAGAGCTGATTTATAGCCCTCTGGGATATACAGCGATCTTGACATTGTAATCACTTTCCTTTACTGATAATTTATTAAAAGAACAGCGCCATTGATGTTCTTTCATAGTGAGAGTAAGGCGCAGATCAGTCCGCGCGGTTCAGAGTTCCCAGTATACCTTCAGCATCAGCGAGGATGAAGTTGTCATCGTCGATAAAGCGGATATAGGTTGGTTCTTTATCACTGTTATTGCTTGTGATAGTTCCCTTATCGTCGTCATAAATGTAGTCCTTCGTTTCGGTAGCATACATATAAGCCTTTCCGCTTGAAGGGAAATCAATAGCTGAGATCGAATCGTTTGAGAAATCAGCCGGTGCATCATATTCACCGTATATTTCATCGGACTTCTTATCACGGGTGAAGGTATAATACTTGTCCTTGAAGCCTGCTCTGAATGACTTTCCGTCGAAATCATATATCGGAGCATTTATACCGCCGATGAATAAGGATTTGTCCTGAAGTGCACTGGAAATATCCTCGCCGTAGAGTTCGAGAGGCTTTTCATCCTTGATGCACATCACTGAGGACATATCAAGAGTGAAAGTGATACTGCACATTCCGTCATCACCGAACTCCATGTAGCAGTCTCCGATCTCCATGCCTTTGAGGTCGCTGTCACCCATTATCATTTCAAGAGTATCTTCATCAATATTCCACTTGCCGATAATGTCACCATCGGGCTCACCGGGAAGATCTTCAGGAGATACAGTACCTGTCGATTTTTCTTTGGTAGTTTTTTCTTTCTTTGAATTCTTGGTTGTGGTTTCTTCTTCAGTTGATTTTTCTTTGCTCTTCTTTGATGATTTGGTATTATTTTCCTTTCCGTTGTCATCAGTTTCATCTTCTTCTGTTTCATCCTCATCGCTTGTTGAGGAAGCAGAAGTCTTTGAATTCTTGGAGGTGCTTTCGGAACCGTCGTCACTGTCTCCGCAAGAAGTGAAAGAGCAAGCGAGCAGCATACTTACTGCAAGGATAGAAATAAGCTTTTTCATAATGATTTTCCTTTCTGATAAGTTTATCTTATTGAGCCGACTGTTCTTGGGAAGAGGATAACGTCGCGGATATTAGCCATACCTGTTGTGTACATGATAAGTCTCTCGAAGCCGAGACCAAATCCGCCGTGAGGTACGCTGCCGTACTTTCTGAGGTCGAGGTAATCGGAATAGAGGTCGAGGTTCATATTTCTCTCGTTCATAGCAGCGATGAGCTTATCGTAGTCGTACTCACGTTCGCTTCCGCCGATTATCTCACCTACACCGGGGACGAGAAGGTCAACAGCAGCAACAGTCTTGCCGTCCGGATTCTGTTTCATGTAGAAGGACTTGATCTCCTTCGGGTAATCGGTTACGAATACAGCCTTCTTGAATACTTTTTCTGAGAGGTATCTTTCATGCTCTGTCTGGAGGTCGCAGCCCCACTCAACAGGGTAAACGAAGTTTTCACCGGATTTTTTGAGGAGGTCGATAGCCTCAGTGTAGGTAACTCTGCCGAAATCGTGTGAGATGAGTTCTTCGAGACGCGCCTTGAGTCCCTTCTCGAAATGAGCATCGAAGAATGCTACCTCGTCAGGACAGGTCTTGAGAAGCTTGCCTATAACGTATTTGAGCATATCCTCAGCAAGTTCAATGACATCATCGAGCTCCATGAAAGCTACCTCTGGTTCAATGTGCCAGAATTCAGCGAGGTGCTTGGGAGTGTTGGAGTTTTCGGCACGGAAAGAAGGTCCGAAAGTATATATCTTACCCATAGCCATAGCAGCCATTTCGCCTTCAAGCTGACCTGATACTGAAAGGCCAGCCTTTTTGCCGAAGAAATCATTAGCGTAGTATTCTTCCTCAGTCTTGTATTCAGTTGTGAAGCCGTTTGTAGTTACCTGGAACATTTCGCCTGCACCCTCGCAGTCACTGCCTGTGATAAGCGGAGTGTTGATGTAAACATAGTTATTGCTCTGGAAGTATTCGTGGATAGCAGCGGCAAGCACTGAACGTACTCTCCAGACAGCGTTGAAGGTATTCGTTCTGCCTCTGAGATGAGGGATAGTACGGAGAAATTCAAGGGTGTGTCCTTTTTTCTGGAGAGGGTAGTCAGTCGGAGCATCGCCGAGAATAGTAATAGCTTCCGGAGTTGTGTTGATCTCAACAGTATTATTTCTGCCGGCAACGGCTTTGCCTGTTACCTTAACTGACATACCAACGCGGGGCTCTTTGTAATCGCTCTCGCCTTTTTCGACTACTACCTGTATGTTTTTGAGCGAGGTACCGTCATTGAGCTCAATAAAAGCGACGCTCTTTGAATTTCTGGATGTACGCACCCAGCCGCAGACGGTAACTTCCTTGTCCACGAAATCCTGTGAACTGATGATGTTTTTGATGTCGATGTGCTTCATGATGATCGTTCCTTTCAATAATGAATATTATTCAGGACGAGTGAGCATATATACAAAAAGCCCCCGTCCTATACAGGACGGGAGCATAATACCCGTGGTGCCACCTGAATTATCGCAAAAGCGATCACTTTTGAGCCGCTGTAACGTGCGGAAAACGTCTCACCTACTAAGAAGCAGCTTCATTGGAAAAGCCGGATCCTTTGGGGTTGCTGCTCGGAAGTGTTATTCACACAAACTCTGATATGCGGCTCGCACCTAATCCGCACTCTCTGGAAACGAAATTTCGTGTTACTTCTCTTCGTCATTGCATTTATTGTGTTTATTGTATCACTTTTTAGGCGTGATGTCAATAGAAATGCAGAAAAAACTTCATTTAACTTAAATCAGCTTAAATCAATCGTTTGTGCATATTGTATAATCAAAGGAAATTGGTGCAATGGGAAATGGGGATTTCGGGCTTTTTGAATCTGTGATAATTGTAATAACTTACAAAATTTGGCTGCGGCAAGAGTAATTTATTGATTTTTAAGCGAATAAATGCTATAATTGAATTATTGAGTTCATATATTATTAATATTTTGTATACTTTTCACACATATATACGTCAAGTATTTGTTTGGAGGAAATTTTAATGAAGATGATAAAGTGTCCGGAGAATCATTTCTATGATTCGGATAAATACGATAGTTGCCCGCTTTGCGCGAAGAATAAGCGCAACAGTGCTGTCAATGATGATGAAAGCGGCAGCAAGACAAGAATCGTTAAAATAAGCAGCAGAGCTGTTAAAATTAAGAAGCAGCCTGAGACTAAGAAGCCGGAGGTCAAGTCCGAGCCGAAGCAGCCTGAGGTAAAGAAGCCGGAGGTCAAGTCCGAGCCGAAGCAGTCTGAGACAAAGAAGCAGGAGGTCAAGTCCGAGCCGAAGCAGTCCGAGGCAAAGAAGCCGGAGGTCAAGTCCGAGCCTAAGCAGTCCGAGACAAAGAAGCCGGAGGTCAAGTCCGAGCCTAAGCAGCCTGAGGTAAAGAAGCCGGAGGTCAAGTCCGAGCCGAAGCAGTCCGAGACTAAGAAGCCGGAGGTCATGCCCGAGTCGAAGCAGTCCGAGGCTAAGAAGCCGGAGGTCAAGTCCGAGCCGAAGCAGTCTGAGGCAAAGAAGCAGGAGGTCAAGTCCGAGCCGAAGCAGCCTGAGACAAATAAACCGGAGGTCATGCACGAGCCGAAGCAGTCCGAGGCAAAGAAGCCGGAGGTCATGCCCGAACTGAAAAAGCCTGAAATTGATGTGGCTGCTTCTATAAATACTAAAAGCAGCGAGGAGATCGCTGAGATAATAAGGGAATCAATATCTGCTCCTTCTCATAAGAGTAAGAATAAACATGATAAGTTTGAGATCCCTGAGAAGATTGAAAAGAAGACTGAACCAAAGGAAGTTAAATTCCCGGATAAGAAAACATATAATAAGCCCCCTGTACAAAAAACACAGGAAAAACGCAGGAATATGATCGAGGATGCTATCATACCGCCTTCTGAATCTCATAAGCCTGTGAACGCTAAGTCTGAGAAGCTACCTGCTGAGATAATACTTGAAGATACCAAGACTAAAACTGAGCCGAAGCATCCGGATGTTGCACCTAAGCCGGTCAATCCGGCGGCAGAGAAGCTTGCTCAGATAAAGAAGGAAGAGCAGGCGGCTGAAAAACAGCCTGAGTTCAAGCGTCCGAAAGTTAATATTTCTAAGCTTGCAGAAGAAGCTGCTGAGGCTAAAACTATAAGCCCTGTAAAACCAATCCAGAAAACAAAAGAGTCTGATGCTAAAATTATTTCAGATATTCAGGAAGAAATAGGCGAGATCGAGGACGTTGAAAGCATCGTCATAGATGATACCAACAATATGGCTATCAATACCAAGACCGGTACTCTCGTTAAGTACATAGGTACAACTGAGGCTATAAAGATACCGGACACTATTACTACTATCGGAAAATATGCTTTCCGTGGAAATGAAACGCTCAAAAAGATAGTTATGTCTGATAGTGTCAGGGTAGTGGATAAATTTGCGTTCTGTCATTGCTTTGCACTCGAAGAGATAGTGCTTTCAGAAAATCTCGAATCAATAGGTGAGAATGCGTTCCTTAAATGTCTGCATCTGAAAACTATCAATTTCCCGGAATCTTTGAAGCGTATTGGCAAGGGTGCTTTTGGCCGCTGCAATTCACTTGAAAACATTGTTCTTCCGGCATACCTCCAGCGAATAAACGATCTTACATTCTTCTCGTGCAAGAGACTCAGAAGAATAGTAATATCAGGTTCTGTGGAAAGCATCGGAAGCTCAGCGTTCTCGGAGTGCTATAACCTCAGAAAAGTCGTTATTTCGGATTCTGTTACATCTATCGGTGAGAGTGCATTTGCATGGTGCAAGGCACTTGAGGTCATCAATATACCTGCAAATGTCAAGACTATCGGAAACTGGGCGTTTTATGGATGTCAGGAGCTGCATACTCTGCGTATAAGCTGGATGACAAAGGATGTCAAGGAAAATGCCTTCACAGGCTGTGACAGTCTGTTTACTATCAATATTGCTGAGTTTGATAATCCCGACATCAAGATTGACGAGGTCAAGAAGGGACACAAGCAGACCGTAAGGATACTGCGTCAGATCAACCGCAAGAAAGCCGAAAGATATGCTCACGAACATGGAGTAAGTATGCTGTTTATGTAACAGAATACAGCGGGAAACATCCCAAAAATGTGATGCCCGCAGATGTTTTTATGAAATGTAAGTTTGTCAATCATATTGTACAGTGAGCATGAAAGAATTCGATAGGCGAAAGCCATTTAAGAGGACGCATAGGACGGTTATTGGTTCGATTTGAACGCACAGTTAACTGTGCGTTCAAATC
>Ga0256404_1000378_pt1 | contig 115938 bp, 100 predicted proteins | sample RumenRJG_01DNA_FD_185990 | JGI IMG/M metagenome (GOLD analysis project Ga0256404, IMG submission 185990) | Bovine rumen microbial communities from Lethbridge, Alberta, Canada - RJG_01 | ecosystem: Host-associated > Mammals > Digestive system > Stomach > Rumen | place: Canada: Alberta... | reverse complement strand
TTCGGTTATACTATGAGACATAGAGGGAGCCTCCTTGTTATTTTTTGGTTTTGGGTTAAACCTATTGTAACAAATGCTCTCTCTTTTTTCTTTTTATTTCTGTAACATATGTTTTATCACATTACATATTGAGATGAAGATCGCATTTTACGCATTACGGGACTTCGACGAGCTGCCCTTCGTCGAGAAATTTTCCAAACAATATGGCATTGACTTCGTATGGACGGCCGCCTATCCGGACGAAAGCAACCTGGACCTGGCCAAGGGCTGCGACGCCGTCAGCTGCACGCCCTGCCGCATGACCGAAGGGATGCTGGACACGTGGTACGGTTACGGCGTCCGCTCCATCCTGACGCGTTCCATCGGCTTCGACCACGTGCCGCTGGACAAGGCGCGCGCCCTGGGCATGACCGTGTCCAACACGCCGTATCCGACGGACTGCGTGGCCGACTACGCCATCATGCTCATGCTCATGTGCCTGCGCCGCATGAAACAGATCATGATCCGCGCCGAGGCCCAGGATTTCACCCTGCGCAACAAAATGGGCCGCAACATTGAAGACATGACCATCGGCGTCGTGGGCACGGGCCACATCGGCCAGGTGCTCATCCGGCACCTGCAGGGCTTCGGCTGCCGCATCCTCGCTTACGACAAGTACCAGAACGACGGCGTCAAGAAGAACGCCGCTTACGTGGACCTGGACACGCTGTGGAAGGAGTCGGACATCATTTCCCTCCACCTGCCGTCGAACCCGGACACGTTCCACATGGTCAACGCCGAATCCCTCGCCAAAATGAAGGACGGCGTCATCCTCATCAACACGGCCCGCGGCAACCTGATTGACTCCACCGCCCTGATCGACGCCCTGAAGAGCAAAAAGGTGAGCGCCGCCGGTCTCGACCTGATTGAGAAGGAATACGGACTCTATTACGAGTTCCATGCCGGCGAAGCCCTGGACAACGACGAGCTGTACATGCTGCGCAGCTTCCCGAACGTCATCGTCAGCCCCCACATGGCTTTCTACGTGGAAAGCACCGTGGCCGGCATGATCAGCGACAATTTCGTTTCCACCGATGCCCACGCCAAAGGCACGAAAGATCCTTTTAACGTACTGAAATAAGGCGTCCGGTCCCGCCGCCCGAACCTGCCGGCCAGCGCCGGCAGCAGGGGGCGGGATTTTGTTTTGACGAATCTTTTAATTAAACATATAATTAGACGAGGGGTATTTTGCAAAAGGAGGTTTTACTTTGCAGCCTTGCAATCTTTTCGCGGCCCGCTCCCTGGTGGCAGCCGGGGCACTGGCCGTGCTGCTTTCCGCGGGCGCTGCCGTACAGCCCGCACCGGCATATGCCATGGCCAACAATGTCGAAGTACAGATGGAGTACGGCGCGCACCGGTTCTTCTCGGAGCGCCATATTGACGATTACAACATCAGCATTTTCCAGAAAGCCCATGAACACGGCAGCCTGTCCTGGCACCGCGGCCTGGTGATCAGCGCGTCCCGCGGCCACACGGAGCGCGACGGCATCTACCGCGAAAGCAATGCCAACGGCATCGGTCCGGCCGTCATGGCCCGCTGGGAACGCCCCTGGTCGGGCAAACTCCACTGGGCGGTCGAAGGACGGGGCGCCCTGCTCGTCTACGACAAGGCTTTTCCGGCCCAGGGCCGCGGCTTCGGCTTCAAATGGCATATCGGCCCCCGCGCCATCTACCATTACAGCAAGAACAATTCCGTCAGCGCCGGCGTCTTCATGAGCCACAGCTCCAACGGCTTCTCGACGGACAACCCGGGCTATAACACGGTGGCCTATTCCATCGGCTGGAACCACAGTTTCTAAACGTCCTGACGACGACAAAAGCCGTTCCCGTAATGGGAACGGCTTTTTTGTATGCTGCTGTTTTGTTCAGAAGCCCCACTTGGCGCCCAGGTTCACTTCCCAGTTGTTTCCCACGTCGCCGCCGAAGCTGCGCTCCAGATCGCACGTGAGGCTGGCCGCCCGCGACAGGGCGAAGTCGGCGCCCAGGCCCAGGTCGTACCACGTACCCCGTTTGTCCACGGAATCCTTCAGGGACGAATCGTAGGAGCGGATGCGATAGTCCTGCCCGCCCGTGAATTCCCGCAGCACGTCGGCCTTGGCGTAGACCGTGCCCCGGCTGCCGAAATCCCGGCCGACGCGGAAGCCGAGCCGCCCGATGAGGCTGTCGGCGGAATCCGCCTGCACCGTAAAGCCGTTGCTGGTGCGGAAATCGCTGCCGCTGAGGCGCGTGTACTGCAGCTGCGCCTGGGGTTCCCAAAAGATGCCCTGCCCGCCGGTGCGGAACTTTTTCCCGTATTCGGCGCTGAGCGTGTAGGTATGCTGGGAGAAATCGCCAGCGACGCGCTTTCCCGTATGACGGTTATGGCCGTTCAGATCGTAGTCCAGTTTGTCGTAGCGCGCGACCAGGTCCAGATAGGAGTCGTCTTTCCAGGTCAGCGTGTCATAGAGCATCAGGCCCTTGCGGGTCGTTTCGAGGCGCCCGTTCTGCCGGGTCAGGTACGACTTGCCTTCCAGGCGTTCCGCGGCGAAGCCGTAATGGTTGCCTTCGTGGCCCGATTCCAGACCCATCTGGCCGGACCAGTAATTGCCGTCGTACCCGCTGTCGCGGCCCAGGTCGCCGCGCCGCAGGCGGACCCACACGGGGCTCTCCGGATCCAGGAAGCGCGCCTCGCCGTGGCGCTTGTTGTAGCGGTCCGGCAGCGTCGCCAGGTCGTACCCCGCGTCCATGCCGTCCATGACGATGCGGGCGTTGTCCGAAGGGGTCCGCTCCATACCGTAGATGAACCAGTTCATGCCGCCGGCCATCAGCTGGTTGATCTGGTCCGCCGTGAGGCCGTCGCGGGACCCGTTGTAGATAGCGTTTTCCGGGTCGTTGACATCGTACGGGCTGTGCCCGATCTGCACATTGTAATCCCACAAGGAGTTGCCGTAAATGTTCATTTTGTCGCGGAAGATCAGCTTGTCCGCCGCCGGGGCCGCCACGGTGGCAAAGCGCAGCGGATTGTCGTAGGAAACGGCGCCGAAGTTGTTGTCGTTGTAGGCCTCGATATGGTGCAGGCCGGTACCTTCCGTGGAATCCAGGATATAGATCATGTCGGTCTGGCTCTTGTCCCGGTCGTTCATGTCGAGACGGAACACGCCGTTCTGGCCTTTCAGGTCGTCAATCAGCAGGTAGTCCAGCTGGGCCGTTTTCAGGGCCTTATAGCGTTCTTCCAGGCCGACGGCTTCCCAGCGGGTCTGGGCATCTTCGTCGAAAAGGTCCACGATGCCGCCGTCCTCCAACGTCAGGCTGCTCACGTACTTTTTCGCGCCGTACGGATTGGAAGGATAATAAGGAGCACTGTACCCCACATCCTTCACCGTACCGAAGGGCATGTAGACGGCGCCGTCCCGGAAGGTGACATTCAGCTTGCCCGTCCCGTTCACGTTGATTTCGTCCCCGTACCAGTAGGAATCGCTGCCGGAAAAGACGGCGTTCAGCGTGCCGCCTTTGGCCGTGGCCGGGTCATCGTCTTCCGTCATATCGATGATACCGACGACCTGCAGTTTGTCCGCATTGATGTTGACGACGGCCCCGTCCTTGGCGCTGATGGCGTGCGGCCGCCAGCCGATGGTCTTCAGGACGACGCTGTCCCCGGTGACGTTCAGCGTGCTGTCATGCTCGGCATACAGCGCATTGGCGCCGCCGTAGCCACGGTCGTAATGGTCCACGGTGTTCTCGATGTCCACGTTGCCGTTCACGTCGATTTCCGTGCCGCGCGACATAACGGCAATGACTGTATAGGAATTGTCAGCCTTATCGGGTTCCATGTCGTTATAGACATGGAAGGTGAAGTCGCCGTTGAAGACGATTTTCGAACCGGCCATGTTTTTTTCCATAATCTGGATGCCCCGGGGCGCCCAGTCAGGATTCACGTTTATCGGGAGGGAATTGTGGATATCGGCCGTGAAATCCCCATTCAGGGTAATGGTTGTACCGGTGCCGCCCAGCACCAGGTCATGGCTCCGGACATCGCGGCTCGTAAAGTGAATGTCGCCGTTGATGGTGATGTCTCCGTTTTTGCTGGCACGAAGCATCTGGGACGCGTTATACACAGAGGTCACGTTCAAACCGCCCGACGGTGTCTTGATGTTGTAGGTTCCGGCATCTCCGATCAGCACATTCTCCGTCGGTTTCGCAATCGTCCAATCCTCCTGCGTCACGTCGCCGGGAGAAATCTGACCTGCCGCCAGGCCCGTTCCGGGCAGCACCGCGACAGACAAGAAGAGTCCTGCCAACATCGTTCTTTGTAAAAAAATAGGACGCATATCTGGAACACCTCCATCCGGCCGCAAGCCGTACGCGGCCGGTATTTTCTTACTTTAATTGTAAGAAAAAGGTATTCACTGCGTCAACACTTGTATAGTAAAATACTGTAAAGTTTTGTAAAGCTTTGTAAAATTACAGATCCATCTCAAAGGCGATATCGGCCCGGTCGAAGGGGAACTTCTTCTTGTCCACGGGGATTTCCTGGAAGCCGAATTTGCGGTACAGGCCGATGGCATGGGTGCATTTGCGGTTGGAGCAGAGAAGGACTTTGGGCAGCCCCTTCGCTTTGGCATAGTCGATGCACGCCCGCAGGCACGCGCTGCCGGCACCGGTTCCCGTGTACATGCCGCGGGCCGCCAGCTTCATCAGTTCCCAGTCGCCGTCCTCCCGGGGTGCGATCATGCAGCCGGCGATGAGGGTGCCGTCGTCGTCGACCGCCAAAAAGATCTGGCCGCCTTCTTCTAAGTACGTATCAATATTATCCAGCTCCGCCAGGTCGGTCTCTTCCATTTCGAACATGTCCATGACCCAGGCCTTGTTCAGATCCACGTATTCTTTTTTGTATTTGGGGTCGTACGGAATAATCCTCATTTGGCTCTCTCTCCTTTTTTCAGCAAGCGCACAATCGTGTCCACGGCCTCTCCCAGCTGCTGCAGTTCCCGGTCGGACAACCCTTCCAGGTGCCCGCCGATGTCCTGGTTCGATTTGACGATGAAATCCTCGGCACGCCGTTTCCCTTCGTCCGTCAAATACAGTTCCTGGGACCGGCGGTCCGTCTCCGAAGTCACACGGATCAAAAAACCGTGCTTCTCGTGGGACGCCAGGATGCGGCTCACGTAGCCCTTGTCAATGTTCATGCTCTTGGCGATGTACGCCGCATTACATCCTTCATGGCAATAGATTTCGTAAAAGATCCGCGCGTACGTGACGCCGAATTCCGAACCAAGGTAATGATTGCCCAGCAGATTCAGGGCCGGCAGGTAAAACCGGTTGAAGGCCCGCACTTTCTCCACGATGTCCTGTCTTTCCATGTGCCAACTTCCTTTCCTGTTTTCCCGGGAAATAACGGGGTAATTGGTTGACTAAATCAACTATATGCACTATAAACCATTTGGTTGATTTTGTCAACTACTTTTTTCTAAAAAAGAAGAAGAGGGCCCGAAGGTCCTCTTCTGAAATTCCGTATCTCATTTTCCCTGCCGCTTCAGGTTGATGGCTGCCTGTGCCGCAGCCAGACGGGCGATAGGCACACGGAACGGCGAGCAGGAAACGTAGTCCAGGCCCAGTTCCTGGCAGAAGGCCACGGAGGACGGATCGCCGCCGTGTTCGCCGCAGATGCCGCAGTGCAGCATGGGGTTCTCTTTGCGGCCCCGTTCCACGGCCATCTTCATGAGCTGGCCGACGCCTTCCTGGTCCAGTTTGCTGAAAGGATCGAATTCGTAAATCTTATCGTCGTAGTATGTTTCAAGGAACTTGCCGGCATCGTCGCGGGAGAAGCCGAAGGTCATCTGCGTCAGGTCGTTCGTGCCGAAGGAGAAGAAGTCCGCTTCCTTGGCGATTTCGTCGGCCGTCAGGGCGGCACGCGGGATTTCGATCATGGTGCCGACCTTGTAGTTGAGGAAATAGCCTTTTTCGCGCATGACTTTTTCCGCGGTCTCGACGATGATGTGTTTCACGAAGAGCAGTTCCTTGCGGTCGCCGACGAGGGGCACCATGATTTCCGGTACGATATCATAGTTGCATTCCAGCTTGACGGCGATGGCCGCTTCGATGACGGCGCGGGTCTGCATGCGCGTGATTTCCGGATAGATGACGCCCAGACGGCAGCCGCGCAGGCCCATCATGGGGTTGAATTCATGCAGTTCGGCAATGCGGGCTTTGACGTGCTCCACCGTGAAGCCCATGTCTTTGGCGAGGGCCTTGATTTCCGGTTCCGTCTTCGGCAGGAATTCGTGCAGGGGCGGATCCAGGAAACGCACCGTCATGGGACGGCCGCGCAGGGCCTTGTACATGGCGATGAAGTCTTCGCGCTGGTACGGAATCAGTTCCTTCAGGGCGGCTTCGCGCTGTTCCACCGTGTCGGAAAGGATCATGCGGCGGAATTTCGGAATGCGGTCGGCCTCGAAGAACATGTGCTCCGTGCGGCACAGGCCGATGCCTTCGGCGCCCAGACGGACGGCGTTTTCGGCGTCCTTCGGCGTATCGGCATTGGTGCGGACCTGCATCTTGCGGTACTGGTCGGCCCAGCGCATGATGCAGCCGAAGTTGCCGCTGATGGTCGCTTCGACGGTCTTGATGTCCCCTTCGTAAATGTTGCCCGTGGAGCCGTCCAGGGAGATATAGTCGCCTTCGTGATAGGTCTTTTTGCCGAGGGTGAATTTCTTCTTTTCCTCGTCCACTTTCAGTTCGTTGCAGCCGGACACGCAGCACGTACCCATGCCGCGGGCCACGACGGCCGCGTGCGAAGTCATGCCGCCACGGGCCGTCAGGATGCCCTGGGACGCGTGCATGCCTTCGATATCTTCCGGCGAGGTCTCGAGGCGTACCAGGATGACCCGTTCGCCGCCGGCTGCGGCGTTCTTGGCCGCTTCCGCCGTAAAGTACACTTTGCCGGCCGCCGAACCGGGCGATGCCGGCAGGCCGTGGCCAATGACCTTACCCGCTGCCAGGGCGTCCTTGTCGAAGGTCGGATGGAGCAGCTGGTCCAGGGATTTGGCCTCAATGCGGAGCAGGGCCTCTTCCGGCGTAATCATGCCTTCGTCGACGAGGTCGCAGGCGATGTTGATGGCCGCTTCGGCCGTGCGTTTGCCGTTCCGGGTCTGCAGGAAATACAGCTTGCCTTCCTGAATGGTGAATTCCATATCCTGCATGTCGCGGTAATGGGCTTCCAGCTTGTTGGCCAGGCGGATGAATTCGCGGTAGCAGTTCGGCAGGTCTTCCGCCAGCTTCGTGATCGGCTGCGGCGTGCGCACGCCGGCCACCACGTCTTCGCCCTGGGCATCGATCAGGTATTCGCCGTAAATGCCCTTGGCGCCCGTGGCGGGGTTGCGCGTGAAGGCGACGCCCGTGCCCGACGTATTGCCCATGTTGCCGAAGACCATGGTCTGCACGTTGACGGCCGTGCCCCAGTCACCGGGGATGTCGTTCATGCGGCGGTACACGTTCGCCCGCGGATTGTCCCAGGAGCGGAAGACGGCCTTGACCGCTTCCAGCAGCTGCGTGGCCGGCTCCTGCGGGAAATCCTCGTTCTTCGCCTTTTTATAGACTTCCTTGAAGCGCTTGACGAGCTCCTTCATGTCGTTGACATCGAGGTCGATGTCGTACTTGACGCCCTTCTTCTCCTTGATTTCGTCGATGATCTTCTCGAAACCGGATTTCGGGATTTCCATGACGACATCGGAGAACATCTGGATGAAGCGCCGGTACGAATCGTAGGCAAAGCGCGGATTCTTCGTCTTCTTTGCCAGCCCCTCGACCGATACATCGTTCAGGCCCAGGTTCAGGATGGTGTCCATCATGCCCGGCATGGAAACGCGGGCGCCGCTGCGGACGGAAACCAGGAGCGGGTCGTTCGTGTCGCCGAACATGCGCCCGTTCTGCTTTTCCAGCCAACGCATGGCCTGGAAGATCTGCCGCTGGATTTCATTGGAAATCCGCTGCCCCGCGCGGTAATAATCCGTGCAGGCCTCCGTCGTGATCGTGAAGCCCTGGGGAATCGGCAGTCCCAGATTCGTCATTTCGGCGAGGTTCGCGCCCTTGCCGCCCAACAGCTCGCGCATCTGCGCGTTGCCTTCGAAGAACCCATAGACCCATTTTTTAGCTTGTGCCATGTATGTTCGCCTCTTTCTTTGTGCCTTGCGGCTTTCTCACATCAGAAATATGTCACTTTTGCCGATGACTACACTAATTGTTCCATACCTCTATTTTACCTTGTTTCCATATCGCCCGCAAGATGGAAAGTGTGACCATTTCCGCAAATGTCACTACGGTCGGTGAAGACGCAAAAACGGCAGGGAATCCCTTCCCTGCCGTTGCGGTACCCTGATTCAGTTTTCACTTTCCTCCGAAGTGGATTTGGTCTTCTTGACCGTCGGTTTGGCCTGGTCCTGCAGCTTCTTTTCGCGGTCCGGCACGACGACCGGTTTGTCGCTCTTGATCTGGTTCAGGAGCGTCGCCAGCGACTCGGCCGTGGAATCCGCGTCCGTGCAGGTCATGATGGGCTGGTTGCCCAGCAGGACCGTGCTGCCGTTCGCGTAGGCATTCTGGGCGTTCTGCCCGTTCCGGTAGGCGGCCACCAGGTTGCCCATGACGAAGTAGGCCCGTTCTCTTGCGCTCATGTCGCCCGTACCGGCCGGGGCCACGAAGACCTTGCCGCCGACCTTGACCACGCCGTTTTCACAGGTCACGTTGCCGCCGCTCAGGTCGGTCAGCCGTTTGGCATAGTTGTCCCGCCGCTGTACATTCGTCGGATGGTCCGACGGCGAGAAGATTTCACCGACGAAATCCTTGCTGTTGTCCTTCATCTTTTCCATGACGCGCTGCCACATGGCGGCCGTCGCGCCGGGATTGTAATTCGTATGGAGCATGTAGGTCAGGGCCAGGTTGTCGGCCTGCCATTCGTCCTTTTTCGTGATGGCCACGTTGTTGATCTGGTTGACGGCCACATCGAGGACCGTGTCGGCCACGTTGCTGCCCGCCGCACCGCTCAGCACCATGGCGCCCACGGCCACGCCGACCTTTTTGCGCGTCCCGTGGACCACATGGTCTTTCTGGCCGTGGCCCATTTCATGGAGCAGGACGACGGCGATTTCGTCCGGATTGGTCGTCATGGAATACATGCCCGTGTTCACGGACATGACATGGCCCATACTGCAGAAGGCGTTGAACGACGTATCTTTGTTGATGAAATAGATATAGGGTTTGCTGTCGATGGTCGGGTCGACGGCCCGGATGCCCGAGCTCATTTCCGCCACCATGGTGTCGAGCTGGGCGTTGAGGAAGGAATCGTTGTTGACGCCGTACTTTTCCTTGTACTCGGTAAACAGTTTCTGCCGGCCTTCCTCCGTGTTGTTGTAGTAATTCAGCTGCTTGTCGATCTGGGCATACGCCGCGCCCCCCTGCACGGCGCCGATGACCGCTCCCAGGATGTCGGCGTGTGCCTGCGGTACCGGCACGGCCGCAAACGAAATGGCGGTGCCGCACACGGCGGCCAGGGCCACGGTCTTCAGACTGTTCTTCCACGATTTGCTCTGTTTCATTGGAATACCCTCCCCCTTAGAGACTGTCAGAGACTTTCTGCCGCTTTCCACGTCTTCATCGTGGTCTTCGGCGTAATGGCATAGACGCGTGCCGGCAGGCCCGTCGCCCCTTCGATGCGGGGCCAGGCGGCCAGCAGCAGGGCGCCGGCCGGAGCCACTTTGTCCAGGTTGGCCAGCACTTCGATCTGCACTTTATGATGAGCCAGCACGTAGCGTTCGCAGGCCAAATCCCCGGCCGCGGCCGCCACGTGGGAAGCGTCCGTATCCAGCGTCTCATGGCCGCTGGCAGCGGCATGGCGCGTTTCATAGACATACTGCAGGGCCTCCAGGGACCAGCCGGGGCAGTGCTCATTGCCGTCCGCATCGGCGTTGGACATCTTCTCCATGGAAGGCCAGCGCTTGTACCAGTCCGTGCGCAGGGCCACGAAGGCGCCCTCGGGAATGGCGCCGTACTTGCCTTCCCATTCCTTGATGTCGTCGACGGTGACGGCGTAGTCCACGTCCTTGGCGGCCTTGTCGGAAATATCGATGACGCACAGGGGGAACAGCATGCTCTCCGTGCCGTAGGCTTCCGACAGGGGCGCGTCCTTCACGAAATGCCCCGGAAAGTCGATGTGCGTGCCGAACTGGCCGGGAAACTTAAAGGTCTGGATGAGGCATTCGAGCATGGGGTTGCCCCAGTCGAAGCAGGTCTTCGCCAGTTCCACGGAGCCGGCGGGAATGCCGCTCCAGAAGGGGCTGTCATTGTTCAGGGAGTGGGACAGTTCCACCCATTCGTACTTATCCGACCGCAGCTGCTCCAGGGCGGTCCAGAGTGCATAGCTCATAGTATCTCTCCTTTGTTTTCCAGGATACGGATTGTCCGTCAATCCAACGTTCGGTTTTCCTTATTATACTACGATTGCGGTCCGGCTTCAGCAGGACTTTCGGTCCCGTCGTCCGCCGTCCCGTTTTTGTAACGAAGGTAACACTGCGCCGCCAGATCCACCTCTTCCGGGATGATGCAGTGCAGGAACCCCGCGCCCGCTGCCGGCGCCGCGCTGACGCCGTCGGCCTGCTGCGTCGGGTTCGTATGGACCAGGTGGAGGCACTCGTCCAGGCCGAACCAGCGCACTTCGCTCAATTCGGACCGCTGGATGCGGAAGGCCTCCGCCGGACGGTCGTCCACGAGGAAGAAGATGGCCGTGACCTGGTCATCGTGAAAGGGTTCGCCGTAGAATTCCCCGTTGTAGAGGAAATGGCGCCGCCCGCAAAAGTGCAGGTCTTGCGGCCGGGCCGCCACGCCCAGTTCCTCGTGCAGTTCCTTCAGGGCCGACTCCTTGAAATCCAGGCCGGCGGGAATGTGCCCCGCGCTGGAGATGTCGTAGCAGTTCGGGAAGGAATCTTTCGCGGCGCTGCGCTTCTGCAGCAGGATTTCGTCCCGGCCGCCCGCGGTGCGGAAGATCCACACATGGGCCGTGCGGTGGCGGATGCCTTCGCGGTGGGCTGTTCCACGGGAAACAGTGCGGCCCGTCGGCCGGCCTTCCAGGTCCACTTCGTCCAGCAGTTCCTTTTTTTCGTCATTGCGCCTGGACATTATGTGTCTCCCCTTTTTCTGTCTTTTTCTCTTTCGTCGTCTTTTTTGCGGAGCGGTCTTCTTTTTTCGCTTTGTCCCCGTCGGACTTCTTCACGTTCTTCTACCCCTTCTTGCTGAAGGGGTCGATGGTGAAGGCCTGCGGATTCTCCGCCCGCTCGGCGTTGGCCAGGACGGCCCACTCGCGGAAGCCGGCCGCGACCTGTTTCGCATAGTCCGCCGGACTGCTGCTGCCCGCGTCCTGTTTCGTCACCGTGAGCATCTGCAGGTCATCGTAAAAGACCGTCGCCTTGTCGCCCCGGTCATAGACGATGAACCGTTCCGGCAGCACGGGCCCGCGCCGCTTTACCTGGTACAGGGCCCCGGCCAGGATGTCCGCGCGGTACTCGGCCTTGTTGCCGTTGGCCGGCCCCGTGAAGGTGTAGCGCCAGGTTTTGCCGCCGTGGCTTTCCACGACATCGGCCGTGCCGTCGGCATTCACGACGGGCTGCGGCGTCACCTGCAGCTTGTTCAGCAGGCCCTTCATATTGCGGACGCGCTCTTCCGGTTCCGGATGGCTGTCGAACAGGCCCCAGCCCGGATTGCCGTATTCCTCGGACAGCTGCTGCAACTTGTACATGGTGATGAGGATGCCGTAGGGGCTGTACCCGGCCTTCAGGGTGTATTCGAAGCCGCAGCGGTCCGCCGCGCTTTCGTCGGCCCGGCTGTACCCCGCCGCCAGGGCGTCCGTCACGACCATGCCGGCCATCATCACATCGGCGCTGCCCGTGGCGATGCCCGCCAGGATGGACGCCATCTGGGTCCACATGTTCTTTTCAATCTGCTTGACCGTGTGGCGCTGGGCCACGTGCCCGATTTCATGGCCCAGGACGCCCGCCAGTTCCGCATCGTCGGGCATATAGTCCAGCAGGCCCTTGAACACGTAGATGAACCCGCCCGGGCAGGCCAGGGCGTTCACTTCGGGCGTGTTCAGGATCTTGAACTGGAAGGGCAGGTTCTTGCGTCCGCACTGCGCCGCCAGGCTCTGGCCGATGCGCTCCAGGCGCGCCTGCTGCACCGGGTCCTGGTACACGCCGTACTGCCGCTCCAGCTGCTCGCCCGCTGCCCGGCCCATTTCGATTTCCCGCTCTTCGCCAATCATGGCCGCCTGTACCGGACGGGCCGGCACGGCCGTCAGGGTGAAGCACAGCAGCGTCACGGCCAGGCACAGGATTTTCCAAAACTGTTTCATGATAGGTTCCTCAAATCGCGCCCTGTTTCTGCAGCGCGTCAATCTCTTCGTCCGTATAGCCCGCGGCGCGGAGCACCTCGCGGTTGTCCTCGCCCACGTAGGGCGCGCGCCGGCGGATCTGCCCCGGCGTCGCCGACAGGCGCATGGCCGGTTTCAGGTACGTAATGTCGCAGGCCGTCCCGTGCAGGTCTTCCGTCCGCGTCTCCAGCATGCCCGACTCGCGCGTCAGGTCCGTGTCCAGCGCCTCGTCCAGGCTGTAGACCGGCGTCACGCAGTCCTCGCCCCCGCCGGTCAGGGCCACCCACTCGTCGCGGGTCTTCGTCGCGATGACCCGCGTCAGCTTCTCCGTAATTTCCGTTTCATGGGCAAAATCATACTGCCGGTCCTTCAGTTCCGGCAGCCCCGCCGCATCGCAGAACAGTTTCCAGAATTTCGGCTCGATGGTGCCGAGGCTGATATAGTTTCCGTCCTTCGTGCGGTAGACATCGTAATAATGGGCGCGGCGCCCGAACGGCTTGCCACCCGCCGCCCGGCAGCCCAGGATGGCCGCCGCCGACACGATCTGCAGGCCCAGGGCCGTGTTGTACAGGCTGATGTCGATGTACTGCCCTTCCCCCGTCCGTTCCCGCGCCACAAGGGCCATGGAAATGGCGGCCACGGCGTTCAGGCTGCCGCCCAGGGCCGACACCTGCACTTCGCTCACCGCCGGTTTCCCCTTGTCGGCGAGGAAGTCCATGCCCGCCAGGCCGACAATGTTCAGGTCGTGGGCCGGCTTATGGCTGTACCGGCCCGTCTGGCCGAAGCCCGTGATGGAACAGTAGATGAGCCGCGGGTTGAGGGCGTGCATGTCGTCCCAACCCAGGCCCTTCGTCGCCAGATAGCCCGGCCGGAAGCCCTCGAGGAACACATCGGCCTGCTGCAGGAGCCGCCGCACGACCTCGCGGCCCTCCGCCGTCTTCAAATTCACCGACACGCCCCGCTTGTTGCGGTTGAGCGCCAGGTTCCAGCTGCTCTGCCCCGGCGCCAGATGCGGGTCAAACGCCCGGTTCGGGTCGCCCTGGGGGCTCTCCAGCTTGACGACGTCGGCCCCGTAATCGGCCAGCACCATGCCGCAGTACTGCCCGGGGAGCCACTTCGAGAAATCCACTACCTTGATACCCTGTAATGCCTGTTCCATATCGTATCCTTTCCGTCCGGAGCGGACGAGACATCGTATTCCAAATCGGTTCGCTTCTATTATACCTAATTTTCCCGCGCGATTTGTGTTTTTGTTGTAGAATCTGCCGGCCCGGCCGTACACTTGCCAGAACCGCCGGGGCATTCTACAATAAGGGAAGAAGTACCGGGACCGGAAGGTCCGGAAAGGAAGAAAGCAAAAGAGACCTTCGGCTATTGAGCCGCCGGTCCGGAGGAGCGAGAACGTATGAATTTCGGTTTTTTTGATTTGACCCTGGGACAGATCCTGAACCTGATGCTCTATATCATTGCCGGCGTCCTGTTCGGCGTCTTCGGCTCGCGCCAGAGCATTTTCTGCGTGCGCCGCGTGCGCGCCCTGTACCGCGAGCACGGCTTCGGCTTCCGCATGCTCGTGAGCATCCCCTTCAGTCTGCTCTTCCTGCTCTTCGCCTTTTTGCTCTTCCCTGCCTGGCTGGCCAGCCACACCGTCATCGGCGCCATCGCCTACTACGCCGTGCTGCTCTTCTTTTTCAGCAAAGGCTGGAAGAACACGGACCCGTCCATCGCCCTCGACAAAATCGGGGAAGCCGCGGAACAGGCTCCGAGGGATATGCAGCAGAAGGGGAATGTGAAACGGCACGAAAAGGGAAAGTAATGTGTATTGGGGAGGTTGAAACATGAAGAACAAGTATCGGAACACGTTGGGGACCATCCTGTCCTGCCTCGTCCTGCTGCTGTGCTGCTGTGCCATTGTACAGCCGGCGGAGGCAAAACTGCACTACTACAATAAGGAATCACCGTATGCCTACCTGTCGTCGGAGTACCTGGTGGACACGGATTCCATCTACATGTACGACCGCGATTCGTCGGGATTCACGGTGCTGTTCGACCTGATTGCGCCCATCCACCCGACCGACCTGTTCGGCGCCGAACGGCGGCCGCGCTGCCTGTATGTGGAAATGCCCATGCAGGCCGACACGAAAACGATTGCGCCGGGCGCAAAGATTTACCCCAACGGGGATATGCCCGAATATTCTTCTTTCAGGGTCTGCGAAGTGCTCAACCCTTCCAGCCTGCGGGATGTCGCCCAAATCGCGCTGACCAAAGGCATGGATCCCCGGCGCAGCGGCGAAGCGCGGGGCGTGCCGAACCGGCTCGTGATTCCCCGAGAACTGGAATATGAGGAACTGTACAATCCGCTGGAATATCGCCTCGTTGCTGCCAAAGAGGTGCCCCTGCGGGCCGCTTCCGACAGTGCCAGCGCCGTCGTGGCTTCCCTGGCGCCGAACGAAGACGGCGACATCATCGATTACGCGCTGGTCGTCTACCCCCGCCGGCATCCCTACACGTACAAGGGCCAGCGGTACAACTTCCTGTTCTATAACGGCGAAGGCTATTACTACATCTGGAAGGACGGCACCGTAACGTCGATGCTAATGGAGGGCGGCGACAGAAAATATTACAGTCCCCCCGAATGCTGGTTTCAGCTGCGCAAGGCAGACGGTACCACCGGCTGGGTGCGCATGCAGGGTACCGGCGACTGGCAGGAAGACACGTCGCATGTAACTGTACCCAAACCCAGAATCTGTCATTTTAAAAACTGATCCCGCATTTCGGGAACCGTGAAAACCCAGACATAAAATCCCCGGATAGCTTTCCAAGGCGGTTGCGAACGGAACCGCGGAAAACTGTCCGGGGATTCTTTTACTCTTATCAGGCGGCGGAACAGGAACCGGTTACTTGATCAGCTCATATTCCCTCGTCCCCATTCCGATCTTCTCCGCATGGGCGAGGCAGTTCTTCCAGTCGGAGTCGGGCGTGGTGATATGGAAGTAGTCGTCGTGTTTGGCGGCTTCGGGGTCTTTGGCGATATTCTTTGCCAGCTGGGACCCTTTGAGGGGTTCGGCCGCGTTGACGAGGTCAGCGCAGGCCTGGTCGATGGCGACCATGTCGGTGGAGCAGAGCATGCCGATGTCGGGTACGATGGGCACGTCGTTTTCGGCGTGGCAGTCACAGTTCGGGGATACATCGACGATGAGGCTGATGTGGAACTGCGGTTTGCCGTTGACGATGGCGGCGGCGTATTCGGCCATCTTCATGTTAAAGACGTTGCCGGCCTGCCAGTTCATGGGCGAAATGGCGTCCGTCGGGCAGAGGGCGAGACAGCGGCCGCAGCCGACGCATTTGTTTTTATCGATGGTGCTCTTGTGGTTGGTGATGGAGGGGGCGCCGTGGGCGCAGATGCCGACGCAGCGTCCGCAGCCGACGCACTTGGACTGGTCGACCTGGACTTTGCCGTCGCTGTGCTGCTCCATCTTACCGGCGCGGCTGCCGCCACCCATGCCGATGTTCTTGATGGCGCCGCCGAAGCCGGCCATTTCATGGCCTTTGAAGTGGGTCAGGGAAATGATGATGTCGGCGTCGGCCAGGGCTTTGCCGATTTTGGCTTCCTTGACGAATTCGCCGTTGGGAACGGGCATCAGTTCTTCGTCCGTGCCTTTGAGGCCGTCGGCGATGATGGTCTGGCAGCCGGTGCAGAGCGGGTTGAAGCCGTTTTCATAGGCCGTGTCGAGGTGTTCCAGGGCGTTCTTGCGGCTGCCCACGTAGAGGGTGTTGCAGTCGGTCAGGAAGGGCTTGCCGCCCAGTTCCTTGACATAGTCGGCGACGACTTTGGCGTAGTTCGGGCGCAGGAAGGCGAGGTTGCCTTTTTCGCCGAAATGCATCTTGATGGCTACGAACTTGCCCTTCATGTCGATGTTTTCGAAGCCGGCCTTCTTCATCAGCTTATGCAGCTTGACAGGCAGCGGGTCTCCGCCGTAGGGCATGTGGAAGTCCGTAAAGTACACTTTTGCTTTTGTCATGATGTTCACTCCTTGTTTCAACTTGACGCCGGCTTCTGCCGGCCTCATGACACCGGCACGCTTCCGGCGCCGGTTTATCCCGGATTACAGTAAATCCGGCAGGTACAGCTGCTCCGTGTCGACGAAGGGCTGTCCCAGATGACGGGTTTGGACGAAGGCTCCGTGGCAGTCGCTGCCGCCGGAGATGTAGAGGCCGTGCCGCCGGCAAAAGACGGCGAGCAGGCGGCTGTTTTCAGGGGTGTGGCCCGAATGGTAGCATTCGAAGCCGTCCAGGTCTTCTTCCTTCAGGCGGGGCAGGTATTCCTGCATGCCGGCGCCGTGGAAGGTGCTGGCGAGGTGGGCGCAGATGGCGGCCCCGCCGGCTGCGTGGATGGTGCGCACGACTTCGCCGATGCTGGGGAAGTCGGGAAAGCCGAGGTGGTTTTCGGCGGTGAAGATCCGCTGGAAGAAATCGTTGACGTCGCCGCACAGGCCTTTGTCCTGCAGATAGGCCAGGGCGCGCCAGCCGCCGCGGTGGCGGTCGTAATCATACTTGGCGAACTCGCGGACCGATACATCCCAGCCGCGCTCCTCGAGGTTGCGGATGCTGTCTTCGTCCTTTTTCTCGAGCAGGCGCCGGTTGTGGCTGCACAAATCCTGCAAGGCGCCGTTGCGGATGTCGATGCCGTAGCCCAGGATATGGAAGTTGTGGCCGTCCTTGGTGGAGTTGAGCTCCACGCCGGGGAGGAAACGCAGCCGGTTGGCGTGCGCCAGCCGTTCCGCCGCGGCCACGTTGTCCGTGCAGTCGTGGTCCGTGACGGCGAAGACGCCGATGCCCGCGGACGCAACGTGGCGGACAAGCTCTGCCGGGTCCCAGGTCCCGTCAGAGGCAGTGGTATGGATATGCAGATCTGCTTGCAATGGTGAACCTCCTGTAACCGCCCGTTGTTTCACGTGAAACAGGCGGTCCTTGCCTTTATTATACTATAAATGCGGCAAAAATGTGGACGGCAGGGCCTTTCTGCCATGCCTATTTTTTATGGCCCGCCATACGGAAATCTTAACATATCTTAAACTTCAGCCTGCCTGCCGCGCCGGGGGCGCCGGGCGGTGGTATACTGGAGGCAAAGGAGCGATTCATATGAAACGGAACATGTCGCAGGCCATGGTGTTCATCGTGCTGTTCGGCATCGTGAGCCTGCTTTCGGATATGACCCACGAAGGGGCTTCGAGCCTGCGGGGCGCGTACTTGACGCTGCTGGGGGCGTCGGCGGGCACCATCGGGTTCATTTCGGGCCTGGGCGAACTGGTCGGCTATTCGCTGCGCTATGTCTTCGGCCGCCTGGCGGACCGGACGCGGCAATACTGGAGCCTGACCATCGCGGGCTATGTGCTCGATGTACTGGCGGTCCCGGCCCTGGCGCTCGTCGGCGAGCACGGCTGGGTGGCGGCCTGCGCCTTGCTGATCATCCAGCGCATGGGCAAGGCCATCAAGAAGCCCGCCAAGGATACGATCCTGTCATTCGCGGCGTCGCAGGAGGGGGCGGGCAAAAGCTTCGCCATCCAGGAGGTCCTGGACCAGCTGGGCGCGTTCCTGGGCCCGGTGCTGCTCTATGTGGTACTCCTGTTCCGCACGGGCGGCACGCCGTACCAGACCTATGCGTTCTGCTTCGCCGTCCTGGCCATCCCGGGCTTCGCCACGATTGCGGCGCTGCTGTGGACGAAGAAGCGCTTCCCCCACCCTGAACAGTTCGAGCCGGCGCCGAAGGAGTACATCCCCTTCACGCTGAAGAAGCCCTTTATCGCCTATATCGCGGGCATCAGCCTCTTCGCCTTCGGCTTCGTCGACTACGCCCTCATCCTGATGCACGTGACGCGCACCTATCTCGGCACGGGGACCGCACCGGCCCTGCTGAACGGACAGACGCTGCCCCTGCTCTACGCCGGGGCCATGCTCGTCGACGCCGTGTCGGCCCTGTTCTTCGGCTTCCTCTATGACAAAAAAGGCACGGCGGCCCTGGTCTTTTCCACCCTGCTGTCGGCGCCGTTCGCCCTTTTCGTGTTCCTGGGCCATTCCCTGCCGGCGCTGTTTCTCGGCGTGGCCCTGTGGGGCGTCGGCATGGGCGCCCAGGAGTCCATCCTGAAAGCCGCCGTCACGACCATGGTGCCCAAAACGAGCCGCGCCACGGGCTACGGCATCTTCGAATGCGCCTTCGGCATCGCCTGGTTCCTCGGCAGCTGGCTCTCCGGCGTCCTCTATGACATCAGCCTGCCGGCCCTGGCAGCCGTGTCCGCCGCCGCGCAGCTCGCCGCCATTCCGCTTTACCTTGCGTCCCGTCAGCGGGCCTGATGTATCTGGCCGCCCGGTCCGCAAACTCGTCGCAGAACGCAAACACCCCGCGGGGATTTTCCCCACGGGGTGATTTTTTGCGGTCAGAACGGGCAGTACATCGTGCTGTCAGCGCCTGCGGAAAAGGAGGCAGAGGACGAAGCAGGCCACGCCGGTCAGGACGATGGTGCCGCCGGGCGCGAGGCTGGCGTAGTAGGACAGGAGCATGCCGGCCACGACGGAGATCAGGCCGAAGGCGAAGCCGCCGAGGATGGTGCCGGAGAAGCTGCGCGACACGAGGAGGGCGCAGCCGACGGGCACGACCATCATGGCGCCGACGAGGAGGATGCCCACGACGCGCATGGAGAGGGCCACCGTAAGGGCCGTCAGCACGCTGAGCCACAGGTTGAGGGATTCCACGGGCAGGCCGGCGACGCGGGCCGAGACTTCGTCGAAGGTCAGGTACTGCAGGGGCCGGTAGAGCAGCACGACGAAAGCGACGACGAAAAGGCCGAGGATGCCGACAATGTACAGGTCGACGGTGGAAATGGTCATGAGGCTGCCGAACAGGATGCCCGACAGGCTCACGCCGCCGCTGTGGTTGAGGCTTGTGAAGACGACGGCCAGGCCCATGCCGGCGTAAAAGAAGATGGCCAGGATCATGTCGGCAAAGTCGCGCATGCGCGTGCGCACTTTCTCGATGATGACGGACCCGGCGACGGTGGCAACGGCTGCGGCGAGGACGGGCTGGAAGCCCATAAGGACGCCGCCGGCCACGCCGGCGAAGGCGATATGGCCGAGGCCGTCGCCGATCATGGACTGGCGGCGCAGCACGAGGAAGCAGCCGATGACCGGGCAGAGGACGGCCATGACGAGGCCGGCGAGCCAGGCCCGCTGCATAAAGTCCAGCGTAAAGATTTCCATGAGAGACTCCTTTATTCCGAATTACATGTGGGGATCGGCGGGTCCCCCGCCGAAAAAGTAACCGTGTTTGTGGCGGTGGTGCAGGCCGGCGTGGATGTCGCCGAAGAAGCACAGGCCGCCGTCGTCGAGGCAGAGGGACGTTTTGGCGTACTTCGCCGCCATTTCCAGGTCATGGGACACCATGACGATGGTCTTGCCCTGCCGGTTCAGTTCGCCGAGCAGGGAGTACAGGCCTTCTTTGGCGTCGCTGTCAATGCCCGTCGCGGGCTCGTCGAGGAGCAGCAGTTCCGGGTCGTTGACCATGGCGCGGGCCAGAAAGACGCGCTGCTGCTGGCCGCCGGAAAGTTCGCCGATCTTGCGCTGCTGCAGGTCCGTCAGCCGGAAGCGCTGCAGCACGGCTTCCACGGCCGCCCGGTCCCCGTCGTTGAAGCGGTGGAACAGGCCGCGTCCGTCGAGGCGGCCCAGCTGCACGACTTCGCGCACGGTGATGGGGAACGTGCGCTGCCGCCGCGCCGGGTTCTGGGGCACGTAGCCCACGCGCCCCCAGTCGCGGAAGCGGTCCACGGGCGTCCCGTACAGGTACGCCGTGCCTTCGGACGGGGCGATGATGTGGGCGATGATGCGCAGCATGGTGCTCTTGCCCACGCCGTTGGCGCCGATGACGGCGACAAAGTCCCCCTGCCCGATGGCCAGGGACAGGTGCCGGAAAATCCAGCCGTCGCCGTAGGTAAATCCCAAATCCTTCAAGGTGATGATATCCATATTGCCAGTTTGTTTCCTTCCCGCTGTATTCCTGCAGTCTTGATTCCTGCCTGGTTCCCGCTTTATTCCTGCAGGGCCGTCCGCAGATTGCGGATGTTTTCTTCCATGACGGACACAAAGTCCCGCCCGGCCTGCCGTTCTTCGGCCGTCAGCCCTTCGAGGGGGTTCAGGACGAGGGTCCGGACGCCGGCGCTGCGGGCCAGCGTTTCCGCCACTTTGGGGCTCACGAGGGTTTCAAAGAACACGTACCGGATGCCCTGCTCCCGGATGAGGCGCACGAGCCGGGCCAGTTCCGCCGGCGACGGCTCCGCCTCGGGGTTCATGCCGAGGACGGGAATCTGCGTGAGGCCGTAATCCTTGGCCAGGTAGCCGAAGGCCGCATGGGTCGTGACGAACTCCTTGCGTTTCGCCGCGGCCGCGGTCCGGGCCAGTTCCCGGTCCAGCCGTTCCAGTTTGGCCACATAGGCCGCCGTGTTCCGTTCGTAATCCGCTTTATGTTCCGGGTCGAGGCGGATGAGTTCGTCCCGGATGACTGTCACTTCGCGCGCGGCCCGGCGGGGGCTCACCCACACGTGGGGGTCGTCGCCCTCGATCATCCCCTGCCCCGCTTCCAGGGCGTTCACCTTGCCTTTGCCGATGGCCTCGATGGCTTTCGGCGCCCAGCTTTCGACGCCGCCGTTATACACAAACAGCGCCGCCGTCGCCATGCGGCCCAGATCCCGCGCCGTCGGTTCCCAGTCATGGGGTTCCGTGCCGTCGGGCACCAGGGTCGTCACCGTCACGTGGCTGCCGCCGGCCTGGCGCGCGAATTCCGCCATGGGATAGAAGCTGGCCGCCACGTGCAGGCGCCCCTGGGCGTCCCGTTTGCCGCCAGCCGTCCCGCTGCATCCTGCCAGGGCCAGAAGTACTGCGGCGAAGGCCGCCAACAGCACGAAATGCCGCAGGATTCGGGGTTGTTGATTCCAAAAATGCATAAATTCCTCCGTTTTTATATGAGCATTTGTTTTAATGTGCAAATTACCCGGACACGCAAACTGGGTGCCTGTACAAACGTACAGGCACCCAGCCGGATTGTATTCGTATGTAGGGGCGGATGCGCCCCGTTCCCATTACAGATTCATTATAACATATGTGTCAACCCCGCATATGTTCATCACCCGGGGCGGCCGTGCTCAGTCTTTGCGGTACGGCACCTCGCGGTACTCGCGGCCGGCCTCTTCCAGGGCCACGGCCTGGTGGAGCGTGTCCGTCAGCCAGGCTTCGGCCGTCTCCTTCCGGTCTTCCGGCATAAAGAGGGCGAAGGTCGTCCGGTCGCCGTAGGCCACATCGGCCACGGTGAACAGGTCCTGCTGGTAGAGGCGGTTCAGCACCCGGCCCGACGCCGCGGGGCCGCAGGAAAACAGGTAGCGGCCCATGGCCACCTTCTCCACCAGGCCCGCCGCTTCGACGGCCTGGGCGACGCTGCTGCTGTAGGCCCGCACGAGCCCGCCGGCACCGAGCTTGATGCCGCCGAAATAGCGCGTCACGACGGCCGCCACGCCGGTCAGGCCCTGTTTGCGCAGCACGCCCAGCATGGGCATGCCCGCCGTGCCCGACGGTTCGCCGTCGTCGCTGGAACGCTGGGCCGTTTCGTCGATCACGTAGGCGCTGCAGTTGTGCGTCGCGTCCCAGAATTCCTTTTTCCGCTCCTTCAGGAAGGCCTGGGCCTCTTCTTCCGTGGCGACCTTCTTCAGGGAACAGATGAAGCGGCTCTTCTGGATCACCTGCTCCGTCCGGATATCCTTCGCAATGGTCAGTATCATGGTTGGTTCTCCATTTCCGTATTTCGTTTCATTATACCACAACTCCGCCGTGACGGCGGGGGGCGGACGCGCGGCGTAATTTGCTAAGAATGTTACACTTTACATCTCTTTTGGCAGAAAGCGGGCGAAAATGATGCGTTTTTGTTGAATTCCGTCTGCCGATTCATTATAATTGCTTCTATACACCACGGCACAAAGATGCACCCGGATGCACTGCATGACAGGGTGCCGGCACCGTGGCAATAAGGGATTTATAAGCAAGGAAAGAGGTAACAAAAATGAAAAAGGTATGTGCTCTCATCGGTAAGTATTTTGGCGTCATCGCCATCATCTTCCTGATCCTCGGTCTCGTGACCCCCGATGCGTGGAAGTGGGTCGTCGGCAAGGTGGCCGGCATTTCCGTCCTGTCCACCCTGCTGGGCATCGTCATGTTCGGCATGGGCACCACGCTGGACCTGAAGGACTTCGGCCTGATCCTGAAGCGGCCCTTCGATGTGTTCCTGGGCGCCATTGCGCAGTATTTCGTCATGCCGTTCCTGGCCTACGTGCTGGCGACGGTCTTCGGCCTGGGCCCGGCCCTGACGGCCGGCGTCGTATTGGTCGGCACCTGCCCCGGCGGCACGTCGTCCAACGTCATCACCTACATGAGCAAGGGCGATGTCGCCCTGTCGGTCACCATGACGATGGTTTCCACCGTCCTGTCCCCGATCCTGACGCCGCTCATCACGTACTGGCTGATCGGCCAGCAGATCAAGTTCAGCCCCGTCGGCATGTTCTTCTCCATCATCCAGATCGTCATCATCCCGATTGCGCTGGGCCTGGCTGTCAAAAAGTTCCTGCCTAAGCTGGCGGAAGCCGCGGAAGATTACCTGCCGGCCGTTTCCTCCATCGCCATTTCCCTGATCATCGCCGGCGTCATCGCCGTTTCCCGCAACGCCATCCTGGCTGCTTCGTCCATCATCATCCTGGTCGTCATCCTGCACAACTGCCTCGGCTACGCCCTGGGCTTCGGGATTGCCCACGTCGCCGGCCTGACCTGGAAGAAGGCCGTGGCCCTCTCCATCGAAGTCGGCATGCAGAACTCCGGCCTGGCGGTCGGCCTGGCCAAGGCGCATTTCGCCTCCATGCCGCTGGCAGCCGCTCCCGGCGCCGTATTCAGCGCCTGGCACAACATTTCCGGCGCCATGCTCGCCTGGCTGTACCAGAACGTGCTGAATCCGAAATACGATCCGGATTACGCCAAGGAACAGGCCGAGCTGGAACGCCGCCTGTCCGAAGAAGCCTGAGTCCCCAAAAAAATTGCCGCGTCCTCACGGGCGCGGCTTTCTTTTTGCCTGTTTGCGGAACGATGTACCGGGACATCGTACCGCAAAGGATTAACTGAGGTTGTGCCGGAACATGTAACCGGCGGTGGATAGGGACACGGCCGCAATCACGATGAGGGGCACGAAGTTCCAGGCCAGCTGGCCCAGGGTGAGGCCCTCGAGGTAGATGCGGCGGATGAGTTCCAGGCCGAAGCGCAAGGGGTCGGCGTACGTGAGGATCTGGAGAAAGTCCGGCATGTTGCTGACCGGCGTGATGATGCCGGAAAGCAGGGCCATGGGGATCATGGTGACGATCACGTAGACCAGGACCTGCTGCATGTTCTTCGAAATGGACGACAGGGTCAGGCCGAGGCCCGTGGAACTGAGCACGTAGAAGAAGATGGCCACGTAGAAGGTCACGACGGAGCCGGCGAAGGGCACCTGGAACCACAGGCGGCTGATGAGGAACAAGATCGTGCACTGGATGAAGCCGACGATGAGGGGCGGCACGGCTTTGCCGATGAGGATGACCTGCGGCGCCACGGGGGCCACGAGGATCTGCTCGAAGGTGCCTTCTTCCCGTTCGCGGGCCACGGACAGGCCCGACAGGAGGAAGACCTGGGCGAAGCTCAGCAGGCCGATGATGCCCGGCAGGAAGAACCAGCGCGTCGTCTGGTTCGGGTTGAACCACGTGCGGGTCTGCACGGTGACGGGGCTCCGGCGGCCCGTGCGCCGCGCGTTGTAGCGGCTGATGATGCGGGCCGTGTAACTCGAGGCCTGGCCGGCGATCATGGTGTTGCGCCCGTCTGTGATGACCTGGACCGGCGCCGTTTCGCCTTTGGCCAGGCGGGAGGCGAAGTCCGGCGGGATGGAGACGGCCATGACGACTTCGCCGTCGTCCAGGTAGCGGCCGATCTGGGACGCGTTCTGGAGCGTCACGTGACGGTGGAAGAAGGGCGTCGCCTCGATGGCGGCCGCCAGGTCGGCGGACTCGCGGCTGTGGCTCTGGTCGAGCAGCGCGTAGGGCGCGTCTTCGAGGTTGTAGTTGGCGGCGTAGCCGAAGAGGAAGCCCAGAATGACGCAGGGCACGACGATGATGAGGCGCGTCGCCTTGTCCTTCCAGATGGCGAGGATTTCTTTGCGGCAGATGACGGCCAGCTGCTGCAGGAAAAGTTGGAATCCGTTCATCACTCCACCTTCTTTCTGGTCATGGTGAAGGCGGCGCCGATGAAGAAGACGCCGTAGAGCAGGAGCAGGCCGCCCTGTTTGAGCAGCAGGCCCGCGTTCGTGCCCGACAGGAACAGGGAGCGCAGGCACGTAAGGTAGTGGCTGAAGGGCAGCACATTGCCTATGATCTGCACGACGACGGGCGTCGAGCGCAGGTCAAAGACGAAGCCCGAGAGCACGACGCTGGGCAGGAAGCTGACGAGCATGGACGACTGGCAGGCCAGGAACTGGCTCTTCGTCACCGTGGAAATGACGAGGCCGATGCCCAGGGCGACCATCAGGTAGATCATGGTCAGGCCGAGCAGGACGGCCAGGGAGCCCACGACGGGCACTTCGAAGAGGAAGCGCGACAGGAAGAGGCAGATGAAGACGCCCAGAAGGGCGACGCAGAAATAGGGCACGATTTTGGCCAGGACCAGTTCCATGGGCCGCACGGGCGTCACGAAAAGGGACTCGAAGGTGCCCCGTTCCCACTCGCGGGCCATGACGATGGCCGTCAGCATGATGCCGATGATGGTGACGATGATCATGATGAGGCCCGGCAGGAAGAACCACGTGCTGGAGTTGGCGTCGTTATACCACATGCGCGATTCCAGGGCGATGCGCGCCCCGCTGCCCGCGCCGGGCTGCCGCAGCAGCCACGAGGACACGGCGCTTTCGATGTAGCCCTGGGTCGACATGGCCGTCGCCGCTTCGACGCCGTCCAGGACGACGCGCAGGGTCGCTTCGCCCGTGGCCAGTTTCGACGTAAAGTCCGGCGGCACGTCGATGATGACGCGCACGTCGCGGTTCAGGAGCATGGCTTCCGCTTCGCGGAAACTCGTCACGTAGGTCGGCGAAAAATAGGCCGACCCGTTGACGAAACTCACGACATCCTGCGCCTTGGGCGACGCGTCCTCGAGGACGACCGCCGTAGGAATGTTGCGGATATCCAGGGAAATGCCGTAGCCGATGATCAGGATGAGGGCGATGGGCAGGGCGATGCCCAGGAGCAGGGAGCTCGAATCGCGCGACAGCTGGAGGAACTCTTTGTGGATGAGCGCTTTCATGCGCCGCAGAAATCCGTTCATGCCGGTCCCTCCCCTTTCGCCCGCGCCTGTTCGACGATGGCCATGAAGATGTCATCCATGTCGGCGCCTTCCCGCCCCAGCTGCCGCCGGATTTCCGACGGCGCGCCGATGGCGAGCATGCGGCCGTTGTCCTGGATCATGAAGCGGTCGCAGTACTCCGCTTCTTCCATAAAATGCGTCGTAATGATGATGGTCGTGCCCTTGGCGGCCAGCGACGTGATCTGGCGCCAGAAATTGCGCCGCGTCAGGGGGTCGATGCCCGACGTCGGCTCGTCGAGGAAGAGGATCTTCGGCTCGTGCATGAGGGCGCAGGCCATGGACAGGCGCTGCTTGTAGCCGCCCGGCAGGTCGCCGGCCCGCATGTCCAGCCGGTCTTCCAGGAAAAACTCCCGCACCACCTGGCCGATGCGCTCGCGGCGCCGCTTGGGCGGCAGGCCGTAAATGCCGGCAAAAAATTCCAGGTTGTCCCGCACGGTCAGGTTCCCGTAGAGGGAAAACTTCTGGGCCACGTAGCCCACGTTGGCCCGGGCCTGGGTGCGCGCCACGTGCAGGTCCACGCCGGCCACGGACAAAAAGCCGCTCGTCGCCGGCAGCAGGCCGCAGAGCATCTTGAAGGTCGTCGTCTTGCCCGCGCCGTTGGGGCCCAGCAGGCCGAAGACTTCGCCTTCGTGGACTTCGAACGACGTGTGGGCCACGGCCGTGAAATCGCCGAACTTTTTCACCAAATCCCGCACGGTGATGCTGACCTTGTCCGTCGGACGGCCGCCCTTGTCCAGGACATCGTCCCCTTCTTCGACAGGGGGCAGGATTTCCGTTTCCGCCCGGTGCAGCAGGACCATGAAGCCGTCTTCCAGGTCGGACGCGACAGGCCGCGCCGCGATGCCGTGGGCATCCAGGTACGGCGCCGAGGCCACGCCTTCCTGCAGGATGAAGTGGACGTCGCCCCCTTTGGGCACGGCGTCGACCACGTGGTCCGTATCGTCGATGAGGTGCGCCTGCAGGATGCGCGTCGGTTCGCCCGGCGGCGGCGTGCAGCTGTAGCAGCGTCCCGCCGCGATGGCGCGCAGGTCGTCCGGCGTGCCGTGGGCCAGAAGGGCCCCTTTGTGGAGCACGTAGACCTGCCCGCACAGCGCCGCTTCGTTCATATAGGCCGTGTTGACGAGGACCGTCAGGTTCTCGTCCCGCACGAATTCTTTCAGGATTTCCCACAGTTCGCGCCGCGACAGGGGGTCGACGCCGACCGTCGGCTCGTCCAACAGGAGCAGTTCCGGCGACCGCACGAGGGTGCACGCCAGGCCCAGCTTCTGCTTCATGCCGCCCGACAGCTTGCCTGCCAGGCGCCCCGTGAAACGTTCCAGGCCCATCATGGTCAGGAGCTTGTCGAAGCGGGCCGGCCGGGTTTGTGCAGGCACCCCGTGGAGGTCGGCGTACAGGTCCATGTTCTCCTGCACCGTCAGGTCCTCGTAGAGGCCGAACTTCTGGGGCATGTAGGAAATGCGCGTCTGGATCTCCCCGGCGCCCTGCACGCTGTCCAGGCCCAGGACCGTCAGGCGGCCGCCTGTAGGGCGCATGAGGCCCGCCACGAGGCGCATGAAGGTCGTCTTGCCGGCGCCGTCGGGGCCGATGATGGCCGTCAGGCCGCCCTGTTTCACCGTCAGGTCCAGGCTTTTCAGGGCCTCGACGGTCTGTCCCTTCTTCAGGGGAAACACCTTATTCAGTTGTTCAGCACGGATGATGTACTCCTCCATGGGATTCCCCTTTGCCACGTTACAATGTTAGACATCGATCTGGACCGTTGCCGGCATGCCCATGCGCAGCAGGTTGTCCGGGTCGGTCACGTAGACACGCACTTCGTACAGCAGGGCCGGGCGCAGTTCCTTCGTCTCCACGTTCTTCGGCGTGAATTCCGCCGTGGACGAAATGTAGCCGACCTGCCCTTCGATGGCCTTGTCCGGATAGCTGTCGATGGTGACTTTGGCCTTGCTGCCTTCGTGCAGCCGGCCCAGGTCCGACTCCTTCACGTACACGCGGACCCATTTCTTCGTATTCAGGGAAATGCGGAACACGGGCTTCTGCGGCGACGCCATGTCGCCCACTTCCAACAGGCGCGAGCGCACGACGCCGTCCTGGGGCGCGATCAGCTCGAACTGGCTGAGGGTGTACTCTTCCTGGGCCAGGTCGCTCTTCAGGCTTTCCAGTTTGGCGTCGGCCGCGGCGATGTCCTCGGCGCGGGGTCCGGCAATGGCCAGGTTGTTGGCCTCTTCCGCCTCGCGGGCGCGGGCCGCTGCCACATCGAGCTTGGCCTTGGCGTCATCCAGGACCTGGCGGCTGACGGAACGGCCGCCCGACGTGTTGAAGGCTTCGGCTTTGCGCTCGTAGTCGCGCTGCAGAAAGTCCCGTTCGGCCACGGCGGCCTTGTATTTGGCTTCGGCCTGGGCCAGGTCTTCCCGGCGGGTGCCGTTGTGCAGCTTGTCCGCCGCCGCCTGCTGAGCCGCGATCTGGGCCTTCATGGCCTTGATGCGGTAGTTCAGGTCGTTGGTGTCGAGGCGGGCCAGCACCTGCCCCTTCTTGACGGCATCGCCCTCTTCCACGAGGACTTCGGAGATCCGTTCGTTGTTGCGGAAGGCCAGGGACACTTCGCGCAGGTCGACGTTGCCGTACAGCGTCAGCGTGCCCGCGGCCTGCCGGGCCTGGTACATGGCGTACAGGCTGTGGGCGATGAAGCCGATGACGAGGACCGCCGCGATGACGGCCGCGACAGTCAGTTTCCGGCTGCCCTTTATCTTTTCCAGCAATTGTTTCATTTGCGTGCGCTCCCTTCGTCATGGTTTGCGGAACGGCCGGACGGGACATCGTCCGCGGCCGCTGCCTCGAGTGGCTGCCAGCCGCCGCCGAGGGCCTTGAAGAGCGAGACCAGCGAGGTCAGTTCCCGGCCCTTCGCTTCCGTAAAGTTCTGGTCCAGCTGCAGGTAGTGCCGTTCGGCGTCGAGGACGTCCATGTAGTCGGACAGGCCGTTGCGGAAGCGGTTCTGCGCCAGGCCGCAGGCGTCTTTGGCGGCGTCGCGCCCTTGTTCCAGGGAAGCGCGCCGCACGTGGTCCTGCGAAATGGCCGTCATGGACGAGCGCACTTCGGCGGCCGCCTGGAGCACGGTCTTTTCGTAGTTGGCCTGCATTTCCTTTTCCTTCTCCTTCTGGACGCGCACGTTTTTCGCCAGCGCCCCGCCGTGGAACAGGGGGAACGTCACCTGCGGCAGGAGGGAGAAGCCCCGGCTGCCGGCCGCAAAGAGGCCGCCGTCGAGGGTGGCGAAGCTCAGCAGGCCGGAAATGGTGAAGCGGGGCTTAAGTTCCGCCTTGGCTTCGCTGGTCTTGGCAATCTGCGCCGCCCAGGCCCGTTCCGCCGCGTGGACATCGGGCCGCTGCCGCAGCACGTCGGCCGGAATGGCGTTGTAAAGGCGCGGATCCACGTCGGGCAGGGGTTTGGCCGGCAGCAGCCGGTCATTGAGGGCGCCCGGCACGGTGCCCGTCAGGACGGACAGGCGGTTCAGCGTGTCCGCGATGTTTTCCTTCAGTTCGGGCAGGCGGGCCTCCGCCGCGTGGAGCGTGTAGGACGCCTGGTCCGTCGGCAGGGACGAGAGCAGGCCGGCCGCCTCATTCGTCGCGACGAGTTCCCGGTTCTCCTTCAGGTTTGCCACGTGGCGTTCCGTGACATCGAGCTCTTCCTGGAGCGTGCGCAGCGTGATGTAGTTGAGCGCCACTTCCGCGGAAAGGCTCACCCAGGTGGAATACAGCTGGGCGTTGCGCGCCTGCAGGGAATTCGAGGCGCTCCGCACGCGGGCCCGCGTTTTGCCGAATATATCGAGTTCCCACGCGGCGTCCAGGCCGGCGTAGGAGCCTTCCTTCTTCGTATCGTACGGGCCCAGGGGCCCCTGGGTCACCGCAGCGGGCAGGACGCCGTCCACGACGTTGTCCGGCACCTGCGCGCGCACCCAGCCGCCGCCGGCATTAAGCCAGGGCAGCCGCGCCGCTTTGGCGATGCCGAGCTGGGCCCGGGCCTGGTTCAGGCGCGACCGGGCCGCCGCCAGGTCCCGGCTGTTCGTCAGGGCCGTGCGGATCAGGTCGTCGAGGACATCGTCGTGAAACACGGTCCACCAGGCGGCCAGCACCTCGGGCGAAAGGGCGGCCTGCGCCTCGTCCGTGAAATAGGGGTTGCCGTACTGCTGCGCCAGTTCCGTCCAGCTGGTCCGGCGGAAATCCGCGGGAGCGGGGGTTGCGGGGGCGGTTGCGGCCAACGCGGGAGCGGCATAAAAGGCAGCCAGGAGCAGGGAAAGTCCAAGCGCTGCCTGCTGTTTCCTGTCCATATCCATACCTCCAGCATGAGTTGAAAAATCAACAAGTCTATACATATAATTTACAACTTACATGTAAAATTATAAGGCAAATGGCAGGTATGTGCAAATGAGGGGCAGGGCGGGAGAATTTGGAAAAAATTCCTAACTCATTGCGTTTTTGCAAAGTTTTAGGAAAAAAATCCTAACTCTTTTGACTTGTATTGACTTGGATTTTACTTGCATTCCCCGGAACGGTGTGCTAGTATACAGTCAGCGAATCCTCAGGGACGGAAGGCATCCTCGCAGAGGAGCTTTACCGGCGGCCAGGGAATTTCTGCCGAAGAATTCCCGTACGGCTTCCTTAGAGACATCCGCGCAAATGTCATATATCGCTTGGATCTGAAATGACCGGGACGAGACGCGGCAGCGGCGGGAAACCGTGCTGCACCTTCAGCTGGCATGCTGAAGCTGTAAGGAAGTTACAAGGCGCATCCGTTCGGGGGTGCGCTTTTTTTGTGCCTCCTGTACCCGGCAAAGCGGCTCCGGCACAAGGAGGTTTTTATGAAAAAGCTTTGCTCTCTTATCAGTAAGTACTTCGGCGTCGTCATCATCTTGTTCTTTTTGGGCGGCATGGTTTGTCCGCCGGCCTTCACGTGGGTGCTGGGGAAGCTCTTCGGCTTCTCCCTGCTGAGCTTCATGCTGGGCGTCATCATGTTCGGCATGGGCACGACCATGGAACTCAAGGACTTCGTCCTGATCCTGCAGCGCCCGCGCGACGTGTTCCTCGGTGCGGTGGCACAGTTTGCCGTCATGCCCCTTTTGGCCTATGTGCTCTGCAAGGCCTTTGACCTGGGGCCGGCCCTGACGGTCGGCGTCGTCCTGCTGGGCACCTGCCCCGGCGGCACGGCTTCGAACGTCATCACCTTCATCAGTAAAGGCGACCTGGCCTTGTCCGTCACCATGACGACGGTCTCCACGCTGCTCTCGCCGATCATGACCCCGCTGCTGACGTGGGTCCTCATCGGCCAGCGCATCCAGTTCAGCCCCATCGCCATGTTCTGGTCCATCATCCAGATCGTCATCATCCCCATCGGCCTGGGCGTCGCCCTGCGCCACTACTTCCCCCGTTTCTGCGAAGCGGCGAAAATGTACCTGCCGGTCCTGTCCTGCCTGTGCATCTCCCTGCTGGTCGCCGGCCTGGCCGGTGCCAGCCGCAATGCCATCCTGGCTTCGTCCCTCACGATCATGGCCGTCGTCATCCTGCACAACGGCCTGGGCTGTGCGTTCGGTTTCCTGATCGGCCGCCTTTCCGGCATGTCCTGGAAGAAATGCATCGCCCTGTGCATCGAAGTGGGCATGCAGAACTCCGGCCTGGCCGCCGGCCTGGCGAAAGCGCATTTCCCCGGCATGCTGGCTGCCACGGTGCCCGGCGCCATTTTCAGCTGCTGGCACAACATTTCGGGCAGTATCCTGGCCTGGCTCTTCGTCAACTACCTGAGCCCCAAGTACGACCCGGACTATGAACCGGACGACGCGCCCGTACGCGTGGCCCCGAATCCGGCAGACTAAATAAAAAAGCGCGCTTGCGCGCGCTGCCTCATAGAACACAGTTCCCATATCCTTTTCCCCTGTGGACAGGGCCGGTTCTCCGAACAGTTCCGGCCCTGCTTTTTTATGCCTTTTACAAAAATTCAGGGGTGTTTTATACTGTTTTTTACAAAAATTACAGGGAGTTTTTCAATACTTTTTACAAAAATTCACTTTCGTATGGTAAAGTTCCGGTCTGTTCGCTTTCTGCCATTTCTTTGTGTTATAATGTAAGTTACAGTTTTTCAGAGGGGATTTTCATTATGCAAACGAAGGAATCGAAACAAAAAGAGACGTTCCTGACCCGTCTGCGCCGCAGTTTCCTGCACGTGAACAGCGACAAACAGACGGATTCGCGCATCCGCCAGACCTACCAGTCCTTGTCGCACTGGCACGATTTCCAGATCAAGCTGTTCTGGGAAGGCATCGTGGTGGGTATTTTCTCGGGCCTCGTCATCAGCTTCTTCCGCTGGGCCCTGACGCAGGCGGAAATGCTGCGCATCCTGCTCTACGATTACCTGACGGGCCGGCCGGATTGGTACACGGGGGCGTGGTTCGCCGTGCTCTTTGCCGTGGCATACGTGCTCTACGTGCTCACGAAGCACGAGCCCATGGCGGGGGGCTCCGGCATTCCCCAGGTCAAGGGCGTCATTCTGGGCCTCATGCGGTTCAACTGGTTCCGCATCCTGTACGTGAAGCTGGCCGGCGGGGTCATCGGCCTCGGCGCGGGCCTCTCCCTCGGACGCGAGGGCCCGTCCATCCAGCTCGGCGCCGTGACGGCCCAGGGCGTGAGCCGCTTTCTCGGCCGCTCGCGCATGGAGGAACGCTACCTGATTACGAGCGGTGCTTCCGCCGGCCTGGCAACGGCCTTCAACGCACCCCTGGCGGGCGTGATCTTCTCCCTCGAGGAAATCCACCGCAACTTTTCCGCCGTGGTGCTGCTGCCGGCCATGACGGCAGCCCTGACGGCGACCTTCATTTCACGGCTCATTTTCGGCCGCGACACCATTTTCAGCTTTTACGGCCTGCCGCCCATGCCCCTGGACCACCACATGGTCTTCGCCCTGCTGACGGCGCTCATCGCCGGTGTGGCCGGCGTCGTCTTCAACAAAGGCCTGTTGAACATCCACCGCTTCTATGATTTGAAGATCTTCGGCGGCAGCCTGTACCGGAAGATTTTGTTCGCCATCCTGTGCGCCGGCGTGCTGGGCTTCGTCCTGCCCCCGGTCCTGGGCGGCGGCAACCTGCTCGTCAACCGCCTCGCCGTGACGACCCTGCCCCTGGATCTGCTGATTCTGCTGCTCGTGGGCAAGTTCGTCTTCACCCTCGTCAGCTACGGCACGGGCGTGCCGGGCGGCTTCTTTCTGCCCATGCTCGTCCTCGGCGCCCTGACGGGCAGCATCTGCGCCCATTTCCTCGTCGCCTTCGGCCTGATTCTGCCGCCCCATACGCCGAACGTCATCATCATCGCCATGGCGGCCTTCTTCGCCGCCTCGGTCCGCTCGCCCATCACGGGCACGGTCCTGATCTGCGAAATGACGGGCAGCTTCTCCCACCTCATGACCCTCGCCATGGCATCGGCCCTGGCCTACGTGGTCGCCGAACTGCTGGGCGGCCAGCCCATTTACGAGGCCCTGCTCCTGAACCAGCTCAAGAACCGGCGCGACGAGCCGGAAGAGGAAACCATCGACAGCCGCACGGTCATCGAAGTGCCCGTCGGCAGCGGCAGCCAATTGGAGAACAAGCGCATCAGCGAAATCTCCTGGCCGCCCCACGTGCTCCTCGTCGATGTCAAGCGCGGCGACCGCCAGATCATTCCGGACGGCCAAGTCCTTTTGCGGCCCGGCGATTACCTGTACATCTTAGCCGATGAAAAGAGCGTGCCGGATTTGATGAAGCTCGGCGAAGAGCTCCAGCCCCGCCACGATGTCCGCCACCGGCGCAAATAAAAAACAAGCCTTCGGTCGAAACCGGCCGGAGGCTTTTTTGATGCGGAATCTTAATATTGTTTCAGTTTCGGGAAATCGTCCGTGAAGTCGAAGGTGGCGAAGTAGTCCCGCGGCGTTTCGGCGCGGCGGATCAGTTTCACGCTGCCGTCTTCGCGGAGCAGCAGCTCGGCGCTGCGCAGCTTGCCGTTGTAGTTGTAGCCCATGGAGAAGCCGTGGGCGCCGGCGTCGTGGATGAACAGGTAGTCGCCCTTGTCGATTTTCGGGAGCATGCGGTCGATGGCGAACTTGTCGCTGTTTTCGCAGAGGCCGCCGACGACATCGTACTTGTGGGTGTGGGGCTCGTTTTCCTTGCCGAGCACCGTGATGTGGTGGTAGGCGCCGTACATGCAGGGACGCATGAGGTTGGCCGCGCAGGCGTCGACGCCGATGTATTCCTTGTAGATGTGCTTTTCATGGACGGCTTTGGTGATGAGCGCGCCGTGGGGAGCGAGCATGAAGCGGCCCATTTCCGTGAAGATGGCCACATCGCCCATGCCGGCAGGGACCAGGACTTCTTCGTAGACTTTGCGGACGCCTTCGCCGATGGCGAGGATGTCGTTATCCTTCTGTTCGGGACGGTAGGCGATGCCGACGCCGCCGGACAGGTTGATGAAGCGGATGTCCGCGCCGGTGGAACGGTGCAGTTCCACGGCCAGTTCGAAGAGCTGGCGCGCCAGTTCGGGATAGTATTCGTTGGTCACGGTGTTGGAAGCCAGGAAGGCATGGATGCCGAAGTGTTTCACGCCCTTTTTAATCAGGATGCGGTAGGCTTCCTCGATCTGGTCGCGGGTCATGCCGTACTTGGCGTCGCCGGGGTTGTCCATGATGCTGTTGGCGATGGCGAAATGCCCGCCGGGGTTGAAGCGGCAGCAGATGGTTTCGGGGAAGCCGCCGGCCACCTTCTCCAGGAAGTCGATGTGCGTGATATCGTCCAGGTTGATGATGACGCCGAGCTTGTAGGCCAGCTGCATATCCTCGACAGGCGTCTCATTGGAGCTGAACATGATTTCGTGGCCCTTGAGGCCCACGGCATCGCTCATTTCCAGTTCCGTCAGGCTGGAGCAGTCGGCGCCGCAGCCTTCTTCCTTGAGCATCTGCAGCAGGTAGGGGTTCGGCGTGGCCTTGACGGCGAAATATTCCTTGAAACCCTTGTTCCAGCTGAACGCCTTGTTGACGAGGCGCGCCGTATTGCGGATGCCCTTCTCGTCGTACAGGTAGAAGGGCGTGGGATAGGTTTTCGCGATTTCCGCGACGGTTTCACGTGAAACATAGGGAACTTTTTTACTCATTTGCTATATCTCCTTTCAATGGCCCGTTTCGGACCCGGTCAGCTGAATCAGGGTGATCTCGTTCTTCAAGGCTTCCTTGAAAAGGACCACCAGGTTTTCTTTGCCCGAATAGAGGCAGATCGGCTCTTCGCCGCCGTCCAGACCGCCCGTCAGGACGCGGGACGAATCGGCGATAAGGCGGATCTGGTCCGTCTCGTGCCGGGCGCGGTAGATGATGGCCCCGTCGAGGTCGCAGGCCGCGGCCGTGATGACGACGACCTTGAGGCCCCGCGCGACGGCCCGTTCCAGTTCCGCCCGGATGGTGGCCAGCACCTTGCCCGACGCCGCCACGTAGATGCGCGCTGTGGCGTCGTCAATCATGTTGCGCATCTGCTGGATGATCTTCTCCTCGCCGGTGATGGTGATGTACCCCTCGACGGGCAGCTTGCGGGCCGGCAGGTGCTTCACCAGGTCGTCCCGCAGCGCTTCCAGCTTATGGAGCCGGTTGCGGCAGAACTCGCCGATGGGGACCGCCGTGTACGTCGTGACCTTGCCTTCCATCACGTAGGCCGCGCCCTTATCCACCAGGCCCGCCAGCGCCGTGTAGGTGTTGGAGCGGGAAATGCCCGTCTCCTTCGCCACCTCGTACCCCGTCATCTGCTCCCGCGGCAGGAGGCACACGTAAATGGCCGCCTCCTGGCCCGTGAGGCCGAAGTATTTCAATTCGTCAATGATTTCCATAGTGACTCCCATAGGCGGCACCGCCGGAATGGTTCCTCCCTCATTTGGCCCTTTTCCGCGGTGCCTGAAACTGTGTTCCTGTTTAGAACTACTATGTGCATATCATAGTATACGGCGCGTCCGTTGTCAATCCTTTTCTTATAAAAATAAGATGTCCCGGGCCGCCGGACCGGAAATGCCCCGGCGGGGCCGTTCCCCGCGTTTTGCTAATCCCCCAGGTATGCGATATAATATAGTGTTAGGGAAAATCGGAAAGGATTGAAAGACCATGATCGATCTGACAAAGCTCACAACGGAGCAGCGCAACCTGAAAACCATGAACATCGACGTGGCAGAACCGGAAGAAATCTGCCGCCTCATCAATAAAGAAGACCAGACCGTCCCCCTGACGGTCAGGAAAATCATTCCCGACATCGCGCGGGCCATTACGGTCATCGCCGGCCACCTGCGCCACGGCGGCCGCCTCTTCTACCTTGGCTCGGGCACATCGGGACGCCTCGGCGTGCTCGACGCCGCCGAATGCCCGCCCACCTTCAGCACCAATCCGGAAATGGTGCAGGGCCTCATCGCCGGCGGCACGCCGGCCATCTTCCGCGCCCAGGAAGGCGCCGAGGATTCGGAGGACATGGCGGCCTTCGACCTGCAGGACGCCGAATTGAACAAACTGGATGTCGTCGTCGGCATTTCGGCATCCGGCCGGACACCCTATGTCATCGGCGGCCTGAAATACGCCCAGTCCATCGGGGCCTACACCATCGCCCTGACCTGCACGGAGAACCCCGAGACGGTTCCCTTCGCCAACCTGTCCCTGACGGCGGTCACCGGGCCCGAAGTCATCGCCGGTTCGACCCGCATGAAGGCCGGCACGGCGCAGAAACTGATCTTGAACATGCTGTCCACGGGCAGCATGATCCTCCTGGGCAAGACCTACGGCAACCTCATGGTCGATGTCCAGTGCACGAACCGCAAACTGGAAGAACGGGCCAGACACATAGTGTCTACCGTAACGGGCTGCACGCCCGAAGAAGCCCAGGATTACCTGGACGCTTCCGGCGGCAGCTGCAAGGCGGCCATCCTCATCCATCTGACCGGCCTCCCCCGCCCCCAGGCGGAGAAGCTGCTGGCCGAAAACGGCGGCTTCCTGCGCAAAGCTCTGGAAGCCTTCCATGCAAGCAAGGAGAATAAGGAATGACACAGGAAGGCCGCAAGCCCCCGGTGGACAACCGGGCCCTGGCACAGGCCCTGCTCGACGCCGTCGGCGCGGACAACGTGACCGACGCCTACAACTGCATGACCCGCCTGCGCCTGACCGTGCGCACGGTCACCGTGACGAAGGAACAGCTGAAGGCCCTGCCCGGTGTCAAGGGCGTCCTCTTCCCCGGCGAGGGACAGATCCATATCGTCCTGGGTCCGGGCAAGGCGGCGGCCGTGACGACGATCTTCAACGAACTGCGCGAGGCGGCGGGTAAGGCTGCCGGCAACGCGGCGGAACCGGAGGCAGAACCGGCCGCAACGACGGAAAAGGCCGCAGCAGCCGCAGCAGCCGCGCCGTCCGCAACGCCGGAAAAGGCCCCGCAGTCCCAGTCCCAGTCCCAATCTGTTGCCGACCTGGCCCGGCAGGCCTCCGTCGGCGACGGCAAAGAACTCCACGCCGCCATCCGGGCCCGCAACAGCCGGTCCCTGGCCAAAGCGGCGCTGCACCATATCGGGCACATCTTCATCCCGCTCATTCCGGCCTTCATCGGCTGCGGGCTCCTGACAGGCATCCTGAGCCTGGCCCTGCGCCTGAACCCGGATCTGGCCCGCGAGGCCGTGGTGCAATACCTGCGTCTGGCCGGCGGGGCCATCTACCTCGTATTGAATGCCTTCACGGGCATGTACGCGGCCCGTGAATTCGGCGGCACGCCCGCCCTGGGCGGCGTCCTGGCGGCTCTCTTGGGCGCGCCGGGCCTGGCGGACATCCATCTCTTCGGCGAAGCCCTGACCCCCGGCCGGGGCGGTGTCTTTGCGGCCCTCCTGACGGGCGCCGCATCCGCCGTCATAGAAAAATGGCTGCGCAAACATGTGCCGGAAGCACTGGACCTGTTCCTGACGCCGCTTTTGACGGTCTTCGTCGTCGCCCTGGGCTGCCTCTTCCTGTTCCAGCCCCTGGGCGGCTGGATTTCCGACGCCCTGCGCACCTTCGCCGTCGGCGCCATCGAACGGGGCGGTGCCTTGACGGGCTTTGTGCTCGGCGGCATCTTCCTGCCCGTCGTCATGGCCGGCGTGCACCACGGCATCACGCCCATCAACCTGGACCTGCTGGCCACGACGGGCGTCACCCTGCTGCTCCCCATCTGCGCCATGGCCGGGGCGGGCCAGGTCGGCGCGGCCTTCGCGGTCTACGTGAAATCCAAAAACAAGGCCTTGAAACACACCGTGCTGAGCGCCCTGCCGGTCGGCATCCTGGGCGTCGGCGAACCCTTGATTTACGGCGTCACCCTGCCCCTCGGCCGGCCCTTCCTGGCGGCCTGCATCGGCGGCGCCTGCGGCGGGGCCTGGCAGGCCTTCGCCGGCACAGGGGCCTATGCCATCGGCATTTCCGGCCTCCCCCTGGCCGCTTCCGTCAACTTCAGCGGCGCTTACCTGACCGGCGTCGCCATCGCCTACGTGGCGGGTTTTGCCGCAGCCCTTGCGCTCGGCTTCGACGACCCGCCGGAAAAGGAAAACCCATGAACACGATCTTAGGCATTTCCCTCTATCCTGGCTTGGACAACACACCCGGTGAAAACCGGCGGCTGCTGCACGAAGCGGCCGCCCTCGGTTTCCGCCGGGTTTTTACGTCCCTGCAGATTCCCGAAACCCGGGCCGATGTCCTGCGCCGCGAAGTGCGCAGCCTCTTCGGCGAAGCCGCGGCACTCGGCCTGGACATCATCGCCGATGTCTCCCCCGCGGCCTGCGGTCTTCTCGGCATCCCGGAAGTCACGCCCGCCTGGCTGCAAAAGGCCCGGTTGACCACGGTGCGCTTCGACTTCGGCAGTGACGCGGACCGCATCGCCGCCTTTTCCCGGGAACTTCCGGTCCAGCTCAACGCCTCGACGCTGCGCCAGGACGATCTCGACGCCCTGCGCCGGGCCGGGGCGGATCTGTCCCGTCTGGAAGGGCTGCACAACTTCTACCCCCATCCGCATACGGGACTTTCCGCGGACTACGTGCAGCAGCAGAACGCCCTGCTCCACCGCAACGGCCTGCGGGCGGGCCTCTTCCTCGCCGGCAGGGCAGGCCGCCGCGCGCCCCTGCACGAAGGCCTGCCGACGGTCGAGGCCTGGCGGGACCTGACGCCCGCCCTGGCGGCCGCGCCCGCCCTGGCCACGGGCTGCGACTTTTTGATTTTAAGCGAAAGCCGGCCTTCCCTGGAAGAAATGCAGGGCCTTGTCACGGCCGTGCAGGACTGGGAAGCAAACACGGAGCCGGCCGCGGGACGACCTGCTGCGCCAGCCGCAGCCCCCGCAGCCGCTGCCGCTCCCCTCGTGTTTCACGTGAAACCTGCCGCCGGCGCGGCCGCGGTCCTGAAACGGCTGTGGGACCGGCCCCTCACGAACCGGCAGGATCCGGCGGCGGAGTGCATCCGCGTCGCCGAAGGCCGTCCCCTGCTGCAGGACCTGGCCATTCCCGCCGCCCGTGCCAAAACGGCTGCGCGGACGACGGGCACTCATCCGGAGGGCACCCTTCCGACGGCCTCCCTGCCCATCGGCACGCTTTGCGTGGACAACGACCGCTACGGGCGCTACAAGGGCGAAGTGGAAATCCTGCTGACGCCGCGCCCCGCCGACCCCCGCACGAACGTCCTCGGCCGCATCGCGCCGGAGGACGCCGGCAAGTTGCGGGCCGTCGGGCCAGGTACATCGTTCCGCCTGTTACGGGCATAAAAAAATCCCGGGCACCTCGGTGTCCGGGATTTGTTGTCTTTACCTTACTTTTTAGCCGGTGCTTCTTTCTGCAGGGTCAGCACGTTGACAGCGAAGTTGACGATCTTCTGCTGGCCGTTGACCGGTGCGAAAGCGACGACGATGCGGGCGATCTGGTCCTTTTTGCCGGAGATTTTGCCGACATAGACGAGTTCTTCCTGGCCGTCCACATACTGGCTCTTTTCAATGTTGTAGTTCTTCTGGTACGTGATGAAGTTGATGTTGTTCACACTGCCGATCTTGTCCTTGATCTGCTTCTGGGCTTCGGTGAAGCCCTGTTCGTTGATGTTGGAAGCCACGTAGCGGGACGTGGTGGTAAACGTGCCGTTGTTCATGAGGGCGGCCACAAAGGCGTCGGCAGCGCGCTCTTCGGTCGTGAAGTTAGCCGCGGCACCGGCAGCGAAGCAGCTGCCCGTAATGGTTAACAGGGCCATCAGCGTGATTAAGATCTTTTTCATGTTTTCAAAACCTCCTGCAGTTACTGCATTATTTTAAAGTTGATACATATTTATTATAGCACATGCGGGGAAAATGGGGCATCTTTTCGTGCCATTTCACAGATATTTTAGGATTTCCCGGGCGTGCGGCAGGATGATGTCGGGCTTAACGGGCCCGGCAGCCACATCGGCCAGTGTGGCCTCGCCGGTCAGGACCAGGATGGATAAGATGTCGTTGTTCGTTCCGAAGGCAATGTCCGTCGAAAGGCGGTCGCCGACCATGGCGATCTCGTCTTTGCGGAAGCCCGTGCGCTCCATGACCGTGTCGACCATGTAGCCGTAGGGTTTGCCCGTGATGAGTTCCGGTTCCTTGCCCGTCGCCGTGCGGATGCAGGCGATGAAGGAGCCCGTGTCGGGAATGAATTCGCCGCCTTCGATGGGGCAGCGGACATCGGGATGGGTGGCGATATAGGGCACGCCCCGGTCAATGAGGCGGCAGGCGATGGTCAGGGTTTCGTAGGTCAGGGTCTGGTCGAAGCCGACGACTACGTAGTCCGCCCCTTCTTCCAGGGTCGTCGTCAGCCGGAAGCCGCCGGCCCGGATGAGGGCCTTCAGTTCCGGCGTGCCCAGGACGAAGAGGCGCGCGCCGGGCTTGACGCCCTGCATGTAGTTCACGAAGGCGTCGCTCGAAATCAGGATATCCTGCTTCGTGACCGGCACGCCCATGGCGTTCATCTTTTTTACGTAATGGGCGTGGTCCTTGCTGGAATTGTTCGTCACCAGGTAATAGCGCCGGCCCGCGGCGGTGAGCTTGTCGAAGAAGCCTTCCATGCCGGGGATCAGCTCCATGCCCAGGTTGATGGTGCCGTCCATATCAAAGAGGAAGCACCGGATGCGGCGGATGCGCTCCAGCGGTCCGTACGGCACGGCGGGCAGGGCGGTGTTCCCGCCGGCTGTGCCGGCCGGCCTGTTTCCTTGTTCCGTCAACTCGTTCCCTTCTTTCTGCAATAGGTTGCGGCAGAACGGACTGTTACATCGCGTTCAGCCAGGTCTTGATGATATCCTGCTTTTCCGTGGCGGCCCAGCGCAAATCGTCGTTGCAGATGGGCAGCCGTTCCTTCACGGTGCGGTCCTGGCGGTCCAGGGACTCGATGAGGGGCGTGAAGCCGTAATCCAGCATGATGCGGCTGGCTTCGGGGCTGAGCAGGTATTCCATGAAACGTTCGGCTGCCTTGCGGTGCTTGCCGCGCTGCAAAATGGCGGCCGCCGTGATGAGGTTCTTGTTGCCGTCCTTGACGGCGACGGCGCTCAGGAAGCGGTGTTCCTTTTCAAGCATGCGCGCGTGGCGCAGGGGCAGGACGGCCACGGCCTTGTCGCCGCGGAAGACGGCGTAGGCCGCCTTGGCGTCCGTCGGAACGTAGGCCGGCTGCTGGGTGCGGAAGAGGCCGGCGTACTGCAGGGCCTTTTCGCGGCCGCGCAGCTGCCAGATCGTGGTGATCATGCCGTAGGAGGCGCCGCCCTCTTCGGGGACGGCCATGACGGTCTCCTTGTGGAGCACGGGCTGGAGCAGCTCGATCCACGTTTCCGGGGGCCGCACGTGGAGGCGGTTCGTCACGTTCCGGTTGGACAGGATGGCGATGTGGTCGATGGACAAGGGCGTCCACTTCCCTTCGCGGTCCTGGTAGGCCGGCGGGATGTTCGCTGCCGCCAGGGGATGGTACGGGACGAGCATCTTGCGCTCGCCGGCGCGGTAGTATTCTTCCGCCGTGCCGCCCATCCAGACGTCGACGGTGCTGCGGGACAGGGCGTCGAGGCGCTGGATGAGGCCCTGGGACGCCAGGGGTTCGAACTCGACGATGATGCCCGTACGGTTGGCAAAGTCATCGGTCAGTGCCTTGGACAGGTCGCGGTTCATGCTGCTGCAGACCGCCACGACCTTGTCGTCTTCCGCCCGCGCTCCCGTTCCCAGGCCGCTGCAGCCGGCCAGGGCCAGCATCAGCAGCGCAGCCAGGAGCACCATTACGGCCCCTTTGCCTTGTGACATTTCGCGTGACATCGTACCCATTCCGCCTTTCCTCCGAAAAAAGCCCGTCTTCCGAAAGCGGGAGACGGGCAGGCTTTCTCTATTTAGTATCAGTTATTGCTGCGGAAAAGTCAACACCTTGTCGAAATCCAGGAAGACTTTGTCGCCGTCCTTGAATTTGCCGAATTCGGCGCCTTTGACGATGACGCGGATGAAGTGGCCCTTCACCTGGACGCGGTAGTCGATGCTGTCGCCCAGGTAGAAGTGATGGTGCAGCAGGCCTTCGATCATGCCGTGGTCCTTGTGCAGGGAAATGTTTTCCGGCCGCACGGCCAGGACGACTTTGCCGGACAGGTTCTTCTCGTTCGGGAAGGAGATGTCCGTGTTTTCCAGGTAGACTTTGCCGTCGCCGCGCACTTCGGACGGGATGAAGTTGACCAGGCCGACGAAATCGGCGACCATCTGGTTGGCCGGGTGGCTGTAGACGTCGACGGGTTTGCCGATCTGCTGGACCTTGCCCATGCTCATGACGACGATGCGGTCGGACATGGTCATGGCTTCGCTCTGGTCATGGGTGACGTAGATGACGGTGATGCCCAGTTTCTTCTGCAGGCCCGAAATTTCAAAGCGCATGCTTTCGCGCAGTTTGGCGTCCAGGTTGGACAACGGTTCGTCGAGGAGCAGCAGGCCCGGTTCCGCCACGAGGGCGCGCGCCAGGGCGACACGCTGCTGCTGGCCGCCGGACAGCTGGTTCGGCAGGCGTTCCGCGTATTCCTTCAGGTGGACGACTTCGAGGATGTTCATGACGCGTTTCAGCCGTTCTTCCTTGGGCACCTTCTGAATCTTCAGGGGGTAGGCCACGTTGTCGATGACGTTCATGTGCGGCCACACGGCGTAGGACTGGAAGACCATGCCCACCCCGCGCTTTTCCGGCGCCATGAAGAAGCCCTTCGCGGCGTCGCTCATGACGGTGTCGCCGATGGTGATCGACCCTTCCGTCGGTTTCTCAAAGCCGGCGATCATACGCAGGGTCGTGGTCTTGCCGCAGCCCGAAGGCCCCAGGAAGGAGACGAACTCGCCGTCCTTCACCTCGAGGTTGAAATCACCGACAGCCGTTACTTTACCGAATCTTTTATAGATATGTTCCAGTTTGACTCCAGACATAATGCAGTTCCCTCCGCTTTAAATACTTACTTTGCCTTTCGTGGCCTTGTTCAGGATCAGGTTGCCGACGAGCACGATGACCAGGATGATGACCGACAGGACGGATGCGTTCTGCGTATCCGCGTAGGTCTGCAGCTCGTACAGCAATACGCCGATGGTCTTCGTGTCCGCGCCGTACAGCAGGTTGGACATGGTCAATTCGTAGAAGCTCGGCATGAAGATCAGGAACCAGCCGGCTACGATGGACGGGGCAATCAGCGGAATGATGATGTCTTTGCAGGTCCGGATCCAGCTTGCGCCGGAGTTCAGGGCCGCTTCTTCCAGCGAACTGTGCACCTGGCTGAGGGACGCCGCAATGGTACGTACGCTCATGGTCATGTACTTAACCAGGTAGGACACGATCAGGATCCACATGGTGGAATAGATGTTCAACCCGTAGTTGCCGGAAAAAGTAATGATCAGTGCCAGGGAAATGACGATGGACGGGGTGGCGCCGCCGAGCACGACCAGCAGGTCCGGCAGGGAGCGTCCCGTAATCTTCGTCTTGACGGAAAGGTAGGCCACGAACAGGGCCAGGGCCGTACCGATGCAGGCGGCGATGACGCCGTACACGACGGAACGCCAGATGCTTTCCATGTATTGCGCGCTCGTGATGACGGGGATCCAGGCGTCGATACCGAAGTTGCTCAGTTCCACGCCTTTGGACATGCTCACGAGGAACGAGGTCATGACGATGGAGCCCAGGGGCAGGATGACGGCGATGAAGGCATAGCCGCCGACGATGAGCAGGGCCAGGGGTTTCCACTTGCCCAGTTCCACGATGTTCGGGCGCGTGCTCTTGCCGCTGATCGTCGTGTAATCCTTGTGGCTCAGCAGGTAGCTCATGAAGAAGAGCAGGCCGTTGGCGATGACCATCATGGAGACGGCCAGGGCCGTGGCGTTACGGATGCCCGCCGAATCGCCCTGATAGACGAAGGTGACGATACGGGTCGTCATTACTTCGATGTTGCCCGGCATGCCGACGATGGCCGGAATACCGAAGCAGGATGCCGCCGCAATGAACACCAGCAGGCCGCCGGCGACGATGGAAGGCATCATCAGGGGCAGCGTCACGTCCTTCAGCGTGCGCAGGGGCGAGGCACCGGATATGCGGGCCGCCTCTTCCAGTGTCGGATCCATCTTCTCCATTGCCCGGGAAATAGTGATGAAGGCGAAGGGGGAATAGAACAAAGTCAGTACCCAGGCCAGACCGCCCATGGAATATATGTTGAAGGGCGCCTGTGAGAGTCCGAACACGGCTTTGAAGATGTTGTTCAGATAGCCGACGCTGGGGTTCAGCAGCTGGACCCAGGCGATGGCGCCGACATAGGGCGGAATCATGTAGCTGGCCACGAGGATCGTGCGGAACGTCTTTTTAAAAGGCAGGTCCGTACGGCCGACGAGCCAGGCCATGGGAAAGGTGACGATGACACTGGCGATCATGACGATGAAGGCCAGCTGCACCGTGTTCGTCAACGATTTCCAGTTGACAGCTTTCCCGTAAACTTCCCGGTAGTTGCTGATGTCGAGGACGCCGTTCACGAAGAAGCTGTCGTAAATCAGCACCAACAGCGGGAAGACGATGAAGTACATTAATAATAAGACCGAGATGGCAATTACAATAAATTTACTATCCAGTCGGGGCAAAGACTTTTTCACTATAAAACTCCTTTCCCCGGTATTTCCGGTTGCAGATAAAGACGGGAAAATCAGGGGCCGGTCAGACCGGTCCCTGATTTGGAATTAACGGGGATACGTATTAATGGGTCATTCCATGACGATGGTACGGAACTGTTCCTTGATCTTCGCGTCTTCGTTAGCCAGTTTTTCCCAATTGATCTTGATGGCGTTCTTGTTCAGTTCTGCCAGGCTGTATTTTGCTCCGTGCGGTTTCTCTACATCTTTACGTACAGAGTACATCCAGCCGGCCGTAACGGCCTTCTGGCCTTCGGGGCTCAGCCACCAGTCGAGGATGGCCTTGGAGCCTTCGGGGTTCTTGGTCGACTTGAAGATGCCGATCGGGCTGTTGATGATGATGCAGCCTTCCTTCGGGTAGCAGACTTCCAGCGGTTCGTGCTTCGTTTCCTGGAGTTTCAGGATGTTTTCTTCCAGGATGATGGCAGCCATGTATTCGCCGGTCAGCAGCTTGTTCTGGATGGCGCTGTTGCCTTCTTCGACGCGCAGGCCGTTTGCTTTCAGTTTCTTAAAGTAATCCCAGCCCAGTTTGTCGGACAGGGCGCCGACTGCCACGTAGGCCGTACCGGACAGCATGGGGTTCGGCATGGCGATCTTGCCCTTGTATTTCGGGTTCGTCAGATCCGCCCAGCTCGTCGGAATGTCTTCCTTCTTGATTTTATCCTTGTTGTAGGCAATGATCATGTTGTTGACGCGGACAGGGCTCCAGGCGAAGTCCTTGTCGGCTTCGAGGATGACGTCCTTCATCTGCGGGGACTTGTAGTTCAGCAGCAGGTCCTTGTTCTTCAGGAAGATGTAGTAGGACGGGTCCGCGACCATCAGCACGTCGGCGCCGATCTTGTTGGCCTTGATTTCGCCGGCGATCTTGGTCTTGACTTTTTCCGTGCCGCCCTGGAACCAGGTGACCTTCATATCCGGGAAGGCCTTTTCCACGTTCGGTTTGCACAGCTTATCCAGGATATCCGGATAAATGGAGGTGTAGACCATGGCAGCGCCCTTCGGGCCCTTGGCACCGGCTTTGTTGTCGGCCTTCTTGTCTCCGCCGCCGCAGCCTGCGATCAATGCCGCGGATACGCCCAGCAATGCCATTGCGCTCAACAACTTTTTACCCTTCATTGGAAATCACACTCCTTATCTTTTCCTCTATCAAGCGGCCGGCGCCGTTCCCGTCAGGCGCCTGGCCGGATGGTTCCTCTGGCTGTTCCCGTGCCAGTTGCTGCCTTGCAGTATGAATCAGTCCATTACGCGGGTGCGGAAGGCTTCCTTGATCTTCGCGTCATCCGTGGACAGTTTTTCCCAGTTGACCTTGACGGCGTTCGGCAGCAGCGTGCTCAGCTTCGGCGCGCCCGTCGGCGGTTCCACGTCGCCGCGTACGGAGTGCATCCAGCCCTTCACGACAGCCTGCTGGCCTTCCTTGGACAGCCACCAGTCCACCAGGGCCTTGGCGCCGTCGGGGTTCTTCGTCGTATTGAAGATGGCGATAGGCGAAGGTACGCAGATGATGCCGTCGCTCGGATAGACGACTTCCAGCGGTTCGTGCTTCGTCTCTTTCAGTTTCAGGATGTTTTCTTCCAGAATCATGACGGCCGCGTATTCGCCGGTCAGCAGCTTGTTCTGGATGGCGCTGTTGCCTTCTTCCACGCGGATGCCGTTGGCTTTCAGCTTGTCAAAGTATTCCCAGCCGTACTTGTCGGCCAGGGCGCCGACTGCCACGTAGGCCGTACCGGACAACATGGGGTTCGGCATGGCGATCTTGCCCTTCCACTTGGGGTCCGTCAGGTCCGTCCAGCTCTTCGGCGGGTTCTTGACCTTGTCTTTATTGTAGGCGATGATCATGTTGCTGATACGGACGGCCGTCCAGGCGCCGTTCTTGTCCTTATCGGCAATGACATCCTTCTGGTTCTTGGAAACATAGTCGAGCAGCAGGCCCTGCTTCTTCAACGCGAGGTAGTAGGACGGGTCGGCCACCATGAGGACATCGGCGCCGATCTTCTTCGCCTTGATTTCGCCGGCGATCTTGGTCTTGACCTTTTCCGTGCCGCCCTGGAACCAGGTGACCTTCAGGTCCTTGAAGGCTTTGGCTACGTTCGGCTTGCACATTTTGTCGATGATGTCCGGATAAATGGACGTATAGACCATGACGTCGCCCTTGACGCCGCCCTTGCCGTCGTTCGCAGCCGGTTTCTTGTCTCCGCCGCCGCAACCAGCCGCCACCATGGCGCCCATTGCCAGCAATACGGCCGCGCCCGCCAGTTTCTTGTGTTCGAACATGTTTCCACACTCCTTTTCTGTTCCCACTGAATGATGATGCCCGTGTTTCAAAGTTGTCCCAATCGTTGTACGTATTGCTCTTTTAGCAATTTTCGCACAATTATACTGCTATTCTAACAATTCTAGAACGTCCTGCTATTTCCTGCTTACAATGTAAAGAATTTTTACAAAAAATTTACATTTTTCGTAAAGGTGTACAATGTTTATGTTGTAAATCCATGCATAATGCACAAATTGCAAATTTTGTCCTACAGGGACTTTAAATGTCCCGTCGTGTGCCCTTCACCGCGCAAACAGGTTGATTTCCCAGGCGGGCACGTAGGGGTGCTTGCGCAGCCAGATCCGGTAGGCCGGCTGCAGCCGCCACAGGTGCAGCGGCAGGCGGAAGATGTCCTCGTCATGGTGGTAGGCGGCAATCAGGAGCTTCGGCAGCTGCCCCGCCGCGCCGGCCGTCAAATGGTCCCGCATTCCGTCCAGCGCTTCCGCTTCGACGCCTTCCACGTCGAGCTTGGCGTAGTCGAGACGCGCCGTTCCCAGCACGTGGTCCACGGACTCCACGGCCAGCTCCGTCTCCTTCGGACGGCGCCGCCGCCCTCCCGCAAGACCCGCTCCCGTATCCAGCAGGGACGACTGGCGCCCGCCGCCGGCATGGAACACGACGGTTCCCGGCGCAGCCCCTGCGGCGGCCGGCACGCAATGGACGGGCCCGGCGCCGGGGTGCGCGGCGGCATAGGACGCGGCCCAGGCCGTCAGTTTGGCGTAATTCTTCGGGTCGGGCTCGAAGGCGTAGACCGCGCGGTACGCGCCGTGGCACAAAGCCTGGAACTCCCGCACGGTGTCGCCGTCGTAGGCGCCCAGGTCGGCATAGGTCTCGTCCGGCCCGAAGGTGAACAAGCTGCGCAGGTCATCGTCCCGCCGCGTTTCGGCGTCCCACAGGTAGGAAAGCTTGCCGCTGAGCTTGTAGTTAAGGATATCGGCGAAAACGCGCCGCGACCGGTCGTCGGCCAGATGGTCGTACACGTACTGCAGCTCCGCCTCGTGGGCCGCCACCCAGCCGCAATCCAGGGCCTTCTCCCCCGCAAACAGCGGCACGTGGGGCGCGTAGGTCTCCCGCACGGCCGCCAGTTTGCGGAACCGCGCCAGGACCTGGGGCCGCTCGCTGGCGAAAGCGACGAGCACGATTTCCGGCCCCGGCCCCGCCTCCAGCTCGCTGACCTTGCGGACCCTGTGGCCGTGGAACACCTGCCCGCGGGCAAAATCGTCGCTCACGTAGATGTCCCGGACCGCCACGCCCGCCAACTCCAGCCGGGCGAGCACCTTATCCGCCCCGTCGCCCGTGCCGTACAGCACGACAGGACGCGCCGTCCCGGCGAGATGCTCCCACAGCGTTTCCTTTTCCCTGATAAACGAAAGCATGACATCCTCCCATTCCGTTCCTATACGTACCAATTATACCACACGTTGTCTTTTTCCTACTAATAAGGTATAATAACACTAATGAGTTCTGCCCGGCTAACCCGTGAAACCCGGCCGTGCAGGACGCCCGCCGGGGAGACGGGTCCAATTTTTTTACGAAAGAGGTGTGGTATCATGGTACTGCTCGAGTCAGGGGAAAACTATCTGGAGTCGATCCTCATGCTGCAGCAGGAGAAGGGCTACGTACGCTCCATCGATATCGCGAACAAGTTGAATTTCTCCAAGCCCAGCGTGTCCCGCGCCATGAGCATTTTGAAACAGAACGGGTATATCGTCGTCCATCCGGACGGACACATCATCCTGACGGAGATCGGGCTGAAAAAGGCGTCCGATGTACTGGACCGCCACCGCACGCTGACGGAGTTCCTGGAAACCGTCATCCATGTGACGCCGGAAATCGCCGAAAAAGATGCCTGCCGGATTGAGCACATCATCAGTCCGGAAACGTTCGCCGGCATCAAACGGCTGACCCTGGAAACGCGCCAGAAGCGCTGATTCCGACGAAGAGCCCGGAACGCCGCAGTCCTCTTTCTGCTGCGGCGCTGCCGGGCTTTGTTTATTCCTGAGCTTAATTGATAACTTATTCTATTAGTATTGCAATTTCATCAAGGACAATGTATAATTGGATTAGTCAGGCGGTGGTAACCCTCCCAACGACGCATCGCCTGTACTCAATTAAATTATACGAAGAAAGAGGTCTTTACTGATGAACAAATGGAGTAAAATCGTGACTGCTGCCGTATTATCTGCTTTCTGCTTCGGCGCCCTGCCGGCTGCCCCGACTTATGCCGCCTATCAGCTGAACCCGGAAGTCAAAGATGCCACTCCGGCCCTGAAGGAAGCCGCTGAAATCGGCGTCCGCGTTTACAACAACCCGGCCATGCAGAACGTGGCTAACAAGGATGCCATGGTGGTGATGTGCTTCGGCACGACCTACAAGGATTCCCGTGAAAAGACCATCAATCCGACGGTTGCCGCCATCCAGAAAGCCCTGCCGAACGTCAAAGTTGTAACGGCCTATACGTCCCACATCATCGTAGACCGCGTCAAGGCGAAGGAAGGCCTGGAAATCCCGACCCCGGAAAAAGCCCTGGAACAGCTGAAAGCCGAAGGCTACACCCGCGTTGCCCTGGCAACCCTCGATGTCATCCCCGGTATGGAATACAACTATGATACGGCCATTTACCGCCTGTATCGCAACCAGTTCAAGAAAATGACCATGGGCCTGCCCCTCATGTACTGGCAGGGCCAGGAAGACCAGCGCGACGACGTGATGGATACGGTCAAGGCCTTCTCCACCCAGTTCCCGGCCGCAGGCAAGGAAGACGCCGTCCTGGTAATGGCTCACGGCACGCCGGATCCGTCCAACGCATACTACTCCGTCGTGCAGACCCGCCTGGACCGTCTGGGCAAAGGCAACGCACACATCTACACCGTGGAAGGCTGGCCGTCCCTGGACGATGTCATCCCCATGCTGAAGGAAAAGGGCATTAAGAACGTAACCCTGATGCCGATGATGATGGTTGCCGGCGACCATGCCAACAACGATATGGCCGGTGACGAAGAAGATTCCCATAAGAGCATCCTGAAAGCCAACGGCTTCAACGTCAAGACCTACATCCACGGCCTGGGCGAAAACAAGGCTGTCCGCCAGCTGTTCGTGGACCGCGCCCTGGAATCCTGGAACTACCTGGAAGGCACGAACGACTCCCAGCATGCCGGTATGCATAAATAATTTGCATATATGCGCCGTAAGGCCTATAATGAAATAAGCAAGGCAGGAATTCTGCAGACAGATCGTGCGCGTTCCTCGGACGCGGTTACCGATACAACATTCTTTGCCTGAGGTGCTCAATACTGGCCGGCTAGGGAAGTACTGACACACACAAAAGGGGACGTCCTTCGGGACGTCCCCTTTCTGTTTTTCCAACCGCCCCGGACGGCATGTGCTATAATGGAGAAAAACGCGCACGGCGCGCCAAGGAGGGTTTCCCATGTTTCTTTGCGATTGTCATTGTGATACCATCACGGAATTATACAAGCAGAACAAGCATCTGTGGTCCAACGACCTGATGCTCGACGCGAAGCGCATCATCGCCAACGGCGGCGGCCTGCAGTTCATCGCCATGTACGTGCCGACGGAGGAATTCCGCTGGGGCGGCGGGACGCGCTACACCTTGAAGCTCGTCGACAAGTATCTGACGGAAACGAAGGCCATCCGGGACCAGGGCATCGACATCCACAAGATCCTCACGAAGGACGATGTGGACCACGCCCTGGAGCACCCCTTCAACACGCTCCTGGCCATTGAGGAAGGCGGCGCCCTGGACGGCAGCCTGGAAGCGCTGCGCGTGTACTACGAGCTGGGCGTGCGCTGCATGACCCTGACCTGGAGCAACCGCAACGACATTGCCGACGGCGTCAACGAGGAAGGCAGCAAGGGCGGCCTGACGCAGTTCGGACGCCAGGTCGTGGCGGAAATGAACCGCATCGGCATGGCCGTCGACGTGTCGCACATCTCCACCTACGGCTTCTGGGATGTCCTGGACACGTCGCAGAAACCGGTCATCGCCACCCATTCCTGCGCCTACGCCCTGACCGACCATCCGCGCAACCTGCGGGACGACCAGCTGCGCGCCCTGGCGAAGACGAAAGGCTTCGTCGGCGTCAACTTCGCCGGCCAGTTCCTGGAAAAGGATTACCACGACGCCTGCATCGAAAGCGTCTACAAGCACCTCGCCTACATGATGGATGTCATGGGTTCCGACGACTACGTCGGCTTCGGCAGCGATTTCGACGGCATCAGCCACCCGCCGTACAACCTGAACCGCGTGGAGCACCTGGCCGACCTGTTCGACTACCTGGCCGGGAAATTCCCCGCTGCCACGCTGGACAAGATCGCCCACGACAACTGCTTCGCCTACCTGAAACGGGTGCTGTGAACCGGCGTCCCGTCACGTGCCGGGGTCCCCGGGCGCCTGTTTCACGTGAAACACCTCCCCTGCCCCCGTAAAAGCCTTACAGAAACGACAAAAAGGCCCGCCTGACACCAATGGTCAGGCGGGCCTTCGCATACCCTTCCTCAGCCGAATACGTGCGGCACACCGGGAGGCAGCACGTTGAACAGGTCCATCAGGAAATAGGCGGACACGGGGATCATGACCGTAAAGGCAATGCCCCAGAAATAGTCGCCGTCCTTCAGGTTCTTATAGCTGCCGCGCAGGCTGCACACGAAAACGATGGCCCAGATGAACTGTTGGGAAAAAACCGTTTCTTCACCACCAGTAAACATGTCGGTTCCTCCTTTTGAAACAAACTCCGCAAATACTAAATAACCCACGGGCTTTGCGACCGTGGGTGAATGATCAAATGGTGCCTCAGAACAGAATCGAACTGTTGACACAAGGATTTTCAGTCCTTTGCTCTACCAACTGAGCTACCGAGGCAGCATGGCGACCCGGACGAGACTCGAACTCGTGACCTCCGCCGTGACAGGGCGGCATTCTAACCAACTGAACCACCGGGCCGAAGATAAAAAAATGGTGGGCGCTAACGGGATCGAACCGCTGACATTCTGCTTGTAAGGCAGACGCTCTCCCAGCTGAGCTAAGCGCCCACATGGTGATCCACCGGGGGTTCGAACCCCGGACCCACTGATTAAGAGTCAGTTGCTCTGCCAGCTGAGCTAGTGGACCATACGTGTTACTCGATTATAATACAGCGAAACCCGCCATTTGTCAAGGGCAAAATCGAAAAATCCGCAAAATCGCGGAATCCAGCCCGGCAGGCCGTGTTTCAGCCTTCCAAATCGAGGCGTTCCAGGTTGCGGTACATGAAATCGAGCCGGTCGAACCCGTATTCCATGACACGCTGCATCTCTTCCACCGTCGTGTTCTGGGGCCAGAAGACGATGGCCAGACGGCCGTGGTCGATGCTGTAGTTAAAGCTGTCCTTCGACGGACGGCGGTTCATGAGGCCGTTGAACTGCATCAGCACGGCCTCGCAGGCGCGGGGATGGTACTTTTCCAGGCTGCAGCCCACGACCTTGATCATCATGAAATGACCCGGCGGCACGGCCACCAGGCCCGTGTAATCCATATGCGCCACCTCGGACGGGCGCAGGAGCCCGTAAATCAGCGTCCCCGTCCGCGGATCCTTGAATGTTTTGACAGGCTGGCCCAACTGCTGCAGCCAGGCCTCGATTGCTTCGTTCGTAACCATGGCACGTCCCCCTTGTGCCCCGCCGCGGCAGGGCATCATTTTTTCTATTATATCGTAGCCCGCCGTTTTACACAACATTTACAATTGCGGTGCAGGCCGTTCCATAGTATAGTTTAGATAGTGCGGACCGATACATCGCACAGGAAAGGACAGCCACTATGACGGACGAAGAAAAGCGCGACGGGGGGCCGGTGCACCACCGCCGCATCCACTATAAGGGGCATTACCCGAAAAATTTCAACGAGAAGTACAAGGAGCTCCACCCGGAAAAGTACCGCGGCATCGCCGAGCACGTGACGGCCAAAGGCAACACGCCGGCGGGGACCCATATTCCCATCATGGTGCAGGAAATCCTGGATTTTCTGCAGATCCGGCCGGGGCAGCAGGGGTTTGACGCCACGCTGGGCTACGGCGGCCACACGCGGGCCATGCTGGACAAGCTGGAGGGCCGCGGGCACCTGTATGCCACGGACGTGGACCCCATCGAAATCGTGAAGACGGAAAAACGCCTGCGCGACGCCGGGTACGGCGAGGACATCCTCACTATCCGGCACATGAATTTCGCGGGCATCGGGAAGCTCGTGGCCGAGACCGGGCCCTTTGATTTCGTGCTGGCCGACCTGGGCATTTCGTCCATGCAGCTCGACAACCCGGAGCGCGGCTTTTCCTATAAGGTCGACGGTCCCCTGGACCTGCGCATGAATCCCGAGCGCGGTATTTCGGCGGCGAAGCTCCTGCGCAAGCTCTCCCAGGAGGACATGATCCACCTGTTCGTCGAAAACTCCGACGAGCCCTACGCCGAGCCCATCGCGCGCACCCTCTACGGCGACCTGCGCCACGGCACGCCCATCGTCACGACGACGGCCCTGCACCGCGAGATTGAGAAGGCCCTGGAGTTCCTGCCCAAAAAGGACCGCAAGGACGCCGTGAAGAAGAGCAGCGCCCGCGTGTTCCAGGCCCTGCGCATCGACGTGAACGGCGAATTCGACGCACTCTACCGTTTCCTGGACAGCCTCCCCGGCGCCCTCGCCCCGGGCGGACGCGTCGCCGTCCTCACCTTCCACTCCGGCGAAGACCGCCTCGTCAAGAAGGCCTTCAAGCTGTACCACAACGAAGGCATCTTCTCCGCCGTGGCCCGCGACGTGATCCGGCCTTCCGCCGCCGAATGCGCCCGCAATCCCCGGGCGAAGTCGACGAAGCTGCGCTGGGCCATCAAAGCAGAAGAGTAACGGAAACGACCGGTGACAAAACTCCCCGGCACGCAGGCAAAACGCCTGTATGCCGGGGATTACTTGACCCGAAGGGGAATCCATGGTATATTGTAACTAAAGATTAGTTGCAAGTGTCGGGCTGCCCGGAGGGACATGGAAAATGGCTAGGAAAACTAACGTTTTAGAGTATAAGGGATATTTCACGAAGGTGGAATATGATGCGGAAGACGGGATTCTGTACGGAAAAATTGAGGGTATCAATGATCTGGTGAATTTTGAGTCCCACAGCATGAAGTCGGTGGAAAAGGAATTCCACCGCGCCGTGGACGAGTATCTGAATTTTTGTGCGGAAGTGGGAAAACAGCCGGAAAAGGAATACAAAGGGACGTTCAACGTCCGCATCTCCCCTGCCCTGCACAAAAAGCTGTCGGCCATAGCCGGCAAGAACGGCGACACGCTGAACGCTTCTGTGGAAAAAGCCATTCAGCAGTATGTAATAGCAGAGGAAGGAACACCCTATACTGTCAGCAGCAAATAAACAGACCGTATGAAAAACTCCTCGGAAACACGCATTTCCGAGGAGTTTACTATATCTTTTTTACTTTTCCGTTATGCGTTTTCGCTGCCTTCCCCGTCGGACAGGAAATTGTAGACGAAGGCGCTCAGGGCGCCGCCGACGAGGGGAGCCAGGATGAAGACCCACACGTCCGCAAGGGCTTTGCCGCCGACGAAGAGGGCCGGGCCGAAGCTGCGGGCGGGGTTGACGGACGTGCCCGTATAGGCGATGCCGAGGATGTGGACCAGGGTCAGGGACAGGCCGATGACGAGGCCGGCCACGCTGGCGTTCTCCGGTTTGGCCGTGGCGCCGAGGACGGCCATGGTGAAGATGAAGGTCAGGATGACCTCAATCAGGAAGGAAGGGCCGACTTCCCCGTGGAACAGGGCGTTCGTGCCCAGGCCGCCTGCCGGGGAAACGAACACGGTCAGGACGCCTGCTGCCGCGATGGCGCCGAGGAACTGGGCCACCACATAGCCGACGAAGTCTTTCACGGGCATCCTGCCTGCCAGCAGGCAGGACAGGGATACGGCCGGGTTGACGTGGCAGCCGGAAATGTTGCCGATGGAATAGGCCATGGCCACGATGGACAGGCCGAAGGCCAGGGCCGTCAGGATATACCCGGAGCCCGCTTTGGGGTCGCATCCCACGGTAGCCGCTGTACCGCAGCCGATAAAGACGAGGACGAAGGTGCCGATGAATTCCGCTACGTATTTCTTCACTTGAATCCCTCCTGACAATGTACTACTCCCTTTTTGAGGCTGGAACCGGACCTTTGCAGAACCTGCTTACACACAGGCTGCATATGTTATAAGAAAATTATAGCGGATTCATATGGCAATTCTGTGAACTCCCTAGCTGGGAGGCAGAACGGCAGACACAAAAATCCCGGGCAGACGCACCCATTCGGTATCTGTCCGGGATTCCGTTTGTGAAAAGCCATTACTTATCCCTGTCTAATGCCGTTTCCAGCGTGTGCCACGACAGCACGGCGCATTTCACGCGGGCCGGCATGTGGGAGATGCTCTGCAGGGCGGCGGCGTCTTCCAGTTCTTCCAGTTCGCTTTCGTCCGTGACTTCGCCTTTGATCATCTTCAGGAACAGGTCGGCCAGGTGGCGGGCCTTTGCAACGGGCTGGCCTTTGATGAGGCTGATCATGAGCGACGTCGAGGCCTGGGAGATGGCGCAGCCCACGCCGGTGAAGGAGGCGTCCTTGATGACGCCGTCCTGCACGTCGAGTTCGAGGGTGATTTCGTCGCCGCAGCTGGGGTTATGGCCCCGCTCGGTGAGGTTGGGATGGTCCAGATGGTGTTTGTTTTCGGGATTGCGGCTTTCTTCCGCAATCAGTTCCGTATAGATTCCGCTTAAATCGGTCATGTCCGTCCCTCCCCGTCAATCCAGGCGCATGACACTGCGCACGGTCTTCAGGGCCGCAATCCAGCGGTCCACGTCGTCCTTCGTGTTGTACAGGTAGAAGCTGGCACGGCACGTGGCGTTCTGGCCCAGGTACTTCATGAGCGGCTGGGCGCAGTGGTGGCCGGCGCGGATGGCGACGCCCTGGGCATCGAGGATGGTGGAAACGTCGTGCGGATGGACATCTTTCACGTTGAAGGTGATGATGCCGGTCTTGTTGTTCCGCGTGGTGTCACAGCCGTAGAGCTCGATATAGGGCAGTTCGCGCAGCTGCGGCAGGGCGTAGTCGACGAGTTCCTTCTCGATGGCTTCGATGCGCTCGAAGGTGAAGTTTTCCAGATAGTCGATGGCGGCTGCCAGGCCGGCGGCGCCGCCGACGTTCTGCGTGCCTGCCTCGAATTTCTGGGGCAGTTCCGCGAAGGTCGTGTCCTGTTCGGTCACGTATTCGATCATATCGCCGCCGCGCAGGAAAGGCGGCATCTTGTCGAGCAGTTCCTCTTTGCCGTAGAGCACGCCGATGCCCATGGGGCTCAGCAGCTTGTGGCCGCTGAAGGCGAAAAAGTCGCAGCCGATCTGCTGCACGTCGACGGCCATGTGGGCCACGCTCTGGGCGCCGTCGACGACGCATATGGCCCCGACGCTGTGGGCCTTGTCGACGACTTTGCGGACGTTGTTCACGAGACCGAGCACGTTGGACACGTGGGTCACGGCGACGATCTTCGTCTTTTCCGTGATCTTGGTCTCAATGTCCTCGTCGGACAGGTTGCCGTCCGGCTCCAGGTAAATGTATTTCAGGGTCGCGCCTTTGGCTTTTGCCACCATCTGCCACGGCACCAGGTTGCTGTGGTGCTCGGCGATGGAGATGACGATTTCGTCGCCGGGCTGCACAAAGGTCAGGCCGTAGCTGTAGGCCACCAGGTTGAGCGCTTCCGTCGCGTTCTTCGTGAAAATGATTTCATTGGATTTGGGCGCGTGGATGAAATGCTGCACCTTGACGCGCGCGTTTTCATAGACATCCGTCGCCTCGACGCTCAGTTCGTAGGCGCCGCGGTGCGGGTTGGCGTTACAGCCGCCGTAATAGCCGCAAATGGAGCGGACGACGCTTTCCGGTTTCTGCGTCGTGGCCCCGTTGTCGAGGTAGGTCAGCGGCTTGCCGTTCATTTTCCGCTGCAGCAGCGGGAAATCAAGCCGGAAATCTTTATTTGCCATCGGAAATCCTCTCCTCTATATATTGCTCGATTTCAGCCCGTAAGGCCTTGTCTTCGATGCGTTCCAGCACGGGGTTGAACGAGGCCTCCACGACGAGGCGCTGCGCCTCGCTCAGGTCCAGGCCCCGGCTCGTGATGTAGAACAGCTTTTCCTGGTCCATTTTGCCGACGCTGACCGCGTGATGGCCGTCCACGTCGTCTTCGCCGGACAGCATAAGGGGCACGCTGCGGTTGCGCACGCCTTCGTTCAGGAGCACCACTTCTTCGCGTTCCCGGCCGACGCTGCCTTTGCTGCCGCGGATAAAGTCCAGGGTGCCGCGGAAGATCTTTTCGCTGCGGTCCTTCAAGGCGCCGCGCACCTGCATTTCCGCTTTCGTCTTGCGGCCTGCCTGGCGGATCACGTAGTTCAGGTCCACCTTCTGGCTGCCGCTGCCCAGGTAGATGGCGGCCAGGTCCCCCAGGGCCCCGTCGCCGTTCAGGTTGATCGTCACTTTCGTGACCGTTTCCGCCGCGCCCAGTTCGGCAATCGTCACATGGGCTTCGGCGCCTTCGGCCACGTTGATTTCCAGGGCATCGACGTGTCCCTTGTCCGCCGGCAGCAGCTGGACCTTCGTCAGGTGCAGCTTCGCGCCGGGGGCGACATCTATTGTCACCCTTCCCGACGGTTCCGTCCGGTATACGACGGTTTCCTCCCGGACCGTGCCTTTTGCGACGGACAATTTGCGGTCCGCCGCGGCCGGGACATCTTTTTCATTCCATACGACGTCCGAAGGCACATAGGCCTCGTTGACGCCGAGCCATCTCCAGGTCCGCATGGGGATGGCGCTGTACAGGGTCTTTTCCGTTTCCATTGCCATTCCTCCTTACCCCATGGTTCCTTCGAGTTCCAGATTGATCAGGTTGTTCATTTCCACGGCGTATTCCACGGGCAGGGCCTTGGAAATCGGTTCCACGAAGCCCCGCACGATCATGGCCTGGGCCTCTTTCTCGTCGATGCCGCGGCTCGTCAGGTAGAAGATCGCCTCGTCGGAGATGCGGCCGATTTTCGCTTCGTGGCCGACCTCGACGTCGTCGGCCTGGATATCCATGACCGGCAGGGTGTCACTGCGCGACTGGTCGTCGAGCATGAGGGACTCGCAGTTGACGAGGCACTTGGCGTCCTTGGCCGCCGGGGCGACCTTGACGGCGCTGCGGTACGTCGCTTTGCCGCCGGCCTTGGAAATGGTGCGCGTGTTGATGTTCGCCGACGTGTGCGGTGCCAGCAGCAGGGCGCTGGCGCCCGTGTCCAGGTCCTGGCCTTTCGACGAGAAGGTGACGCCCGTGAATTCGCACTTGGCGTTCTCGCCGCGCAGGACGCTCGTCGGATAGAGGCACGACACATGGGAACCGAAGGAGCCGGACACCCACTCGATGACGCCGTCCTTGTCGACGAGGGCCCGCTTGGTGTTGAGGTTCATCATGTTGCGGGACCAGTTCTCGATGGTGGAATAGCGCAGGCGCGCGCCTTCCTTGACGAAGAGCTCGACGGCGCCGGCATGGAGGTTCGTCACGTTGTATTTCGGAGCCGAGCAGCCTTCGATGAAGTGCAGGCTCGACCCTTTTTCACAAATGATCAGGGTGTGCTCGAACTGCCCCGCGCCCGCCGCGTTGAGGCGGAAATAGCTCTGCAGGGGAATGTCCACGTGCACGCCTTCGGGCACGTAGACGAAGGACCCGCCGGACCACACGGCCCCGTGCAGGGCGGCGAACTTGTGCGCCGTCGGCGGGATGAGCGTCATAAAATACTGCTTCACGATGTCCGGGTACTCGCGCACGGCGGTCTCGAAATCGGTGTAGATGACGCCCTGGTCGGCCAGCTCCTTCTGCATGCTGTGGTAGACCACTTCGGAGTCGTACTGCGCGCCCACGCCCGCCAGCGAGGTCTTCTCCGCTTCGGGAATGCCCAGGCGGTCGAAGGTGTCCTTGATTTCCTCGGGCACTTCCTTCCAGTTCCCCGTCATCTTCGCGTCGGGCCGCACATAGGTCACGATATCGTCCATGTGCAGGGGCGACAGGTCGGGGCCCCACGTCGGCATGGGCATTTCATTGTAGATTTTCAGCGCTTCCAGGCGTTTTTGCAGCATCCAGTCCGGGTCGTTCTTGCGCTTCGAGATGTCCCGGACCACTTCTTCCGTCAATCCTTTGGCGGATTTGTAAAGCGAACGGTCCTCGTTGCGGATATCGTACAGCGAGCGCTCGATATCCTCGACGTAGGTCTTCTTCTTGGTCAGATCTTCCATGGCACACCTCACGCTTTCTGCTGCAGATGGGTGAAGCCTTCGCGGTTGATGACATCGACCAGTTCCGCGCCGCCTTCCTCGACGATGCGGCCATGGAGCAGCACGTGCACCTTGTCCACCTTCAGCTTGTCCAAGATGCGCGTGTTGTGCGTGATGATGAGGCACGCGTTGTCGTCGTTATGGAATTTGCGGACGCCGTTCGACACGATCTGCACGGCGTCGACGTCGAGGCCCGAATCGGTTTCGTCGAGCAGGGCCAGCTTCGGGTTCAGCATGAGGAGCTGCAGGATTTCGTTGCGCTTCTTTTCACCGCCCGAAAAGCCTACGTTCAGATAGCGCTCCGCATAGGACGGATCCATCTGCAGTTCCGCCATGGTGGCCTTCAGTTCCTTGCGGAACGCGAAAATGCGCTCGTGCTTGCCCGTAATGGCCTGGCGGGCCGTACGCAGCATGTTTTCCACGGTGATGCCGGGGATTTCTTCCGGCGTCTGGAAGGACAGGAAAATGCCCTTGCGCGCCCGTTCGAACGTCGGCAGGGCCGTAATGTCCTCCCCTTCGAAGGCGACGCTGCCGCCGAACACCTTATACTTGGGATGGCCCATGATGACGTTCATGAGCGTCGATTTGCCGGAACCGTTCGGTCCCAGGATGACATGCACTTCGCCCTTGCGCACGGTCAGGTCCAGTCCCTTGAGGATCTCCTTGTCCGCGACGCCGGCGTGCAATCCTTTTATTTCCAACAGGGTATCAGCCATTGTGTTCACTCCTTTATCTACAGGCGGAAACCGGCAGCCCGGTCTTTCCGCTGGCACAGGCCCGTTTTGATATAGGCTAATTCATAGGTATGTTCTAGGTTATGAATTCATTGTATACGCTCCCGGGGTTTCTGTCAATAACTGCCGCCCGGATAAACCGAAAACACGCCCGGGTGGTAGGCAGGAAACGCGCCATATTGTATAATGAGGAAAAGAAAGGATGATGCGCCATGCTGCTTACCTTGAAAACTGCCGCTTCCGCCGTCCCGACGGCCTCCCTCGCCGTCACGGCCTGCGTTCCCGATACCCCTGAGGGGTTCCTCCCCTTCGGCTGCGTCCACCTGGCCCCCGAAGAAGCCGGATTGTTTCACGTGAAACTTTCCGAGTGGGAAACGGCCCGTCAATCCCCCTTCCCCGCCGTGCTGATCTTACTCGGCGGCAACGACTGGGAACGGGACTTTACGCCCTGGCCGTCGCCCAAAGTGTTCAAAGGAGGCCGCGACTTTACGGGCGGTGCCGACGCGTACCTGGCTTCCTTATTAAAAGATGTCCTGCCCGCAGCGGAACGGGAAATCCAACAGGAGTCCGGCAAACAGCCGTCCCGGCGCTTTCTGGCCGGGTACTCCCTGACGGGCCTCTTCGCCCTCTACGCCACGTATCAGACAAGCCGGTTCGACGGCTGCGTCTGCGCCTCCGGCTCCGTGTGGTACCCGGGCTTTAAGGACTATGTCTTCGCCCGCCCCGTGCCGCCGCAGCTGAAAGGGGCCGCCTTCTCCATCGGCGGCAAGGAGAAAAACACGCGCAACGCCGTCATGGCGCCCATCGAAGACAACATGCGGGCTATCGCCGCCCGCCTGCAGGAAGCCGGCGTGGCCGTGACCTTCGCCACGCACCCCGGCGGCCATTTCAAGGACACGGGGGCCCGGCTCTTTACTGGCATCTGCCGCCTCCTCGGCATCCCGGAGGCATAATCCATCCCGGAGGCGTAATCCGTCCGGAGCGTAATCCGCGGACGGGCCGGTTGGCCCGCCGCCGGCCGGTCAGGGGAAACTGTTACGAACCTTACAGTTTCCCCCGGCCGGCCTTTTCTTTTCCCCGCCCGCCGGTCCCCACCATGTGAATTTTTTGCAAAATATGGTATCATATGCACACGTTACTTATATATATAAGGTATTTCCATTCAGGTATAAGGTAAGGAGAGTATTGTTTCATGGAAAGTCCAACCAATCCGTCCGGACCGAACGGTTCCGGAATCCCCGTCAGCCGGGACATCGACCCGGCACAGCAGCGCCGGCTCGATGAGAAGGCGCGCCGCATGCTGGAGGAAAAGGAGGCCGAGTCGCGCCTGCGCACGTACCACGGTCCCATGCGGAAAGTCCTCACGGTCTTGCTCTGTTTCTGGGCGCTCTTCCAGTTGTATTTCACGACCGTGGGCGTCATCAGCGCCATCAACCTGCGGGCCTTCCACTGCATGTTTTTGCTGTTGTTCACGTTCCTTCTCTTTCCGGCCTATAAAAAGGAGAAGCGGACCTTCACCGTGCCGCCCCTGCGGGATATCGTCCTCATCATCCTGTCGACGGCGTCCTTCGGCTACCTGGTTTTGAATTTCACGCGCATCGCCGAAACGGGCGGCCGCGTCACCAATTTCGAAGTGGGCATCGCCGCCGTGGCGGTCGTCGTGGTCTTTGAAGCCGCGCGCCGCGCGTCGGGCAACCTGGCGATCCTGTCGCTGATCTTCCTGGCCTACAACTGGTTCGGCGCCTACCTGCCGGGTCTCTTGGGCCACAACGGCTTTACCTTGAAAAGGGTCCTCGTCACCCAGTTCTGGGGCACCCAGGGCCTGTTGGGCACCGGCATTGGCGTCTCGGCGACGTACATCTTCCTCTTCGTCCTGTTCGGCGCCTTTTTGAAGCACAGCGGCTTCTCCAAATTCATCAATGACTTTTCCCTGACCCTCGTGGGCCAGACATCGGGCGGGCCGGCCAAGGTGGCCGTCGTCGCCTCGGCCCTGCTGGGCATGATCAACGGCTCGGCCATCGCCAACGTCGCCACGACGGGCACCATCACCATTCCCCTCATGAAACGCACGGGGTATAAAAAGGAGTTCGCCGGCGCCGTCGAATCCGTGGCCTCCACGGGCGGCCAGTTCTGCCCGCCCATCATGGGCGCCGTCGGTTTCGTCATGGCGGAATTTTTGAACCTGAGCTACACCATCGTCATGATCGCCGCCATCGTGCCGGCCTTCCTGTACTACCTGGGCCTTTTGTTCTCGGTCCACTTCGAAGCCAAGCGCCTGGGCCTTTCCGGCCTGGCGAAGGAGAACATCCCGAACGCCACGAAAGTCCTGAAAGAGCAGGGACATCTGGTCCTGCCCCTGGTCACCCTCATCGGCCTCATGTTCGCCGGCTACACGCCGCTGCTCGCGGCCGTCGTCTCCATTTTCGCCACCATCGTCGCCAGCTGGCTGCGCAAGGAAACGCGCATGGGCTGGCGTGAAATTGTCGCCGCCACCGTCGAAGGCGCCCAGAGCGCCATTTCCGTCGGCGTGTGCTGCGTCATCATCGGCGTCATCATCGGCACCGTCACGCTCACCAGCATGGGCCTCAACATGGGCTACCTGATCCTGTCCGTCGTCGACAACGGCAGCATCTACCTGACGGGCTTTTTGGTCATGGTCATGTCCGTCATCCTCGGCATGGGCGTCCCCGGCGTCGCGGCCTACGTCATCGTCCAGGCCGTCGCCGTGCCGGTCCTCATCAACGCCGGCGTCCCGGCCCTGACGGCGCACCTGTTCTGCCTCATCTACGCGTGCCTGTCCAACATCACGCCGCCTGTCGCCATGAGCGTCTACGTGGCCTCGGGCATCGCCGGGAGCGACCAGACCAAAACCGGCATCTGGGCCGTGCGGCTGGGCCTCATCGGCTTCATCATCCCCTTCTTCTTCCTGAACAACCCCATCCTGCTGCTGGGCGCCGACAAGACCGCCACCTTCGCCCAGAGCGCCTGGACCTTCTTCACGGCCTGCGTGGGCACGGTCTCCCTCGTGGCCGGTCTCGAAGGCTGGCTCCTGCAGAAAGCCCGCCTCCTCGAACGCCTCGTGCTGATCCTCGCCGCCCCCTTCCTGCTCTACCCGGGCATGGTCACGGACGGCGCCGGTTTCGTCTGCCTGGCCGCCGTGCTCCTGCTGCAGTTCTTCCGCCGCAGCAAGCTGCCCGCCGCGCCTGCAAAATAAAAGATGTACTGTTATAGGACAAAGGAAAGGAGTCTTACTATGAACAAATTTTGGAAACGCGCCCTCTGTGCCGTCCTGACGGCATCCTTCGCCATCGGCGCCCTCACGGGCTGCGGCGGCGGGGACAAGAAAGCGGCCGGAACGTCCCAGCCGGCTGCCGGCCAGAAGGTGAAGATCAACTTCCCGACGGCCTCCGCCTCCGGCGCCCTCTACGCCGTCGGCGCCGCCATCACCAACAACTGGAACAAGAACGTGCCCGGCGTGCAGGCTTCGAGCCAGGCCTCGGCCGGCGGCATCGCCAACTTGAACATGGTCTCCGACGGCGAAGCCCAGGTCTCCATCGCCATTTCGAGCAACGTGTCCCAGTGCCTCAACGGCACGGACAGCTTCAAGGGCCACGCCTATAAGGACCTGAAAGCCATCGCCGGCCTCTACCTGAACCCGAACCAGGTCGTCGTGACCAACAAGTCGGGCATCAAGACCCTGGCCGATGTCAAGGGCAAGCACTTTGCCGTCGCTTCCGCCGGGTCCTCCGTCTACAACGAAGCCAAAGCCCACTTCACCGCCGCCGGCCTGAACTTCCCCAATGACTTCAAGGCCGAATACATCGCCTTCGGCGGTGCTGCCGACATGCTGCAGAACGGCACCCTCGACGGCGCCTGGATCATGTCCGGCGCCCCCGCGTCCGCCGTTTCCCAGGCCCTGACGGCCAACTGCAGCCTGCTCAACATCGGCGACGATGTCTTCACCAAGCTGAAAGCCCAGTATCCCTGGTACGTGAAATACACCATTCCCGCCGGCACCTATCCGAACCAGAAAGACCCCGTCCAGACCACGGCCGTCAAGATGGTCATGTTCTGCCGCGGCGACCTGCCGGAAGACACGGTCTACCAGATGACCAAAGCCTTCTGGGAGCACATTGAGGACCTGGGCAAATCCCAGAAGAACCTCAAAGGCCTGAAACCGGCCGACGCCGTCAAAGACATCGCCAACGTGCCGCTCCATCCGGGCGCTGCCAAATACTACAAGGAAATCGGTGTGTTGAAGTAATATGCCAAATCCCAACGAGAACCATTACCTGCGGGGCATCCTCATGGCCGTCATCGGCTGCATCTTCTGGGGTGCCTCGGGCATTGCCGGCCAGTACCTGCTCATGGACCGCGCCATCTCCACGTACTGGCTCACCGGCGCCCGCCTGATCCTGTCGGGCGTCATCCTGATCGGCCTCGACCGCGTCCTGAGCGGCCGGAACCCCTACCGCATCTGGCGCAGCAGGCGGGACCGCCTGCCCCTGGTTGTTTTCGGCGCCGTCGGCATGCTGGGTACGCAGTACTTTTACTTTGCCACGATTAAGGAGAGCAACGCCGCCATCGCCACCATCCTGCAGTACCTGATGGCCATCCTCATCGTCCTGTGGGTCTGCCTGCGCGAGCGGCGCCTGCCGCGGCACCGCGAATTCTGGTGCACCCTGGCCGCCGTCCTCGGCACGGTCCTCATCGTGACCGGCGGACGCTGGGACTCCCTCGCCGTGTCGCCGCGGGCCCTCGTCCTGGGCCTGTTGTCCGCCGCAGCCGCGGCCCTCTACACGGTCCAGCCCCGCGACATGATCCTGCGCTGGGGCGCGCCCCTCGTCGTCGGCTGGGGTATGTTCATCGGCGGCCTCGTGTGCCTGCCCTTCGCCCAGCCCTGGAACTACGACATGCCGCACGACCTGCCCTTTCTCGGCGCCTTCGCTTTCGTCGTCCTCCTCGGCACGGTACTCGCCTTTTCGCTCTACATTGCCAGCGTGCAGTACATTCCGCCCCAGGTGACAGGCATCCTGGGCGCCATGGAACCCGTGTCGTCCATCTTCTTCAGTATGCTGTTCTTCGGCCTCGTCTTCGGCCCTGTCGAAACGGCGGGCATCGTCCTCATCCTCGGTGCCGTCTTCGTCCTGAGCCGCGCCTGAGCCGTCAATTAAAAAAAGGAGTGATTCATTATGTCCCTGAAATTCTTGAAGTACGGTGCTGCGGCCGCATTGACCGCCGGTCTGCTGCTCGGCACCATGACGACCGCTTTTGCGGCCCATCTGGAAGACATCGCCGCCCGCGGCACCATCCGCGTCGGCACCACCGGTGACTACCGCCCCATGTCCTACAAGGACAAGGAAACCGGCAAGTACGAAGGCTTCGATGCCGAGCTGGCGGAAAAGCTGGCCGCGTCCCTCCACGTGAAAGTGGAATACGTTCCCACGACCTGGAAGACCCTCTCCCAGGACACGAAAGACGGCAAGTTCGACCTGGCCCTGTGCGGCATTACGCGCACCTTTGACCGCGAGCGCACCCTGACCATGTCCGACGGCTACCTGCTCTTCGGCAAGACCATTCTCTGCCGCAAAGGCGACGCCGCCAAATTCAAGACCCTGGCCGACCTCAACAAGCCGGGCGTCCGCGTCATGGTCAACCCCGGCGGCACGAACGAGAAATTCGCCCGCGCCAACCTGCCCCAGGCGACGCTCATCGTCCATGAACAGAACGCCGAAATCCCCGCCCTCGTCGGCGAAGGCAAGGCCGACATCATGATCACGGAAACCATGGAAGCCCGCAAATACGTGAAACTCAACGAAAAACTGGCCGCGCCCCTCGTGGACAAGCCCTTCACCAAGAGCCGCTTCGGCGCCCTCATGGCCAAAGGCGACCAGGATTTCCTGAACTACGTGAACTTCTTCCTCGCCGAAATGGAAACCAACGGCACCATGGCCCAGCTGGAAGGCCAGTACATCAAATAATTTGTACAAGATGTAACAGTTTCGCCACGCCCGCAAAGAATTTGCGCGGCAAGGCTTGACATTGGCCATCTTTCCGTTAAAATGGAACCATAATTCAAAACAACAACAGTGACGAAGGGATAAAGTAGTGCCTTGGAACTTCGCAGAGAGTCTCCGGCCGGTGCAAGGGGACAAGGGAAAAGGTCATGAAGTTCATCCCGGAACTGTGCGGCTGAATTGACAGTAGGCTGCACCGGTGCGGCTGCCGTTACACGGCCATGAGTTGATCGATTCGAGATAATGAGGGTGGTACCGCGGAACCTGTTTCCGTCCCTGGTGACCACCCTTTTTTGTTTCCATCGGTAAGCAGGGTGGTACCGCGACGAAGTCGTCCCTCGGGGGGCGGCTTTTTTTGTTGGTACCGGAACAAAGAGAGGAGTATTGGAAATGGGTTCATCGGCGATTCAGGTTTTCATCATCGTAGTCTACATAGGGGTGCTGTTCGGCATCAGCTGGTACGTGAAGCGGCGGGCTGCCGCGTCGGCGGAAGCCTACGTGCTCGCCAGCCGTAAACTGACCACCACCCTCGTCATGGTCAGCATCGTCGGCCTCGCTGTCGGCGGCGCTTCGACCATCGGCGTCGCGGAACGGGCCTACAAGGTCGGCCTCTCCGCCGGCTGGTACACGGCGGCCTGGGGCATCGGCGCCATCGTCATGGGCCTCACCGTCGCCAAAAAATACCGTCAGCTCAACATCACGACCGTGCCGGAACTGCTGGAGCGCTACTATGACCGCCGCAGCATGATTGCCGGCATCGGCTGCCAGGTCCTCGTGCAGCTCGTCATCATGAGCCTGCAGTACGTGGCCGGCGGCGCCATTCTGGCCGCCCTGCTGCCCAACGTCTTCACGCCCCTCACGGGCATGCTCACGAGCGCCCTCGTCTTCATCGGCATCACCCTCATCGGCGGTATGTGGTCTGCCAGCCAGTCCAACGTCCTCAACGTGACGCTGCAGTATATCGGCATCACGGTGGCCGCCTTCCTGATCCTGGGCATGACCGGCGGCATCGACGTCGTCGCCATCAAGGCGCCGAGCCTCACGTCCCTTGACTTTGTCAGCGGCGTGGGCCCCATGACCATCGTCACGTGGATCGTCGTCCTCGTCACGGTCAACCTGTCCCTCCAGGCCATCATCCAGATTTCCCTGGGCGCCAAAGATGTCCAGACCGCCCGTAAGGGCTTCATCATCGGCGGTCTCGTCATGCTGCCCGTCGGCTTCGTCGCCGCCCTGCTCGGCGTCATCGCGTCGGAAATCTATCCCAGCATCCCGCCCACGACGGCCCTGCCCCGCCTCATCATGAGCCTCAACCCGTGGATTGCCGGCATCACCCTTGCTTCCTTGTGGGCCGCCGACGTCAGCACGGCCTGCAACCTGCTTCTGTCGGCCGCCACGCTCTATTCCCACGATATCCATAAACGCTTCATCGACCCCGAAATGGACGACAAGAAATACATGCGCGTCACCCGCGTCTCCGTCCTCCTGCTCGGCCTCCTGACCCTGGGCTTCGCCCTCACCATCGTCGGCATCATTTCCACCCTCATGGCGGGCCTGTCCCTGATGGCGGCCTTCTCGGTCATCGTGCTCATGACCATGTACGCACCGCAGTACTGCTCCCGTCAGGCGGCGTTCTGGACGATCATTGCGTCCATCGTCGTGCTCGTGGCCTGGATGTTCATTCCGGCTGTCCGCGTCCTGCCCCATGTGATTTACGCCGAATGGCTCGTCTGCGGCGGCGTGTTCTGTGGAATCAGCCTGGTGAGCAAGCAGGCGATTTCGACGGAAGGGTTGGTCAGCACAGAACATTAATAGGATCTCCTGTGACGGAAATTTCCGGCGCTGGCTCGCGCAAAGCGCTCGATGCGCCGGAAATTTGTCCCAGGAGATCATTTTGGTTAGGCGGTTTTCCGGCGGCGCCGGAAACCGGCTTCCGCCGAATCGCTCCCTAATTGGAAATAGAACGCAAAAATCTCCTATGACCGGGTGGTCATAGGAGATTTTGTCATATAAGGGAATCGTTGGAACGTCAGAACACCCAGTTGACGGAGGCGGTGATTTTGTAGGTGCGGCTGAAGTCGTTGCCGAAGTCCCGCTGTGCATCGAAGAACATGTACTGGTTCTTGCCGGTCCGGGCGCTGTAGCCGATACCGACTTCGGCCCAGGTACCGCGGGCGTCGTTGTCGCTGGTGTATTCCCCTGCGTCCCAGCCGTCCCGTTCATAGGCTGCCGTACGGACGCTGCCGCCGTCCAGGAATTCATGCAGGGCGCTGGCCTTGAAATAGAGCTTGCTGTCCAGTTTCGGGTCCAGGTTCTTGACGAGGTCGAAGCCAAGGCGGCCAATGAGGCTCCAGCCGTGGTCGCCGTAGACATGCAGTTTCTGGCTGTCCACGTAATCATAGCTGCCCAGATAGGACAGCTGCAGCTGTCCCTGCGGTACCCAGTACCAGGAAGAGTTCCCCATGTTCAGGTGGCGGCCGTATTCACTGCTCAGGGACACGGCGGTCTGGTTGTACCTGCCTCTGTAGCTGCGCAGGGTCTGGTCGTCAATCGTGTCATAGTCCTGCTTGATGCGGTGCACCTTCAGGTAATTGTCCCAGTAGCTCTTCCGGACCGGTTTCTCCGCTTTTCCTTTTTCAAAGTATTCATGAGTATCGTAAATGCCGATGTACCGGTCATGCATCCGGACGTTGCCCCGGAAGCTGTCAAAATGGCCGGACGGGTTGGCATAGGACCCGGAAATGCCCAGGCTGTGCCGCTGCCGGTCCGTATCGCTGAGAAGGAAATTATAGCCGAGTTCATAGGTGTTGCCGGAGATTTCTCCCACGCCATCGACGCCGAAGTTCTTGTAATCCATGCGGACCCAGGCATCGTTTTTGGCTCCGGGGTTGAAATACACGGCCTGCCCGGTCCGGCGGCTGAAGGTATCCAGTTCGGCCATGTAATGCCACAGTCCGTCCGTAATGGCGCCCGGCGTAAGGGCGCCGTCGTTCACGTTGTTCTTGGCCTTCTTGACCACATACACGTTGCGCGCATCCGTCAGATCGCCCGACTGGTACAGCGCTTCCACCTGGGCCGTCGTCGGCTTGCGGTTTCCGTCCCCGTTGTAAGCATCGTTATACGCCTGGTTATTGTCCCTGTCGGAACGGAGCCGGCGGTACTGGATGCTCAGTTTGTCGTTGTAGACGCCGTTCGCAAAGAACCCGAGGACCGTGCCGTCCCGGAATCCATTCCGGGCATGCCGGACGGTGGCGAAGCGGACCGCCTGATTGTCCGCCATTGACGCTTCCAGTTCCGGCAGATTCTTGACGTCGAGTGTCTGCAGGTCGGACGTTCCCTGGGAAATGTACAGCATATCGCTGTTACTGCCGGTCGTGGACAAATCCATTTGGAACGTGTGGGTGCCGCTCAGGGTTCCGATCTGGAGGCTGTCTCCCCCGTTTTCAAACTGAACCGTCCCGCCGTTCCCGGAAATATTGGTGACGGCGCTGCTTTTCGTCATTTTCCAGAGGCTGCTGCCGTCCAGGGTAAGGTCAATCCTGCCGTTGTTCCATGTCGTATCGTAGAGGGCCAGACCGGTGTCGGCCGCCCCTGTGAGGGTACTGTCCTGATCCAGATACAGGGAAATGGTTCCGCCCGTCGTATTCCGGCTATCGCCGTATGCAAGGGCGTCGCCCGTGATATCGATGCGTCGTCCGTTTTCTCCGCGCTGGACGTCAATGGACCCGCCTTTATAGGCCCGCAGGGTACCCGTGATGGCGTTAGTACGATTATCATCATTCGCGCCGTAATTGAGGCTGACTTTCGACGTAGTGGCGCCGTTTCCGTCCGCAGCGCTTTCCACGGCAGTCCCGTCTGCCCCATCCGTACTCCGTATGTTCAGCAGCCCGGAGACTTGCACCGTGGCAGGCTTCGTAGAAGCGGCAGAGCGAATAGCCGTTTTGCCAGACACCTCCTGGAGGCTGAGATCATACCCATCATAACAGGACAGCGTAACCGTACCACCGTCGCCGGCATAAATGCCTGTACCGGTGTTGCCCTGGACAACGTTATGCTCGCTTTTCAGGGAAATGATTCCCTGTTCTGCATCCAGGCCGATACGCTGACTGTTTACTAAAACACGATTATAGCCCAGTAACTTGACGGATCCATCCTGTGTGCCGTTCCCGCTGCGGCCCGAAAAGACACCGATGCCGTCGTGCGGCTGCAGCTGGCTGGCATCACTGCTGTGGCCATAAACGTCGAGCTTCGGCGACCTTGCGTCCAGGCTGGAAGACTGTACGTCGATGCCGGTGGTGCCGGCAAAAATGGCTTGGTAATTAACATCTACAGAAATAGCCGGTTCCTGGGAATCCCCGGTATAGTCCCGGGCCAGGACACCAGCCCCTTGTCTGCCGTCCCGTCCGAAATTTCCTGCGTCAAGTTCTGATGAGAACGAAGTATCCCGATGATAAGCGCCATAAATATATGTTACAGAAATCCGAGAATCATCTACGCGGGCCTTGCCTGTAACAACCATACCGTTCGTCCCGCCGGTGACATGATTGTCACCATACAGATAGACGGTGCCTTCACTTCCGTCCGTCATTTCCAGGCCGTTTCCCTTTTCGCCGTGAAGCGTGACGCCGCCATACATCTCTATACTCCCCTTCCCGTAATAGGAAACGCCATTTTTCTCCCCTCGGAGATGGGTGTCCGTTCCAGCGATTTCTGTATCGCCGTTGAGTGTAGCACCTTTTTCTACCGTTAAGGCAGATGCATTAGCCCCTGTAGCGGTGATATGGAAATAGTGAGTTGTATAATATCCACCTCCCGGAGAATACAGTTGCAGAGTCACCCCTTTGGAAGGATCAGTGGAATTGGGTCCCTTGACCGTGATGCCTGTCCCTTCGGTCTTCAAATCCATGTGCGTGGTGCTGCCCTGCTGGGAGTCCAAGGACAACTTTCCGCCGTCCTCCACCACATAGCGGGTCGTTGCTGTCTCCGCCCAGGGAATCGATCCCGTTCCGCTGGTCACTGTAACCGGATCCGCCGCAAAAGCCGGAACCGCCACAGCGCATAACAGGGCGGAAAGGATTCTTGCTGCTTGCTGCTTGGTTAAAAAAGTTCTCATAAGTGGTATCCTCCCAGATTTGAACTTGAAAAGCAATCAAGTTCAAAAATAATTATTCTTTGACAATTATACCACTTATTACTTCTTCTTTGTCTATTTTGTATTGTAAAATTCAATTTTTTTACCGCAAAGCCAAATACATTTTTCTCTACTGCAATTTTGCCTGAAAATCCGCATTCAGCCGTTCTTCCGCATCGTGCAGTTTCTGCCGCGTCTGTTTCGTCCACGCCTCGTGATCCGCCACGGTGTCCTTCGCCATGCGCAGCATCTTCGCCAGTTCCGCCGGCTGCGGGCCGCCCTTGACGCTGCGGCTGCGCACAATGGCCGCCGGATCCTTGGCGCTGTCCCACTCCGCCGCCGTCATGGGGAACTGCCGCGGCAGGACGGGGTCGTCCTGGACGACCTTGGCGTAGACCTGCTGTGCCAGTTCGTACGTAAACGCTTTCGGCGCGATGTCATGGGCCCGCGCGTAGGAAACAATCTCGCTGGCAAAGTGATGGCCCGTCCGGAAGGGAATGCCGTGGTTCTTCATGAGCCGGTCCGCGATTTCCTGGGAGCAGGTCCAGTCCAGATTCAATTCTTCCAGCGACCGTTCGGGATGGATGACCAGGTTGTTCAAGATCTGGTCCATGCCGTTCAGCACCTTCGCCGCCTGGGGGAATACATCGGTGCGCCCGTTGAGGCGGCCGTCGGCCATGCCCGCCGGAATGTTGTGGGACCGGAACAGCCCCTCGACGGACATGCCGAGCAGTGTCGACGCATCCGTCCGGCAGCGGTTCAGGATGCCCGGATTCCGTTTCTGCGGCATGGCGGACGAAACGTACGTATTGCTGCCGCCTTCCTTCAGCAGGATCCACGGCCGGGGCTGGGCATACTGCTGCATAATCTCTTCAATAAAACTGGTCGTGTGGATGGCGATGCAGTCCGCAATACCGCCCGACTCGACCGGCGCCTCCTGCGGAAAGACCTGCCCGGCATCGTACGTATTATAGGCTAATCCGTCGAAACCCAGATACGCCGCCATGCGGTCGCGGTTGAGGGGCCAGCCCGTACCGTTGAGGACCATGGCCCCCATGGGCGACCGATTGAGCCGCTTGTAGTATTCCCGCACGCGCTGCATGTCCCGCCCGTAGGCGTCGGCATAGGCCAGCAGGTAGTGGGCCAGGCTGTTCGGCTGCGCCGCCACGCCGTTCGTATAGTTCGGTATAATGGTATCCTGATGGGCTTCCGCCAACCGGATCAGGTCCCGCTGCACCCGGTTCAACGCATCCGCCATGGCCAGCAGATGCTCCCGCTGTTCCATGATGCCCACCGTGGTCAGCATATCCTGGGACGAGCGCCCCGCATGGATCTTCGTAATCTGCGGACCCGCCGCGCGAATCAGGTACGGCTCGAACAAAATGACATTCGACGGCCGCTCCGCCCCCGGCTGGTTGCCGTCGTGCAGCACCTTCGCGATACCCCGGGCAAACTTGCGCCCCTCTTCCGGCGTCAGAAGCCCCTCGTCCGTATTGATGACGTCCGACGCCTTGTTGATCTGCCCCAGCCAGTAGAAATTATCCCGTGGCGGCTGGGCCGGCGCCGCCAGAACCGTCCCCGCAGCCCCGCCGCAAAGCAGCGAGCAAAGGGCCAGCAACAGCAATGATTTGCGCATGATGTCCTCCTCTCCTCTATTGCAAACTCCAACGAAACTTCCTTGAAACTTCGTTACAAACATTTCCCAGGAAATTATACCACGAATTCCGTTTCAAGGGAGTTCCACCGCCCTTCCTGTATCAAACATAACACTTGGCCGGTTAGATTTTTCTGAATTTGACTTTTCTCTGCATAATACTCACTTTTTGTATTTTTATGCACCGCACCTATACCGAATCGTGGTATAATATAGGTTACTTAAGTGTTTCCCGAACCGGGAAGGGCATAGTTATACTGAGGAAACGAAAAGAGGCTCTGATTCCATTGATTACATTAAAGAACGGGGACGGCATTGCGTGGCCCGGGGGAAAACGCATTGCGGTCCTGGTGACGTTCGACCTGGATGCGGAACTGCTGCGGCAGTCCGTCGTAGGCCGGAAAGAAATCGGCTTTTCCGATACATCGCGCGGACAGTTCGGCCCGTACACGGGGCTGCCGCGCTGCCTGGCCATGCTGCGGCGCCAGGGACTGCAGACGACGTTTTTTGTGCCGGGCCGTATCGTCGAGGAGTATCCGGAGGCAGTGGCGTCCATTGTACGCGACGGACACGAGCTGGCGTACCACGGATACGACCATGACAACACGGTGGGCCGGCCGCGGGAAGCGGAAGAAGCGGACATGGTCCGCAGCGAGGCACTGCTCGAGGCAGCCTGCGGGAAACGGCCCGTGGGCAGCCGCGGTCCGCTCGATGTGCTGCAGGAGTACAGCGCGGACTTGCTGCAGGAGCGGGGCTATCTGTATGATTCGACGTTGAAGGACTGCGACTGGCCGTACGTACTGCCGAACGGCCTGGTGGAACTGCCGACCGATGTGGCCCTCGATGACTTTTCGTACTTCTATTTCACCTATGCCGACGAGGCGCCCATCAACTGCAGCTATCTGCCGGACGAAGTGCGCGTCTTCTGGCAGGACGCCTTCGACGAACTGGCGGCCGAAGGCGACAAGGTGCTGGTCCTCAAGCTGCACCCGCAGCTGATCGGCCGGCTGGGGCGCCTGCGCATGCTGGAGCAGTTCCTGCTCTACATGAAACAGAACGGCGCCTGGCTGACGACGTGCCGCGAAGCGGCCGCGTACGTGAAAGCCTTCTACGCCGCCGGCGGAACGGCCGGCAAACCGGCCGACAGAAAGGACGGTGGCAAGGCATGAAATACGACATCGACCTCACCTGGCCCCGCCCCTACCGCATGGCGCTGTGCCTGTCCTTCGATATCGACGCGGAAACGTTATGGCTGACGCGCAACCCCGTCAACGAACACCATCCGGTGCACCTGTCGCGGGGCCGCTATTCCGTGAAACAGGGCGTGCCGCGCATTCTGCGGATGCTCGAAGAAGAACAGGTCAAGGCGACCTTCTTCACGACGGCCTATACGGCGGAAATCCATCCCGACGTAATCCGGTGCATCGCGGCCAACGGCCACGAAATCTCGTACCACGGCTACCTGCACGAAGTCTATGATACGTACGAAAAGGAAAACGCCCTCATGGAAAAGGTGGAGGGCATCTTCCAGAACCTGACCGGCACGCGGCCCTTCGGCCAGCGCAGCCCGGACGGCTACATTTACGACTTCCACGTCCGCCTGTGGCGCGACCGGGGTTACCTGTACTCGTCCAACTGGCGCCAGACGGACCAGCCCTTCCTGCACGAACTCGACGGCCGGCCCGTCCCCATCGTGGAGCTGCCGAAAGACAACATCACCGACGACACGTCGTACGACATGTACACCATCCAGCACCCGGAACACTATTACTTGAAGACGGGCCGCGAAATGGTCCGCATCTGGGAGGAAGAGCTGGACGGCCAGCTGGAAGCCGGCGGGTTCCTGAACTTCGTGATGCACCCGCAGTTCATCGGCCGGCCTGGATATGTGCGGGCCCTGCGGGGCTTCATCCGCTACGCCAAGGACCACGGCGTCTGGGTCGCCCGCGATATCGATGTAGCGCGCCATCTGCTGGCGCAAAATGGATTCCCGGAATTTGCGTCCCCCGCGGGGAACGGAAATCGATAAATCATTACGGAACAAAAGGAGAGATACATCATGTGGAACAAGATGACGAAAAAGGCAGTGCTCGTACTGATGGCGCTGGCGGCTGTGCTGGCTATGGCCGGCTGCGGCGGCGGCGACAAGAAGGATGCGAAACCGGCGGCGGACAGCGGCAAAAAGCTGACCGTGGCGATCAACGCGACGTTCCCGCCGTTTGAATCGGTCAAGGCGGGCACGAAGGATTACACGGGCATCGATATCGAGATTGCCCAGTATATCGGCAAAAAGATGGGCCGCCAGGTGGAGTTCAGCGACATGAAGTTCGCGTCCCTGGTGCCGACGCTGCAGAGCAAGCGCGCGGACATGATCGTGTCCGGCATTTCGCCGACGAAGGAACGGCAGCAGGTGTTGTCGTTCTCGAAGCCGTACTACTTCCCCATGAAGGCCCTCGTATTCCGCAAGGAGGACAATTTCAAGAGCCTGGCGGACCTGAAGGGCAAAAAGGCCGGCGCGTCCATGGGCACCACCTATTGTGAAGAACTGAAGAAGGCCGGCGGCATCCAGGTCGCCGAGCTCGACAGCACGCCCCTGGTCGTGCAGGATGTCAAGAACAAGCGCCTCGATGCGGGCCTGTTCGATTCGGCCCAGGCCGCGGTGTTCGTGAAGGAAAACCCGGAACTGAAGCTGGCCGTGCTGGATTCGCCCGTCGTGATGGATGACACCTTCGCCGTGGCGCTGCCGAAGGATTCCAAGGATGTGGAAACGGTGAACAAGATCCTGAAGGAAATGAAGGCCAACGGCGAACTGCACAAGATCCTCGTGAAATACCTGGGCGAAGAAGCGACCAAACAGTACGAAGCGCAGGAAGCCAAGCTGGACATCGCCAAATGGCTGACGGCCAAATAAGGCTGGCAGCGACTGCGCCATATAAGGAATAAAGACCATGTTGAATTTTTCCGTATTGGAACCCTATATGCCCCTGTTGGTGTCGGCCGTGTGGATTACGTTGAAGTTCACGTTCCTGTCGACCTTCCTGGGCTTTCTCGGCGGCTTTGTCCTGGCCCTCATCAGCATTTCGAAGAACAAGGTCCTGGTGCCGCTGGCAAAATTCTACATTTCCGTTTTCCGCGGCACGCCGCTGTTGGTCCAGCTCATGCTGATCTACTTTGCGACGCCGCAGTTGACGGGCTACACCATTTCGGCGCTGGAGGCCGGTGTGCTGTCCTTCAGCCTGAATTCGGCGGCCTACATTTCCGAGGCCCTGCGCGGCGGCTTCCTGTCCGTCGACAAGGGCCAGTGGGAGGCCGCCCTGTCCCTGGGCGTGCCGAAACACCGCTTCATTCTCGACGTGATCCTGCCGCAGGCCATCAAGAACACCCTGCCGGCGCTGATCAACGAGAGCATCGCCCTGCTGAAGGACTCGAGCCTCGTCTCCGTCATCGGCGTGGCGGACACGCTGCGCTGGGCCGACCTGATCCAGGCCAAGACCTTCCGCGCCTTCGAAGCCTTCATCGTCGCCGCGGCGGTGTACTATGTCCTGGTCATGATCCTGACCGCCATCGGCAGTTATTGTGAAAAGAAGGTGAGAGTCAGTGATTAAGATCGAACATCTCGCCAAACGCTTCGGCGACCTGGAAGTCCTGAAGGACATCAACCTGGAAATCGGAAAGGGCCAGGTCGTCACCATCATCGGGCCCTCGGGCTCGGGCAAATCGACGCTGCTGCGCTGCCTGAACCTGCTGGAGCGGCCGGACAAGGGCGTCATCTCCTACAACGGCAAGAACATCCTCGACCCCGATGTCAAAATCGAGAACATCCGCCGCAAGGCCTGCATGGTCTTCCAGCATTTCAACCTGTTCGCGAACATGACGGTCCTGCGCAACGTGACCTACGCCCCCATGGTGGTCAACCACCTGCCGAAAGACGAGGCCGTGCGCGAGGGCATGAAATACCTGACCATGGTCGGCCTGGCCGACAAGGCGGACCAGTATCCGAGCCGCCTGTCCGGCGGGCAGAAACAGCGTGTCGCCATCGCCCGCGCCATGGCCATGCACCCCGACGTCCTGCTCCTGGACGAGCCCACGTCGGCCCTGGACCCGGAAATGGTCAAGGAAGTGCTCGATGTCATCCGCGACCTGACGAAAAGCGGCATCACCATGGTCCTCGTCACCCACGAAATGGGCTTCGCCAAGGACGTGTCCGACTGGATCCACTTCATGGACGGCGGCTACCTGATTGAAAGCGCGCCGCCCCAGGAATTCTTCGCCCACCCCAAAACGGACCGGGCGAAAAAGTTCCTGTCCCATATCCTGAGCTGACCGGCGCATTGGAGGCATTATGAAAATCCGCATCATCAATCCCGATTACGGCGTGTCCCCGGAGGCCATGGCGGAGCGCTGCGCCATGCTGCGCCCCTTCGTCGGGCCCGACGTCGCCCTTTCCATGGTGTGCCTGACGCAGACCCGGGTGGAAATCGATTCCGCGGCCGATGTAGCGCTCGCCGGTCCGGAAATCCTCCGGCTGGCCCGCCAGGCGGAAGCGGACGGCTGCGACGCCGTGGTGCTCTACTGTTTTTCCGACCCCGCCATCGACGCCTGCCGCGAAACCCTGTCCATCCCCGTCATCGGCGGAGCCCAGGCTTCCCTGCTGCTGGCGCCCCACGTGACCCGCAGAACCGGCGTGCTGCTGGCCGATGCACAACGCATCCCCGAAAAGGAATTGTTTCTGCGCACCCTGGGCCTGGCGCCCGAACGCATCCAGGCCATCGGCGCCATTTCCTTCGGCGGCCGCGATATCTGGCAGTACCGGGACGACGCCCTGCGCGAACTGGAACGGGCAGGCCGCGCCATGATCGAACAGGACCGCGTGCAATGCCTCATCCTGGGCTGCCTGTCCTTTTTGGGTCTGGCCGCTCCCCTGTCCGAAGCGCTGCACATTCCCGTCCTCGACCCCGCCGGCGCCGCCGTGGCAGTGGCGGAAGCCGTTGTGCGGCTGGGGCTGAAGACGAGCCGCAAAGCTTATCCAGGTAAATCCCCTGAAGGGTTAGAAAAATAACGTAAATCAAAAAATCCCATGCAGAAAATTTTCCTGCATGGGATTTTTACTATTTCTATACGGTACTTAGCACATCACTATTTTCCCTGTTTGATGTCCTTGTGCAATTGATCGAACATTTCCTGAATCGTTGTTGTACGGCCTGCCTGCACGTCATCCAGACCTTTCTGGATTTCTGCGTCGAATTCTTCATCCGTCATCTTGCTCACGTCAGGAAGGGAAATCAGGTCGGGATTTGTCGTCAGCATTGGGATTACCTCCTTAACGCCCGCTACATCGTTCCGAACATCAGTTGAATACGCCGAAGGCCTGCAGGAACAAAATGAAGAGCAGGATCGGGGTGACGAATTTGACGAAGACGCGGTACATGGCTTCGCGTCCGAAGGGGAAGCCGCCTTTCTTGAATTCCTTGATGACCCAGTCGGGACCGACGAACCAGCCGATGAGGACGCATTCGCCGATGGCTACGAGCGGCATGGCGATGTTGTTGCTGATATAGTCGGCCAGGTCGAGGATCTGGGCGATGGCGCCGTTCGGCAGGGGCAGTTTGAAGAAGAACACGTTGTAGCCGAGGCAGACGATAATGCCGCCGATAATGGCGTAAAGGCCGACGAGGAAGGTCGTCTTTTTACGGGACCAGCCGAAACGGTCCATGAAGCTGGCCGTAATGGCTTCCTGAATGGAAATGTTGCTGGTCAGGGCCGCAAAGGTGACCATGAGGAAGAAGAAGACGCCCGCTGCCACGCCGAAGGGGCCCATGGCGTCGAAGACCTTCGGCAGGGAGATGAACATCAGGGACGGGCCGGCGGACATGCCTTCGCGTCCCATGAAGGTGAAGACGGCGGGAATGATCATGGTGCCTGCCAGGAACGCGGCCAGGGTATCGAAGAATTCGATGTGGTTGACGGCCTGGTACAGGTTGGTGTTGTTCTTGGCGTAGGAGCCGTAGGCGATCATGATGCCCATGGCGACGGAAATGGAATAGAACAGCTGGCCCATGGCATCCATCAGGACCGTGAGGAACTTACCGAACGTAAGGCCCTTCAGGTCGGGAATGGTGTAGACCAGAAAGCCCTGCCAGCCCGTGCGGGTAACGCCCGTGGCGGGGTCCGTGTAGCTCAGGGTCAGGGAGTAGACGGACACGATGACGATGAGCACGAAGAAGATCGGCATCAGGACTTTGGAATAGCGTTCAATGCCCTTTTCGACGCCGTGGTAAATGACGAAGCACGTAGCCAGGATGAAGAGCAGGAACCAGAAAATCGGTTCCCACTGGCTCGTGATGAAGGCGCCAAAGTATTTGCTGCCGGCTGCGGCTTTGGAGCCGCCGGACAGGAACGCCCACAGGTATTTCAGCACCCAGCCGCCGATGACGCTGTAATACGGCAGAATCAGGACCGGTACGAGGCAGGCCAGAAAGCCCGTCCAGCCGAACCGGTGATCCAGTTTGGACGGCGCCGTCAGGGGGCCCTGGCGGGTGCCGCGGCCGAGGGCGATTTCCGTCGTCAGCAGGGTGTAGCCGAAGGTCGCCACCAGCAGCAGGTAGCAGACCAGGAAGAGGCCGCCACCGTCACGCGCTGCCAGGAAGGGGAAACGCCAGATGTTGCCCAGCCCGACGGCACTGCCGGCCGCTGCCATAACGAACCCGAGGGTTCCGGTAAAACTATTGCGTTTGTCATCATTCATTGTGCGAGGACCTCCAATATACTCTCTTTTCCTGCAAGCGCCCCTTCTCTGTCTCTACGGGGTGCGTCGAGCAGAAACACATATCTTATATTATACAGGCTTTTTCGAAGTTGTCCACCTTTTTGCCATCTTTTCGGTAAATTTGGACAAAGAATTGCGGAAAGTATGTTTGGAAGGCCCACATGTTCGTATACGATGTATATTCAGTGCCTGCCGCAAAAAAATAGCGAGTTTCCGGATTTTTCTGGTCATCACAAAATCGGTGTATTCCTTTAAGACTTATAGTTAGCATACGGCAATTCATATTGCTTCACTATCAATATAGACGTCACAAAAATACGCTTTATTGTGCAGTTTTTCACCACAATTCCCTACAAAGCATACGGTAACTTCGTCACAGTTTCTTCATGGAATTTTCCGGTGGGAGTGCTATAATATAAATGAAAAGAATTTTCGGAAAATGATTTCTTTCGGCATTTTCGATATGGAGTTTCAATTTGCTTGCCTGTCTGCCGGCGTTTCCGGGAAACGGGTGCCGTCCGCGGGGGCGGCGGAACCGGGCGCTGCGGGCAGGGAGCGGGAACATGGAGGTGTTTCTGTACTATGGAAAAAACATATCGGATTGGCACTCCGGAAATGCAGGAGTACCTGAAAAAGTATTATTACATCCCGCATGGCCTGGGCTTTGTGGAACCTGGCGTAACCGCGGCGGATGCCAAGGAATACGTTGCGTTCAACATCGCCAAGTCCATGTATCAGACCCATCCGGAAGTCTTCAATTTAAAGTATGTGTCCAAGCAGGTCGGCATCCCGGAAAAAGAGGTGGCGGAGCGCATCACGAAGATGTACCGCAACCATTACATGATGCTGGTGGCGAATTCGAGCGTCAATGTATACGGCTGGGGCCTGTATTACTGGGTCGTGAAGCTGAAGAAGGACGCGACGCCGGCGCAGCGCAAGGAGCTGAGCGACTGGTTCCAGAACAATGACCAGATCTGCACGGGCTACGCCATGGAGGCGGGCGGCGAGTTCGATTTCTTCAACGGCAACCACATGCGCAACATGGACAACCTCGTTTTCGGCGTCCTCGACAAGTTCCGCTTCCGCGACTACATTGAGTACGTGCATATCGTACCCGTGCGGCGCCTGATCCGCGAGTCCCACGTGAACCAGTTCGACGCGCTCAAGGATTACCGCCATTATTTTTGGAGCGACGAGCAGAAGAAGAACGTCCTCAAATTCCAGAAGAAGATGGATGCCACGGACTTCGCCATCATCGACGCCCTCAACAACACGCCGTCCATCGGCGACACCTTCGATTACAAGGTGCTGGGCGAGCTGTCCGGCCTGGATCCGGCGGTCATGAAGAAGGACCTGTGCATGGTCGTCGACAAGGATAAATGCCGTATGCCGCTGATCTACTTCAACTACCGCGCCCTGGGCCTGAAGATGCATTTCTTCCTGGTCTCGTTCTTCCAGAACACGCCGACGTGGCGCAGCGAGCAGATTGCCGACGAGCTGGCGGAAAATCCGGCCTTTGAAAACATTTTCGATTTCTGCGACGCCCACCACAACATGATCCTCTCGGCCTACGAGGATATCACCGACCTGGACGCCCTCCGCAAGGATATCCTGAAATACGGCGAGGTGGCCGAGGTGCTTGAGGCGACGAGCGCCCGCCAGTTCCGCCGCTGGACGAACCGGCTCGACTACGAGGACGGCTGGTATGAAGAGGCCATCTTCACCGATGACCTGCTGCAGGACCATTCCACGGAATCGCCTGTCATCTGTCCGAACTGCAAAGATCCGGAATGGAACGATGTAACTGACAAGAAGGAGGCGAAATAATCATGAAGATTACGGAAGCCCGTCCTTATGTCGTTAAAAATTTGAAGTACGCGCTGAATCCTTCCAGCATCGCCGTCGTCGGCGCGTCCCGTTACCCCAACAAGGTCGGTAACGCCGTCATCCGCGAACTGCAGAAGTGGGGCTATCAGGGTGCCATTTACCCGGTCAACCCCCGTGCGGACAAGGTGGAAGGCCTGAAGGCCTACCATCGGCTGCAGGATATCAAGAAACCCGTCGACCTGGTCTTCCTGGCCGTGCCGGCGCACATCGTCAATGCCATTATGCATGACTGCGTCGCCATCAAGGCCAAAGTCGCCGTCATCGCGACGAGCGCCTTCAAGGAAATCGGCCGCGGCGACCTGCAGGACCTGATCACCCAGTACTGCCGCGACCACGAACTGCCGCTCATCGGCCCGAACCTGGTCGGCCTGGGCACGCCGTACGCCCACTTCAACTGCGGCTTCATCCCCTACCTGCCCGTTCCCGGCACGGTAGCCATGATTTCCCAGTCCGGCGCCAACCTGCTGGCCGCCCTGGGTACTTCGCAGGAGAACCATTTCGGCATGTCCTTCTTCGTCGGCCTGGGCAACAAGGCGGACGTGGACTTCTCCGAATTCATCGAATACGGCGAACAAGACCCGCACACCAAGTGCATTTCCGTCTACAGTGAAGGCCTCGACTCGCCGGAAGCCTTCCTGAAGTCGTGCAAGAAGGTCACGAAACCGGTCGTCGTCATCAAGGTCGGCGGCTCCAAGATCGGCAACAAGGCGGCCTTCGCCCACACCGCTTCGGAGAACCCCGAATCGGATGCCTACTATGACAAGGTCATCAAGGACGCCGGCGCCTACCGGGCCACGACCTGGCAGGAATTCCTCGATGTGTCCCTCGCCCTGGGCCTGCAGCCCCCGATGATGGGCGACAACATCGTCATGATCACAAACGGCGGCGGCGCGGGCCTGCTGTCCTGCGACCACTTCGAACGCCGCGGCCTGCCCATGCACGAGTTGAAAGAGATTTCCCCGCTGCTGACACAGCGTATGCGTGCATATATGCCGATGTTCGGGAGTCCCCTGAACCCGGTCGACATCTCCGGTACGGCCACTCCGATCGCGTACAAAGGCGCGTTCCAGCAGGCTTACCGTGACCCGAACGTGGACGCCGTACTCGGCGCCATCTGCCCGACGGCCATTACGGACGTGGCAGCGGTTGCCCAGGCGGCCATCGATGTGCACGAGTCGTGCAAGAAGCTCCACAAGCCGTTCGTCATGATCTGCCAGGGCGGCGGCGAATGCCACGACGCCATCATGCGGCTGCGCGACAATGGGATCCCGGCGTATGCAACGGCGGAACAGGCGGTTAACGCGATGGTTGCGCTGCGGCAGTATGGCAAGAAAGTTGCAAAAAAGTAAATAAGCAGGGGGCCGTTCCCCTGGTTTAGTGAGTAGACAGGTGGTCCTTTTTCCTCTACGGTGCGATTGCTCCTATTGTGGAAAAAGGACCACTAAAACATTAATACATAGTGTGGCAAAGAAAAACGACACGGATTTGGGAATCCCTTGTTCCCGAACCCGTGTCGTTATTTGTAATTTTAGAACTTCCAATTCAGTCCGGCCCGCAGATTGTACGTACGCGTAAAATCGTTGCCTACGTACCGTTCAGCGTCAAAGTACAGGTACTGGTTCTTGCCGCTCTTGACGCTGTAACCCAGCCCAAAGACGCCCCAGGTGCCGCTGGCGTCGCCGTCGCTGCGGTACACACCCGGCTCGTATCCGTCGGACGCAAAGGACCGGACGGTGACATCGCTGCCGTCGGCGAACTCATGCAGCACGGACGCCTTCAGGTACAGTTTGCTGTCGTTCTTCGGGTCGAGCTGTTTCACCAGGTCGAAGCCCAGGCGCCCGATGAAACTCCAGTCGTGGTCCGCGGAAATGTGCAGATCCTTGGAGTCCTCGTAGTCGTAGCCGCCGATGTAGCTCACCTGCAGCTGGGCCTGCGGCACCCAGGACCAGGAGGCGCTCAGCTTGTTTTCCCGTCCGTATTCCGTGGACAGGTTGAAGATGTCCTGGCTGTACTTACCGGAAAATTCCGTTTTGGAAAGGTTGTCGATGGTATTGTATTCGGTGCGGACATGATGGTATTTCAAGTAGTTGTCCCAGTAGCTGTGCGTGCCCTGTTTCCAGGCCGGCTTTTGGGCCATCTTTTCCGCGGACGGGAAGAACTCGTGCGTATCGTAGAGGGCCACGGTCATATCGCGGACCTTCAGGTCGCCGCCGCACTTTTCCCAATCGCCCGTCTCCCGGCCGTACGCCAGGGAGGCGCTGAAACGGTGCTTCTTTTCCGGCGTATCCTTGGCGATCGCCGTGTACCCGACTTCGTACGTATTACCATCTATTTCGCCGACCTGGTCGACCCCCAGGTTGCGGTACTTGAAACGGAGCCAGCCGCCCTGGTCCGCACCGGGCGTGAAATACTGCGTCTCGCCCGACCGGTTCGTGAAGGTATCCAGGTCGGTCACGTACCGCCACACGACGGTCGCTGCCTTGCCGGGCGTCTTCGCGCCTTCGTTGATGCCGGGGTCCGTGGGATCTTCGGGGTCCGCGGAAGCGATGCCTTTTTCCAGGTACACGTTGTAGGCCCCGTCGCCGCCGTAAGTTTCTGCCACCGTTTCCGTCGTCGGTTTGCGGGTGCCGTCCCCGTCGTAATTCTTCGTTTCGGGGTCGGAATTATAACCTACATAACGTACCGTCAAGGTATCTTCGTAAATACCATCGGCGACATAGTACACCCGGCCCTCCGTGAAGCCCTTGCCGGAATGTTTCACCGTGGCGAACCGCACCTTGTCCCCGACCTGCATCTGGTTGGACAGATCGATGATGTTCTTGACGTCCAGCGTCTGGGAATCGCCCGTCCCGTTCTGGATATACAGCATGTCACTGTTCGTGGGATCTGCGTAATCGAGGTCCATGGCAAAGGTGTGGGCGCCCGTCAGCGTATCCATCTGCAGGGAATCACCGCCGTTCTTGAAGCGGACCGTGCCGCCGCTGCCGTACAATTTGCTGATGGCCGAGGAATCCGACATATTCCAGATGGAACCGTTGCCCAGGCCGACGTTCAGGGTACCGGCGGCATGGCTCGTCCCGTTCTGCTGGTTGTCCAAAAGGCCCGTGTCAGCCTTGCCGTTCCAAGTGGAAGCACTGCCCAGGTCAAGGTCGATGGTGCCGGCAGAAACCGTATCCAGCTGATCGGACGTCGTATACGGTCCGGCAGCGCCGAGAATCTCCACATACGAATTCGCGGTATTGGGAGAACTGCTGGCGTAGACATCGCCGTTCAAGGTCATGCCGCCGTCCTCGCCTTCTTGGGGAGACACGGTAATGGCACCGCCGTCCAGAGTCAGGATCATGCCCGTGATGGAGCTGCCGCTGCCATAGTTCACCTTTATCCAGGAATGCTCGCGGTCGCTGTCAATCAACGAGGGAGCGAATTCCTTGAGCATTCTTTTGTTATATTTTTCAATATAGTTCGGTTTTGGAAAGTCCTGACGAGCCTTTTCCTCGATTCCATCGTACGTGCCGGTATACGTATGTCCTGCCGCCAGGGCAACCGTACCGGTAATATCGGTTTTTCCGTTGATGGTCGTATGCCCGCCGGCCAAGGAAAGCACCGCAGCACTTTTTTCATTGCTTGCCGTGATATGCGTCGTGCCCTTTGAGGAGCTGATTTCCGTATCACTGGCTTTTTCCGTCAAAACGCCCACGTGCGACCCGGAAATCACATTGTCGCCATTTTTAGCTTTCAGTTCCACAGTGGAAAGCCGTGTCACAAAGGCGCCAACCCTTTCCCCCTTCAATTCGTTGCTGCGCCCCGCCGTAATATCCGCTTTTTGTGCCCCGTCAACAATTAAAGCGGCATATCCTTTATCTCCTAACGCTTTGGATTCTTTTACTTTGAGAATATTGTCCTGCGCCGCTTCCAAGGTAAAGGTTCCCACCTTGGTCTCTGCATTGGCGAGTTTTTTCATCGTCGTGCCATTTAGTGCCACCGCGGCATAGTTTCCTACGAACGTATTGCTGCCATTTTTGCGGTAATATCCGTTACTGCCGCAGCTTCGGGCGAACCTGCATCGGCACTGCCGACAAAGCCAAGAAAAGGTACATCCCCTGCATCTGTTTCCCCGATATAGTTGGCACCTGCTGTCAGCGTTACCGAACTTTGGGAGTTGCCAAGTGCCTGATATAAGTAGCCTCCCGCCTTTACGATATTGCTTCCGGAATCCCCAGCTGTAAGCGACAGGCTGCTGCGATTCATGGCCGATACACCTACACTATACAAACCGCTGCCGGCAAAGACATTATCTCCCGATGTCGTTTTTACCGTAACCGTACTCCCATTGTCTGCATGGAGCGCAATAAAATCACCACTGACATTGTTGCCCTTCCCAGCTTGAAGGGAGACTTGGTTGCCATAATTGGCAAAAATTCCGGCTGCCGAAGAAGTAATCGTATTGGTACCTGTTCCCGCTGTAATATCTATCTTCGACTTGGCATCCGTATAAATGCCATACGTGCCCCCCAGGATTGTATTATCCTTGGCAGCCGTAATGGTTACGGAATAGCCGGGAGTCTTCGCGGGATCATACGTTCCGGAAGTGGCTTGTCCAAGTACCGTTCTCAAATAGCCGTTAATAGTGTCCTTACCATCGCTTTTGCCAATCCGAAGACCGCATACGGATCCGCTAAAGCTGTTGGAACCGCCGTTAGAAGTAATTTCGATTTTGTTCGCTCCGTTATTAGAGACATTCGCCTGATTTACCGCAAACAGGCCTTTTTCCCCACCGCTGAACGTGTTGTCTCCCTCAGCCGTAACCGTAAAGGATCCGCCGTTTCCGGCCATCAGTGCCGCTTTGATGCCTGCCCCGCCGCTGGCCACCGTAAACGTGTTGGTCGTACCTGCCGTAATGGAAACATTCGCATTGCCAACGGATAAGGCTGCGGCATGATTATAAGCTGCCGTCGTTGTGAACGTGTTGTCTCCCCCGGCCGTAACCGTCAAGGATCCCGCCGTCCGCGAATCATAATTCGTAAAATCCTGCGCCCACGCAGTCTGCACGCCGGGCACCACCACAAAACCAGCCAGCAGGGCAGCCAAAATCCGTTTCTTCAAACCAGAATTCCGTTGCATCATCGAACCGTTCCTTTCCGGCCGCACACAGGCAGGCCTGTCAAAACATGTTGTGTCCCGGCAGCCGCAGTCCGTGCGTCCGACCATTTTCCGCATATCGCAAAACAGCACCGTCCCCTCGATACGAGCCGGGCGGTGCTGTCGTTTTTCGGGACTATTAATCACAAGCTATTCTATTTCGCCAGTGCCACGCCATCGTGCCAAGCAGACAGGCACGACAAAAAGCCACGCACCGGCTCCCTTTCACAACCCCTTTTGCAATGTTATCTGAAAATGCGTTCTCAATCCCCTACGTACCACGCATTCTCTGTCTTTTCTATTGTATCATATTTACAGGCAAAAGAAAACTATTCTTTTTCAGTAAATGCATTCCACGTCCTATCCCGCACACTTTCTTCCTCATTTATATAACACACAAAAACAGCGGACCTCCCGCAGGAAGTCCGCTTTCCGTTCCGTTTGTGCAAGTGTTTGGGCAAGTTTGCGCCGTGGCAGTCCGTTACTTCTTGCCGAGGTTCTCGAACAGCATGGCCGTGAATTTGGCGGCGTCGGCGTTGAGGGCGACTTTGGCCGTGACGGGGTCCTTGCCTTTCTTGGTGTTGTGGATGTCCGCGACCATGCGGCCGTCGCAGATGCCGCTCATGATCTCGATGTCGACGTTGGCGTCGACCCATTCGGTGACGACGGTGGGGTCGATCAGGTAGGCGATGGTGAGGGCGTCGTGAATGGGCGCCATGGTGTTGTCGTAGCGGTAGAGCATGGCGCTGGCGACGGTGCCGGGCGTATGCCGCAGGGTAAAGTTGTGCTGCGAGATGTCATTGACTTTCAGGTTGTCAATGCGCTTCTGGGACATGGTGGCCGCGAATTTGGCTGCCGGCGTGCCCAGGGCGGTGAGCTCCTTGCACTGTTCTTCCGTGATGCAGGCGCGCCAGGTGGCGTCGAGGGGCAGGATTACTTTGGGAATGTCCGTGTCCATGACGATTTTGGCGGCTTCGGGGTCGGCGTAAAAGTTGAATTCGGCCGACGGCGAGGCGTTGGCGCCGCAAATGGCGCCGCCCATGATGACGAGCTGCTTGATTTTGCCGGCGATGCGCGGTTCGATGCGCAGGGCCATGGCGATGTTGGTCAAAGGCGCGGTGGCGGCTACGTAGATATCGCCGTCGCTTTCCATGAGGGTCTTGACCAGGTAGAAGACGGCGTGCTCGGGCTGGGGCTTGATTTTAGCTTCCGGCAGGGGCAGAAAGTCGCCGTGGCAGTCGTTGAGGGTGACGCGGGGCAGGTTCGGTTTGCGCGAGGGAATCTCGTTGCAGATGATGGGGTTCTCGCAGCCCCGGTAGACGGGCACGTCCGCGTGCAGGAACTGCACCATGCGCAGGGCGTTTTCCGTGGTTTTGGGGACGATACGGTTGCCGTTCACCGTGGTGATGGCCATGAGGTCGATATCGTCGGAGAACCAGGCGAGCATGATGGCGACGGCGTCATCGGAACCGGGATCACAATCGAGAATGACTTTTTTCTTCATATTATATCCTCCTAACAATTACATTGACGGCCGGACAAGGCGTTACATCATCGTGAAGAAATACGATGCCGCAATATTGACGACGAGCATGATAAACAGCAGGGGCGCGGTCCGTTTGGCCAGCACAATGGGTTCGAGGCCGGCCGTACCGGCGATGGCGATGAGGGCGCCGCAGACGGGGGACGACGCGCGGCCGATGGATGTAGCGAGCTCCATAGGCAGCAAAATGGTCATGGTCGGTACGCCGAGTTTGGCGGCGATGGCCGGGGTCAGGGGCCCGAAGGCGAAGAACGGGGCGGCGCCGCTGCCCATGATGATGGCGAACAGGTAGGTGATGACCGTGAGGATGATCATGATCAGCAGCACGGCACCCTGCATACCGGAAATCCAGTTCGTGAAGATCGTGATGCCGCCGAGGATCTTGATGCCCTGGGCGAAGACGGAGGCCGAAATGATGATGGACACGACGGAGACGAAGACGTTGGCCATGCCTTTGAGGATGACCGCCATATCCTGCGGGATGGCGGCGCGGTCGCTGCGGCGGATGAATTCGATGATGAAGGTGATGGCGAAGCCGATGAAGTTGGCCGTGATGACGTCAATCTTCGTGGACGGGATAAAGTAGTCGGCGAAGACGATGATCAGCGGAATCAGGGGCAGCAGCACGTAAAAGCCCGGGACAGGGGGGTTGGGAACCGGTTCGGGGGCCTGGACGGGGCCGTGGCTCTCTTCGGCGTCCTTTTTGTCCATGTAGTGGTAGTAGAGGGGAATGAGGACGGCCGTGACGAGGATGATGCACAGGGCGACGCGGGCCTGGTAATGCAGAAACATTTCAACAGGGTTCAGTTTGGCCACGGTGCTCATGAAGAGGGAGCTGCCGTCGTTGGGGCCGTAGTCCAGGCACAGCAGGGCGAGGACGGAGGCGCCGGTGATGGGGCGGATGCCCAGGGCCATGAGGACCGGGAAGACGGTGGCCAGCATGAGCACGGCGAGGCTGGCCTGGCTGGTCAGCACGAGTTTCAGGGCCATGCCGACCAGGTAGAAGGCGGCCAGGATCAGGTATTTGTTGCGGATGCCGCCCAGGTGCATGGTCGCCATGTAGGCCAGCTTGGTCGACGCCTGCGTATGTTTCATGTACGTGGCGTAGCCCGTGACGACCATGATCAGGGAGCCGATGCCGGCGATGCTCGATTTGAAGGTCTTGGTGATGAAGCCGAAGGCGTCGAGGACTACGTTGCCCAGGGTCGCCTTGCCTAAAATCGGCGTGCCGGTCAGGACGCTCGCGACCATGAGGATGACGAGGCCCGAGGCGAAGAACACGAAAATGGCGTTGTACTTTTTCAGGATCAGTTTGGCCACGATGACGGCCGAGAGGACCGTCAGGGCAATGAGCAGCCAGTCAAACATGATGAGCAACACTCTCCTTTGTTTCCACGTTATGCAATGTCGGTTGATGCGGCGAGGCTGCGTTCCACCTCGGCCCGCGAGGGAATGGACGACTGGGCGCCGGGCCGGGTGACGGCGATGGCTGCCGCGGCGGTGGCGAATTCCAGGGCTTCGCGGTAGTTGGCGCCGGCCAGGCTGCCGGCAGGTTCCCAGGAGGCATCCGTGCAGCGTTCCAGCCGGCAGGCGAAGGCGGCGTTGAAGCAGTCGCCGGCCGCCGTCGTGTCGACGGCTTTGACCTTGCGGGCCGGTACGAAGAGTTCTCCGTCCCGCGTCACGAGGAGCGAACCCCGGGCGCCGAGGGTGACCAGCACCTGGCCGACGCCCCGGTCCAGCAGGCTCCGCGCTGCCGCGATGCACTGCTCCCGCGTATCCGCCGGCAGGCCGGACACGATTTCCAGTTCCGTTTCGTTAGGTTTCAGCAGATCGACGCACTGCAGCAGTTCCGCCGGCAGGTCCGGCCGGGCCGGTGCCGGGTCGAGGAGGACCAGCTTCCCTTTCCGCCGTGCCAGGCGGGCCGCCGCCGTCACGGTATCCAGCGGGGTTTCGAGCTGCATGATGAGGGCTTCGCAACGGTCGAACAGTGCCTCGTGAGCGAGCAGGTCCTGTTCCGTCACATGCGTGTTGGCGCCGCCGAGGACGATGATGCTGTTCTGTCCGTCGTCCTCCACTTCAATGAAGGCCCGGCCCGTATCCTCGTCCGCGCTGACGCGGACACCCGTCGTGTCGACGCCGGCGGCGCGCAGGTTCGCCAGAGAAATGCGGCCGAACTCGTCTTGCCCCACTGCGCCGATCAGGGACACTCCGGTCCCCATGCGGCCCAGGGCGTAGGCCTGGTTCGCCCCCTTGCCGCCCGGCACGTGCGACACGGTGCTGCAGAAAACCGTTTCACCGGGGCGGGGCCGCCGGGGCAGGCGGATGACGCAGTCCATGTTGATGCTGCCGACCACCAGTATCTTCTTCATCGGATTCCCACCTTCCTTCCTGACCGGGTGCCGCGCGCCGTGCGGCGACAGTCCGGAAGCCAAAGAAAGCCGGTCCCGAAGGGCCGGTCTTCTTCGCAATTCTATTTATTTGATTATACCATTTCCACATGAGTGTCACAACAATGTTCTGTATCCCCCTCCCTCCGTGTTTCACGTGAAACGTTTTCAGAACGGCCCTCCCTCAGTGCAGCCACCGGTCCTGTTCCGCGTACCACTGCGCCTTGCCGCGCAGCAGGGCGCCGCCCGGGCTCAGGGGGAGCTGCCGGATGAGCGTCACCGCCCGGCCGCCGGCGTCTTCAGGCGTCAGGGTGAAGGCCTCTGCTTCCCGTTTCTGCGCCGCTTCCAGGCTCAGGGCGGCGTCGGCTCCGGGATCGGCGTTCGGCAGGAACCACAAATCCCAGCGCGTTTCCGGGTCGTTGGAACAAGGCCCGTAGCCGTCTTCGAGGGCGGCCTCGCAATGGGTCATCACCGTGTCGGTGTCAATGGGCAGCTGCAGCCCGCGGCACACGAGGGCCACAACCCGGGCCAGCGCCTCGAGCTGTGCCGGCAGGGGCGGTTCCGGGCCGAAATCAATCATCCCCGGCAGGCGCGAAATCAGCACCTGGGCCCGCTCCAGGGGCGGTTCCGCCTGACCCAGGGTGTACCCCGGCAGCGAGGCCCGGGCGCGATAGGCGCCGCACAGGGCAATCCCGATGCTGCGGCCGTTGCGCCGCCACGTGTGGACCTTGTGCTCCCGGAACGAGCCGCAGGCCGCGTACACGCTCCCGTCGGCATCCACGAGCAGGTGGTACTCGTCGAAAATCTGGCCGTAGTGCCCGGCCGTCCAATGCAGATACACCTTGTCGACGGCCCCGCGCGCCTCCAGCGCCAGGACCGCCAGATCCAGTTCCGTCACTTTCCAATAGGACATCTTGTTCCCTCTCTTTCCCGACAGTCGGCGGATCCGCCCGGCGGACCGGCCGCCGGATTGCCCCGTCACCCTGCTGTTCGCACGATGTCCTGCGCGCCTACACGGGAAAGGTCCTGGCAGAAGGGCAAAAAAAGACGGCCGGGACATGTCCGGCCGTCTTCCCTTTCTGATGATACCGTATCTACTTGTACGTACAAGACTGCGCCGCAGGGACTACTTCGTTCCCAGGGCCGCCACATTGGCGCTGAGTTCGCGCAATACATCCGTCAGACCGGCGAGCTTGTTTTCCATGCGCACCAGCAAGTACCAGCTGAGGACGATGGGAAACCCCACGTTGGTGATGCAGTCCAGCCACTGGCCCGCGTCCATTGACGCCCTCCTTCCCGTTCCCGGCTTACGCCAGCGGATCCAGGTTCGTGGTGCGCATGCGGGCCCCGACGATACCCGTCAGGTCGCCCTTGGACGACGTAAACACATTCGCGTCGATGACTTTCTGCATCGCTGCTTCGGCTTCCGCCTTCGTCAGGTCGGCACGCGGTTTGCTGACGGCGATGGTCTTTTTCTGCCCACCGGACGTCTTGAAGATCAATTCGAGTTTCTGTTCCTTTACCGGACTCATTTCGTCTGCCATGTTCTTTCCTCTCTTTCCTTACAATCCTTACTCTCTGCGCCGCCCCGCGCCGGGACGGCTCCGGCCGCGTCAGGCCTGTTTGTTGTCGGACTTTTCGGTCAGGCTGACCGCCGCCATGACGGCATCGATCAGACCGCCCAGGGCCCGTGCCGCGGCGATGATGGCCTCCTTCTCTGCAGACGGCTTCACGCCGCTGAAGAGGTAGGTCTTATAGGTCATTTCATCGTGCGCGTCGACGCCGTTTTCCATCACGACGCCCAGGGTGCGTTTCACAACGTTGAAATTCTCTGCCATGCTGTTCACCTCCTTCCCGGTGACCCTGCGTGTCCGGCCGCCACCGTCAGCCGGCGCCCGCGGGCTTGCCGGCCGGCACTTTCGGCCGGTGTCCGTGTGTCTCTTGTCACCTGTCACCCTTATATTGTCCTGGCTGCAAAAAACCTACACGGTTTTTTTAATTTTTCCGTATTTTAGAGGGATGCCAGAAAGGACGCCGGCCAGGAAGGGCTTCCCGTATTTTGGGGCATAAAAAAACGCACGGCCACGCCGTGCGTTTTTCGTTTCCTCTAAATCAGAACTGCCAGTTCATCCCTATATTCCACTGCCACTTTTTCTGCAGGCTGCCGCCGAAGCTCCGTTCCATGTCGCCGTACAGGTACGTCCGGTTGCCGGTCCGCAAGCTGCCGCCCAGGCCCAGGGTGTACCAGGTTCCCTGATGGTCCAGCCGCTCGTCCAGGGTTTCCCCGTCCGGCGCCGCCAGGTGCAGGGCCCGGTCTCCGCCGAATTCGTGGAGCAGGCTGGCTTTTACGTACCAGTCGTAGGGATGGCCGGCTTCTCCGCCCCGCCGGCCGGCCGCAAAGCCGATCCGGCCGACGGCGCTGTCATACCCGCCGGCATACACCTTTTTGCCCCGCAGCGTCGTGTAGGAATAACTGCCCAGATGGCCCACCTGGAACTGGGTCTGGGGTTCCACAAAGTACCCCTTGTCAGACACCGGGATGGTCCGGCCGTATTCCACGCTGGCACTCAGGTCATGGCTCCGCCAGTCCGCCCGGTCCGGATAGCCGCCGTAGGTGCTGACGTGGGCGTCATCCCGGTTGTACCGGGCCACCACGTCCGTATAGCTGCCGTTGTCCCCGAACCAGGTACCGTACAGGGCCCCGGCCAGGGTGTGGTCCTTCCCTTTGCCATAGGCATAGGCCGGGGAAGCAATCCCCCGTTCTGCCAGCACCCCGTACACGCTCTTGGGGTTCACCGCTTCATCATAGCCAAGCTGGAAACTATGATACCGGGCATTCAGGCTGTCCGGGCCGCTGAATTCCCCGTTCCGCATCCGGGCCCACAGGCCGGCGGCTTCGCCCTTCTTCTTCAGGACCCGCAGGTCCCCCATCCGCTGGCGCAGGGTATCCAGGCTGTCCCGGTACAGGCCGTACTCAATATCCGCAGCCCGGACCAGGGGCACCGTATCCCGGTTGACTTTCTTTTCCACTTTGGTCAGATACCATTCCTCCGGGGTTCCGACACTGTTCCCTTGGGCATCTTTCACCGTATCCCCGCGCTGGATGGTCGGCGTCACATCCCACAGGCCTCCTTTGTCCAGAGACCGGCCGGTAAAAACAGCATTCTTGCTGGCATCGGTGATCAGCAGCAGATTCCTGGCACCGGTCACTTCTTTCCCTTTCAGGAAACTGGCGTCATAGACCTGCACCTGGCCCCGGCTACCTTCTTCGGCCTGGTCGATATAGACCTTGTCGCCATCCTGCTGGCTGTCCAGGTCCGTCTTCAGGAGGAACGTGCCGTCCTGTCCCTGGAAGGTCCCGATATGCAGGGTCTGCCAGCTGTCATCGGCCTTCATGTCGACCAGGGAGGATGTATTGGACAGGGACGTCAGCCAGCTGTCGCCCTTCATATGCCACACAGAACCGTCCTCCATGGTCAGGTCCAGGGTGCCGGCCGTCCCGGTATCCTGGTAGTCGGTGCCGCGTCCTTCCCAGGTGCCGTTCTTCAGGGTGATACGGGCGGTGCTGCCCCGGTTGGCGGAGATGTTCCCCTTGACTTCACCACCTTGGGCCGTGGTCAGATCAATGGTTCCGGCAGGCATCTCCGCTGCCTGGGTTTCATCAATATCCGTATCGATGTCCGCCGTGATGTTGCCGTAGATTCCCTGGGCTTTGTCCAGGGTGATTTTCCCATTGGACAGCGCCGCCAAGGCCGAAGCAGAAAGATTGCCGTAATCCTTGTCCTGGTAGCTGGTATCCTTTGCATCTTCATGGACATTGATGACAGCGTTCTGTTTCACATCCACGTTAGCCAGTCCGTAATAATTCCCATTTGCATCCTGCACATGATAAACTCCAGCAAGAATGGCAGGTGCCCCTGCATTGAGGATCTGTACTGTGCCGCTTCCGTCCTGGTTTTTCCCGTCAATGGAAATGGTGCCGCCATCCAGCGATAAAACCTCTCCGCTGATGAGATTGTTGGTGGCGTTTAGATTGATAGTCCCGTTATTATACGACACAATATCGCCTTTATAGTCAGCACGATCTGCGGTCATACTGGTTATTCCATTACGCCACGTATTAAGCGCAGACTCTGAACTGGATACCGTAATATTCGACGCCGTTGCATTGACAGTCCCTGCACGATTATCCAGACCATCGCCATTCACGCCGGCAATGTTCAGTGTATCCTCTGCCGCTAAGGAAAGCTTACTGTCTTCTTTCGACCGTCCTTGCAGAAGAACGCAGGGCAAGCTTTCACCATCTGAAGATTTACTGGTTACCAAGGAAACATTTTTGCCGCTGAGAGACATATCCACATATTTCCATCCATACACAGCCGTGGTATATCCGGATATGGACAGATCGTCTGTCGCTTTCATTGTGATTTTAGCTGTATGTCCGTCTCCGGATGCAGTAACACCCCAGGAATATTGGGCAAGATTTTCATTGGGCTTGTTGCAGGTAATATGGATATTCTTTGCCTGAATATCCATAACTTCACTATTTTCATTGCGAGTTTGTGGATTTACATAAATCCCCCTCAGTTCATTGTCGAGATTGAAATCTCCGGTCATGTTAAAGCTTACACTTTTGGCATCCATTGATAATATCCCATAATTCAGTGCGTCCGGGTTATCTTTCGATTGTTTATTATTAATGGAATCAATGGTGATCGAATGGCCGCTGATTGAAGTTTCACTGTTATTGGTAAAGAACAGAGTCTCTATTTGATTATATGCCTCGCGCCTGCTATCTGCATTGTTATAGAAATGATAGTCCGCACCGGTGGATTGACCATTGATCTGATCATCTATTGTAAGTTTTCCGGAATCAATATTCATGAAACTCCGAGTGTAACCGGCTGCCTCGAAATCATAGGGGTTCCCATCCGCTTTCCCCACATGGATGGTCATGTCCTGGCTGCTGTTATTGACCGAAAAGGCCTCTCTCTGGTCCGAGCCATCGAACAGGGCCCCTTTTTCAAAGGTGTATTCTGATGTCCCCGAGTGAGACAGGCTCCCCTTATACGTCACAAAATCCCCATAGGTCCCCGGCTCTCCGGTAAAAGCGGCCTGGCCGCAGACCGGGAAGGACAGGGTCCCCGCTGCCATCAATACGGCCAGTATGGCCTTTCCTTTAGGGGAAGAATTAAAGATCCTGTTCCCCTTGCAACCCCCGTACCGAATTCGTTTCATAATCCACTCCCTCTTTCCAATTCCCTGATTCTGAATACGTTGTGCATGAAGTCTTTCCGCGTACAGCAATTCCGCAGGCTGACGCTGCCACATGTATCGAATGACCTTCCCCATGGTCATTCAGCATTTTTCATTATATACCATGATTAATATTTTTCAACAATTTTGAGTATTTATTTATTGTCACTGATGGCACGCCTCCTCCTCGACAGCGGATCTTCTTTTCCCTTTCCAACCCCGTCCCGCCGTAACGGAAAACCCGGGAAGCAGCAGCGCAGGAATAAAGAAGGAGCCGTAAAAACGATGGCTCGTCTTTACGGCTCCTTTTTCGCTTTCCGCCCTTTGGGGTTCTTCCTTCCAGCCCTTATGACCGGTAGGCCGGTTCCCATTTATACGCCTTGATACAGGCTTTTGCATCGGTGAAATCGTTGCGGTTGAGGCCTTCGGCTTTCGCTTCTTCGGCTACTGCTTCCGCAACGGTATCAGAGAAGAGATTTACCTTCATGACCGGCGGCAGTACGGCAGCACCCGGTGCAGACGGATCGACAATGCCGCCCATCGAATGGGCTGCGACGGAAATCATCCGGTCTGTCACCAGTCTCGCCCCGGAGGCGATGACGCCAAGGCCGAGTCCCGGATAAATCAATGCATTGTTTGCCTGCCCAATGTGGTACGTCGTGCCGTTATATACGACCGGTTTGCTCGGAATCCCGGTGGCCACAAGGGCGCGGCCTTCGGTCCAGCGAATCAGGTCTTCCGCCGTAGCTTCGGCCAGTTCCGTCGGATTGCTCAGCGGGAAGATGATCGGTCTTTCGGTGTGGGAAGCCATTTCCCTGACGATGGCTTCTGTAAAGGCACCGCCCCGTGTCGAGGTGCCGATGAGGATTGTCGGGTGGATGGCCTTGACTGCCGCTTCCAGCGTCGTCAATTCGCCGGCGTTTTTGAATTCGCTGCGGTTTCTGGCGAAGGGCCGCTGTTCCGGCGTCAAATCGCCCATGTCATCAAAGAGCAGGCCCTGGCGGTCGACGAGGTAAAAATGCTTCCGCGCTTCGTCCGCACTCAGTCCCTGGTGCTGCATTTCCTGGTAGAACCGGTCCGCAATACCGCAGCCCGCTGTGCCGGCCCCGAAGCACATGTAAACCTGATCGGTCAGCTTTTCGCCGGAAATGTTCAGCGCACCAAGGGCGCCGGCCAAAGAGATGATGCCCGTTCCTTCAATGTCATCGTTGAATACGGGGTACTTCCTGTCGTATTTATTGAGAAGCTTTGCCGCGTGACCCCGACCGAAGTCTTCAAAGTGGAGATACAGACGGGGAAACATCTTTTCGACACATGCGACGAATTGGTCGACGAAGGTGTAATAGGTGCCATCATCGACCCGTTTGTGATGCAGGCCAAGGTACAGCGGATCGTTGATGAGGCTCTGGCGGTTGGTACCGGCATCCAGCACGACCGGCAGCACACGGGACGGATCAATTCCGGCCGCGGCGGTGTAGACCATCAGCTTCCCGACAGAAATGCTGACGCCGTTGGTCCCCCAGTCCCCGATGCCCAGGATTGCTTCCGCATCGGTCACGACAATCAGGTCGATGTCCCGTCCTTCCGAGGCATTTTTGATGGCCGTTTCCAGGTCTTCCGGACGGTCTGCCGAAAGATAGGCGGCATTCTGCGGCGTGATGAAGAACTCACTGTAATTGCGGATGCTTTCCGCAATGCCCGGGTCGTAAACAACCGGCATCAATTCCGCGATATGTTTTTTGAAGACATAATAGAACAGGGTGCGGTTGCTGCTGAATATCGTCATCAGATAGTGGCGCTTTTCGCTGACATCCGGTTTGTTTTCCAGATTTTGATAAACCTGTTCCGCCTGCGTGTCAATATCCTGCACCACCGGTGGCAGGATACCGACCAGCCCGAATTTTCTTCGTTCCTCCGCCGTAAAGGCGGTGCCTTTGTTCAAGAATGGATCGTTCAGTAATTCATACCCTTTTTTCATGATTTTACCTCCAGAATTTGCCAATCGGTCTACCTCGTTTTGCAACAGCCTTTTATCCTTATCGATTGGCTGACTATAAAGTAGCAGGAATCCTGCTTCTTGTGAAATACAAAGTAGTTACACATCCAAACTGCAAGTTATGATATACTGAAACAAAAGGAGACGGAACATGACTCTGAACCAGATTCTGCAATTTATTGCCGTTTGTCAATATGGCAGCTTCACCAAGGCGGCCGAGGTCCTGCACCTTTCCCAGCCCGGCATATCAAAAGCAATCCGGGAGCTGGAGGCGGAATGCGGCACGGCCCTGTTTGAGCGCCAATACAACAACATTTCCATGACAGGTAACGGGAAACTGCTTTATGAAAAAGCACTCTGCCTGATAGACCATTACAAGGTCTTTGAAGCGGAGGCCCACTCGCTTTCCACAGCCCGGTCCAATCTGCACATCGGCATTGTCCCCATGTGCGGCAATACCATTTTCCCCAAACTTCACGCCGCCTTCCTTAAGGACTGCCCCGGAAGCCGGATCGCCACCGTCGAGGACACTGCATCCGTACTCTACGATATGCTGGATCAGCATGAGCTCGACTTCATCCTCTGCGTCACAAACCATCTTCCGGACGCCCACTATCACTACCATGTATTAAAGAAAAGCCGGCTCAAATTGTTTACCGCTGCCTCCTCGCCACTGGCGGGCCGTACGTCTGTCCGCCTGACGGACCTTCAGTCGGTGCCCCTGGTGCTGTTTTCAGACCATTTCGGACAGACCCGTTACATCCGCCGGATGTTCCGGGCCCGGCATATCCACCCGGTCATTCTGCACCAGACAAGCCAAGTCTTCACAATTCTTGAGTACATCCGCTCCGGTGCGGCCGCCGGCTTCATGTCCGAGGAAGTCGCTGATGAAGAGCCCTCGCTTGCCGCATTGACGGTCGAAGATTTTCCTCCTGCCGCCATCTCGCTGATTTGGAACCGCGACTCCGGCCTTTACCCGTCCATGCAGCATTTCATCCGCATCACCCGGACCCTGTTTCCGACACCGGAAACAGCACGGAACGAGTAACGGGCCCGCCCCAAGAATTGCCGCCCCCGCAAGTTTTAGGGAAGGACAAAAACGCACGGTCACGCCGTGCGTTTTTCTATTTCCTGCAAACAGGGGCGCCTATCCCGCTGGAACCCTGTTCTGCACCCATTACAACACAATGCAGGAAACGCACAGGAGTCCCATCCATAAGTCTGGCTAATGGATGGGAAGCGGACTCGGAATTGATGCAGCCGGGGCTGTGCCGTAAAATAAAGGCAAAGGATGATGGAAAGGAGAAAACAACATGGCAAAAATCCTGATCGCTTATTTTTCCCGCAAGGGCCAGAATTATGTCAACGGCAAAATCAAAAACCTTGCCAAGGGCCATACGGAACGGGTGGCTGAGTTCATCCAGCAGGCTGTAGGCGGTGACCTGTTTGAGATTCAGACCGTCCGGGACTATCCTGCCGACTATACGCAGTGTACCGAGGCGGCCAAAGAGGAGCTCCGAAGCAAGGCACGGCCGGAATTGAAAGCATATCCGGACAGCCTCGGCGGATACGATACGGGTTTCTTAGGGTATCCCAACTGGTGGGGCACCATGCCCATGGCCTGCTACACCTTCCTGGAGAAGTATGACATGAGCGGCAAGACCATCCTTCCCTTCTGCACGCATGAAGGAAGCGGCATGGGGGGCAGCGAGCGGCAAATCAAGAAACTCTGCCCGGAGGCTGACGTGGCGAAAGGCCTGCCCATCCATGGTTCCCAGGCCGCAGAATCCGCCGCAGCAGTCAAAGCCTGGGCGGAGGCAGGGATCGGGGATATTGTGGGCAATCCTGCCAGAGTGATCAAGCAGCTTTGAGGAGGAAGGAGAAGGGCCGCATTGTTATATTGTATGAGGTGAATGAACATGAACAAAGAAGTAATGATTGTAACCGGTGCCGGACAGATTTCACTGGCCATTGCCCGCCGCATGGGCCGGGGCAAGAAAATCGTCCTGGGCGACAAGAGCAAGGATAATGCTGCCGCCATCGCTGACGTTATGACGAAAGCGGGGTTTGATGCAGAGCCCTTCGTCATGGATATGTCCGACCGTTCGTCTATCCAGGCGATGGTGGAAAAGGCCAAAAGCTACGGCGAGGTGACGGCCATGGTCTGCGGTGCCGGTGTGTCCCCTTCGCAGGCGCCCATCGAGATGATCCTGAAAGTGGATCTGTACGGCACGGCCGTGCTGATGGAGGAAGTGGGCAAGGTTATCGCCCGCGGCGGTACCGGCGTGGTCATTTCCAGCCAGTCCGGCCACCGCATGCCTGCGCTCACCCCGGAGCAGGACAGGGCACTGGCCATGACGCCCGCCGAGGAGCTTCTGAGCCTTGACTTCCTGCAGCCGGATCAGATCCGCGACACCCTCCATGCGTATCAGCTGGCCAAGCGCTGCAACGAAAAGCGTACTATGTACGAGGCGGTGCGCTGGGGCAAACGGGGGGCACGCATCAATGACATCGCCCCCGGCATCATCGTCACGCCGCTGGCCATTGATGAGTTCAACGGCCCCCGTGGCGACTTCTATAAGAACATGTTTGCCAAATGCCCTGCCGGCAGACCGGGTACCGCGGATGAGGTGGCCGATGTGGCGGAACTCCTCATGAGCGAACGGGCCCAGTTCATCACCGGCGCCACGTTCCTGGTAGATGGCGGTGCGACGGCCTCCTTCTACTACGGTCCGCTGCAGCCGTAAGATCCTTCCTTTCACGAAAAATCATGTGGGGACGCCGTTGCGGGAGAGATGCGTTCATGGAGCAGGCTGGCAAATTCTTCGACATAATAGGCACTGTTGTCTTTTCGCCAGAAGAGGCAATAGTGGCGCAGCAACGGTTTTCCTCCCTTATATAAAGGAAGGCGGACCGAGGCAGCGCCGGCCGGCACCGTGGCGTTGAACGTTTCCACCGGCAAATAGCCCCGGTTGCTGGCGACGAGGAGCCGGGCGTCTTCGAGCGTGCGGGCAAAGAGGAAGTTTTCGGCGAATCCCAGGGTACCGGCATAGTAAGCCCCCTCGGCCTGCTCCTGTTCGGCAGGGGCTACGAGGATGCAGGGAATCCGCTTAAGGTCCTCCAAGGACAGGTGTTCCTGCCGGCTCAGAGGATTCTGCAGGGAAATCTCCGCATACAGGGTTCCTGTAGTCAGGACGTCATTCTCATAGGTGTCGGAAAAGGCCCGGCGCTGGTCATTGAGGACCATGTCCGCCTTTTTATCGCGCAGCTGCCTGTACAGTTCTTCGTGGGTCCCATTGAAGATATGGATGGTCACTTCCGGATACTGCGCCGAAAAAGCGGCAACCGTCCCGTATAATTCACTGCCGCAGTAATTGTTGAGGTATCCCAGTCGCAGCTGCAGTTCCCGGTCTTCGCCGAGGCGGCGGGTCTCTTTTTGGAAGGCGTCGATTTCCTGCAGCAGCTCCTTGCCGTGGCGGTAAAAGTATTCTCCAGCCGGTGTCAGGCTGAACGTGCGGTTCTGCCGGACCAGCAGGGAGACGCCGAGCTCCTCTTCCAGCGCTTTGATCTGCTGGGATACAGCGGACTGCGAAATCTGCAGGGTATAGGAAGCTTCTGTAAAACTGCGGGCTTCGACGACGGTGATGAAATATTTCATCTGGCGGAACAGCATGGCCTATCATCCTTTCTTCTTCTCTTGAGTATACTATACCGTGTTTCCCCGCATAAGTAAAACTGATGGAAAGGCTTCGCATGGGAACTGTTCAGAAGCAGGACAGCTTCATAATGAACAGCAGCCAGAAAAATAAAGAGCCCTCCCTCTAAAGAAACAGATCCCCGTTGTCTTGGGAACAGACAACGGGGATTTTTTGGATTGCCCGTTAAAAGATATTATAAATAAAGTTACTGATATTTCATGATTGATTCATAATTATGTTGCTGTTATAATGATAAATGATAGAAGAAATCACCAGACAACGGGGTCTGTAAGCACGCAGGGTTTGAGCCGGAAGGGGCGCCGTCTCAGAGTTCTGCATGCTTTTTGCATCTGTCCGGCGGAAGGGGGGCTGGTAACTATGCATCGCCTGCTTCAGAAACATGAGCCATCGTTTAGGAAAAAACGGGCCAGGCTGCTCTTGCCCTGCTGCATAGCCCTGGCTCTGGCCGGCAGGGGCGGCCCGGTATCGGCGGAAGGAACGGAGGCAATCCCGGTCCTTGCAGAAGAATCCGGACACCACGTAACCATCGAGGGGAACAGTGCCTCCGCGCAGTGGAGGGCGGTGCGCCTTTCCTATGAGACACTGCAGAACGCGCCATCGGGCGGCGTGTTATATGCACATGATAATTCCATCACTGTCCGCAACCGTACGGCTCCGGCAACCGGGTCTTCCCTAACCGTGGTGGAAGCCGTCCCGTCGTTCAAGCCGCCTGAGGACGGCACCGTAAAAGGCCTGGTGCGGATTGAAGACAATGAGACGGCAGTGGAAAACAGCACCCTGCCGAATGTTGCAGTGTATGCCGTGCACGACCTTACCGATAATTGGAACGGCAAGGACGGCTCTTCCCTGGTGGCATCGAACAACAGGCTGACCATATCGGACAACAGCACCGTGGGAGAAGTGGCTCATGTTACGTTGGAAGAGCCTCATAGCGACAGCCGGAATGTCATTCAAAAGAATGTTACCGCCGTGGCAAACAGTACGGTGCAGGGATTACTTTACGGAACCGTTACCACCCAGCGTTCCCGACGCCCTTTTGGCAGCCTTGAACGTCGGGAAAACACCATATCTGTCACAGACAGTACGCTGGAATCCCACGTCATGGGCGCCAATATTTATGATGCCGACCTCTTCACAGCGGAAAACAACACCCTGACGGTTTCCAATTCCACCGTCAACGGATATCTCGCCAATGACTATGCCTATGGCACAACGGGAACCTATAATCTGAATAAGCTCCGTATAGATAACGGTTCGAAGGTCCTGATCGTTCTGGGAGAATCCTTTGCGAATGCGGATCCGGGAAACGGCGGTTCCACTTCTTCCATGACAAACAATGAAGTATGTTTCACGGGAAACAGTACAGCCGGAGCCATCCTTGGCACGGTTTCAGAAGGCACGGATGAATCTTCCGAAGCCCGCGGGAATAAGCTGACCATATCCGACAGGGCCGGTGTCCTCTTTGGCGCGGCCAGTATCACGACAGGAACCGCGGAAGGCAACCGGGTGAATGCCGCGGACGGGGAGGCACAGGTCCTGGTGGCCGGATTGTCCACCGGCAGCGGTCGTGCAGATGGCAACATCGTCAGTCTGTCGGGCAACTCCCGGCTGGTTCCTGCAGAAAAGATGCCTCTGGACAGTACCCAGGCTTATTATGGAAGTTATTTTGTGTCCGGTTTTCTAGGACAAGGCTTCGGCTCTTCCTCCTCCCCCTTGGTACTTGCCGGGTTTACGGATAGCGGAACGGCGAGCAACAACGAAGTATGGGTATCCGGGAAGACGGACCTGTCCCAGGCAGACGTCTATGGCGCGGCGGATGCGTCCCAGGCGAAGCCGGCAGGAAGCGGCAACACCTTCCGCATCGGGTATCAGGACGGCACAGCCAGCCGCTGGGAGCAGCCGCAGGTCCGCGGCCTCCGCCACTTCGACAAGATCGCCCTGCACGACCTGGATCCCCGGAAGGCAGGACTCGTGGTAACCGATACGCTGGACCTGCCCGCGACGGCGGAACTGGAAATCGGGAAGACGGCCTTATCCAGGCTGAACGAACCCCTGCGGCAGGAGGAAGGCAAGGCGGCCGTCACTCTCGCCGTCAAGGACCCGGCCGTCCTCATCGATGCCTCGCAGGCCGGCACCGTGACGGGCCTTGATGCGCTGTACCGCAACAGTGCCGGACGCATCAGGAACCAGAACACCTGGAACTATCTGGATGGCGGCGTAACCGTAACGGGCACCACGGGCCTGACCCTGCCGGAACCGGGAAAGGTCCTGTCCTACGGCCTGCACAGCCTCGACACCATTACCTACCGCACGGTGGACTGGCTGACCGGCGGTACGGTGCTGAAGCTCCATACGCCGGAAAATTTCAGCCTTGCCGCTACCAAGGTAGATACGCGGGACATCTCCTTCACGGCAGAATCGCTGGCCGCCATTGACGCCGCGGACCAGTATTCCATGACGCTCCTCGATACGGATGGAAACACCACGCTTTCCCCGGACAACCTGACGACAGGGAAAGGGACGTGGAATATCGGCAATGCGCTTACAGGTACAGGCGAAGCGTACCTTGCAGAAAATGGGAACGTCCTCTATCAGCTGGACGTGGCCAAAGCGCCGGATGTTCCGGAAACGCCGGTTGTGGAAGCGACGAAGGAAACCCATAATGCGTTGATCGCCAGGGAAGCCGAACTCAGTGTCCTGGCATCCGGCCGCGACCGGATGGACGGAGTGCTGGCAGTCTTCAATGGCCAGGAAGCCGGTATTTTCACATTTGCCGATTTGGGCGGCAGCAAAGACCGCTATGATACCGGAAGCCATGCCACGACCCATGCCTGGAACGGCCTCGCCGGGGCAGGCAATGAACAGAAATTTTCCGCCGGAGTCCTGGGATACGCCCTTTTTTATGAATATGGACAAAGCAATTATGATGTAGCAGGCAGAGGATTCGCCGGAAGCGGCAACATCCACTACAATGGCGGCGGCGCCATGATGAAATGGACCGCCCGCAATAAGGATTACTACGAAGGGGCTTTCCGGGCCGGCCGGATAAAGAACAGCGCCGATAACGTGCTTCACGACAGGAACGGCAGTCCCTACAGCTATCAAACCAGTGCCCGTTACTGGAGCGGCCATGTCGGAATCGGCCATGTCTTCGACCTGACCGGCAAAACAGCCAGTGAAAGCGAAGGCGGCATCCGGCGGGCTGCCCGGGATATCGATGTCTATGGAAAATACTTCCATACCCATATCGGCAGCGGTTCCTTTACCGCCGGGGAAGTGCAATACGGCCTGGACGGCCTGGACAGCCGTCTCCTGCGGATCGGGGCCAGAGCGGACAACCGGAGCGGCCGGAACGACTTCTACTACGGACTGGCCTGGGATTATGAACTGGACGGAGAAGGAAGGGGCCGCGTAGCCGCAGACGGACTCCGCGCGCCGATTGAAAAAACAGATACGGGCGGAAGCAGTCTCATGGCCGAAATCGGGTGGAAGAAAGAAGCGACGAAGGAAGATCCCTGGGACCTCAAGGCCGTAATGACAGGCTATGCCGGGGAACATAAAGGAATTGGCGGCAGCCTCTTCGCAGGATATCATTTCTAAAAGGGACGGCCTGTCCCCAACAAAAATCCAAAGGAGACGTGCCTGAAGGCAAACGGTGTCGCCGCATTTTTTGCGGCGGCACCGTTTTTGTTAATGAAACCGGCCGGCTTTTCTGTTACAATAGAAAGGAACGATCACGGCAACCCCGTTTCAATACGAAGGAGGAAATCCGCCAATGGAAGATATGAAATTCGCTCTGCTCATCGATGCCGAAAACATCTCCCCGCAATACATCGATGTCATTTTATCGGAAGCGAACAACCTGGGGAACGTCATCTACAAACGCATCTACGGCAACTGGACGACCCAGCAGATGTCCGGCTGGAAGAACACCATCCTGGACAACGCCATCCAGCCCATCCAGCAGTACAACAACGTGAGCGGCAAAAACTCCAGCGACTCGGCCCTCATCATCGACGCCATGGACCTGCTCTACCAGTCCTCGCTGGACGGCTTCTGCATCGTCTCCTCCGACAGCGACTTCACCCGCCTCGCCTCCCGCCTGCGCGAATCCGACAAATACGTGCTCGGCATGGGCGAAAGCCAGACGCCCCGTTCCTTTATTTCGGCCTGCAACAAGTTCGTGTACCTGGACATGTTGTACGCCGAAGCAAAAGCCGAGGAAAGCAAAGACGCCTCCCCCGCCGCCGATGCCGCCGACGCCCGCAGCGAGAAAACCAAGGCGCCGTGCGCCAGGCAGGACGAATCCGTCCAGAACGCCAAGAACAACAAAGGCATCAAACGCATCCGCCAGGCCCTCATCAAGCTCACGGACGAAAACTCCAACGACAACGGATGGATCAACTCCGGCTACCTGGGCAACCTGCTGATCCGCCAGTTCCCCGACTTCGACGTGCGCCTGTACGGCTACAAGAAATTCTCCCAGTTCGTCCTGGCCCTGGGCGTCTTCGATGTCCACACCACGGCGCCCGCCCAGAACAAGACCGCCAAGACCTATTATTTCCGGTTGAAAGGGAACAAGTGACGCCCTTCCCTGGAAGATGTCAAAAAAAAGCAACAGCCGCAATTTCCATTTTCCGGGAAATTGCGGCTGTTTGTTTTTATTCCATAGTACGATTAATACATTTCCTGTTCGTTTATGTACTTGTCCAACCGATTCAATCTTTCTTTGTCCCGAAGTTTCATCTTATTGCTAATCAACAAAAGCAAAATCTCGGACACACATAATGGAACGACATAGGAATAGGTCAATCCCGCGCCCTCTACTTTCGTACTGATGACATAATCAGCCTTTGCAGCCAGAGGACTTGTTATTTTATCCGTTACAAGGATTATCTTTGCGCCCACTTCGTGTGCCATTTCCATAAGGGTATAGTTTATCTTTGTGTATCTCGTAAAAGAATAGATCAGCAGGCAGTCGCTCCGTTTAATGTCGATCATCTGTTCCAAGGTACAGCTCTCCGCCTTGTCCAGGCAGACGACATCCGGCAGAAACACAACCATTTTACGATACATATAGGCCGCGCAAGAAGAAGATCCCCTAAAACCGGCGATATACTTCCTTTTAGCCTTGACCAATATATCCGCCACCTCTGTCAATAAAGCGGAATCTACGTTGGTAAAGGTATCTTGTATATTTTCAATACTTTTACGTATTACCTCGGACACTACATCGTTTCGTTTTAACAATTCACTCGTCTTGAGATATTTTTCACCCGGGGAAAGGGTTTCCCTGGTTTCTTGAAGTTTACGGACTACTTGCCGTGACAATTCTTTTTTAAATTCAGAAAAGCCGGCATATCCCAAAGAACGAAGGAAACGTATTACAGAGGTATCACTTGTGCCGATTTGGGCGGCCACTTCCGATACAGTTTTAAAACTGATTGTATCTTTATGATCCAGCAAATAGTCGGCGATTTTACGGTCGGTCTTTGTCAAAACGGTTTTCTGAATCTTCTCCTCTAGCGTTTCCATGCTGTATTTCTCCATCATCCTTTTTGATCATTATCCTTACTGCCACACACTATATATATTAATTATAGTTTAACTCTTTCCTAATAACAAGAGAAAAGACTGCTCAAAAAAGCAGCCTTTTCTATAGCAGAATCTGTTACAATGACGCAATTTCCTGTGTTGCTTTCAAAAATTGCTCAATCTCCTGCAAATTATGACAATGAAGAGGAGAAACCCGCACAACGTCCTCCAATCCAAAAGAGTGCAGCATCCGTTTTGAGTAAAGACTGGTATCCACTCTGTCAAATACAACGATATGCCGTTTCAGATACTCCTCAACCGCCTGAGTAGACGACATATTCGAAAACCCTATGGCCAAAATCAAATCACGGCGTGTTAAATCAGGATTATCCCCATAAACCTTAACCCCGGAAATATGTCGCAACCCGGAAGCATCCCCTGCTCCTTCCAGCAGATGGTAAAGCAACGCCCTTTCCTGCAGGACGATTTTAGCCATACCGTCTACGAACAGTTTTCTTCTGTCCGTCTCTTTCTGATTCTCCGCCAACCCGCAGACATAATCCAAAATACTGGAAAACATAGCATATTGGGCCGGAGCGTCGGATCCCAGTTTCCAGTAATTTTCCGGACGGGCGGTTAACCTGGAGTGCGGCAGTTTAGCCAGCCGGTCACTCAACCAGGCCATTCCGAACCCGCGAACCCCAAAAAACTTATACGGCGCAAAATTCACTCCGTCAATCGACAGGCCGGACAAATCCAGTACCGCATGTGGAGCGTGTTGAACCGCATCTACCGTGATATACAGATCCGGTTTGATAGCCCGCGCCTTTTTCACAATCGCCGGAATATCGAAAACAGCCCCGCTTATATTCGACGCATACATGACATTAAGCAGGCAGGTGTCTTTATCAACAAGGCTGCAAACCGCATCAGCATCACAACCTCCGGTTTCCGGGTTGCTGGGAGCGACCCTTAGTTCCTTCTTTGTCTGCCTGGCAAAAATTTCTGTTGAATCATAAGAGGAAGGATGTTCCAATACCGTCGTGACCACGTTATTACCGGGAACATTTTCAATCACGGCCTCAACCATTTCAAACATGACTTGGGAAGCGGTCAAGGCCGTTGCAATAGCTCCTCCCTGGACATTAAGCAGGATTCGGACGTCCTCTTCCCCCTTTTCAACGAGGCTTTTGAGATATTTCGCTGTTTTATGGTTTCGCCCGTCACAATCAGGGACCATATCCACCTCAAAAAATCGCCGCTCCGCTTCCTTCAGCCGAATGGACCCACCCGCATTTTCAAAGAAGAGCCGGGGTTCTCCGGTATAGTCGTGATCCAACAGTTCAAATGAGTCACGGACCCTTTTCATTTCCGCCTTAGCAAATAATTTTCCTGTATCCATTATGAGGATCACCTCTTACCTGTATTCTTCAATATACGGGCTGTAGTTCAACTGTGCAAACACAACCCTGCCATCCGCTATCGTAGCTTTGGTGATCAACACCCTGTCCAAATCCAAATGGTCTCCGAAGACATCCCGCATTTGAATCGGTAGATTTTCCAGTTTGAAAATAGACACATCCGCTACAGAGCCCTCCCGGAACGTTCCGATTTCCTGGGCTTTCTTCAGGACTTTCGCCGGGTTCACCGTGCATTTTTTGATTGCCTCAGGCAATGGCAGCCCCAACGCCAGATACTTACTTAAGACAAGGGGGAGGCCGAAAACCGCCTTGTCAAACACATTCGCCCTGACCAGGTCCGTACTGATGATATCCGGCAAAAACCCTTCCCGCATGGCCCTTTTGATAACGGTGAAGCGGTAATGATCGCGTCCGTCGGCCGTATCAAACAAGACACCTCTTTTCCGCGCTTCCCAGACTGCCGGATCGACGTGCCCCTCTGCATTGACGATCGAATTCTTTCTGCCTTGGTACATATGGGCGTAAATATCCCCCTTTTTAAAACGCGAGAGAAGATCCACATGCGTACCGGGCGCGTTAGTTGTATGAACCGCTATCGGACAATGAATGGCATCGGCCAGCTCCCTCGCTCTTTGTAAAGGCCGGTAGCCGTAATCACCGACGATTTCTTCGCTGGTCCTGACCTTCAAGCCTATCAGCTTTTCATGATACCGGCTGAATTTCTGCTGAAGTTTTACCAAATCCATTGTATCCGGATCCAGATTTTCAAAACACCGGGGCAATGTGGTCAAACCGGAAGAAGATACGTTAAGAAAAGCGAAAACCTTCACTTCGCTCGCCGCAACGACATCTTTATAAAAGCTGTCGACATTCGCAAGGCCCGATGTTCCCTGATCAACAGCAGCCGTGACCCCCTGCGGGAACAGGAATGCGTCCGGATTGACGCCGATTTCACTGCCGCCATTAAAAAGGTGGGTATGGAAGTCAATCAATCCGGGGGTCACGATGCAATTGTCCGCATGAAACGTTTTCGACGCCTTGGCTGGTTCGCCGTGTTTCAATACCGCTTTGATACACCCGTCAGAAATCAGGACATCCGCTTTTCCGCAAAAGTCAACTTCCGGTTGTATGACAGTGCCGTCTTTGATTAAAATATCGCCTGTCAGCGTCATCGTACTGCCTCCTGAATTATTTCACCGCATAAACGGAATCATCTATTTCATTTTCCCCTCGTGCAATGCAGACCGAAGTAACTACGTCACCGGTTACATTCATGGTCGTATTGGCCATATCAATCAGCCTGTACATACCGGCAACAACCCCCATGATATCCAGCGGCAGTCCCATCGTGCCCAATAACATAATGGTCATGACGATACCGCTGCCCGGAATACCCGGGGATCCCACAGAAATGACCGTTGCAAGGGCAATCAGAAGAAGCTGCTGCGTGAAATCGATCTGCACTCCGTAAATCTGGGCCACAAACAGGACGGCCACAGAATAATATACACCGCCCCCGTTCATATTCATTGTAGCACCCAAGGGGAGAATGAATTCCGCCAGTTTTTCACTCACGCCAAATTTCTTTTCTGCAGTACCGATGGTGACAGGCAAGGTACCGGAGCTGCTGGTCGTACTCAGGGTCATCATCCAGACATCACTGATCCGTTTAATAACTCCGGAAAGAGGAATCTTCCCGATGAATTTGAGCATGATCCCGTACATCAGAACCGCCACCAGAATATCTGCAATCCAAATCGAGCCAATGAATTTCCCCAAAGGACTGAAGATACTAAGGCCATACCTTCCAATAGAAGCAGCCATAAGGGCAGCAACACCGTAAGGAGAGAACTCCATAACAATGGATGTCATTTTGTACATAGCCTTTGCCATATCATCAAAAACACCGATAATCCGTTTCCCCTTTTCCCCTAACATGGTAAAGGAAACACCAAGGAACAACGAGAAAATGATGATCTGCATCAGGCTGCCCTTAGCCATCGAAGCAATGGGGTTGGACGGGAACATGCCTAAAATGGTAGCCCCCAGCGTCGGCATCTGTTTCGCTTTAACGGAACCGCCAGCCACAATCCCTGACAGATCGACCCCGGCACCGGGCTGCAATACGTTGGAAATGATACAGCCGACCACACCTGCAACGGCTGTTGTAACAATAAAATACAGAATCGTCTTGGAACCAATCTTCGTCAGCCGTTTTATATCACCGATACTTGCGACGCCGGAAGTGATTGAAAAGAAGACCAAAGGAACCACAATCATCTTGACCAGCGTCAGGAAGATATCCCCGATGGGCTTAATGATGAGCACCTGTTCTTTAAACACAATCCCCAGCAAGATGCCTAAAACAAAACCGATTAAAATCTTAGTCGTCAACCCTAGTTTTTTCATGACTGCCCTCCTTATCTTTCCCATACGGACAAAACAAATACTTGCCCCATCAACATTATAATCCCGTGTTGTTGTTTTTGCAACTATAATATATTTTTAATATTGTTTTTACAACAATTATTCGCGGACATCCTTCCCCTATGCAGGCGTCCGACAAAAAACCGTCAGCAGTTTCCTGCTGACGGTTCAATTCTTTATTTGCCTTTTCCCGACCGAAGGCACAAACCCTTCGAACGCCTTGGAGATAGTGATTCCGAGAGCCGCACAGATACGGCTCGCCAGCGGAAGGGTCAGAATCCTTTCCGCTCGCTCTGTTCGTCCATATTGTGCTGTATTCATGCCAATCAATTCCGCCATCTGTTCCTGCGTATAACCGAGTGCAAGGCGCCTATTCAATAAAAAATCAGCAAAATAACAGGTGGCGGGATCCGAAACGCGATGTTTATTTGTTGGTTTTCTGCCTGCAGTCATCTTGTCAACCTGATCCTATAACGGCCGGACACATGCCCGTTTGTTCTCATTATAAGAAAAAGTTTCGTCAACAAAAACGCCGCATGCGGCGTTTTTATTAGTCGTTAAACCTGTTACGATTAAATGGAATTGTCAAAATATTGAAACAAAAGGAGCCGTAATATGGGACCTGACAAAAAATTCGCCCTGCTCATTGACGCCGAAAACATTTCCCCGCAGTACGTAACCGTCATTCTATCGGAAAGCAATAACATGGGGAATGTCATCTACAAACGCATTTACGGTAACTGGACCACGCCCCAGATGAGCAACTGGAAGGCCGTGATTCTGGACAACGCCATCCAGCCCATGCAGCAGTACAACAACGTGAACGGCAAAAACTCCAGCGACTCGGCCCTCATCATTGACGCCATGGACCTGCTCTACCGTTCGCAGCTGGACGGATTCTGCATCGTATCCTCGGACAGCGACTTTACGCGCCTTGCCTCCCGCCTGCGCGAATCCGATAAATACGTGCTCGGCATGGGCGAACAGAAAACCCCGCGCTCCTTTATTTCAGCTTGCAACAAGTTCGTATACCTGGATGTGCTCTACGCTGAAGCGGACCGCGACGAATCCCCCGCCGCCACCCCTGTACCGGAAGAACGGGCCGGCAGGCGTCCCACCAAACAGGAACCGCAAACGAACATCAGCCAGATCCGCCGGGTCATCGTCAAACTGACGGAAGAAAACTCCAACGAAAACGGCTGGATCCACTCCGGCTTCCTGGGCAGCCTGCTGATGCGCCAGCTCCCCGATTTCGACGTCCGCCTGTACGGCTATAAGAAATTCTTCCAGTTCGTCAAATCCCTCGACATATTCACCATACACACCATCGTGGACCCGAAAAACAAGACCTCGAAAACGTATTATTTCAAGCTGAAGGAGAACTAAATAACCGGAAACGAACGCCGGCCCCGTTGCTGCCGATATAAAAAAGATGTATCTGCCCACCCCGTTGCAAGGGGATGGGCAGATATTTTATGGCTCGGCCAATCAGAAATTTTAGCAATATATTTCGTGTATTATATTTATATTATAAATATTTGACATCTATTGTTAAACCGGGTAAGATATATTCGAAAGGTGGTAGGGTCATGATTATTGACAAGAAGGCAAATTTTATTCGCATTGCAGAATCCAGGACAAATAAAATTATCGAATTAATACACCTGCTTGGGAATTTATCTAACACTTCGTATTACGAATATACCCCAGAACAAATCAATACTATTTTTTCAGCAATCCAAAAAGAATTAGATACACAAAGATCGCAGTTTATTATCAAAGAAAATAAAAAGAAAAAGTTTAAGTTGTAAAAATCAACCTGTTGACGGCAAGAACGACAGCATTGCGTCGTTTTGATTTATTATAATTACCTTAGAGCGTAGGAGGCCCCATGGCATTAGATATAAAACCATTTGTGAAATGGGCTGGGGGGAAAAAACAACTATTAAATCAGTTAATTCCCAAAATACCAAAGCAATACAACACTTATTATGAGCCCTTTATTGGTGGCGGCGCATTACTTTTTGCTGTACAACCAAAACATGCTATTATAAACGATGTAAACGAACAACTGCTAAATGTATATCGGCATTTGAAGCAAGATGCTGAACCTGTTATAAAAAAAGTAAGGCAACTTGATTCCAGACCCTGTGACAAAGACTTTTACCTGCAAACCCGCGCCAGATACAACGAAAAAATTGCCGTACACGAACTGGATGCGGAGTGTGCTGCTCTTATGATCTGGATTAATAAACACTGCTTTAACGGCCTATATCGTGTTAATTCAAAAGGCTTGTTTAACGTTCCGTTTAACAATTCTAAAAAAATAAATTCTGTTTCTCCGGACAATTTAAGAAATATACATGACTATCTAAGTTCCTACGATATTGAAATTAAGCAGGGCGACTTCGAGGAAGCCTGCAAAGACATAAAAGCGGGAGACTTTGTTTACTTTGACTCTCCATATGTGCCGGTTAGTGCAACAGCCAGCTTTACCAGTTATACAAAAGATGGCTTTACCGCTGCTGACCATCAACGATTGGCTGACTTATACCGTAAGCTGGATAACATAGGCGTAAAAGTAATGTTAAGCAACAACAATGTGCCCGAAGTACACGAACTTTATAAGGGGTTCAATATTGAGGCATTTGATGTTCATCGTGCTATAAACAGCAATGCTTCAAAGCGTTCCGGATGCGAAGTAATTATTACGAATTACACGATAAGTTCAGAAGAGTAAAGGTTATGAAAGAATACTTTAAAGGAAATGTGGACCCTGCCTACGAAACAGACAATGAAATATTGATTTTAGGAGACACTTTTTCCGTTTTGAAAAAGATAAAACCATGTTCTATTGATATGATATTTGCAGATCCTCCTTACTTTTTAAGCAATGGTGGCATAACATGCCAGGCCGGTCATCAAGTATTGGTGGATAAAGGGAGTTGGGATAAAGCTCCGACATTTGCTGAAAAGCATAAATTCAATCGTCGTTGGATCCATCTTTGCAAAAACATATTAACTCCCAATGGAACTATCTGGATAAGTGGAACTCTGCATAACATCTACAGCGTTGGTGTAGCCTTAGAACAAGAAGGGTTTAAGATCATTAACAATATCACATGGCAAAAGACCAATCCTCCTCCAAATTTGGCATGTCGTTGTTTCACACATAGTACGGAAACTATTTTATGGGCCCAACTTGATAATCCCAATGCCAAGCATTATTTCAATTACGAATTCATGAAAGAAATAAATGGCGGCAAACAGATGAAAGATGTTTGGACTGGAACTTTAACGCCACAAGCCGAGAAGAAATACGGAAAGCACCCAACACAAAAACCACTTTATATACTGGAACGAATCATAGAAGCTTCAACCAAAAAAGGAGCTTTAATTTTAGACCCCTTTTGTGGCAGTTCTTCTACTGGCGTTGCAGCGAAAAAACTTGGGCGAAAATATATTGGCATTGACAGCGAGACTATTTTCATTGAACTTTCGAAGAGAAGATTACAAGGAGTAATAGTAAATGAGAACCTTTTCTAACTGGTTATCTACAATGAGAAACAGCATAAACAGTTACGAATACTATGTTGATTTTTCAAAGGTTTATTCGAATGTAAACGCAATTAAAATTGAATTAAACATAATGAATTCTTTAATTGGTTCTAAAAATATTGAGCAAGATTTTGTCAATTTATTGAAAAAATATCCAGAAGTACTAAAATGCATTCCTATACTATTGGCAGTTCGCAAAAAAGAAATTTATGCTCAGGATCGGTTAGGAAGCTTTACGTACAATTTTTACAAACCCAATTATTCGATCAACCAATACATTTATTTTATGCGGAAAACCGGATTATTAGACCTCATTGCAAACCACATTATCAAAGATTTGTACGATTATATTTTGGGTGTTGAAGCTGGATTAGACAGTAACGGACGAAAAAACCGTGGTGGGCACCAAATGGAAAATCTGGTTGAAAGCTATATTAAAGAAACCGGCACAGAGTATTACAAGGAAATGTACCTTTCGGAAATAGAAAAGAACTGGAATGTAGATCTGTCAGCCATTTCTGCTGAAGGAACTACGAAAAAAAGATGGGATTTTGTTGTAAAAACCATACATACAATTTATGTTATAGAAACCAATTTTTACTCTGAAGGGGGATCAAAATTAAATGAAACCGCCAGAAGTTACAAAATGATTGCCGAAGAAGCAAAACAAACAGAAGGTGTAGAATTTATCTGGGTAACCGACGGTGCCGGCTGGAAAAGCACTCAACATAATTTACAGGAAACGTTTAATATAATGGAACATCTGTACAATATAAATGATCTCGAAAATGGAACTTTTTTAGCACTATTCACCCCGGGAAAAGCACTTAACGCAGCTGAAACACCGACAATAAGATATTAACAACTAATTTATGGCCAACTCCTTTTAAAGAGTTGGCCACTTTTTATACTCGGTAAATTGCAAGTTGAATTTGAACAACTATAATCAAGAAACACACTCAATAGCATAAACTTCATCGAGGAATGCATCAAATAGCTCTGACGGCGTATGATAGCCCAAAACACGACGTGGGCGCT
>Ga0256404_1000377_pt1 | contig 116191 bp, 87 predicted proteins | sample RumenRJG_01DNA_FD_185990 | JGI IMG/M metagenome (GOLD analysis project Ga0256404, IMG submission 185990) | Bovine rumen microbial communities from Lethbridge, Alberta, Canada - RJG_01 | ecosystem: Host-associated > Mammals > Digestive system > Stomach > Rumen | place: Canada: Alberta... | reverse complement strand
TTCTCATCTTTGACACTTAGGTCTTGAGAAATCTGGCCCTCAGTGCGCTGGGTTGGCGATTTTGGGCGTTTCCGGAATCGGCTTCTTTGCACTAATATGCTGGTGAGCCGAATTATTTTCTGGTCGACTGTATGATTTTTTTCATGTCGCGCTTCGTGATGATCTGAGTGTCCGTCCTGAATCCGGCCGACCCGTGCAGGTTGTTCGTGAGGCCCGTCCTCATGTACGTCGGGACGTAGCCCTCTCCGGGTACGCTGACCACGTTCATTTCCTGCAGGGTGCCTATTATCTGTTCAGGCGTGAAGTGGTCGCCCCCGCGGTTGACCTTCTTCGCGAGATACTTGTAGATGATGAGTGCGAGGAAGCAGGTCAGGAAGTGCGCCCTGATCCTGTCATCCCTCTGGAGGAAGACCGGCCTGGCCTCGAATTCGGTCTTGGTTATCCTGAAGCAGTCCTCGATTATCCATCGGCCGCCGTTCACCCTGATGATGTCGAGGGCTGGGTCCTCGAGGTCCGTGCATATGCCGTAGAAGCCGTCGAAGCGTGACTCCTGCTCGACCATGTCCCGGTTTAGGGAGTAGCTGCTGTACGGGGCCAGCTCGCCGTCGGCGGTGCAGCTCTCGCTCTTGATGAAGCGCCTCGGGTCGTTCTGCCCCTTGCCGCATCTTCCGGCGGTCCCGCGCTTTATCATGGCCTCGGCCCTCGACACCTGCCTGTCGCGGACGCGCCCGAGGTACTCCCTGTACTTGAACGAGAATGTCACTATGAGCCTCTGCTCCAGCTCCTGCCCCTTCTTCCCGACCTTCGTCCACCTCTCCCGGTAGAAGAGGTCGTCCATGTATTCCTCCGCTTCGAGCTGCCCTATGTCGTACTCCCTGCCGTCGGGGTCCCCGGCGATCCTCCATTCGGCGGTCTGCGTGGCCCACTCCTGGAGATGGGCTTCGAGCTTCTTCAGCGACTGCACGGTTATGAACGCCCTCTCCCCGGCATGGTCGTTCCTCCTGTTCTCGTAGGAGGAGAGCCCGCCGTCCGTGCAGACCACCACCTTCGACAGCCCGAAGTCGGCGCTCAGCCTGTCCTCCAGGGGCTTGAGGGTCGTGGTCTCGGCCGTGTCGCCCGGATTGACGCAGAAAGCGAGCGGTATGCCTTCCATGTCCGTGAACAGGCCCATCTGGACGATGGGGTTCGGACGGCTCTCCTTCGAGCGACCATACTGGCGCAGCCCCTTCTCCTCCTCGCTCTCGAAGTAGTAGTTGGTGCAGTCGTAGTAGACCACCCCGTCCCGCCGGGGCCCGAGCTTCAGGCTGTTCCTGTACACCGAGGCCTGTATGGCGTCGCTCTCCTCCGCCAGGAGCGACAGGGCCCTGTACACCTGGTGGATGTCCGCCCCGGGCCGCTCGAGGAAGCGTTCCGCGTCCTCGAGGGAGGACAGCTTCGATCCCGGGTAGAGTATCCTCGTGTACAGCAGCATCGAGAGGATGCCGTTCAGGTCGTACTCGTTCCGGCGCCTCTCCTCTATCTTCCTGCATATCCTGTCGAGCCCCAGCTCGTAGTACACCTTCTGGAGGAACAGATACCCGCAGTTGAAGCTCCGCCTTGAGCCCTCCCTGATGAGCAGGGACGGATTGTACTCGACGGTTATCCTGCGCCTCGACTCCTTCTCCTCCGCGGTGAGCCCGGCCACGTATCTCCTCGCCCCTCCTATGGGGTCCTCAGACCCGAACCTGGACGCCAGCTCCTCGAGGGAGCCGAGCCGTTCGACGATCTTCGTCGTGGTCTTGCCGGTGTCCGTCCTGAAGGACTTCTGGACATAGTAGGTGGCCGAATTCTTGGACTTGCTGACGATGAGGTTCATATGTTGGAGCTTTTAATATGTTAGTCAATATTAGCACAAATATACGAACGATATTTGACAAAAAAAAGAGTTCCTGGCGGAACTCTACAAAAGATTTTCGATTATTTCACCTCACCGAAGTGTCAAACTCCCGAGGGGTGGCAAGAAATAGGGATCCGAGCCTTCTCCTTCCTTTCAATATTCATGTTAGAGGAGGCTCCGTACTGCCAAAATGTTATTTTTAGATGCAAAAGTGTTATAATTTAGAAATTATCATTACTTTTGCTATCGATAATTCAACCTATTATGGCCGCAAATCATCCTTTAGACGAAACCGACAAAAAAATATTGTCCTTCCTTGTCAAAGACGCAAGGATGCCTTTTCTTGAAATTGCAAGAGAATGCGGGGTCTCCGGAGCCGCTATCCACCAGAGGGTAAACAAGCTCAGGCAGCAGGGTGTCATCACAGGCTCAAGGCTCCTCGTCAAGCCTCAGGCCCTCGGCCTGAATGTCTGCGCCTTCGTAAGCATTTCCATTTCGGAAGCCAGCAAATATGAAGAAGTGGTCGCGAACCTCAAGCAGATACCAGAAATCGTAGAGTGCCACTTCGTGACCGGCAAGTACGCCTTGCTGGTGAAGCTCTATTGCTTCGACAATGACCACCTCATGGAGGTCCTCCTCAACACTATTCAGAAGCTCCCTTACATCCAGACTACCGATACGATGATCTCCCTCGACGAGGCGATCGACCGCCAGGTCTGGGTCAACGGCTTCAAGAGCACGAGCTACACAACGAGCAAGAACGCGTTGAAAGAAGACCAGGAAAGATAGCGGAGACTCTAACGGTTCCTGGCAAGAAAGTCAGCCAGCGCAAGGTCTTCCGGCGTAGTTATTTTGATATTGAACCTCTCGCCTTCTATCCAGGCGAGGGGTATTTTCTTGGCCTCAGCGACGGAGGCGTCATCGGTGAAGGAGGTGCTGTAGGCCTGGGAATAGGCCTCTCGAAGCTCTTCCGAGCGGAAAAGCTGAGGAGTCTGCGCCCTCCAGACCAGCGAGCGTTCAGGGTCGGGCTCTCCCGTCCGGGACAGTTTCCCGTCCTTTAGTTCCAGGGACTTGAGGCTGTCCACAGAAGGCAGGACAGGGATGAGGGCGTGGAGATTTTCGGCCTCGAAGCAGTCCAGCATCTTCCTTACGAAGGCGGAGCTCAGGAGCGGACGCACCCCGTCATGAACCATGACCGCCACCCCGTCGGGCACTTGGGCGAGGGCGTTCTTTACGGAGTGGAAGCGAGTGATTCCGCCCGTCACTATTTTCTGCCGCACAATGAAATTGGAAGCGAGGCAGATCTCTTTCCACTTGTCCGCATAGCCGTATGGCAGGACTGTAACTATATGGATATCAGGAACTGCGGCTATGAATTTCTCTATGGAACGCTGCAGGATGGTCTTGCCTCCTAAGGTAAGGAATTGCTTGGGCTCCTTCGCCCCCATGCGGACGCCTCTGCCACCCGCGGATATTATCAGATAGACCTCCTTGCTCATAATGGGAACTTTTAGAAGGCAAATCTAAGATAATTTTATAAATTTGCATACTACAGATTAACAGACAATTTTTGACATGGCATTTTCTTTTATGACCCAGGAGCTGTCGATGGACCTCGGCACCGCCAACACCGTCATCATGCAGAATGATGTGCCGGTACTTGACGAACCGAGCATTGTCGCCATCGACAACAATACAGGGAAATGCATCGCCATAGGACAGAAGGCTAAGCTGATGCAGGAGAAAGTCAACCCCGGCATCAAGACCATACGCCCTCTCAAGGATGGAGTAATAGCAGACTTCCAGGCTGCGGAGATGATGATCCGAGGCTTCATCAAGCAGGTCAACAGCAAGCACAGGACCCTGTTCACCCCGAACATTAAGATCGTCGTCGGCATCCCTTCCGGTTCTACGGAGGTGGAGATCAGGGCCGTCCGCGACTCGGCGGAACACGCCGGAGGACGTGACGTCTATCTCATTTTCGAGCCTATGGCGGCCGCCCTCGGAATAGGTCTGGACGTTGAGGCGCCTAAGGGGAACATGGTCGTGGACATCGGAGGCGGCACTGCTGAAGTGGCTGTCATCTCTCTGGGAGGCATAGTATGCCAGGAGAGCATCAAGACTGCGGGAGATGAATTCACCTCCGACATCCAGGAATATCTCAAGAGACAGCACAATGTGAAGGTCGGGGAAATCACGGCCGAGAAGATCAAGATAGCCGTCGGCAGCGTGCTCACGGAACTTGACGAAGAACCGGAGCCGTACATCGTAAGAGGTCCCAATATCATGACCTCCCTCCCTACGGAAGCGACCATCACTTACCAGGAGATAGCCACCTGCCTTGACGGCAGCATTTCCAAAGTCGAGAACGCCATCATGCGGGTCCTCGAACAGACTCCTCCTGAGCTCTATTCCGACATTGTAGAAAATGGTATCTACCTCTCTGGCGGCGGGGCCCTGCTCCGTGGTCTGGACAAGAGGCTCACCAACAAAGTCAACATCCAATTCCATGTCTGCGAGGACCCTCTGCGTGCCGTCGCAAGGGGTACGTGCAAGGCATTGAAGAACGCCGAGAACTACTCCTTCCTCATGCGGTAAATGCAGAAAAAGCGCAGCATAACGAAAATCGCCGTAAATGCAGCAATCTTCATTATGTTGGAGGTTGCTGCACTTGATATGTTGGCGCACAACGGAATCATGCAGGATTTCGCCGTTTCCAGGGCGGTTCACGGCTTCATGGCGAAGTGCTGGGGCGGAGCACAAAAGGCAGGCTATTATTTCTCGCTGAAAAAGACCAACGAGGCCCTCGCCGAAGAAAATTTCCGCCTGGCCGGGCAGGTAAGGAGATATAAGGAGAGGGAGGAGGCGATGCTTACCGACAGCATAGCCGCTTCGTACTCAGCCCAGAGCGATTCCGGCATCTACGTCTTCTCGCCGGCTACTCTCGTGAAGGTAAGCCGCAACAAGCAGCACAACTATCTCATCGTGGACAAGGGTTCGGAGGACGGGATCGGACAGAATACCGGAATAATAACCTCACAGGGGGTTGTCGGCATCATCGATGCCGTAGGAAAGCACTATTCCTATGCCATGTCCTTCATGAACACGGGGATGAGCGTCAGCGCCAGGCTCGGGAGGGAGGGAGCCGTAGGGCCTCTCGTCTGGGACGGGACAAGCAGCACAGGAGCCGTGCTCAAGGAGATTCCCCTCCAGTATAAGTTCAATGAGGGAGACACCGTCTTCACCAGCGGCTACTCCTCCATATTTCCGGCAGACATTCCACTCGGGCTCACGGGCTCGTCGAAGATCATCAACGGAGCGACCTACGACATAAAGGTCACCCTTCTCCAGGACTTCAATTCAATCAAGTTCGTGACCCTGGTCACCAACGCCGGAGATGCCGAAATCATGGAACTTGAAAAGAAAGAAGAAGACGTAAGCACAGAAAACGAGAAGAAATGAAGAACCGTTTCACGACATATTTCATACTCCTCCTCGCCGCTCAGATACTCCTGTGCAACTTCCTGAACATCAGTCCTTACCTGATGCTCTCCATCCTTCCAGTGCTGATACTCGCCATTCCTTCCAGCATACCTACTGTCGGGGCCATGCTGATAGCCTTTGCCACGGGACTGGCCGTGGATTTCCTCTCGGAAGGAGTCATAGGGCTCAACGCGGCCTCCCTCCTGCCTGTGGCCTATGTGCGCAGAGACCTCAGCGCCCTGATTTTCGGAGAAAAATTCAACGACACCTCGGAACCTTTCTCAGTCAAGAACAACGGAGTATGGAAGATGATCTTCGCCATTCTTGTGAGCCAGACGATCTTCCTCCTCGTGTATTTCTGGGCCGAGGGCGCCTTCATGACCAGGACGCTCGGCTTCAACCTACTCCGGTTCGGGGTTTCCCTAAGTGCCGGGGTGCTTTTGTCCGTACTCATAGCGGAGACTTGCGCCTCGCAAAGCGACGATATCAAGTCATGGTAGCCAGGGAAAGAAATCTCCTGATCGGACTCGGCGTGGCGGCGGTGATCCTCATCGCCAGGCTTTTCATCATCCAGATCGTAGACACTTCCTACAAGGAGAGCGCCAGCAACAACTCCATGGTCTACGACATCATCTACCCTACCCGCGGGGTGATCTATGACCGCAACGGGAAGATTCTTGTAGGTAACAAGGTCGCCTACGATATCCTGGTCACCCCGAATGAGGTCGGGGAATTCGACACCCTCCTGCTGGCATCGGTCTTGAAGACCGACCCGCAGACCATCAGGAACAAGATGGCCGAATACAGACGGAACAGGTCGAGAATCGGTTACCAGTCCATGGTCATGATGAAGCAGCTGAGCCCGGAGGATTATATGCGCTTCGCCGAAGTCCAATACAAGTTTCCCGGCTTCAAGGGGCAGGTCAGAAGCATTCGCGACTATCCGATCAACGCCGGAGGCAATCTTCTCGGCTACGTTTCGGAAGTGGACGCCAGTTTCATAGCAGCCCACCCGGGGGAGTACCGTTCCGGAGACTACGCCGGCAAGACCGGCATAGAAGCGGCCAGGGAGAAGGATCTGCGCGGGGTAAAGGGCTACCACATCTATCTCCGCAACTCCCGCAACCAGATAGAGGAACGCTACAAAGGAGGGGCGATGGACAAAGAGGCTGTTCCGGGCCACGACATCGTGACCACGATCGATGCCGACCTCCAGCAATACGGGCAGGAGCTTATGGCGAACAAGGTCGGAAGCGTAGTTGCCATAGAGCCTAAGACCGGAGAGATCCTTTCCATGATTTCGAGCCCGGGAATCGATGTCAGCATGCTCGCCGACATAGGAAAACATTATTCCGAAATCGTCAGCGACCCCTACAAGCCGATGTTCAACCGTACCGTCCAGGCTTCTTACCCTCCGGGCTCAGTCTTCAAGCTGGTCAATGGGCTGATAGGCCTCCAGGAAGGAGTCCTCGACACAAAGATGGCTTATCCCTGCAACCGCGGCTACCGCTACAGCGGAAACCATAAGCTCGGCTGCCATGCCCACCGTTCGCCTCTCGTACTTGAGGAGGCCATAATGATGAGCTGTAACGGCTTCTTCTGCTATGTTCTGAAATCGATCCTGGAGAATCGCAAATATAAAACCATCGAAGACGCCTTCGACCGCTGGAGGGAATATGTGGTAAGCTTCGGCTTCGGAAGGAAGCTGGGGAGCGATTTCCCGGCAGAACTCGGCGGCACCATCCCCACCTCTAAATATTACGACAAAATCTACGGCAAGGGCGGCTGGAAATTCACGACCGTGGTCTCTCTGTCCATCGGCCAGGGAGAAATCGGCGTGACTCCGCTCCAGATCGCCAATCTCAGCGCCACGGTAGCCAACCGCGGCTACTACTACATACCCCATATCGTCAAAGATTCTCCGGGAGTTGAAATCGCCCCAAAGTTCCATGAGAGACAATACACCGAGGTCGACACCACCGAGTTCAAGAAGGTGATCCAGGGCATGTGGAGGGCCGTCAACAGCGGCTTCGGTTCAGGAGGTACGGCCAGCATCGCCGCCGTCCCAGGCCTGGACATCTGCGGGAAGACGGGAACGGCCCAGAACCCTCACGGTGCGGATAACTCCGTATTCATATGCTTCGCCCCTAAGGACGACCCGAAGATAGCTATAGCCGCCTACATCGAAAATGCGGGCTTCGGCGCGACATGGGCCTGCCCTATCGCCTCCCTAATGGTAGAGAAATATCTCAACGGCTCGATCGCCGAAGGCCAGAGGAAGGATCTCGAGAAACGCGTAATGGAAGGAAATCTCCTTGACAGGGTACACGTGAAATGATAGAGTCGTTCAAAGGAAGATCCATAGGACAGTCTTTTGACTGGAAGCTGCTCTCATGCTACCTGCTGCTGGTAATCTTCGGCCTGCTCAACATCTACGCATCGGTCCATGGGGAGGCGGGCGGAACTTTCCTCAGCTTCTCCACCCGAAGCGGGAAACAGATTGTATGGATCGTCACGGCTCTGGTTATAGCAGCTCTGATATTTTTCGCCATACCTCCCGAGCTATGGGTCTCCGGGGCCGTTATCTTCTACATCTTCGTGGTCTTCCTCTTGGTCGCGGTAATTTTCCTCGGAGTCGAGGTCAAGGGATCGCGCTCATGGTTCGAATTCGGTCCCGTCCGCTTCCAGCCTGCGGAAATATCGAAAATCTCGACCTCGCTCATGCTCGCGGCGGTGATGAGCAGGTCTAACTTCAAGATAAGCAAACTCAAAGACTTTCTCCTTGCGGCCCTGATAATAGGAGTCCCGATGCTGGTGATAGTAGCCGAGGACGAGACAGGTTCAGCCCTAGTCTATGTCGGCTTCATCTTTATGCTCTATCGTGAGGGCCTTACAGGATGGATTCTGATGCTCATAGGCCTGACCATACTGACGTTCGTGCTGACCCTCACAGCCTCCCCTTACACGGCTATACTCACCCTCGCCATGATTACGACCTTCTTTCTCGCCCTCAACATAAGGAAGATCGGGAAATGGATTCTCTACGGCCTCGGGACAGGGGCCATCATGTCTCTGCTTCCATGGCTGATAAATCTCCTGCAGGAGGAATTCATTCCGGGAGCCGCCCTGCTCAGGGACGGACTCGACGATGCCTGGGTCAAGGCCACCATTCTTGCCAATTCTTCATGGCACTGGCTCCTCAAAGTCAAGCCGATCTACTTTCTGCTCGCCTTGACCCTTCCGGCAGCGCCCGCAGCTCTTGTCAAATCCTACCGGAAGAAAGACTATTTCCTCGGAGCCTCGGCCCTCGCCTTTCTGGTCGGCATATTCATGGTCTATTCCACCGACTTCCTCTTCAACGACGTGCTCCAGGATCATCAGAGAAGCAGGATAGAGGTCCTGCTGGGGATGCGTGACGATCCTTCGGGGGTGGGTTACAACGTCAACCAGAGCATGATCGCCATTGGCTCGGGCGGCCTCAGCGGAAAGGGCTACCTCAACGGTACGCAGACGACCTACGGTTTCGTGCCGGAACAGAGCACGGACTTCATCTTCTGCACGGTCGGCGAGGAGTGGGGCTTCGTCGGCTGCGTCGGCGTAATCCTGCTTTACGGCTTCATGATCATGAGAATTATAATAGACGCGGAGCACTCCAGGGAGCATTTCACCAGGATCTACGGCTATTGCGTCGCGAGCTGTCTCTTCATGCACCTGTTCATCAACATCGGCATGACAATAGGGATCATGCCCGTCATAGGCATCCCTCTTCCGCTGATGTCCTACGGAGGTTCGTCTCTGTGGGCCTTCACTGCCATGATTGCAATTTTCGTGGTTCTGGACCACGAGGAAAGAAAATATTTTTAGGAAAATCCAGCAATTTGCTTGATATTTGTCATCACAAAACTTTTAAAAAATGAAAAAGTTTATTGCTATCATCACCGCGGCGCTCGTCAGCACCGCCGCATTTGCACAGGTTGAAGTCGGCGCAGGCTATCTGAACGCCAGCTATTCCGGAGACTTTGAAAACAGCGGAAGCGGCCTCTATGCAGGCGTTTCCTACAACTTCCCATTCGCTGAAGTAGGCATCGGGACCTTCGGTGTCAAACCCGGCTTGTATTATTCCTATTACAGCGCAAAGGATACCTTCAAGACCGGCCTGGCTTCTACCGAGGTTAAGTTCAAGGAGCATTCCCTCAACGTCCCTGTCCGTCTGAACTACAACATGGGACTCGCAAGCGACCTGAGCATCGCTCCATATTTCGGACCTGTCTTCGCCTTCGGCGTATCAGGAGATGCTGATGGTTCCGGAAGCGTTCTGGGAGTTTCCGGAAGCAATTCCAGAGACCTTTACGATGGTCTGAAGCGCTTCGATGTAAAGCTCGGACTCGGCGTCGACATCACCTTCCTCCAGTTCTTCAAGGTCAACGTCGGCTATGACTGGGGCCTTCTCAACAGGTATGACGGAAATGGTGACCTCAAGGCGAAAGTCAACTACGTTCACCTCGGTCTCGCCTACGCTTTCTAAGCCCTGGCGCTGAGGACGCGGCCTCACCCAAAGATAAGATCCGCGAAAAATCAAGGGATGACCTCCAAGCCCGTCAGGACTTTCAGGTCATCCCCTTTTTCATCTTGCGTCCGATTTTTGCGGCGATTAGAAGTCCAGAGAAGCCGGTGCAAGATCATAGGCCTTGGCGGAGAGAGTACCATGGCCGCGCAGCACGACCATGCACTTGCCGAAGAAAGCCTTCCTCTTATTATCCTTAAATCTCTCCATGGAGAATTCGCTTCCATTGTCTACACCTTCGATGACAGGGGCTTCCGAGCCCTCCGCCGCCGACGTGGAGAAGAATATCTGGTTCTCCGCCCATGGGCAGAGATTCCCGAATTCATCCGTGACAGTCACGTTCACGAAGGTCAGCTCTTCGCCTGCATAGTCGACGTCCAGGTGTATCTTCTTGGCAGGACCGGCCGTACGGATTGTCCGAGACATGACTTCTTTGCCGTCTTTCCTTGCCACGGCCTCAATTTCGCCAGGCTGGTAGGTGACTCTCCATGAAACATGGTATTGGTGACCGCCTTTGCGGCGGACGCCCTGACTGACTCCGTTGACGAAAAGTTCAACCTCATCGGCATCGTTATAGTAGCACCAGAGGTCTACTTCCTGGCCTGGAAGCCAATTCCAGTGAGGGAAGAGATGGAGCACAGGCTCCTCCGTCCACTCACTCTTGTACATATAATAGATGTCCTTCGGGAAACCGGCCAGGTCTATGATGCCGAAATAGCTGCTTCGGGAAGGGAAGGTGTAAGGCGTAGGCTCTCCGATGTAGTCCCAGCCTGTCCAGATGAACTGGCCCGAGCAATATGGGGTGTTCTTGACGGCGTCCCAGCACTCCTCATGGGTCGAGCCCCAAGGCACACGGGAATTGTCGTAGGAAGAGACGAGGTGGGAAGGATTGTCGTTCATCCTCTTGTAGCTGTCAGGCCTTATGAAGACGCTGTCCGAAGGCATCTCGTAGGAGCCGCGCGCCTGGATGGAGGAGACTGTCTCGGCCATGATGAGAGGTTTGCCCGGGAAGTTTTCCGGGAAGGTCTTGATGGCCGGCAGATGGTAGTTAAGGCCGATGACGTCGAGGGCGTCCGTCATGAACAGATAATTGGTCTTCGGATTGACATGGTTGCAGGCTGAAGTCACCGGGCGGGTCTTGTCAAGCGACTTCACTATTGCGACGAGCCTCTCCGTAAGCATGGTGCTGGAAGAAACCTTCTTCTCTCCGCCGTTTCCGTCATCGAACGCATTGTTGTTTCCAAGATTGAGAATACCCTTCTGTAGGGTGGTATCAGTGGTCTCCTCTACCTGCTCCCGGACTTCGTTGCCGATGCTCCACATTATAACGGAAGGATGGTTGCGGTCGCGCAGGATGAAGTCCCTTAGGTCGCGCTCATGCCAGTCCCGGAAATATTTCCCGTAGTCGAATTCGGTCTTGCGGAGATTCCACTGGTCGAAGGCCTCGTCCATGACCATGAAGCCCATGGTGTCGCACATGTCGAGGAGCTCCGGTGCAGGCGGGTAATGGCTTGTTCTGATGGCGTTTACGCCCATGTCGCGGAGCTTGACGAGCTGGCGGCGGATCGCGTCGTTGTTGACGGCGGCCCCGAGGCAGCCGAGGTCGTGGTGGTCGCAGACGCCGTTTATCTTCATGTTGACACCGTCGAGCCAGAAGCCGGTCTCGGGGTCGAAGCGGAAGCTGCGGAATGCGGTGCGGGTCTCAAGCTCGTCAGTAACCTTTTTCCCGATGAGGACTTCCGACTTCACGATATAGGTAGCAGGATCGTCAGGACTCCAGAGACGAGGATTTTTGATCTTCAGAATCTGCTCGCTCTCTTTCGACTGCTTCGTGGCAAGAAGCTTCCCTTGGGCGTCGTAGACGCTGTTACGGAAGGTCACTCCGGAGGAGGGAGAACCGTCGGCGAGGCTGAGGCTGACTCTCAGAGAACCGTCCTCCGGATCTGTGATCACGCTGGCTCCCCAATTGGCTATTCTGTTCTTCCCCGTAGTGGTGAGCCAGACATGCCGATAGATGCCGCATCCGGAATACCAGCGTGAATTTGGCTCTTCCTGATTATCAACCTTTACGGCTATGACGTTGTCCCCTTCATGAAGATATGGAGTGAGCTCGTACTGAAAGGAGATGAAGCCATAAGGTCTGAATCCAAGTTCATGGCCATTAATCCATACCGTCGAATTCATGTAGACACCGTCGAAATCTAAAAGCGCCACCTGGTCCTTTCCAAGAGAGAGGGTGAAATGTTTACGGTACCAGCCTATGCCGCCGGGAAGAGCACCGCCGCTTGTACCGGAAGGGTTTTCAGGAGAGAAATCGCCTTCGATCGCCCAGTCATGGGGCAGATCCAGCTTTCTCCATGAGGCGTCATCGATGGAAGGGTCCTGGAGCCTGGCCTCAGGCGCCGCCTTTGTGAAAAGCCAGCCTTTGTCGAAATTGTTTCGGTTACGCGCCGGCTGAGCCGCAGAAGCTGGTTTGCCTGCCATCAGCATGGAAGCCACTGCTGCACAGAAAAAAATGCATCTTGCCTTCATAAGGAATATTAGTTATCACTTTAGCTGTAATTCGGCCGCGACCTTGCGGCCTGGAATCGTACTCTTCTACAAAAATACGGAAAAATCCCTCTCAGAGCAAAGCGAAGGCCAACAAACCAGGAATGCAAGACAGCGAAGGGTGGCTGAAGAGCCACCCTTATTATCATCTTAGGCCCTTACCTTCGAGAGAGAGCAGGAAGCGTTTCGCCTCAAGGCCGCCTGCATATCCGGTCATAGAGCCGTCTGAGCCGATAATCCTATGACAAGGCAGGAAAATAGATATGGCGTTGGCTCCCAGGGCAGAAGCCAATGCTCTTACGCCCTTGGGACGGCCGAGTATCGAGGAAAGTTCCCCGTATGAAAGCGTTTCTCCGTAAGGAATACACCCAAGGCTATTCCAGACTATCTTCTGGAAGTCTGTTCCAACGGGCAGAAGAGGCGCAGAGAAGACTCTGCGCCTCCCCTCGAAATATTCAGACAGTTCTTCGGCCGCCTTCTTTGTAAGAGCCGAAGGATAGTCGGAAAATTCCGCCTTCAGCTCTCTCCGGAGCCTCCGGTCTATAAGCTCCCTGTGAGAGGCTCCGATCCAGTCACATAGACAGAGCCTTCCTTCAAAAGATCCGAGGATGAGGTCTCCGCAGGGGGAATGATAAAGCTGCGAGTATATTTTGCCCATACTTGGCAAATATACTCGCTTTTCCCGGACTTAAGCCTCTCCCTGCTCCATCTTGATGAATTGCGGGAAGATAAGATTGTTCTCGATGGCTACATGCTCCTTAAGATCAGAGAAGAAGTCAGAGAGGAGTCTGTTCATCAGGCGGTAGGAATTGCAGCCGTCGGCCGGGGTCGTGAAGTTCTCGGTGATCTTGGCAATATGATGCCACACTTCTCCGGTGGCGTCATGTTCAAGCATCATCTGGCGGATAGGATAGACTATCGAGCCGCAATGAAAAGCCTCAGGACTGCGGCCCTCCTCACGGGCGTTGTAAATTTCGTAAAGTTGAGGGAAAAGCACCTGCTCTTCCTTGGCGAAGTGGCTGTCGAGATCTTCGAAGGAAGCCTCCACCGACTTTCTGACATCATGAAGCTCAGGATGGCGGTCTCCATGGACCTTCTCTACCTTTTTTACAAGGTTCAGAAGTTCCTCATTATGAAGGTGGAAATTGCGGTGATGATATTTCAACACGTAGTCAAGGAGCAGGTCAGAGGGCCACTTGGAAAAATTTACTGCTTCTCCCCCGAGCTCCGGCGTCTCCAGCTTTGCAAGCACCATCTCCGGCTTAAGCCCCTTTTTCTCGCAAGCCTCACCCAAGGTGGCTTTACCTCCGCAGCAATAGTCAATACCCAGCTGGTCCAAAACCTTCGCTCTGTCGAAATTGTCGGCGACAAGCTCGCCGACAGTCATCTCTTTTGTCAATTTATCACTCATAACAAACATCATTTGTACAACTGCGAAGATAGACATCTTGTCTAAGTCTCAATCATGGAATTTACGGTTAGTTTCTATATATTCAATCGAAAATATCGATGAAAGTAATTCTGCTGTCTCCCTCTCGAGTAATCCGGAGCATTACGAGCCGGACGGGAGCAGGCCAGTCACACTTATATATAGAATTGCAGCCGGGGCCAGACCTGGCCTCGGCTGCAATCTTATCGCGGGACGGGAAAGCATCCCGCATATGTCAGTCAGAGAGCCTTATTCCGCGTCCTTGATGCAACGGATGGCATAGCCCGACTTATAATTGGCGTAGGCAACGCTGAAGCGGCCGTCCATATAGGATTTGGTGAAGGAGGTCATCATGCCGAAGAGCTGGATGTTGCCGCTCGTGGTGACCTGGGCGCCGGTGGAGCCCAGGTAGTAGGTCATCCCGATGATGCCGACGTAAGGGGCGTTGGCCGTGGTGGCCGAGGTGGCGACGGCGACGTACCTTCCAGTGCCGGTAGGGCTGGTGATGTTGACGATTCCGGTCCCGACGTGGTTCCAGCCGTCGGCGTCTAGGCTGGCCACCTTGGCGCCCTTGTATTCTGCGTCGTAGTAAGGGGCGGAGGTGTTGACGAGGTCGGCGCTCTCGCCCGGGGCCTTCACGCTGAAGCCCACGAGGGCCACGAACTCGGCCCTGGTCGGGATGTGCCAGCCCTTAGGGCAGATGCCCTGGGCGCCCTCGAAGGAGGCGTAGTTGTCCCTGGTGACCTTCGTGCCGAAGGCCGCGTAGGAGTTGTAGAGGAGGCCGTGGGCGGACATCGTGGCCTCGTCGGTGGAAGCTGCGGATGCGCCGGCGACGATAGGGTACCAGATTCCGTAGGTGGTGTCGGCAGGGTCGGAGCTGATCCTCATGCCCTTAGGGACGTAGCGGAGGTTGCTGACCATCCACGTCCTTCCGTCGCCCATCTTCTTGATGTTGTAGCTTACTCCGTCATAGACGAAGTGATCCTCGTACTCGTCGAACTGGACGGAGGTGTCCTCACCGAGATTTCCGCCGTCATTCCAATTGACAATATCGCCCGAGAGGGTGACGACAAGGTCTCCCGGATTGACGATCATGTTGATGGTGTAGCTGTAGCCCGCCTTGATTTCGGAGGAAAGGATTCTCTGGGTCATTTCCTTGCCGCTGGCGTTGATGGAGACGGTGAAGGCTGCAGTCTGTGGCACTACAACGGCCTCCCAGGTGGCATCCGAGGTCTTGCAAGCCGTAATCTCGGAGGCAGAAGCGGAAGGGTCGGCGACGACGTTGAAGTCGGCGTCAAGGTTTGCGGTAAGGACGGACCCCGCAATCTTCATAGTCGTAAGGTCATAGCCTGCATTATTCTTGACATTGAAGACTATTCTGGCGAGCTTGTGCTTGAAGGCTATGGTCACGGCGTTGGCCGTAGGCTGGACATCGCTGGCGCTTCCGGCGATGAAGTCGGAAGAAGAAACTCCGGCGCTCTGGTCAGCCTTTACGCTGAAAGAGGTAGGGACTCCGGCGCTCTGATATGGGTAATAGGCTTTCAAGGTAGAGGTCTCGGCGCCTTCTTCGTACCACATCGTAGAGCCGGAGAAGACGGATCCGTTGTAAGAGAGGAGCGCGTTGTCGGCATAAACTCCGGCTTCGCGGGTGATGGTGAGACCGATCTGGTCTCCGCTCTCAAAGTTCGTGGCCGTCGCCCTCGTCATGACCGGCATGATGGTGACGGGAACATCAACAAGTCTTGCGCCATTGTCGATGAGAGACCTTTCGCTGTCGTTGCAGCCGGCGAGCACTGTGGCCGCGGCAAGCATTGCAAAGATTTTTTTATCCACCATAATATCAAATGTTGTTAAAATTCACATCCGAGACGGAGGGACGCCCCATAGCGGGAGCTTCCGTCAAGATAAGTTATCTTAGAGGCTCTGGTGAAGAAGCCCTCGGCCTTTAGGTAGAGACCTTTCATGGAGGCTATAGAGAAATTCCAGCGCACCGAAGCCCTGAGCCCGCAGCGCCCGGCCGTCTTATACTCACGGTCCATGTTGAACCATTCCGTCAGGCGGTAAGGTTCCGATGAAGGAAGCGTACCCTCAACCATGTCCGAGCCGAGATCATCCTTTAGAGAAGTCAGGAAGGAGGCTCCAGCCCCGAGATCGAAAGAGGAAAGATGCCATATCGCATTGACATCGGCCGAAACCGTAGACCAGTCCCAGGTGTTGAGATACGGGAAAACAAGGGAACTCTGGAGCCTGTGCTCCTCGTAGGAAGCCTTAGCCGAAATCTCGAAAGAAGAGGCATAGAGACGATAGGAAGGCCTTATCGCCATATCCCTGTGTTCAAAAATCCTGTTTTTTCCATGGACGACCGGGGAAGTGACGCCGCCCGTGGTCACTCTCTCCACGATGTATTCGTCATTGTCCCGGCCACGATATGAATATTCCAAACCAAAGAGATGGGTCGCCTGTGGCTTGACTATCTTGCAGCCTGCATGGGCTGACAATTCTCCTCCCGGGAACTTGTACCATGAATAGCCCCTTTCTCCGATTTCACCCTGGCTTTTGAGATAGGAGACGTCTGCATAGAAAAGGCCGTAGCGAAGCTGGAGCGAGCCTCCGTTGAAAATTTCCTTTACGGGGAAACGGTCCACACCGGCTTCCGCCATATGCAGACTGCTTCCGTCCCAGACATCGTAGACTCCGTAATAAATACCCTTGTCAAGGAAGCCGTAGTAGGATTCTGCCGTCGCCGATCCTATCTGTTCGGCCTTTACGGACTCGCTGGTCTTCCTGAAAATGTAGGAAAGGCCGATGTCGAACTTGTCCGAAAAGCTATAGAGCAGACTCGGAGCCACTTTCAGGTCAAGAGCGTAATTGGTATGGCGTATGTCCTTGCGTTTGGAGTAGTTCGCGGAAAGGAAGTCGAAGCTTCCGCCTATGGTCCAATGCCCGTCAAGCTTCGTGGCTATGGAACCGTCCACGGTGTAGGTCTGTCTGGTCTTGCGCCCTGGGGTGAACTCAAACAGGTCTACAGGGTACTGTCCCGGATTCATGAACATGCTTCCGTCCATGTCGCTTCCTTCTTTCTGTTCGAAGGAGAAGCCGCCTCTCATGGTGACCTTGCCGAATCTGGCGAGGGACTTGGTTTCGGCGCCCATGGTCCATGGGGTTTCGGCTTCGCTCGCACTGCGGAAGCCACCATGCTCGAAGGAACCGTAAAGCTGGGCGAAAGAGACGGCCTGTGTCTTGGACTGAAGACCCATGGAGGACTTCAGAGCACCGGCAAGTGAGAGGTCAGAGTTTACGAGGCCGGCCGGATTGCCACCCAGGTTCCATAGGTTCTCTGCCTCGAGTCGATCATAGACCGTCTGTGCGGCGGCCAGTCCCTGGAAACCAAGCGTCAGGGCGGCCATGAGCAAAAGCTTATTCATGGAGAGACTGAGTTTGGCGTTCATAGAGGTCATTGCTTGAATTGTTTGTGTCCATGAGGACCTCGAAACCCTTCTCCGCCGTAGCTTCTTCATCGGTGCGGCGGAAGAGACTGTGTCCGTGGAAGGTGTCGGTCTGCTTGACATAGCCTGCGTCTATCGAAGACGGAAGTCTCTTGAAATTGCCGGACTGGCGGCCGTCGAAGACTTCGACTCCGTCGATCACCCAGTCATAAGGGATACAGACCGCCTGCTCGCTGGAGCTGCCCGGAATCTGAATCACATTGCCGGCCTGGAGCACGTAGTCCTGGATTGTTGTCCCCTTAGCCCTGAATATGACCATTGCCGGGGAGGTGATGGAAATAGCATAGGCGTTGGCCTGGCCTGTCTTGATGGCTACTCCGAGAATATGGTCCTGACGGATCTGGTCGCCCGGAGCAGGATGGAATGTCGTGTTCGGGAAATAGGTACTGTTGTAGCAGACGAAGTAAGCGCTGTTGTTAAGATTGACCGAAAGCGGATACTGGAGGCTGTGATCTATCGCGCCCTTGAGGCAGATAACTGCATCGGCGCCAGGCGCCAGCGGGAAGGTGGTGCCGGTTCCGCCAATCTGCCATATTGCCTGGATTATCGGAACGAAGTCTTTGTCAGGATAGTCCGCCCATGGATTCGAACTGTTGGAATTGTACGGGGAGAGAGTTCCGAGGCAGAGACTGTCAAGATAGACGGTCTGGTTGTCGTTGTTATGGATAATCATGTACTGGTCGGCCTGGTAGGTACCCTCCTGAGGGGCCCTGCTGCATCCTCCGACATAAAGTTCCTTAATGACAAGGGTGCCTGCCTTGGAATGAAGGAGGCTGAGGCTGACACTCAGTGGGCCGTTGTCGAGCCTTACGCCATCACGGGTAGCGTTGAAGATGTCACCGCCGGAACGGTCGCTGAGCGAGATGCGGTAGATGCCGTTCGGGAATCGTCCCTCGGCGCTGCCGTCGCTCATGGTGAGGAGGGTGTAGCTGTCTCCGGTCAGAGTGTTTTCCACTTTGACATCGACTCCTGAGCGGCGGAAGGATTCGTAACCCTCAGGATATTCTGTCCGGACGGTGAGGTCGTTCAGGCTGTCCTCGTAGGGATTGTCCCCGACGTTCATGCAGCCGGCGAAGGCCCACAGGCCTGCCGTCATGGATATTATGGCTATTGCTAATCTATTCATATCTATCAGAATTTAAGCCTGCAGGTGAGGCCGTAGTAGAAATCAGGGGTGAAGATGTTCTTCACACCGGTAGCCCAGCTCTTCACATAACGCCTCGAATTGGTGAAGTTATTGGCGAAGAAAGAGAGCGAGACGTGGTCGCCGATTTCTTTGGTAATACTGATGTTAGCGCTGAAATACGGGTCATATCCGTTCCGTGCGAAGGTGTAGACGTTGCCCGAGCGGACAATGAGTCTTTGGAAATCAGGATTCGAAGCGAGGTCGGAGGTCCATGGATGGACATTGCCCTCGAGATCCATGTAGGCAATCGGATATATAGCCGTATAAGACTTCCCGTCGTTGATATCCCCTCCCGTCGCTCTGTTGCTGTCCGCCCCGACCGTAAAGGCATAGGTATGCCCCTGATAGCTGGAGATATAACGAGAATCGCGTGTCAGGGCCGCCTCAAGGCGGACGGTGATTATGAGCCTCGCCTCTGGGATGTGGGTTATAGCCGTGAGGTTTGCGTCGATGTTGCTGGTCCACTGGCCGTTGAAGACATTGACATCGGAATTGAGCGAGCCGGGATAGATGCCAGTGTACTGGTAGGACCTGTTCGGGAGGGAGGTATGTGACCAGCCCGTCCTGTAGAGATAAGTCTCGGTGTTGTCGACGTAGCGCATGTAATTCCAGGAAGCATCGAGGCGGAGGCTTGTGCGGACAGGTCTGATCTGCGGGAAGTCCGCTGTGAATTCGAGGCCCCAGCGCTTGACGTCATCACCGTTGGCCTGCATCTTGTTGGCGGCGAAAGTCCGGTCAGTGACATTGAGGACGGTGGACGTAAAGTATTCCTTGTCCGAACCGCGCAGGTAGACGTAGCCGTTCTGATGGTCTACCACCGTTTCAGGGGTTGAAGGCATGACGAAACCCTCAGGAAGACTCATGATGTTGTAGCTGAACGGAGAATAGACGTTCGCAAAACGGTAAGGATTCCTGGTCACGTTGTAGTAGCCGACCAGGGAAAACTTGGTTCCTAGCAGCGTGGCGTCGATGCCAAACTCGGAATTAATGTTGCTCTGCCATTTCAGGTCTTTGTTGTAGATGGTCCTGTATGGCTGGGTGTAATAGACGTAAGAGGAAGAACCCGCCGAGGAGTAGCTGTAGCCGAAGGTCTGGATGTCGCGGTACTCCTGCCTCGGGTAGAGAATGTAGAAGGAAGGCATCTTGGTAGCGATTCCCCAGCCTCCTCTAAGCGAAATCCAGTCGGCAAGCTGCCAGGATAAGTTGAATCTCGGGTTGAAGGCCGAGAGATTGTCGTAATCGGAGTCTTTGATGAAGATGTTTTCATGGCGCAATCCGCCGTTGAGCTTCAAGGAGGTCTTCCCTACCGGAATGACGACTTCATCCTCAAGGTATTCGGCGAGATTGTGCATGTAAGGATAGTCAGTGTACGGCCTTTCGCGCCAGAGGTTGGCAGCGAGAGACTCGTCCTCGTAATACTCTCCCTTGCCGACGTTGCCGTCAGCCTTGTACTGGACACCGGCCTTGAGAGTGTTCTTGATCTTTCCGAAGTGACGCAGCCATGAATACTTAGCAGAGGCGGCATAGTCAAGTTCCTTGCTGTCGATGATTTTGTCCGAGTAATAGGTCAGCGGGAGCTGGGCGGCCAGCCAATATCCCTCTTGGGTGGCGTGAACGGCCGGCTGAGAGGAGGCTGAGGTGTTATAGATATGATCATGTTCACGTTCGTCATGATAATAGATCGAGCCTTCCAGGCTGAGATTCGTTATCCACGGCTTGTTTATCATCCATGTCAGCTTGGCATGCGGAGTCAGGATGTTGTCCCTGGATCTGGTGTACTGATCGGAGAAGACATCAGGGTCATCCTTGTCATTCATGCCGCCGATATTGGCGCTCAGACCGGCTTCCAGACGGATCTTGTCGAGGAAGGTCTTGGTGTAGTCGAGAGTGAAGCCCCGGCGGGTGTAGGAGGAGTAAGGGGAACTGAGCTTAGTGGTCGAACGGGCAAGCTCGGCGCTGAAATTGAGGATACCGAGGGCGGCTCCTCCCTTCCCGATCCCAAGATCGATTCCCTTGGACACAGAGGCCTCGTAAGTCCTCGGATTCACGGAGAAGACCACATTGAGCGGACTGCGGCCCTTCTTTGTGTGGATCTTGACCATGCCGTTACCAAGGTCTCCGTATTCGGCGCTAGGCACTCCGGTCAGGACCTCTATGGATTCGATATTCTCGACGCTGAGACTTCTGGTGCCGGTTCCCGACATGGAACCGAAATTGCCGTTTCCTCCCATGCGTACTCCATCTACCTCTATCGCCGTTCCGAAGGCGGCGTTGCCATAGGATGCGCCGCCGCTACGAAGCGAGATGACATTGTCGCGGGTGAGGTCCGGATTTATGGTCTTTCCTCCCGGAAGCAAGGCCGTGATATTCGAGGCGTTGGAAAGCTGGAGATGATCGAGGGCGTTCCGTCCGATATTCTGGGTCGTGTTGATGTTGTCCTTGGATGTCTCCGCGGTAACCACCACTTCTTTCAGGGCGAGAGTGTTGAGATCAAGTTTCACCACAAGGTCTTCGATGTCGCCGGAAACCTTGAGTTCCTGAGTTTTCGTAACATAGCCAAGACAGTCGATTTCCATCTTGTAAGTGGACATCTGGACTTTGCTGAAGGAAAAGGCGCCTTTATCGGAGCTTATAGCCCAGAGATAGTTTTCATCGAGCCTGATTACGGCTCCAGGAACCGGCTCTCCAGTCTTGGAGTCCACTACCTTTCCGCTGATTTCCGCCGAGCGGGCCTGCTCCGCTCTCACCGCCGCGCCGGAGGCCAGAGGGGAAGCATTTGTGAGGGAGGCCAGAGGGGAATAACCTGCAGCCGTGGCAGCCAAGTCCATGGACGAGGCATTTGTGCCGGAGACCAGAGGGGATCCCAAGGAGGAGGCAAGAGCCAAAAAAAGTGGAATGATTATTCTCTTCCCCATATCACTGATAAGCTTTTTTACTTTTTCTCATTCAAAGGCCAAAATACTGATTTTTTCTGTTTAAAAGAACTTGTAACCGATTTAAACAGCATAATAATACCCAAAATATTGACAAAATATATCAATTTCGATGAGGTACCGGCCCCAAATCCGCACTTCACGGAATATTACATCCCTGGAGATTCGCCCTCCGACAAAAAAGAAGCAATGCCAAGGATTTCTTGTTTGGATAAAAAATGGGGGAGGTCCTTCTGGACTTCCCCCGAGATAGAGATGTTATGATACGGTTGTTACTCCGTGTTATTTCAATGTGCCATTGTTGGCAGCCTGTACCATGGCTTCGTTGGCCGAAATGTAAACCTCGACACGGCGGTTTTGGGCGCGGCCTTCGGCGGTCTCATTAGAGGCTACCGGCTCATTGTAGGCCTTGCCTTCGGTGGTAATTCTGTTGGCGGCAATGCCGAGAGACTTGAGATAGTCTCCAACGGCGCTGGCACGTTGAGCGGAAATCCTTTCATTCACCGCAAGAGTACCGGTGTTGTCGGTATGGCCATAGATGGTGATGTCGGTGTCGGTCATGTCGCTCATCTTGGAAGCGAACTCAGAGAGCTCCTTCTTGGAAGTGGCGGAAAGGGTGGTGCCGTTGGTCGGGAAGAGGATTCCGCTGGCGAAGGTAACCTTGATGGCTTCGAGTCCGTTCTGGTCGGTTACAGTCTCGACCTGAGCGTTCTCAAGCTTGGAAAGTTCCTCGGCCTTCTTGTCCATTTTCTTGCCGATGACGGCTCCTGTGCCTGCACCGACTGCTGTTCCTATTGCGGCGCCGATGGCGGCACCTTTAGCGTCATGACCTATAAGAGCTCCTGCGATGGCTCCGAGAGCTGCACCTGCACCTGCTCCGATACCGGTTCCATTAGCAGTTTTGGAAGCGGTAGAACATCCTGGAAGAATCGCGAGTGCGATAGCTCCGATGAGTAAAGTTCTTGCTATTTTCATATTGAACGTCGTTTTAATAAGTTCCTTCTTGAATCTCCGGCAAAAATAATACAATTTCTGCAATAATGGCTGACCTGACCACAGAGAGAAGAGAGGTGCTAAGCCGGTAAGGTCTGGAAAGGGCTGAGGGCCGGGACAGACCGGGGCCGGAACGGCGGTGTGCTGGAGCGAGGCCGGAAGGGGCTTAGAGGCTGAAGAGTCTGTTGGGTTTGCGGGCCGGGACGGTAGGTGTGGCGGCCGGCCAGCCGATGACCAAGCTGTCTACTCCTTCGTAGCGGTCGGGGTCGATGCCGGCCTTTACAAGGAGCGAACGGCCGTATTCGGTCTCGAATTGCTCACGTCCGCGGTGGATCCAGCAGGAGCCCAGACCGAGGGAAGAAGCTTCCAGCGCCATATAAGAGAGAACGCTGGCTCCATCCCAGATCTCTGTCTTGTTATCCTTGGGCGAGAGCACGCAGAGGACAACCGGCGCCCCGTAGAAAGCGTCCTGCATCCCTTCTCCGCCGTTGATTTTTCGGAAAATCTCACCATTGACCGCTCCGAGTTTCCGCACCGCATCCTCATCCGTAATCTTCAGGATGATGACGGACTGCTGATTATGCCCTGTCGGGGCATAGAGTCCCGCCTCGACAACCCTGTCAAGCAACTTCTGAGGCACCGGCATGGGCGTATATTTGCGCACACTGCGGCGGGCCTTGATAAAATCCAATGCGTCTTTCATAATGTCATAAATTTAGACTTCTCTATAGGCCCAGCTGCTTCTTCATGTCGCGGAGCAGGTCGAAGGCCTGGAGAGGAGTGATATTGTTGATGTCTACAGATTCAAGTTCCCCACGTATAGAGGAGAGAGTAGGGTCGTCAAGCTGAAAGAGACTGAGCTGGATACTCCCGTCAGAGGCAACCGTCCCCTCCTTTGTATTGTAAGGCTTGACGATATTCCCAAAGCCGGACGGGCCCGTACTTTCGAGGGCTTTAAGCGTCTTTTCGGCCGAATCTATGACTTCCCTCGGCATTCCCGCCAGACGGGCGACATGGATTCCGAAACTCTTGTCCGTCCCGCCGGGAGAAAGCTTGCGGAGGAAGATCACCTCATGACCAGACTCCTTGACCTCGATATGAAAATTGCTCACGCGGGAATAGGTATCGGTCAAGTCGTTGAGTTCATGGTAATGGGTGGCGAAAAGCGTCTTGGCGCCTTGGCCATATTCATGGATATACTCAACTATAGCCCTTGCTATGGACATGCCGTCATAGGTAGAGGTGCCGCGTCCGATCTCGTCCAGAAGGACAAGGGAACGAGGAGAAAGATTGTGGAGGATCATCGAAGTTTCGAGCATCTCCACCATGAATGTAGACTCGCCCCTGCTGATGTTGTCAGAGGCTCCGACCCTGGTGAAAATCTTGTCGACCACTCCGATCCTCGCAGAAGCCGCCGGAACGAAAGAACCGATCTGGGCAAGGAGGACGATCAGGGCCGTTTGACGCAGAAGGGCTGACTTTCCTGCCATGTTCGGACCAGTGAGGATGATGATCTGCTGGCTCTTGCTGTCGAGGAAGATGTCGTTCGGGACGTATTCTTCTCCAGGAGGCATCAAGGTCTCGATGACAGGATGACGCCCTGCCTTTATGTCTATGGAGAAAGAATTGTCCAGGAGAGGCCTGCAATAACCATGTTCCATGGCAAGCTGGGCGAAGCCAGCGAGCATGTCAGCCCTGGCGATGACTCCGGCGTCCGCCTGGATGTCCGAAATCCTTTCCTGAATCCTGGAGACAAGTTCCCGATATAGACGAGCCTCTATCACAGATATCCTATCGGAAGCCGTAAGAATCTGATTCTCATAGTCTTTCAGCTCCTTCGTGATGTATCTTTCCGCATTGACGAGAGTCTGCTTTCTGATCCATTCTTCAGGCACCTTGTCCTTAAAGGTATTTCTTACCTCAAGGTAGTAGCCGAAGACGTTGTTGAATCCGATTTTCAGCGAAGGAATGCCGGTTCTTTCACTCTCCTCCTTCTCCATCTTTCTCAGGTAACCACTTCCGCCATCCCTGATTCCGCGCAGCCTGTCAAGCTCCTCGTCAACCCCCGATGCAATTACATCTCCCTTTCCGAGGGCTATGGCGGCATCATCGAGGATATACTTGTGAATCGTGGCGATGAGGTCATCGCAAGCGACAAGGCTCTCACCAAGCTTGTCCAGCGGGGCGACCCCGGTACCGGAACAAGCCTTCGAGATAGGGCCGATCTGCTCAAGCCCGTGGACAAGATGGAGAATTTCGCGAGGGCCGATCTTACCCGTCGCCGCGCGGCCTATGATCCTCTCAAGGTCACCGACATTGCTGAGGCTTATCTGCAGAGAATCCAGCAGCTCCTTATGCGAGACGAAATAAGACACCACATCGTACCTGGCGTTCAACTCGTCTATGTCAAGCAGAGGCATGGCGAGAGAGGTCCTGAGAAGCCTCGCGCCCATCGGGGAAACACACTTGTCAATCACGCTGACGAGCGAAACCCCTTCCCCTCCGGAAGAAGACTGGAAAAGCTCCAGATTGCGGACTGTAAAGCGGTCCATCCAGACGAATTTTCCCTGGTCTATGCGCGAAATTCCGCAAATGTTCTTCAGTCCGCTGTGCTGGGTCTGCTCCAGGTAGACCAGCAAGGCTCCCGCCGCGCAGACGCCCAGAGGATATGGATCCACACCGTAGCCCTTCAGCGAATCAACGCCGAATTGCTTCTTGAGCCGCTCCGCGGCGGCATCATATACAAAGGCCCATTCATCAACCGTGGACACATACCAGCCCTCGCCCAGAAGGGAGGGAATCGAGCGCTCCACACCCCTCGTCACGACGAGTTCTTTCGGACTGAAATTCGACAAGAGGGTGCGGATATATTCGAGCGGTCCTTGGGCGACCTGGAAGGTACCAGTCGAAACATCCAGAAAGGCCACCCCGCAGATCTTGGACTCGAAGCAGATTCCGGCGAGATAATTGTGCTCCTTCTGTTCGAGCATCTCTTCGCCGAAGGCTACTCCCGGAGTCAGGAGCTCGGTCACCCCGCGCTTAACGAGCTTGGTGGCTAATTTCGGATCCTCCAGCTGGTCGCAGACCGCGACCTTGTAACCGGCACGGATAAGCTTTGTAAGGTAGAGTTCAATGGCGTGATGCGGGAAACCCGCCATCGGCATGTACTTCTTGTTGCCCTCTCCGTCATCTCCGTTCGTTCTCTTCGTGAGCACCAGTCCCAGCACCTTGCTGGCTATGACCGCATCGTCGGAATAGGTTTCATAGAAATCCCCTACCCGATAGAGCAGCAATGCCTCCGGATGCTGGGCCTTTATGGAGAAATACTGCTTAAGCAGCGGTGTATCCTCGTTAGTCTTCGCCATCTGAGTTCTACTTCATGTAGGTATGAGATTTCAGCATATTCTTAGGATCAAGGATCTCGTCGAGTTTCTCCTTCGTCATGAGTCCCTTCTCAAGAACTATGTCATAGACGGATCTGTCGGTCTCGAGAGCTTCCTTGGCGACCTTCGTGCTGGTCTTGTAACCGATGTAAGGATTGAGGGCGGTAACTATTCCGATGGAATTCTTGACCATGTCATAGCATCTCTCTTTGTTTACCGTGATGCCCTTGATGCACTCGTCCTTGAGGGTGTCGATGGCGTTGGAGAGCCAGGTCAGGCTCTCGAAGAGGCACTCGGTGATCACCGGCTCCATCACGTTGAGCTGGAGCTGGCCTGCCTCCGCCGCGAAAGTAACGGTGGTATCGTTGCCGATGACCTTGAAGCAGACCTGATTCGTCACCTCAGGGATGACAGGGTTGACCTTTCCAGGCATGATGCTGGATCCAGGAGCCTTCGGCGGAAGATTGATCTCTCCAAGTCCGCAGCGAGGGCCGGAAGAAAGGAGTCTGAGGTCGTTGCACATCTTGGATACCTTAACGGCAAGACGCTTTAGGGCGCCGGAATAGCTTACGTAGGCACCGGCATCAGGGGTGGCCTCCACAAAGTTCAGGGCGCAGACGAAGGACTCGCCGGTCAGCTTGCTGAGATTCTCGGCGCAAAGTTTCGCAAAACCAGGGACGGCGTTGAGTCCGGTTCCGATGGCGGTGCCGCCCATGTTGATTTCATGAAGCAGCTTTACGTTGCGGTCGAGATTGAGGATTTCCTCCTCAAGATTGTCGGCAAAGGCGTTGAATTCCTGACCTACGGTCATAGGGACGGCATCCTGGAGCTGGGTGCGGCCCATCTTGATGACCTCGGCGTATTCCTTGGACTTGGAACGGAGAGAATCGATCAGGCCTGTGAGGCTGCTGACAAGATGCTTGTTCATCCTCACCAAGGCCAGACGGATCGCCGTCGGATAGACATCGTTGGTGGACTGGCCGCAATTGACGTGGTCGTTAGGATAGCAGTACTGATATTCTCCTTTCTGATGGCCCATGATTTCCAGGGCCCTGTTCGCTATGACCTCGTTAGCGTTCATGTTGACGGAGGTTCCGGCTCCGCCCTGCATCATGTCGATAGGGAAGTCTTCGTGCATCTTGCCGTCGATTATCTCGCGGCACGCCTGACTGATGGCCCCGGTGATTTCGTCGTTGATTATACCGAGGCTGTGGTTCGCCTGGACAGCGGCGAGTTTGACGTAGGCTATGGCCACGACAAAGTCAGGGAAATCACGCATCTTTCGGCTGGAGATGTGGTAATTGTTGATGGCGCGCTGAGTCTGGACTCCATAGTAGACGTCATCAGGGACCTTGAGTTCACCCAAAAGGTCAGATTCAATCCTGAATTTCTTTTCGCTCATGATATATCAGATTTTTAATTGTTGTCATCTTCAGGAGCCGTGGATCCAACGACAGACACGGTATCCATCACAACGTCGTCAATGACATTTACCGAGTCCTCAACGACATCATAATTATAAAAGGCGTCCGCATCAATCAAAGGCGCCGTAACATTAAGCGGGTACGACCTTAAAAGACGGCCAAGCTTTGATTCCATCCTATCTGTGGAAACCGAATCCATGCTTTCAAGAAGCTCTCCATATTTTTCGCTATCAAGAGGGAAGTTCTTTACACCTGCAGATGTCATAGTTTCCTTGACATCATGGAGCATGACCCTCTTGGTAATCTCGCCAAAACTTTGCGGCCCTACAGAAGCGAGGAGCATCACCGTGGCGAAAGATGCCGGAATCCACCACAGCCTCTTGCCTCGCGTTACGATCAGACCGATGCAGACGGCATAGGACCAAAGGTTGGCCAAGGCAACATAAAGTCTCTCCGCAGTTATTCCGTAATCACTTATCCTTCTGGCAATTCCGATGGTCATCAGGACGAGGGGCGGAAGGAGGAGGACAGGCAGCCAAGTCCGGATGAAGCCGTCAAAGCTATGGGCACGCCCCTCAAGGGCGGTCTTGCCATCGGCGGAAGTCTCCGCCACAGCGGATGGCTGAGCGGATGGATATAGCAATATCAGCAGGACGATGCTTCCCAGGACGGAAGCGCTTACGAAAGCCACCACCCCGCCGTTCGGCAAGGTCCAGGTAAATAGAATCTTGGCGGCATAGACATAGAGCATGACGAGGTAAATGCCAAGAATCGGGACAAGGAGGAAATGGAGCACGGACATGAGGAATTTTCCCAGGTCACGAGAATTGTCATGTTTCTTCTCCATGGGGACGAAAGAAAAAATCAGCCCCGGGAAGAGAAGGCCCCATGAAAATACGACTTCGAGTTCATAGCAATATTCTGTCGGCTCTATCTGGAATAAGGCATTGAAGGCGAAATTCATAAGGAAGAGGGCCAACATGAAGACAAGGGAAACGATGCCGGAGGCCAAGATTATCACAAACATGCGTATGGTGAAATTGACCAGCTGCACATCGTCTTTCTCCTTGAAGAAGGAAGCCATGAGACAGAAAACTGCTATGGCCATGGAGACGGAAGCATAGCCGAAAAACCTGTAGCCTATTTCCGTGCTGAAGAGAAAATAGATGGCTGAGGCAAGCAGGAGGGCATGGAGCCCAAGTTTCACTGGAAAGCCAAGCTCCGGCTTCTCCTCTTTCCATAGGGCCAGGCCCACGGAAAGAAAGGCTGCTTGGGCGAGATACAAGATGATAATAAGCTTTCTGTCCTCGTCCAGCCATGAGGCCGCCCCCGAAGGGCTTACATAGAAGGCTATGGCGGCGAAAACAAAAAGCGCTGCCAGAATGGCGAAAGCGAGAGGGAATCTTGAAAAAACTCCCTTGACCTTGGCCAGGATGTCTGAGCTTGTCTCTTTCCTTTCCATATAGCTGTAAATTATTATTTATCAAGAAAATATCCGCAAGAATCTCTTCTTTTCGACCCTCCCCTCTAGCGGATTTTCTCCAGTTCAGCCTCAACCTTAGTCAAAACCACCGTGGCTGTCTTGACCTTGCCGTCAGGCCCGATCAGATACATACTCGGAATCCACTTGATTCCATAAGCCTTCGCTATGGCCGAATCCTTCATACGGCAAAGCTCGCTGACATGGGAATAGTCCAGGCCATATTCCTTCACCGCCTTGCGCCAGCTCTCCTCCTTGTCGTCAAAAGAAACTCCGACGAAAACAACACCTTTCGGCGCGTACTTCTTGTAGAGCCTCAAGACATCAGGAATCTCACGCCTGCAGTCAGGGCACCATGAAGCCCAAAAATCCAGGACCACATATTTGCCGCTCAAAGCCTTGAGCGAAAAGGGCCTGCCCTTAATATCCATCAAGGCGATTTCAGGAGCTGCCGACCCCACCTTCAAAAGCGTCTTCCCATACTCCGCATCCAAATCTTCTTCACTCTGAGGCGAAGCGGCCGCCACCCTCAAGGCTTTCTCTGGCGGCAAAGCGGCACCTTCCCCAGCCTGAGCAGAAGAAAAGAAGCTTCCTATCATGAAAGCGGCGAAGGCCGCTAAAACTCTTACATTTTTCATAAGCCAAAACTTTCCGCCAATTTAGCGAAAATTCCCCATAAACCATTGATCCGAGCCTTACCCGGCACCATTCTTCCTCCACCTTCCGCCACCTTCCCCGCCGTCAATCAGCTTTCTCTCAGCATATTATAAGTATGGCAGGTGGCTGAAGGGCAGGGTGCGCCGCCACACGGGCTGTCAGTGGCGGGCTGAGCGGACGAAGGCGGTGAAGAGCCGGAGCCAGAAGGGGTCGCCCTGGGCCGCGGGAATTTCAGGATGGAATTGGACTCCGAGGATGAAGGTCTTTCCCGGGAGCTCGACCGCTTCAGGGATGCCGTCGGAAGAGCTGGCGGAGAGAAAGAGCGATGGAGCCAGGCGCTTTATTGCCTGGTGATGGAAAGAATTGACAGTCAGCTCTAGGTCAGCGGATGAGTCCGGGCTCAGGATAGTGGCAAGACGGGATCTACCGTCAATCACTATCTGATGAGGCTTACCCTGATGTGGGAGCGCCTCCGGATACTGGGCCGGAAGGTCCTGATAGAGGCTGCCGCCGAGGACGATATTGAGCAGCTGCGCTCCGCGGCAGATGGCCAGAATGCTTTTTTTCTGCCTGAGAGCCGCACGCATCAGGAGTACGTCGCTGGTGTCGCAAAGTCCGTTTATCTGAACTGAGGAATTAAGCACGCTTTCGCCATAGAGTGACGGGGCGAAATCGTCTCCTCCTATGAACAGGATGCCGTCGAGCCGTCTGACCGTCTCCTCGACCAGTTTTCCGTCCTTGGTGAGGGGGATGAGGACTGGAATCCCTCCGGCCTTCTCAATGGCGGCTGAATATCTCAGCTTCGTGGCGCTCCGCCCGTCATTAAGCGAGGTGGAAACGCCGATGAGCGGCTTCCTGGCGTAGAGGCCCAGGGCCATGAAGATGAAGAGAAAGACTAATATGGATTTTTTCATGAACTTGCTTATATCAAGAGGCTTCCGGACAAGCGCCCGGAAGCCTGCAGATAACTATGCGGCAGAGCCTAGGGGGAACGGAGCCCCGGAGCTCAGGACGGGAGAGCCTTACTTTATCTCCGGAAGGCCGAGGTCCTTGAATGTACGAGGCGCCGGAACTCCAGGGAGAGGTTTGCGGTCCTTAAGTTGCTGCATGGCAGTCTCAACGGCCTTGAGCAATTGCTCATCTTCGCCCGCAATCTCCTTGACAGGATCATTGTCAATGAGGATGTCAGGATCGACACCATGGTTCTCGACGATCCACTTGCCGGTCTGGGCGTCATAGTTCGTGAAGAAAGGAACTCTGACATCAGTGCCGTCCATGTAAGGGAGAGAACCGCTGATTCCGACAATTCCGCCCCAGGTCCTGGTTCCGATGACTGTACCCAGATGATTAGCCTTGAAACTCCACGGGAAGAGATCACCGTCAGAAGCCGAGTACTTATTGATCAGCAGAACCTTAGGACCCGTCTGGGTGCCGTCAGGAACTGTGCCGGTCAAGGTGCTCGTCCTGCTCATCGTCATCCTGTAGACCTTGCGGAGCAGCCTTTCGATAATCATAGGAGAGACATTTCCGCCGCCGTTGGCGCGGTCGTCAATGATGAGGGCCTCCTTGTCTAGCTGAGGATAATAGTAACGGACAAACTCGTTCAAGCCTTCAGCGCCCATGTCAGGGATGTAGATGTAGCCGACCTTTCCGCCGGACTTCTCCTCAACCGTCTTGATATTGTTCTGCACCCACTCGTAATGCTCCAGAGGATATTCATCGGCGATAGGCTTCACTACCACCTTTCTTCCGCCCTCGGAAGCTCCCTTGTTGACCGTCAGTTCGCAGAGCTTTCCGGCCTTGCCGATGAGAAGCTTGTAGATGTTGTCCACATCCTTGAGCGACTGTCCGTCGATGGCAGTGATATAATCACCCTCTGAAATATTCATTCCTATTTCTGTAAGAGGGGAACGAAGCTCAGGACGGTAGGCCGCGCCGGAGTAGATATGGTCGATCTTGAAATAGCCGCTCTTGTCCTTGCTCAGACGGGCGCCGAGAAGACCCATGTCGATACGCTCAGGCTTCGGGTAGTCGCCAGGAGAAACATAGGCATGGCCGCTCGCAAGTTCGGCGATCATGCCGCCGATGACATAATTCAGGTCAAGACGGGTCTTGACATAAGGCAGGAAGACTGCATATTTCTCCTTGATGGCGTTCCAGTCACGTCCATGCATGTTCTCGAGGTAATAGCCGTCTCTGAAGGCTCTCCAGACCTCGTCGAAAATCTCAGGCCACTCCTGGGAATAGTCGACAGTAGTGAACATGTTGTCCAGATCTATGGTCTCGCCTCCGCCCACATGGTCTGCAGGGAATCTTACGGCCTTCCAGGTTCCGCCAAGAGCAAGAGCGAATTTGTCACCATTGCGATAGCTGAGCCTTGAGTCTGAGCATTTCTCAGACTTTCCGGTCTTGAAATCAAAGACCTGAGTGCCGCCGCCGGCGCTGTACCAGACCTTCTTGCCGTCACAGAAATAGCTGAATCCGCTGAATGGAAGCTTCACGACCCTTGTGGTAAGGCCGTCGAAGTCAATCTTCACCTCTGCGGCAGAAGCCTTATCTACACTCTTGGCCCCATCCTTGCCCGGAGCCGCCTCGCCGTCCTTGGAAGCAGCCGGCTTAGGGCCCTTGCCCGGAGCTGGGTCAGCCTCGCTTTCAGGCGAAGACTCGCTGTCGCCCGCCAGAAGAGGAGACGGAGTGTCCTTGGAAAGAATGGTCATGTAGAGGGCGCTCATGTTGCCATAAGCATAATCCCATTCCACACGGCTGTAGGTAGGGCGGAGTTCGGTGTCGGAAGTATAGAGCAGATATTTGCCGTCAGAAGAGAAGACAGGCCTGGAGGAACTGCTCCATGAACTTGTCACAGGATATTCCTTGCCTGATGCCAGGTTCATGACATAGACCACCGAGAATTGGTTCTTGGCCGGCTTGGTGTAAGTGAGCCATTTTCCGTCAGGAGAATATTCCACATCCATAAATTCCTGCTCAGGATTCTGGAGGAGGACCTTCTTGGTCTTGGCGAAAGGATCTACCTCGACGACGCGGTTCTTCCTGTCTGTATAGAGGATGTGCTTACTGTCCGGGCTCCACTGGAGAGAACGGATGTAGGTGTCGTTGCCCTTGGTCACCTGCTCAGGCTCTCCGCCCTTGGCTACTTCATAAAGATAGACCTCTGTCTCGCCACTCCCGTCGCCGATGAAGGCGATATATTTTCCGTTCGGGCTCCAGTCGGCGCCACGGTCGTTGGAACCAGGGGTCTTGGTGATATTCCTCGTGATTCCGCTTCCCACAGGCACATCGAAGAGTTCGCCTCTGGCAGTCACCGCAAGCCTCTTCCCGTCAGGAGAAAGGCTGTAGCTGTTGCGGCCTTTCCTGCCGACGTTCATCCTCTCGGCTCTTCCGTAGACGAGGTCGGAGGTCAGGGTGATATGAATCTGCTCGGCCTTCTTTGTGGCAGGGTCCAGCTTGTAGAGGAAGCCGCCCTTTTCGAAGACCACTATCTTCCCGTTGGTGCTCGGAAACTTGACATCATAGTCAGTGAAGCCGGTAACCTTCTTCGTCTCCTTGGTCTTGGTGTCATAGACAAAGATATTCATGGTCATGTCCCTGTCGGAGGCGAAATAAATCTCATTTCCAACCCACATCGGGAAGATGTCCTGGGCCGGATTATCTGTCACCTTAGTGACCTTCTTGCCGTCATAGAGCCATATTTCATCCGCCATTCCACCGCGGTAGTATTTCCAAGTCCTGAACTCCCTCATGACCCTGTTATAGGCAAGAGTCTTTCCGTCAGGAGAATAGCTGCAGAAGCCTCCTTCCGGAAGAGGAATCATCTGGGGCATGCCGCCCCCCGCCGGTACCTTCCAGAGTTTGCCTTCAAAGCCGTCGCCTGTCCGGTTCCTGTAGATTACATATTTTCCGTCAGGAGTCCAACCCATCACGATGTTGTTCGGGCCCATCCTGTCTCCGAGATCGTCACGGGAGTTCGTGGCGGTGTAGGTCAGCCTCACAGGCTCGCCTCCTTTTGCGGGGATGAGATAAACCTCTCTGTTCCCGTCATATTCTCCGGTGAAGGCGATCGTCTTCCCGTCAGGAGAATAACGCGCAAACATCTCATAGCCCACATGGGAAGTAAGCCTCTTCGCCTCTCCTCCGGACAGAGGAGCGGTGAAAAGATCTCCTGCATAAGAGAAGACCACGTCAGTGCCATTAGTGGCCGGGAATCTGAGAAGCCGGGCTTCAGAACCGGCAGTCTGCGCATCAGCCATGAAAGAGGCCGAAACCGCCCCTAAGACGGCGCAGACCAAGAGTAGCTTTTTCATCATGATTTTTGACTATTAGTAGTTGTTTGACAGAAAACCTTTCCTGAGCAAGACCTCGGCTATCTGGATGGCGTTGGTCGCGGCTCCTTTGCGGATATTGTCGCTTACATCCCAGAAATTAATTCCGTTCTCAACGCTGAAATCACGGCGCAGGCGGCCTACGAAGACGTCGTCATGACCGAGAGCGAAACGCGGCATAGGATAAACGAATTTTGAAGGATCATCCTGAACCGTCACCCCCGGGGTATTCTCCCAGATGGAGCGTATCTCCGAAAGCTCGAAAGGCTTTTCGAATTCCACGTTGATGGATTCCGAATGGCCTCCGACAACAGGAACTCGGGCGGTGGTGGCGGAAATGCGGATGCTGTAGTCTCCGAGAATCTTATGAGGTTCGTTGACCATCTTCATCTCCTCCTTGGTGTAGCCGTTTTCTGTGAAGTCATCGATCTGAGGAATGATGTTGAGATCTATAGGATAATGGTAATAGGCCGGGTATTCTCCCCACACCTTACCCTCTCTTTCGGCCATCATCTGGGCTACGCTCTTGTTGCCTGCTCCGGTGACTGACTGGTAAGTAGAGACCACTATCCTCGTAATTTTGAAGCGTTTGTGGAGAGGCGCGAGGGGAAGGATCATCTGAATCGTGGAGCAGTTCGGATTGGCTATGATCCAGTCTTCCGCGGTCAGCACGTCGGCATTTATCTCAGGCACAACCAACTTCTTGCCGGGGTCCATCCTCCAGCATGAGGAATTATCCACGACGCGGCATCCCGCCGCCGCGAATTGCGGTGCGAGTTCTCTGGAAGGACCCGCTCCGGCGGAAAATATGGCGAGATCAGGCTTGGCGGCTATGGCTTCCTGAGCCCCGATCACAATGTATTCTTTTCCGTTGAAAACCACCTTTCTTCCGGCGGAACGCTCGGATGCGACCGGAAGAAATTCCGTCACAGGAAAGTGTCTTTCAGCGAGTACTTCCATCATGCGGGTGCCTACCAATCCGGTGGCACCAACTACTGCAACTTTCATTATATCAAATATTTAAATCTTCAATAGCTCCGTCCTTGGCCTCCTCCCGCCAAGCGTCTCCCCGCCCCTGTCCAGCACCATGAACGCCGGGGCCGCCTCCATGGCCAGGAGCGCCTGCCTCAAAGCAGGATGTCGTTCAATATGCCAGAAGCCGTCTGGAGCGCACCTGCTCCCGCTCCGCGGATAACCAGCGGAGAAGGATAAAAGTCAGTCTTTATTATGGCGGCGTTGTCAGTACCGCAAAGGTTGAAGAGCGGATTGTCCGGACCGACCTCACGGAGCCCCATCGCGGCCTTCCACTTCTCTCCATCACTCTCCAGCGTGGCGGTGAAACGGAGCCTGAGTCCGGCCGAAGCCGCCTTCGCATAAAGTCCGCGGAAGTCTTCCTCCCCGGCAGCCAGTCTTGCGTAAAAATCTTCCACTGAGCCCTCGAAATAAGTTTCTCCGAGGAGCGGACCTATCTCTACATCTCCTTCCTCAAGCGGAATTCCGGCCTCTCGTCCCATTATGAGGAGTTTGCGGAGCACATCTTTCCCGCTCAGATCCTTGCGCGGGTCAGGTTCGGAATAACCCGCTTCCTGGGCCTGGCGGACAATCTCGGCGAAAGGCTTCGTGCCATCATAGGTCGAGAGTATGTAATTGAGGGTGCCGGAAAGCACGGCCTCGATTCTGAGAATCTTGTCTCCGCTGTTGACTGAACGTGAGATACTTTCGAGAATCGGCAGGGCGGCGCCCACGGTGGTCTCATGGCGAAGGCTGACCCCGGAGGCTGCCGCCGCCTTGCAAAGCTCCTCATAGTCCGGATAAGGCACCGCGAAAGGTATCTTGTTGCAGGATACTATGGAATAGCCGTGAGACATAAGGCTCTTGTATTTCGCTCCTATGTCGGCTGAAGCCGTCATGTCCACGAAGATGCGGTTCTGGAGCGAGATGTTGAGCAGGGCATCGAAGTAGGCGTCATCCAAGGCGGGACTCCCTCCCTCCAGCAGAACGCCGGCCTGCGCGGGGTCAATTCCCTCGGAATCAATGAGATATTTTTTCGAATTGGAAATTCCGGCAAGGTGGAGGCGGATTCCGGTGCGGGCTGCGATCCGGTCCCTGTTAGCCGCAAGTATCGAGATGAAGGCCTTTCCGACATTGCCATATCCGGCAATGAAGAGATTGACCTCTCTGAAGGAAGAGCGCTCGAAAAATTCGCTATGGATATAGCGCGTCGCCGGACCGACATCTTCAGAGCGGACAATGACGCTGATATTCCTTTCCGATGAGCCCTGGGCAACGGCGCGGACCCCTATTCCTCTCCTCCCGAGGGCATCAAGCATCCTTCCGGTGGCCCCCCTCTGGGTGAAAAGGTCATTTCCTACGAGGCAGATGATGGAATAGCCCGTCTCCACCTTCAGCGGATTGAGTTTGCCGAGCGAAATCTCGTAGGCGAAGCAGCGGTCGGTGGCCGCCTTGGCCTTCGCCGCGTCTTTCTCCGAGACGGCGACGCACATGGTATTGACCGAAGAGGCCTGGGTGATGAGGATGATGCTGATATCATTCTCGGCGAGGGTCTGGAAAAGCCTCGAAGAGAAGCCCGGAACCCCAACCATGCCGCTCCCTTCAAGAGAGAGGAGGGCGATGTTGTCGGAATTGGAGATTCCTATGAGATTATTCCTTGACAGAGGCGGATCCTGCTCAATTACGGTACCCTCGGCCGAAGGGTCGAAAGTACATTTGACATAGATCGGGATCCTCTCCGCCACGACAGGCTGAATCGTAGGTGGGTAGATCACCTTGGCCCCGAAATGTGAGAGTTCGAGGGCGGCGCGGTAAGAGATATGGTGGATCGGCATAGCCGAAGGCACGATCTTCGGATTGGCAGTCATCATGCCTGGCACATCCTTCCACGTCTCGAGAGCCCTGGCATGGGAGCCTACTGCATAAAGGGAAGCCGAATAATCGGAGCCGCCGCGTCCCAAAGTCGTCATCCTCCCCTTGTCATCAGAGGCAATGAAACCAGGAACCACAAAAAGCTGCTTGTTCGGATAAGAGTCAAGCATGGCCTGGACATTCGCATATGTCTGATTCATGTCTACGATGACATGGCCTCTGTCGCTGTGTGTAAGGATTATCGTCCTTGAGTCAATCCATTTGGTAGGTATCCCCATGGTGGCCAATTTCGTGGCGAGGATCCTTGTAGAGAGCAATTCTCCGCAGCCCTGGATAGCGTCGAGGCTGGTAGCGCTTAGCTCGCCGAGGAGACAGACTCCCTGTGCGATGCCTTTGAGGTAATCGAAGGTCCCGTCAAGGGTCTGAAGCGACTCTTCCTGCTTTTCCTGAGGAAGAAGCCGCCTTATGATTTCATGATGTCTTTCCTGGAGAGAATCGATGAGATTCTTGTACGTCTCATCCTTCTGGGCCGCAAGGCGTCCTATCTTGATGAGCGTGTCAGTGCATTTACTTATAGCAGAAGCGATTACAATCGTCCTGTCTTTCTCAACCGCCTTCTTTATTATGTCGCAGCATTGCGTCATGCTCTCGGCGCTGGCGACTGATGTCCCGCCGAATTTAAGTACCTGCATTATCTGAATCCTCTTCTATTACCATATTCATTTCCTTCCCTTCGTCTCCACAGCTTCCTTTCAATTTCAACCTTCCCCTCATCTCTCTCGCTTCCTATCCCATTCCGCCTTCCGCTCATCTCCGCCACACTTTTCTTCCACCACCTCTCCTGCCTTATCCCATCCTGCCCACAACCTGGCTCAGAGACTTTCCAATATCGGGGCAAGCTCCTTCATAATCTGCTCATTCTCCAGCAGAAAACCGTCATGGCCATAATGCGAAGTTATGACCGAATATCCGGCTTCCGGAATCATCTTCGCCATCTGCTCCATCTCATACGGAGGGAAAATCAGATCAGAATCTATGGCGACAACCTTGCTTGGGCAGCTGATCATTCCGTAAGCCCTGGCCAGTCCTCCGCGGCCTCTTCCCACATTGTCGGAATCGACGCTATATGAAAGACTGTAATATGAATACGCGTCAAAACGCTTGGCGAATTTCTCACCCTGATATCTCTGGTAAGAAGCCGCCCTGTCGGCGAAAATGGTATCATCACTCTGCTCGGTCTGCTTTCGGTTGTAACCGTCTTCGCAGCGGTAGCTCAGAAGCGCTATCGTCCTGGCACATTTCATCCCGGCCTTTCCTCCGTCAAGATCCTTGCACTCTCTGAAAGTAGGATCCGCCTCAAGAGCCATGCGCTGGCTCTCTTCGAAGCCTGTAAGCCAAGGCGTTACGCGGCCCAGCGTGGCAATGAAAGCGGCGTTTCTGATAAGGTCCGGGTACATGATGCAAAGCTCCAGAGCCTGAAAACCTCCGATACTGGAGCCGACGATGAAATCTATCTTGGAAATGCCCAGATGCTCACGGACGATATTGATTGTCCTTGCGATATCTCTTACCGTAACCTTCGGAAAATCAAAGAAATATGGGCGGCCTGTCTTAGGGTTAAGGCTGGATGGTCCTGAGGTTCCATAACATGAGCCCAGCATGTTGACACAAGCTATGAAATAGCGGTCAGTATCGAAGAATTTTCCTGGGCCGACAAGTTCCGGCCACCAGTCTTGAGGGTCCGAGTCGGCCGTAAGAGCGTGACAGATCCAAATGACTTTTTCTCCTTCCCGCGGTCTTTCGCGGCCGTCAGGGGTGTGATAGGCGATTTGTATCTTGTCCAGCACCCCGCCGGCCTCAAATTCGAAAGGTTTTTCGTATTCAAGTATGTGTTTTTCCATTATCGGCAAAATAAGTATGCAAGCGCAAAGAGCCGGTTAGGCATCTATACAAAAATAAGAGATTACAACGTGCTTACAAAATTTAATGGCAGAATAATATTATGATTAATTCCCTTGCAGAGGCCATCCATAGAATGAATTCACTAGACTATTCTAATACATGGAAAATAATTTCTCGATCCACAACGAACTCAACAGCCTCAGAGTCGAACTGCCTCCGAAGCGAACTGCCCAGGATAAATAGCCCAGGAGCGAACTGCCTGGGGAGAAACTGCCCAGGAGCAAAGTTCACGGCCTTTTATAATGCAGTGAAAATCAAGATATTGCGAAACACTTCAAACTTTGCTTCTGCCTACTATCCGCCAACGCCCCGTGGAGAATAACGGGAAGGCATGGCTGTATGGCGGAATAGCAAAAAAGGGTGACGGAAGGTCACCCTCTGGGAAGTCCGCGTTTAGGCGGTATTGAGTGGTCCCGGCAGAGACTTGAACCTGCGACCCACTGATTATGAGTCAGTTGCTCTAACCAACTGAGCTACGGGACCAAAACCGGACGGGAAAGAATCCCGCCGGGGGATGTCGACGGTAATTACCGCCGGAGACTGTCTTTAGAGAACCTTGATCGCAACCTCAACGCCTGAAGGAAGCTCAAGCTTCATCAGGGACTCAACGGTCTTGGCGTTGGAGTCATCGATGTCAAGAAGCCTGCAGTAGGAGTTGAGTTCGAACTGCTCGCGGGACTTCTTGTTGACGAAGGTCGAACGGTTCACGGTAAAGATCTTGGTGCTGGTAGGAAGCGGAATAGGACCGTAAACCTTAGCGCCCGTCGTGGATACCGTGTCGGCGATCTTCTTTGCCGACTTGTCAAGGAGCATATGATCAAAAGACTTCAGCTTTATTCTGATTTTCTGACCCATATCTGTCAATTCTTTTTTTTCGGTTAATTAAGATTATTCATCGTCAGCAGGCTTGTAACCGCTCTTCTCGATGATATCCTTGGCCAGTGTAGCAGGAACCTCGGCGTAGTGGTCGAAGATCATGGTGCTGGTTGCACGTCCGGAAGAAAGGGTCCTGAGGACCGTAACATAGCCGAACTGCTCAGAAAGAGGAACGTAAGCCTTGATGATCCTCGCTCCGTTAGGAGTGGAATCCATGGCGTTGATCTGTCCGCGGCGACGATTGAGGTCACCTACGATGTCTCCCATGTACTCTTCCGGAGTAACTACTTCAAGCGCCATGATAGGCTCGAGAATTACCGGATGGGCCTTAGGGCAGGCATGACGGAAAGCGTAACGGGCCGCGAGTTCGAAGGAGAGCTGGTCGGAGTCTACCGGATGGTAGGAACCATCGAGAAGCTCAACCTTAAGGGACTGTACTTCATATCCGGCGAGAACTCCATTGGCCATGGCGGCCTCGAAGCCTTTCTGGACGCAAGGAACAAATTCCTTAGGAACATTTCCTCCCTTGACGGAGTTGATGAACTGAAGCCCGGTAACGCCTTCATCGGCAGGACCGATATTGACGACGATGTCGGCATACTTACCACGACCGCCAGTCTGCTTCTTGAAGAGCTCGCGATGCTGAACCGTGGTGGTAATAGCCTCCTTGTAGTTGACCTGAGGAGCACCCTGGTTGATGTCAACGCCGAACTCGCGGCGCAGACGGTCAACGATGATGTCAAGATGAAGCTCGCCCATTCCGCTGATAACGGTCTGGCCGGTCTCATGATCTGACTTCACGGTGAAAGTAGGATCCTCTTCGGCGAGTTTGCCGAGAGCGACTCCGAGTTTCTCAAGGTCACCCTGGGTCTTAGGCTCGATGGCGATTCCGATAACCGGTGCAGGGAACTCCATGGCCTCAAGGGAGATAGGATAGTTCTCGGCACAGATGGTATCACCGGTGCGGAGCTCCTTGAATCCGACTGCCGCGCAGATGTCTCCCGCCTCCACGAAATCGATAGGATTCTGGTGGTTGGAGTGCATCTGATAAAGCCTGGCTACACGCTCCTTCTTGCCTGTACGGGAATTGAGGACATAAGTGCCGGCATCAAGCTTTCCGGAATAAGCCCTGATATAGGCGAGACGGCCGACAAAAGGATCGGTAGCGATTTTGAATACAAGACCGCAGAAAGGCTGGCTCGCATCAGGAAGGAGATCCTCTTCAACTCCTGTCTGAGGGTTGTGACCCTTGACAGAACCCTTGTCGAGAGGGGAAGGAAGGTAGCGGGCGATGGCGTCGAGAAGGAACTGGACGCCCTTGTCCTTATAGGAAGAACCGCAGGTGGCAGGAACGATCTTCATCTCGATAGTACCCTTGCGGAGGGCCGCGATGATCTCGTCCTTGCTGATAGAATCAGGATCTTCGAAATATTTTTCCATGAGGGCGTCGTCGCATTCGGCGGCAGACTCTACGAGCTTGTCTCTCCAAAGCTCAACCTCTCCCTTCATATTCTCAGGGATAGGAATCTCATGGTAATTGATTACCTCAGTGTTGTCGGCATCATACTCAAGGGCCTTGCGGTCGATGAGGTCAACGATTCCGATGAACTTATCCTCCGCGCCGATCGGCAGAGAAATAGGGACAGCGGTGGCGCCGAGCTTTTCCTTGATGTCCTTCACGCAGGCGAGGAAATCAGCGCCGACGCGGTCCATCTTGTTTACATAGGCAATCTTCGGAACGCCGAACTTGTCGGCCTGACGCCATACGGTCTCGGACTGAGGCTGTACTCGTCCAACGGCATCGAAAGTGGCTACGCAACCGTCGAGGACACGGAGGGAACGCTCCACCTCGACAGTAAAGTCAACGTGGCCCGGAGTGTCGATGAGGTTGATCTGGTAGACATTACCGTTGTAATGCCAGAAAGCGGTGGTGGCGGCAGAAGTGATGGTGATACCCCTCTCCTGCTCCTGAACCATCCAGTCCATGGTCGCGGCTCCTTCGTGTACCTCGCCGATCTTGTGGATCTTTCCAGTATAGTAAAGGATACGCTCGGACGTTGTGGTCTTTCCGGCATCAATGTGGGCGATGATACCGATGTTTCTTGTGTACTTAAGGTCTCTCTTAGCTGCCATTTGACGAATGATGGATTAGAAACGGAAGTGTGCAAACGCCTTGTTGGCCTCTGCCATCTTGTGCATGTCTTCCTTTCTCTTGAATGCACCACCTTCGTTGTTGTAGGCGGCCATGATCTCTGCACAAAGTTTTTCTGCCATGGAGTGGCCGGAACGCTTGCGTGCGAAAGAAATCATGTTCTTCATAGCAAGAGAAACTTTCCTTTCAGGCCTCAACTCCGTAGGCACCTGGAAGTTCGCTCCACCGACGCGGCGGGACTTCACCTCAATCTGAGGGGTCACGTTCTCGATGGCCTTCTTCCAGATATCTAGAGGAGCCAGTTCAGAATCCTTCATCTTCTCTTGCACCATGTCGATGGCATCGTAAAAAATAGAATACGCGATACTCTTCTTGCCCGAGAGCATGATGTTGTTGACGAAACGAGTCACCTCGACATCATTGTACTTCGGATCAGGAAGTAGAATCCTCTTCCTTGGCTTCGCTTTTCTCATTTTGACAAAAATTAAAAGGTGATAAAATAAGATTACTTCTTAGCGGCCTTTGGTCTCTTGGCTCCGTAGAGAGAGCGGGACTGGGTCCTGCCTTCTACACCAGCCGTATCCAATGCGCCTCTAAGGATGTGGTAACGCACTCCTGGAAGGTCCTTTACACGTCCTCCGCGGACGAGCACGATGCTGTGCTCCTGGAGGTTGTGGCCCTCACCCGGAATGTATGCGTTGACCTCTTTAGAGTTGGTGAGACGTACACGGGCAACCTTACGCATAGCCGAATTAGGCTTCTTAGGCGTAGTGGTGTACACGCGGACGCACACGCCCCTCTTCTGAGGGCACGCATCCAAAGCACGAGACTTGCTGGAGAAAACCTCCGTCTCGCGTCCTTTACGGACAAGTTGCTGAATCGTTGGCATAAATCTTTTGTTTTCTACCCATGGCGGCATCACGCCACTTTTGGGAGCCACAAAATTAGACATAAAAATTTAATTCACCAAGTTTTCAACAGGCAGATACCTAATTTTTTTGTCTCATGATGAGATCTGGTTCCCCATGTAAAGCTCGAAATATTTGCCTTTCCTGGATCAGCATTTCCGTGCGTTTGTCGATGGACGAGGCCGCCTTCTTCGGCTTTTCTATTGCTGGCGGACAAGAGAAGAGAGCTCATTCCAAGGAACCGTGACCTTGATGATGCCTAAGGCATAGGCCCCTATTTCATATTGGCCATAGATATAGGTGACCCCCTCATCAGAGACAAAGAAGTTCCCGTTCGGTTCTATGTCCTTGATAAACAGAGACTCGTAATCTTCCTCGGAAGGAACTGCATCATGAAGATGAGCCGTCAGCAGACGTGAAAGTTCATCATGATAGCCGTCTACGAAGAACTCGGCCTCTTCTACAGGTTCGCCAGTCTTCTTGTTGATGTTCACCACATTCTCTCCGGTACTTCCGTGCGCCCCTCCTTCATAGGAATAGGTCCCTACCTCATAGGAGATAATGTTTTCATGGCTGCTGATGACTCTGGCGTCGAGCCTCTCTTCCCAGCCCATCGGCATTTCGAAGTCTTCGTTCTTGAAATAATCGAGCATATCGAGGTTCGAAGTGCGATAGTTTTCAAGCAGGGTATCGACATAGACAGCGGCCGCTGAATCTACGGAAAGTCCGGAATAGGAAGTTCCGAAGGCCGCCTCGACGACAGTCTCGCAGAAGGCTTTCACGGCATCCTTGGAAGGTCCCGAAACCGGATACTCCACCCTTATACTAACTTCGAGCGAATCAGTCCTGCCCTCCTTAAGGGCGAAAGACTGCTTGTACTCGTAATTGCTCATCTTGAAATCTTTTTTGCCGCAGGACGCAAGCGCCGCGACAAGAGCCAAGCCCAGTAGAAAATGATTTAATTTCATATATTTAGTCATTATTCATCTCAACGATATCGACCTGGCCTCTCTCTCCGGCCCCGAGCAGCCATTCGCTGTAGTAGTCGGCCAGACGCCAGAAGAAATATTCATTCATATCACCATAACCATGCCGCTGTCCAGGAAGGACCACCAGGTCGAAACGCTTGTGGGCCCTTATGAGAGCGTCGACCACACGCAGAGTGTTGGCCGGGTGGACATTGTTGTCGATGTCACCTGTGGTCAGCATGAGATGACCCTTGAGATTCTTGGCCAGCTCCTCGTTGGTGTTGATGTGATAGACGAAAGAGGTGTCTCCAGCGCTGATCTTCTCAAGAATCCCGTGATGCTGCTCGCTCCACCAGCGATTGTAGATGTTGTTGTCATGGTTGCCGGAAGAGCTGACCGCTACCTTGAAGAAGTCCGGATACTTGAGGATGGCGGCCGTCGACATGAAGCCGCCGCCGCTGTGGCCATGGATCCCTACTCGGCTGAGGTCTATGAAAGGATATCTCGCTCCAAGCTGCTGGATGGCATATTTCTGATCTTCGAGGCCATAGTCACGCAGATTGCCGTAGCCATAGTTATGGTACCACTTCGACCTGTTTGGATGTCCACCCCTGTTGCCGACAGTTATGACTATGAAGCCGATCTGGGCCAGGCGGTCAACCCTTGTCATGTTCGAGCTCCAGCTGATGTTGTTGGCCTCCACCTGAGGGCCCGGATAGACGTAGTCGCAGATAGGATAGACCTTGGTGGAATCGAAGTCAAAAGGCTTGTACATGACGCCGTAGAGATCCGTGACTCCGTCGGCGGCCTTGACCTTGAATCTCTCTGGGAATTTGTATCCGGCCTCGAAAAGACGCGAGAAATCGGCCTCTTCGAGGTCGGTTCTGCGGCCTGTCTGGGCGTTGACAAGGGCGGAGGCCGGTTTAAAGTCTACCCTCGAATAGTTCGCCACGAAATATTTACCGTCATCGCTTGCCTGGGAGAGAACGTCCATGTCATCGATATCCAGCATGGTAAGCGGTCCGCCCGCGAGCGGAGCCTTGAAGGTATGCATTTGGTAAGGGTTTTCTCCCTTGACGTAACCGCAGGCGCTGAAGAGCACATAACCGGCCGCCTCGTTGACTGCAAGCACATCCTCCACATGGAAGGCTCCCTCAGTGAGATTTCTTATGAGCTTGCCATCCGAAGTGTAGAGGTAGAGATTTGCCCAGCCGTTGCGCTCTGACCAGAAGATGAACTGGGAACCTCCCTTGATGAACTTAGGATCACGACTCTCCACATAGGTGTTCATCCTTTCAGAAACGATGGTCCGGGTCGAGTCGGAGCCGATGGCGACATGGCAGAAGTCCAGTCTCTTGAGGTCGCGGCTCTGGCGGATGAGGTAGAAGCCCTTCTCGTCACCGAGCCATACACTTGGATAAAAGTCCATGTAGGCGGTCTTCGAGGTGGAAGGAGCCGTGAGAAGGGAGACCTCCTGATCCTTGAAGGCCTGGCTCTTCACGTCCTGGCAAGACCATTTGCCTCCTTCATCAGTGAATACTGTGAGCCTCCCCTTAGGACCAGGCTCGCCAGGCATCTGATACTTATAGGTTTCAAGCGTGGGACGAGGCTGCGAGAGGGCGTTGATCACCCAAAGGCTCTTTATAGGGGACATATCCCAAAGCATGGTGGCGAAATGTCTGGAATCTGGCGACCAGACGAAGGAACCCCTGTGGCGGACTGTCGAATCCGTCTGAGTGTCTCCGCTGTAGTCTTCCGCGCCCCAGGCCTTGTCAGCGGTGCCGTCAAAGGTCAGCTGCTTCTCGACGAGGGTCGAATCCTTCGGGTCCAGGGCCGCCTTGCGGAGCGAAGTGGAATCCATTTCGAAGATATTGTGGTTCTTCACATAGATGCCTCTGGTTCCGTCAGGTGATACGGAAGCCCAGAAAGGATACTTGTCCTTTTCCTCGGCGACCTCCGTAAGCTGCCTGCCTGCGATGTCGTAGCTGAAATGGAAGACCTTCTTTACGGTCTTGGTGGAGTCTTTTTCATCTTTCGTGTCGGCGGTGCTCCTAATGTCAAAGGTGAAGCGCTTGTCATCCTTTAGCCTTAGATTCTGAAAAGGGATATGAGCCGCGTCGAAAGGATCCTTTATCTTCTCAGTCAGATCCATGGCAAGTTTCTCCATATCAAAGACTTCTGTCTTCGATCCGGATGAGGGGTCTACTATATAATAATGAGTTCCCCCCGCAGTTTTCCATGAATACCAGAACTTGTCCGAGTCCTTGAACCAGTTAGGGCTGATTCTGGTCGAATAGACCATCTGGGAAACTTTTTTGGCGGTAAATCTTGAAGCCAGTTCATAATTAGGCTTCACAGTGGAGCTTTCCTGGGCCGACATAGTCATAGGAAGGCTCAGCGCCATAGCCAAAAGGAAATACCGTTTCATGTTATTCATTAGCGTGCCTCTTTGTAAACAAAGCACAAGATAGCAAATTCTAAGGGAAAAGCGTATTTTTGCGTAACCAAAAAAGACTGACTAGAATGCTTAAGAACCTGAAAAGGGCCTCTCTCTGTGTCCAGGCCGGATATAGACCGAAGAACGGGGAACCTGTCGAACTCCCTATCATCCAAAGCACGACATTCAAATACGATAACAGCGAGGAGATGGCGATGCTCTTCGACCTAAAGAAAGAAGGCTATTTCTACACTCGCCTGCAGAATCCTACCAATGATGCCGTTGCGGAGAAAATCGCCGCGCTCGAGGGCGGGATCGGGGCTGTGCTGACCTCTTCCGGCCAGGCGGCGAATTTCTATGCCGTCATCAACATCCTCGGGGCGGGAGACCATCTTGTAGCCTCCAATGAAATCTACGGAGGAACTTTCAATCTCTTCGGAGTGACCCTCAAAAAAATGGGGATAGAGTGCTCCTTCATCGACCCGAAGTCCTCCGAGGAAGAAATCCAGAAGGCTTTCCGACCGAACACCAAGGCGCTTTTCGGCGAGACCATCACGAACCCCGGCGTCCGCGTCCTCGACATCGAGAAATTCGCGAGGGTGGCTCACAGGAACGGGGTGCCGCTCATCGTGGACAATACCTTCGCCACTCCTATCAACTGCCGTCCTTTCGAATGGGGAGCGGACATAGTGACCCATTCCACGACAAAATACATGGATGGAATGGCCTGCCAGGTTGGCGGGGCCGTAGTTGACAGCGGCAACTTCGACTGGGACTCCAACGCCTCCAAGTTCCCGGGACTCACCACCCCTGACGCCTCCTATCATGGACTCACCTACACTAAGTCCTTCGGGAAAAAGGCCTACGTCACCAAGATGGTCGCCCAGATCATGAGAGACCTCGGATCCATTCCGGGACCTATGAACTCGTTCATTCTCAACCTCGGGCTGCAAACCCTCGCCCTGAGGATGAAACAGCATTGCTCGAATGCCCTGAAAGTCGCTCAATTCCTCGAGGCGGATCCACATGTGGCATGGGTACATTATCCTGACCTCAAAAATGACCCAGACCACGCCCTTGCGGAAAAATATCTTCCTGATGGGAGTTGCGGGGTCATCGCCTTCGGACTGAAGGGGGACCGCGAGACGGCTATCAAATTCATGGATTCGCTTCAGATGATCAACATCGCGACCCATGTCGCCGACGCCCGTTCCTGCGTGCTTCATCCTGCCAGCCATACTCACAGACAGCTCTCGGACGAGCAGCTGCGCGAGGCCGGCATAGCTCCTGACCTTATCAGACTCTCGGTAGGTATTGAAGATGTCTCCGACATTATCAGCGACCTCAGTCAAGGCTTGGAAAAAATTGATGGCTCTGGCCCAGAGCTACGAAGAATCTGATATGTGGGGCAAGGCCGGAGAAGACCGGTATTTTCCTGTCCAGATCGACCGTGCGCTTGAGAGCGGAGTTGATTATGACATGTTCATTATCTGGGCGGCAAATATTCGGCGCACAAGTCATGAAAGTCTATCTTTGTCAATGTAATATCATCTGGTGTGACGGAAAGGCTAACCGCGCCCATATCGAGGACCTTATCTCCAAGGCGGGGGTTGCGGAGGGAGGAGTCCTTGTCTTGCCGGAGATGTTTTCGACAGGTTTCATCACCTCTCCTGCCTTTACGGCTGAGCGTGACGGGGCCTCGCTGGAGTGGATGAAAAAGCTGGCAAAGCAGTATGATTGCGCCGTGGCTGGGAGCGTGGCGACTGCCGTGAATGATGCTGGTAGGAAAGCGGACGAAGTCGGGAGCAGCTACTTCAACCGCTTCTATTTCGTCAAGCCGGATGGGACATTCTCGAAATATGACAAAAGACACCTGTTCTCATTTGCCGGCGAGGACAAACGCTTCACCGCTGGAAAAGAGAAGACAGTGGTGGAATACGAAGGCCTGCGTTTTCTTCTTCAGGTCTGCTACGACCTGCGATTCCCCGTCTTCTCCAGAAACCGTTTAGAGAAAGCAGACTCTCATGCCGCACAGAGAGAGACTTCGGCGAGAGCCGAATACGATATTGCGGTCTACGTGGCAAGTTGGCCGACCCAGAGGATCAGTGCCTGGGACAGCCTGCTTAAAGCGAGAGCCATTGAGAATCAGTGCTTTGTAGTCGGAGTGAACAGGGTAGGCAAAGACCCGTCTTGCGAATATGACGGCCACTCTGTCATAATTAATCCTTATGGAGAAGTACTCTCCGCATGCAGGAACGGGGCGGAAGAGATCACTTCCGCAGACCTCGACATGGATTCGCTATTCTCATTCCGCAATAAATTCCCGGTTCTCCTCGACGCCGACTGAGCCGCCTCCGCCGATAAAGAAGCCTCACGGACGGGGCATTTGAAAAGCCAGTAAATCGATTTTCGCAAAATTTCCCTTGGAATTGATTTTCGCATTTTCTACTTTAGCGACAGAGCGAAAGAAAAGAATATGAATTATTCATCTATTATCGTCATTTCCATTAGCGTCCTAGTGCTTAGCATTCGAGGACAGGGAAGGCGTACAATAAGATGATATAGTCAGATATTTATCCATATATAGCCTTCCCGAAGATTCGGGGAGGTTTTTTTGTTTTCAGGGGCTTATCAAAAAAGATGTGGGCCGGAGGGATGGTGAAGGAGTGGAGCGAGGAGCTTGTTTGGTCGGAAAACTAACAAATAGATATGAAAAATAAACTTAGAAGCGCCATCACGATGGATGGACGGAGAATGGCTGGGGCGAGAGCCCTCTGGGTGGCCGCCGGCATGAAGCCCTGGCAGATGGGCAGGCCGGTTATAGCCATAGTCAATTCTTTCACGCAATTCGTGCCGGGGCATACTCATCTGCATGAAATCGGCCAGACTGTAAAGGCTGAGATAGAGAAGCTGGGCTGTTATGCGGCGGAATTCAATACGATTGCCGTCGATGACGGAATAGCCATGGGTCATGACGGAATGCTCTATTCTCTCCCCTCCCGCGAAATAATAGCTGACAGCATCGAGTACATGGTCAATGCCCATAAGGCCGACGCGATGGTCTGCATCAGTAACTGCGACAAGGTTACTCCGGGCATGCTCATGGCCGCGATGCGGCTCAACATCCCTGCTGTTTTCGTTTCGGGTGGTCCGATGGAAGCTGGCCGCTATCCTGGAAGTGAAAGAAAACTGGATCTGATTGATGCGATGGTAGTATCTGCCGACAATACCGTGAGCGATGAAGAAAGCCGGAAAATCGAACTGAACGCCTGCCCGGGCTGTGGCTGCTGCTCGGGGATGTTCACGGCAAACTCTATGAACTGCCTTACCGAGGCCATCGGTCTGTCTCTCCCGGGGAACGGCACCATAGTGGCCACGCACAAGAACCGGGTCGAACTTTTCAAAAAGGCGGCCAAGCTTATCGTAAAGAACACTTATGCCTATTACCAGGACGGCAACGAGAGCGTTCTGCCGAGGAGCATCTGCAGCAGAGAGGCCTTCCTCAACGCCATGACGCTGGATATCGCCATGGGAGGTTCCACCAACACCGTCCTGCACCTGCTGGCGGCCGCAAATGAGGCTGGAGCCGATTTCAAGCTGAAGGACGTAGACCTTCTCTCAAGGAAGGTCCCATGCATCTGCAAACTTGCTCCGAACACGGCGAAGTACCATGTCCAGGATGTGAACAGGGCAGGCGGGGTAGTATCCATCATGAATGAACTTGCTAAGGGCGGCCTTGTAGACACCTCCCAAAGGCGTGTCGACGGGATGACTCTCGCGGAGGAAATCGAGAAATATTGCATCATGAGCCCGAAATGCTGCGAGGAGGCTGAGATAATCTATTCGAGCGCGGGGGCGGGGGTCTTCAGCACGGAAGTGGGCTCGCAAGAGACTTATTATCAGAGTTTTGACACCGACAGGGCCGAAGGCTGCATAAGAGATATCTCCCACGCTTATTCGAAGGATGGGGGTCTCGCTGTTCTCTACGGGATCATTGCCCGTGACGGCTGCGTCGTCAAGACGGCAGGAGTGGACGAGTCTCTCTGGAAGTTCGAAGGAAGGGCCAGGGTCTTCGACTCTCAGGAAGCCGCCTGCGATGGAATCCTCGGCGGGAAAGTCCAGGCGGGAGATGTCGTGGTCATCACCTATGAAGGACCTAAAGGAGGGCCCGGAATGCAGGAGATGCTGTACCCTACTTCCTATATCAAGTCGAGGCATCTCGGAAAGGCCTGCGCTCTGATAACCGACGGAAGGTTCAGCGGGGGCACTTCCGGCCTTAGCATCGGGCACATTTCTCCTGAGGCGGCCTCCGGCGGTGAGATAGCTCTTGTGCGAGACGGAGACCTCATTGAAATAGACATCGAGAATAGGAGCATCAATGTCAGGCTCACGGAGGAGGAGCTAGAAGAACGGAGGAAGGAGGAAAAGGCGAAGGGGGAGAAGGCTTTCACGCCTCCGATGAGGGAGAGGGTGGTTTCAAGGAGCATCAAGGCCTACGCCTCCATGGTAAGTTCTGCCGACAAGGGGGCGGTAAGAATGATAAAAGATTGAGCATGGATATGGAAAAGGATAGAATAAATGGTTCAGAAGCCCTTCTCCGCTGCCTCGCATTCGAGGGGGTGGACACCGTCTTCGGCTACCCGGGGGGACAGATAATGCCCGTCTACGACAAACTCTTTGACTTCAAAGACAGGCTGCGCCACATCCTGGTCCGCCATGAACAAGGAGCCATACATGCGGCCCAGGGCTATGCGAGGGCTACAGGAAAGACAGGAGTCGTGCTGGTGACATCGGGTCCCGGAGCTACGAATGTGATAACCGGCATCATGGATGCGAAGGTGGATTCTACCCCCGTCGTGGTAATCGCCGGCCAGGTGTCCAACTCCGCCTTGGGCACGGACGCCTTCCAGGAGGCAGACCTCATCGGCATGACCGGTTCCATCACGAAGTGGAACTATCAGGTCCGGGACGCAAAGGATATGGCTTGGGCGGTTTCGAGGGCCTTCTTCATAGCCAGAAGCGGCCGCCCTGGGCCTGTGGTGCTGGATGTGACCAAGGATGCGCAGAACGGCATGGTCGACTTCCAATTCAAGGAATGCGGCTTCATCCGGAGCTATATTCCCTGCCCTAAGCCCTCGGACGAGTCGATAGCGGAGGCGGCGATGTTGCTAAACCAGGCTGAAAGGCCCTTCGTGGTTTTCGGCCAGGGGGTGACCCTCGGTGGGGCGGAAGAAGAACTCAGGGATTTTCTGCACAAAGGCGGCATTCCGGCCGGTTCGACTCTCCTAGGCCTGAGCGCCCTGGCTTCTGACGATCCGCTTTTCATGGGAATGATAGGAATGCACGGCTGCATAGCTCCGAACATCAAGACCAACGAATGTGATGTGCTCGTGGCCGTAGGAATGAGATTCGACGACAGGGTGACCGGGACCGTCTCCACCTATGCGAAGCAGGCGAAGATAATCCACATCGACATAGACCCCTGCGAAGTCGGAAAGATCATCCCGGTGGACGTGGGCATCGTGGGGGATGCCAAGACGGTCCTCAGGGAACTGACGGGGAGAATTGCAAGGCATGAACATAAAGAATGGATAGAGAGTTTCAAGGCCTGCCGCAAGGTCGAGCAGGAGAAGGTCATCGATCCCCAGGTCCATCCCCATGAGGGCTTCATCAAGATGGGCGAAGTCGTTGACGCGGTGGCAGAGGCCTCCCATGGAAAGGCTCTCATCGTGACAGATGTCGGACAGAACCAGATGATAGCCGCAAGATATTCCAGATTCATGGAGGGACGGAGTTTCATCTCTTCCGGCGGCCTCGGGACCATGGGCTTCGGCCTCCCTGCGGCAATAGGGGCCAAGATCGGAGCCCCCGAAAGAAGAGTCTGCCTCTTCGTCGGAGACGGAGGAATCCAGATGACGATAGAGGAACTCGGCACCATAATGCAGGAGAAGGCGGGGGTCAAGATCTTCATCCTCAACAACAACTGGCTCGGTAACGTCCGCCAGTGGCAGGAACTCTTCTTCAAGAAGAGATATTCCCAAACAAGGATGCTCAATCCAGACTATGCAGGCATAGCTTCGGCCTATGGCATACGCTGTTCTGTGGTTTCGGAAAGGGAGGCCCTTGCGGGGGAGGTGGAGGCGGCGCTGAGCGATGACGCCCCGGCGATCCTTGATATTCATGTCGATGAAGAGGATGACGTCATGCCTATGGTGGCGCCGGGAAAGCCTATCACCGAGATAATGTTGAACGGAAAAGAAATGTACGGCTATGGCAAGTGAGTGCAAGAGGTATTCGGTCATCATCTACACCGAAAACCAGATAGGACTGCTCTCTCAGTTCTCAAATATTTTCACAAGGCGCGGTCTCAGCATCTGGAGCCTTATGGCCCTCCCGACGGACCTCCAGGGGATACACTACCTGACCATAGTGACCGATGGGGAGGAAAGAAGCATCCGCAATGCGGTGCTCCACCTGGAGAGCAAAATTGACGTGGTCAAGGCCTTTTTTTATCCGGGCGACCTGATTGCTTCGCCGGAAGAGAGCATCTACAAGCTCTCAGAGGAGAAGGTCAAGGACTTCATCCGAGAGAGGACCGAAGAAAAACAGAATTATTTAAACAACAACAGATAAAGCATTTCATTATGGCAAAGATCAGTTTCGGCGGAGTCGAAGAAAATGTAGTGACCCGCGAAGAATTCACTCTCGAACACGCGCGTGAAGTTCTCAAGGACGAGACCATCGCAATTATCGGCTATGGAATCCAGGGTCCAGGACAGGGGCTGAACCTCAGAGACAACGGTTTCAAGGTCATCATAGGCCAGCGCGAAGGGAAATCTTATGACAAGGCTGTGAAAGACGGCTGGGTGAGGGGAGAGACTCTTTTCAGCATCGAGGAGGCCTGCAAAAGGGCTACGATCATAGAGTATCTCATTTCTGACGCCGCTCAGATCCAGCAGTGGCCTCTGGTGAAGAAGCATCTCACCCCGGGAAAGGCCCTCTACTTCTCCCACGGCTTCGCCATCACTTACAAGGACAGGACCGGGGTCGTGCCTCCGGCGGACGTGGATGTCATAATGGTGGCTCCCAAGGGCTCGGGGACTTCCCTCAGATCTCTCTTCGTCGAGGGACGCGGAGTCAATTCTTCATTCGCCGTCTATCATGACGCCACGGGCAGGGCTCTCGAACGCACCCTCGCCCTCGGAATCGGAATCGGCTCGGGATATCTCTTCGAAACCGATTTCAAGAGAGAGGTCTACTCCGACCTCACCGGGGAGCGCGGAACTCTGATGGGAGCCATCCAGGGCATGCTCCTGGCCCAGTACGAGACGCTCAGGGAGCATGGACACACTCCTTCCGAAGCCTTCAACGAGACCGTCGAGGAACTGACCCAGTCTCTGATGCCTCTCTTCGCGGACAAGGGCATGGACTGGATGTACGCCAACTGCTCGACCACCGCACAGCGCGGAGCCCTCGACTGGATGGGACCTTTCCATGACGCCACGAAGCCGGTCTTCGAAAAACTTTACCAGTCTGTGGAGAGCGGAAACGAGGCTCAGATTTCAATCGACTCGAATTCCAAGCCCGGCTACCGCGAAGGCCTCAACAAGGAGCTTGAGGCTCTCCGCAACAGCGAGATGTGGAGGACCGGAGCCGAGGTCAGGGCTCTGCGTCCAGAGAAACAGGGAAAGAGATAATTCTAAGTCCAAGTCCAAGTGAATACCTTATTCGACAAGATCTGGGATTCGCACGTCGTTTCAATGCTTGACGGCGGCACCACACAGCTGTACATCGACAGGCTCTACTGCCATGAAGTCACTACTCCCCAGGCTTTCGAAGGCTTGAGACGGAGAGGGATACGCTGCCTCCGGCCGGAAAAGATTTTCTGCATGCCGGACCACAACACCCCTACCCATGACCAGGACAAGCCGATCGCCGATCCTGTCGGCCGCCACCAGGTAGAGACGTTGGAGAAAAACGCGAAGGAATTCGGCCTGAGCTATTTCGGAATGATGGATCCACGCAACGGAATCATCCATGTCGTAGGACCCGAGAAAGGGCTTTCGCTCCCAGGCATGACGATAGTCTGCGGAGATTCGCACACATCCACCCACGGGGCCGTAGGCGCCGTCGCCTTCGGAATTGGGACAAGCGAGGCGGAGATGGTGATGGCTTCGCAATGCATCCTCCAGCAGAAACCTAAGTCCATGAGAATCCGGGTGGAAGGCAGGCTTGGAAAAGGCGTGACCCCGAAGGACGTAGCCCTCTATATCATGAAGAGGATCTCTACCTCCGGAGCCACTGGCTATTTCGTCGAATATGCCGGTTCCGTGGTCAGAGACATGTCCATGGAGGGAAGGCTCACCCTGTGCAACCTCTCCATCGAGATGGGAGCAAGGGGAGGCTTCATCGCTCCCGACGAGAAAACCTTCGAATACCTCAAGGGCAGAGACTATGCACCCAAAGACGGGGACTGGGAGAAGGCCGTGGCCCGCTGGAAGACTTTGAAATCCGGAGATGACGCCGTCTTCGACAAGGAGATAAGCTTCGACGCCTCAGACATCGAGCCTATGATAACCTATGGGACCAATCCTGGCATGGGCATCGGAATCACGGGCTCCATCCCCGTGGAGGCAGCCCCGAAGTCCTTGGATTACATGGGTTTCCATGCAGGAGAGAAACTGCTCGGCAAGAAGGTTGACTATGTCTTTCTCGGGGCTTGCACCAACGGAAGAATCGAGGACTTCAGAGCCTTCGCGTCCATAGCCGCCGGTAGGCACAAGGCCGAAGGGCTAACAGCCTGGCTGGTCCCCGGATCCTGGGAAGTCCTCAGACAGATAAAGGCAGAGGGACTCGACAAGGTCCTTGGCGAGGCTGGCTTCGAAATCCGCCAGCCCGGCTGTTCCGCCTGTCTCGCGATGAATGACGACAAGATCCCGGCCGGGAAATACTCCGTTTCGACCAGCAACCGCAATTTCGAAGGACGTCAGGGCCCGGGGGCACGCACGATGCTCGCCTCCCCTCTGACTGCGGCGGCCGCGGCCGTGAGTGGCTGCGTCACAGATCCCAGAACCTTAATTTGACCTCACTATGAAACAGAAATTCGACATAATCGAAAGCAGCTGCGTCCCGCTTCCTCTGGAGAACGTGGACACCGACCAGATTATTCCGGCAAGGTTCCTCAAAGCCACCACAAGGGATGAGAAATACTTCGGGGAGAATCTCTTCAGGGATTGGAGATACCGCCCCGACGGGAGCCTCAACAAGGATTTCGTACTGAACGACCCTTCATACGGAGGCTGCATCCTGGTTGCCGGGAAAAATTTCGGAAGTGGATCCAGCCGTGAACATGCCGCCTGGGCCATAGCAGGTTACGGCTTCCGGGCAGTGATTTCCAGCGCCTTCGCCGACATCCACAAAAACAACGAGCTGAATAATTTCGTGCTTCCGGTGACGGTCAGCGAGGCCTTTCTCAAAGAACTCTTCGACAGCATCGGCGCCGACCACGGAGAGAGGGTCCGCATCGACCTGCCAGGCCAGAAGGTAAGCAATCTCAAGACCGGGAAGTCGGAAAGCTTCGAGATAAACCCCTACAAGAAGTACTGTCTTATGGAGGGCCTGGACGACATCGACTACCTGCTGAGCCACAGGAAGGACATCGAGGATTATGAGAGAGCCCATGAGTGAGAGATACATAGAGATAATGGATACCACCCTGCGCGACGGGGAGCAGACGGCCGGAGTTTCTTTCAACGGAAACGAAAAGCTCGCGATTTCCCGAATGCTCCTCGAAGAGCTGAAGGTGGACAGAATAGAGGTCGGTTCAGCCAGGGTTTCGGAGGGCGAAAAACAGGCCTTCTCGAAAATCTGCGCCTGGGCCTCTTCCTCAGGGCACCTGCCTCAGGTCGAGGTGCTGGGCTTCGTGGACAAGGGGCTCTCCGTCGACTGGATCGCTTCCTGCGGCGGAAAAGTACTGAACTTGCTGGCCAAGGGCTCTCTCAAACATCTTGAGGGGCAGCTGCGGAAGACTCCGCAGGAGCATCTGAACGACATTTCGGAGAATATCCGCCTTGCCTTGGAGAAGGGTCTTGACGTGAATCTTTATCTCGAGGACTGGTCCAACGGAATGCTCTCCTCGAAGGATTACATCTGGTTCCTCATCGACTCGCTGAAAAATAAAGGGATCCGCCGCTTCATGCTCCCCGACACTCTCGGCATCCTGAATCCTGACCAGACTTTCGGACTCTGCTCGGAGATGATTTCCCGTTATCCCGGACTGGAATTCGACTTCCACGCCCACAATGATTATGACCTCGCTACAGCGAACGTCTACGAGGCAGTGAAGGCCGGAATCAAGGGGCTTCATGTGAGTGTCAACGGTCTCGGGGAGCGGACAGGGAACGTCCCTGTTTCCAGCGTCATAGGGGTGCTGAATGACCAGCTCCATGTTCGTAACTCCATGGATGAAAAGAGATTGATGCATGTGTGCCGCTATGTCGAAACAATCTCGGGAATCAGGATTCCGGAGAACAAGCCGATCGTCGGGGAATCCGTATTCACCCAGACCAGCGGGGTCCATGCCGACGGAGACAAGAAGGCCGGCCTCTATCAGAACGCTCTCATCCCGGAAAGGTTCGGGAGGACGAGGCAGTATGCCCTCGGGAAGACCAGCGGCAAGGCGAACATCGTCCAGAACCTGGAGCAGCTTGGAATCAGCCTGACTCCTGAGCAGATGAAGCTGGTGACGGACAGGGTCGTAGAACTGGGCGACAAGAAGGAGAGCATGAGCGCAGAAGACCTGCCATTCATCATAGCCGATGTCCTCAAAGGAGGGGAAGCCCAGCATGAGAATATCCATATCGTCAATTACAGTCTCCAGCTGGCTAGGGGCATGAGACCGGTAGCTACCCTGAGAATCAATATCTTAGGAAAAGAATACGAAGATACGGCCCAGGGAGACGGCCAATATGACGCCTTCATGAAGGCCCTGTGGAAAATCTATGGAGAGCTGGGGAAGACCCATCCTCTGCTGAGCGATTACCATGTCAACATACCTCCCGGGGGGAAGACCGACGCCTTGGTCGTCACCACGATTACATGGGACTATGACGGGTGTCATTTCAAGACCCGCGGGGTGGATTCCGACCAGACTGAGGCGGCGATAAAGGCCACCATTAAAATGTTGAACCTTATTGAAAATTCTACTATCATCAAGCTATGAAACTCAGAATAGCAAAAGTACCGGGGGACGGAATAGGTCCCGAAGTTGTCAGAGAGGCGGTCAAGGCTGTGGATGCCGTCTGCGCGAAATTCGGCCACAGCGCCGAATACACTCTCGCCTATGTAGGGGCCTGCGCGATAGACAGATATGGCGATGCTTACCCAGAAGAGAGCCATAGGATATGCATGGATTCTGATGCCGTGCTCTTCGGCGCCGTGGGGGATCCGAAATACGACAACGACCCTGCCTCGAAGGTTCGTCCGGAGCAGGGCCTCCTCGCCATCCGGAAGAGACTCGGCCTCTATGCCAACATCCGTCCGGTGGAGACCTTCGAGTCCCTTCTGTACAAGTCCCCGCTCAAAGAAGAACTTGTCCGAGGGGCCGATTTCGTCTGCATTAGGGAACTTACAGGAGGAATGTACTTCGGAGAGAAGGGCCGCCGTGACAATGGAGATACGGCCTTCGACACCAACGTCTACCATCGCTATGAAATCGAACGTATCCTCAAACTGGCTTTTGAATATTCCGGGCGCCGCCGTCATCATCTGACCGTCGTGGACAAGGCCAACGTCCTCGAAACCTCCCGTCTGTGGAGGCAGGCCGCCCAGGAGATGGAAGCTTCATATCCTGACGTGAAGACCGACTACATGTATGTGGACAATGCCTCTATGCAGCTCATCCGCTGCCCTAAGTTCTTCGACGTCATCGTGACCGAGAACACCTTCGGGGACATTCTGACCGACGAGGCCAGCTGCATTTCAGGCTCCATGGGGCTTCTCGCTTCCGCCTCCATCGGCGAACACACCTCCCTCTTCGAACCTATCCACGGCTCCTATCCCCAGGCCGCCGGCAAGAACATAGCCAATCCTCTGGCGGCCATACTCTCCGCCGCCATGATGTTCGAATATTCCTTCGGGCTCATGAAGGAAGGAGAAGCCATACGCAAGGCCGTGAGCGCCTCCATCGAGGCAGGGGTCGTAACCGAAGACCTCGCCAGGGAGGGAGAGCGGGCCTATTCCACCTCCGAGGTCGGAGACTGGGTCGCGAAGCATATCTAAAGAACTTAACAAATTATCATCATGAAAGAAATCGATTGGGACAAATTGGGTTTTGACGCCTACAGGACAAGAACAGTCATCTTTTCCCATTACAAAGACGGAAAATGGTCTCCTGTTGAAAAGACAGAGATCTTCTCCTTCACCTTCGACCCCTTCGCGCAGGTGTTCCATTATGCCATCTCCTGCTTCGAGGGCCTGAAAGCCTTCACCCAGAAAGACGGGCGGAAAGTGATGTTCCGTCCGGACGAGAACGCCGCGAGGCTCCAGAGGACAGCCGCCTACCTGGGCCTCCCGGTTCCCAGGAAAGAGATGTTCATAGAGATGTGTAAAGAGTGTGTACTGAACAACCTTGAATTCCTGCCTCCTTACGGCCATCAGGCTTCAATGTATCTCCGCCCTCTCCTTATGGGCATGCACCCGCAGATGCAGCTCGTCCCTTATCCTGAGGCCATCTTCGCCGTGATGTGCGCTCCGGCCGGCTCATACTATGGCGAGCATCTGAAGTCTTTCTCCGCCGTCATACCGGGAAATTACGATCGCGCGGCTCCGAAGGGTTCTGGAAGCTATAAGATCGGGGCCAACTATGCCTCCACCTTCAAGCCTTACAAGATAGCCCATGAACAAGGCTACACCGAGCTCCTGTACCTCAATTCCCAGACCAGGGAGTATATAGATGAGTTCGGCTCGTCCAACTTCTTCGCCATCAAGGGGAACAAGTACATCACTCCGCTTTCGGACAGCGTGCTTCCTTCTATCACGAACAAGTCTCTCCAGCAGGTTGCCAAAGACTTCGGCATGGAGGTTGAAAAGAGAAAGATCCCTGTAGGGGAACTTTCCGAATTCGACGAGGCGGCCGCCTGCGGAACAGCAGTCGTTATTACCCCGATGTCGCATATTGACCTAAAGCCTGTGCTTGAGGAACCTGAGGTTTCAGCCTCTTATAAGTTCTTCGACCATGGCGAGGTGGGAGCGGTCTGTCAGCGGCTCTACAAACAGATCACCGGCATTCAGTTCGGAGAACTCCCCGACACCCACCTCTGGTGCCACGAAATCTGACATAAAAGAGGAGAAAGTCAATACTCTCTTCGCATCCCTGGGCAAAGAAGAGTTCGTGGACGAAAAGCGGCTGAACGCCATGGAAGAAGCCGGCTTCTCCGCCGCCGTTGTCAAGGGCCTGAAAATATGATGAGACATCTGGTGAAGATCTCATCAGGTAATGAAGTTATCGTCTTATCCTCCGGCGCCGTCTCTGGCGTGCGGGGGATACGATGATGCAAACAAAAAAGGACAACCTTTCGGCTGTCCTCATTAGAGCGGAAAACGAGACTTGAACTCGCGACCCCCACCTTGGCAAGGTGGTGCTCTACCAACTGAGCTATTTCCGCATTAAAACCCCTGATTTTGTCAGAAGATTGGATTGCAAAGATAGGCATAATTTCAATTGATACAAATTTTTTTAACAAAATTTTAAACACTTCTTCCAATCGCATCCGCTACACAACTATCCTTAAGACGTTGCCCACGGTATTGACCTTAAGACGATGCACCCCTTGGGAAGAGGCAAAACTCCTGGCGGGAAAGGGAATATTATTATATTTGCGACAAGACCGGTTGTTCTAACAATGACCGGCCGGCTCGATGGACCATCTTCCGAATGACCCTGACATACTTGTCAGTTCAATAAATTTCCTTCTGAGAGACGAGATCTTCAAGGATCTCGACGAGATATGTGACAACTATGGTGTTGCCAGGGCCGACCTGGAGGCAAAGCTGGCCCGCTCCGGCTACCATTTCCGTCCTGAGCTCAACTGCTTTAAATAGAAGCTCTTGGAAAAAAGGCCGGCACTGGCAGATCATAGACTTGGACAATGCAGGAAAAGTCTATTATTATTTTTTGATGCGAGTGTTGTTAATACGTTTTTAATTTATTAGATTTGCTTTCGCCTCGTTTGATTTCCGCGACTCGGAAAGACCCGAAATACGGGTAATTAGCGGGCGAGGCACAAGGTTCAACTGTAAAAACACAAAACTATAACATTATGAAATCTTATTCCACAAAAGACATCCGCAATGTCGTCTTGCTCGGAAGTACTAAATCCGGCAAGACGACATTAGCGGAAGCGATGCTCTACGAAGGCAAGGTCATTGACCGCCGTGGAACCGTTGAAGGCAAGAATACGGTGTCGGACAACACCGAAATCGAGCAGATGAACCAAAGGTCGATCTACGCGACCCCTATGTACGCAGAGTTCATGGACACGAAGTTCAACATCGTGGACACTCCTGGTTCAGACGATTTCATAGGCGGTACAGTAACGGCTTTCAAGGTCTGCGAGAATGCGATTCTTCTGGTCAACGCGCAACAGGGAGTCGAAGTTGGAACTGAGATTTTCGCCCGCTATGCAAAGAAGTATCACGTTCCGATGATAATCGGAGTCAATCAGCTTGACGGCGAAAAGGCTGATTGGGAAACGGTTCTGTCAGGCCTCAAGGAGTCGTTCGGGAACAAACCGGTCGTCGTCCAGTTCCCTACCAAGGTCGGGGCGGGCTTCGACGGCTTCATCGACGTCCTGAAGATGAAGTATTATCATTTCAAAGACGAGAACGGCACTCGCGAAGACCTTGATATTCCTGCCGAGTTCCAGGCCGAGGCCGAGACGCTCCGTCAGGAACTCATTGAGAAGGCCGCGGAATTTGATGATACCCTCATGGAAACCTTCTTTGAGAAGGGTACTCTTACCGAGGACGAAATCCGCAAGGGCCTCGGAATAGGAATCCGCGCCGCGGAAGTGCTTCCTATATTCTGCCTGTCGGCGAAGAAGGTCATCGGCGTAAAGCGTCTCATGGAGTTCACCATCAAGACGGCCGCCTCTCCTTCCGAAAAAATCGAGAAATCAATCGACGGAAAGGATATCCCGTGCAAGATGGATGCCCCTACCGTAATCTTCATCTATAAGGCAGATGTCGAGAAGAATCTCGGAGATGTATCCTACTTCAAAGTGGTGAGTGGAGAACTCCATGAAGGACAGGATCTTGAGGATCCGGAAAGCGGCAACAGGGAAAGGATTTCCACCATCTATGCCGTGGCCGGGGCCAAGAAGGAGAAGGTCAGCGACCTCATGGCGGGAGACCTCGGCTGCACCGTCAAGCTGCGCTCAGGAAAGACCAATGTGACGCTCAGCCAGCCTGGTCTGGGAATAGCTGTCGAGCACATCAATTTCCCGGCTCCTAAGTATCGCTGCGCTATCAAGGCGAAGACACAGACCGACGAGACCAAGCTCGGAGACGCTCTCGCGAAGATTTCGGCACAGGACCCTACCGCTATCGTCGAATATTCGAAAGAATTGAAACAGACCATATTGAGCGGAAACGGCGAGCAGCATATCAACATTATCAAATATCGTCTCGAAAACGAATTCGGAGTTCCTGTAGAGCTTTACGCGCCTAAGATTCCTTACCGCGAGACTATCACCAAGGTGGCCAACGCCATGTACCGCCACAAGAAGCAGTCCGGCGGAGCTGGCCAGTTCGGAGAAGTCCATCTCCTCGTCTGCCCTATCCAGGAAGGCGTTCCTTTCACTAACAGGTTCAAGATCGACGGCAAGGATACGACTCTCAACGTTAAGACCCAGGAAACCATAGAACTTGAATGGGGAGGAAAACTCGAATTCTACAACTGCGTCGTAGGAGGAGCTATCGACGCCCGCTTCATGCCTGCCATCCTCAAGGGAATCATGGACAGAATGAACGAGGGTCCTCTCACAGGTTCATACGCCCGCGACATCAGGGTCTTCGTATATGACGGCAAGATGCATCCGGTAGATTCCAACGAAATTTCCTTCGTGCTTGCCGCTCGCAATGCCTTCAAGGAGGCCTTCCGCAATGCCGGGCCGAAGATTCTGGAACCTATCTACAATGTAGAAATCCTCACCCCTGCCGACTACATGGGAGCCTGCATGAGCGACCTTCAGAACCGCAGAGCCATCATCGAAGGAATGTCAAGCGAGAACGGCTTCTCCGTCCTCAAGGCCCGCGTTCCGCTCGCGGAACTCTACCGCTATTCCACTACCCTCAGCTCGCTGACTTCAGGCGCGGCCACGTTCACCATGGAATTCGCGGACTATCAGCCTGTTCCGGGCGATGTCCAGACAAAACTCCTCGCGGACTACGACGCCCAGAGCAAGGAAGAGGAATAAGTCTGAAATAATGTATTTACCCTCCGCCGGGCGACGAAAACGGGTAAATATTCTTATCTTTATTGTCCGGACCATCAAGAGGTGGCCCGGACTTGTCATTTCCGAAGGGCATCTAGACAACAGACACCATGAAAGAGATTCGTTTGAAGGAGTTCCTGGAAAAGGGAAGAATTGAGGCAGGCTGCGACGAGGCCGGAAGAGGCCCGCTCGCCGGACCTGTCTTCACCGCGGCGGTCATTCTGCCTGAAAACTTTTTCGGGACCGGAGACACCCTGGCCAAGGCCCGCCTCAACGACTCGAAGCAGATGACGGAAAAGTCCCGGAACGAACTCAGAACCATCATAGAAGCGGAAGCCGACTGGGCTGTAGAAGCAGTCTCGCCGGAGGAAATCGACTCCCTCAACATCCTTTGGGCCAGCGTGAAAGGGATGCAGAGGGCAGTCATGAAACTGAAGCGCAGGCCGGACTTCTTGCTGATCGACGGGAATAAGTTCAGACCCTTCGGGGGCTTTCCCTACCAGACCGTCGTTCATGGAGACGCGACTTTCGCCAGCATCGCGGCGGCCTCAGTCCTGGCAAAGACCCACAGGGACGCCTTCATGAGGAAACTTGCGGAAACTTATCCGGAATATGGCTGGGAGAGGAACTTCGGCTACCCCACGAAGGAACACCTGGAGGCGATAAAGAAGTTCGGACTTACTCCATGGCACCGGAGAAGCTTCAGGCCGAAGAGTCTGGAGCCCTCTTTGTTTGACTGATAATCCCTATATTTGCAACAACACATAACTTATGTCAATATGTTCAAGAAAGTTCTTTTCTTTTTGGCTTTGAGCATGGCCGCCGCCTTCCCGTCAATGGCTGACGAAGGCATGTGGCTGCTTCCTACCTTGCAGAAACTCAACGGAAAGGTCATCAAGGACCTCGGATGCAGACTCAGCCCTGATGAAATCTATTCCATCAACCATTCTTCCCTCAAGGATGCAATCGTCCAGTTCGGCGGAGGATGCACAGGAGAGATGATTTCAGACGAAGGACTTCTTGTAACGAACCATCATTGCGGCTATAGCTCCATCCAGGGGCTTTCAACACCAGAGCACAACTACCTTGAAGACGGCTACTGGGCTATGACCAGGGACAAAGAGATTCCTGTTCCAGGCCTGAGCGTAACCTTCCTCGTGAACATGAAGGATATCACCGACGACGTAGCGTCAGTACGCAGGCAGGCAGGAAAGAAGGGTCTGGACGCCCAGGCCCTGGTCGACTCCTTCTTCGTTTATGTCCAGAAAGAAGTGTCAGCCATGAATCCGGACTGCGAGGTCGAGGTCATGCCGTTCTACAATGAGAACGTCTTCTATCTCATGACCTACAAGACATACAGGGACATCCGTTTCGTAGGGGCTCCGCCTGCGTCCATGGGTAAATTCGGCGGGGAGACCGACAACTGGATGTGGCCGAGACAGACCTGCGACTTTTCGATGTTCAGGGTCTATGCCGGAGCCGACAACAAGCCAGCCTCATATTCTCCTGACAATGTGCCTTACGTGCCTGCCAGAAGCCTCAAAATTTCTCTGAAGGGGATGAAGCCGGGTGATTACGCCATGATTATGGGCTACCCTGGAAGGACCCAGAGGTTCCAGACGGCCTCCCAGCTTGAAGAAATGATGAGGCAGAACGGAATCGCAGTCAGGGCGAGGACGGCAAGGCAGAACGTTATGGTCCAGGGCATGGAGTCTGATCCTGCAATAAGGCTGAAATATGCCAACAAATACGCTTCCTCGGCCAACGGCTGGAAAAAGTGGCAGGGGGAGCAGCTTGCCTTCGACAAGCTCGGAATCATACCAAGAGAGAAGCAGAAAGAGGCCGATTTCATGGCCTGGGTATCAAAGAATTCGAAGAGAGAGGCCGAGTATGGGAAGGCTATAGCCCAGATCGATAAAGCTGTGGCCGCAGATGCCCATGCAAATGAAGAGGGTACACTTATACAGAATTCCATCTATACAATATGGCCTATAAGCCCTGTCGGAAGATTCAATATGGGTTTCAGGGCGGCATTGAGAAAGAATCCGTCCGACACCGCATCTGCAATTGCCTCCGGAAAGGCGGCTGCGCTCGCCTTGTTCAAGGATTATGACGAGGCTCTCGAGCGCAAGATGGGCAAGGTCATGCTCCGTTTCTATCTTGACAACACGACCGAAGACTCGCCACTGCTTATTGACGGCGTAGATCTGCGTACAGCGGACTCCGACAAATATATCGACGGCCTCTTTGACGCTACAGCCTTCAGATCTCCGGAAACTTTGGACAAGATCAAGACTCAAAAAGACTTGCTCAACGACCCTGCAACCAAGTTCAGTAACGCCGTAAGCAATAAGCTCATAAGCATGTACGCAAATGCTGCGTCCAGAAGCAAGGACATTTCGGAAGGCAACAGGATCTTGACCAAAGGCCTGTTGGAATGGCAGAAGGGAAAGGCTTCCTATCCGGACGCCAACTTCACCATGAGGCTGACCTACGGCACAGTGGGAGGTTATTCGCCTAAGGACGGAGTCGAGTACAAGTATTACACGACGCTTGACGGAGTCATGGAGAAAGAGGACAGCACCAACTACGAATTCATCGTACCAGCCAGGCTTAAGGAACTCTATGCCAAAGGCGACTTCGGCCAGTATGCGGACGCTTCGGACGGCAAAGTCCATACCTGCTTCCTGACCAACAACGACATTACCGGAGGAAATTCCGGCAGCCCTGTGCTTGACGCTGAGGGCAACCTGATCGGTCTCGCCTTCGACGGCAACTGGGAGTCCATGTCAAGCGACGTCTGCTTCGAGCCTAATCTCCAGAGGTGCATATGCGTAGACATTCGCTACGTACTCTTCGCCATGGAGAAGGTCGGAGGCGCAGGCTATCTTCTCGATGAAATGAATATCGTAAAATAATATGCTGAAGGAAAACGAAATAATGAAGTTCCTCTTCGATGTGAAGCACCCGGCCAAGGGTGACAAGAACATCGTTGAGCTGGGGATGGTTGACAAGGTGGAGATTGACGGGGGCAAGGTCAAGGTGACGCTCGCCTTCCCGAAGAGGAGGGATCCGCTTGCGGACTATCTCATCGGAAGCGTAAAGGCGGCGATTTACCGCCAGGCTCCGGAAGTGACTGAAATAGAAGTAGACACCATAGTTCGTGAAGCAGCACAGAAAAAACAGCCCGGTCTTAATCTCGGGCTTGAGGAAGTCAACAATGTAGCCCATATAATCGGGGTCGCTTCCGGAAAGGGAGGGGTCGGAAAATCCACGGTGGCGGTCAATCTCGCCGTTGCCCTAGCCCGTCTCGGATATAAAGTAGGTCTTGCAGATGCCGATGTCTACGGGCCTTCCGTTCCGATAATGACCGGAACAGAAGACCAGATGCCGGAAGCCGAGGAAAAAGACGGTAAAGAATTGATACTCCCTATCGAGAAATACGGAGTGAAATGGATGTCCATAGGCTATTTCGCCGAGAAGGGCCAGGCCCTGATATGGAGAGGCCCTATGGCCTGCAACGCCTTGAAACAGATGATCTTGCAGGTGCATTGGGGAGAACTTGACTTCCTCCTCATAGACATGCCGCCGGGAACCGGGGACATTCATATTTCGCTGGTCAACGACATACCTATGGAAGGTGCCGTCATCGTGACCACTCCTCAGGCAGTCGCTCTATCCGATGTGGAGAAAGGAGTCGATATGTTTAGAAATGACAAGATCAACAGGAAAATTTTCGGCCTTGTCGAGAACATGGCCTGGTTCACGCCTGAAGAACTTCCGGAGAATAAGTATTACATCTTCGGAAAGAACGGTGGTGTGGAGATGGCCAGGCACTTCGGGATTCCTCTTCTCGGCCAGATCCCTATCGTACAAGGCATACGCGAGAGCGGGGACAGCGGAGAACCTGCCGCTCTGTCCTCCCGTCCTGACGGAGTCGCCTTCGTAAATCTTGCGAAAAACCTGGTTGAAGAAATAATGAAATAACTCAAAGATATGAGGCGCTCGGCGTTATTCGCAGTCTGCCTGTTCGCCCTGGCGGGCTGCTCAGGAAAAATCGACATGGAGAAGGAAGCCATGAACTTCCTCTACGAATATTCTCCTGCGGCGGACATAATGGACAATGACGAGGCCTTCTTCAGGGCCAACGTCAGAGCCTCTCTCCAGACCAGGAAAGAGATGCCATGGGGGGCTTCGGTCCCCGACGACCTCTTCCTCCATTTCGTAATCCCGATACGAGTCAACAACGAGCCGCTCGACACGGCCAGGCTGGTCTTCTACCGTGAGCTGAAGCCTCTGGTAGACAGCCTTTCGGCCGAAGACGCTATTCTGGAGGTCAATCACTGGTGCCATGAGAAGGTCACCTACAGGCCTTCAGACGCCCGTACCTCCTCTCCGCTCCAGAGCGTCCGAAGCTCTTTTGGACGTTGCGGGGAAGAATCCACCCTCCTTGTCGCGGCACTCCGTTCCGTAGGCATTCCTGCCCGCCAGGTCTACACCCCACGCTGGGCTCATACCGATGACAACCATGCCTGGGTAGAAGCCTGGGCGAACGGGAAGTGGCATTTTCTCGGAGCCTGCGAGCCGGAACCAGTTCTTGACCTCGGCTGGTTCAATGCTCCTGCGAGCAGAGGGCTCTTGATGCACACAAAGGTCTTCGGTCACTATGAAGGGCCGGAAGAAGTCGTATTTGAAGGACCTAACTACACTGAAATTAACTTAACGGCTAACTATACAGCCGTCGCTCCGGTAAAAGTTCATGTCGAAGACAGTCTCGGAAGGGCGGTTGACAGTGCAAGGGTCGCCTTCTGCATCTACAACTATGCGGAATTTTATCCTGCGGTGTCAGAATACACCGATGCCTCGGGAGAGGTCAGGATGAGCGCCGGCAAAGGGGATATGCTTGTCTGGGCTTCTAAAGACGGATTTTGCGGCCACGCCCTGGCTTCCTTCGGACGGGACAGCCTGGTGAGAATCGTTCTCGGAAAGGTACCCGTATCTGCCTATGAGGCGCTCGATATAGTGCCTCCGGCGGAAAATGTAGTGATGCCGGTGGTAAGCGCCGCTCAGAGAGCCCTAAACGACAAGCGGCTCTCGAGCGAAGACTCTATAAGAAACGCCTACATGGCCAGCTTCGAGAACGATACCACAGCGGCGATCTTCGCCGTCTCCGCCGGAGCCATAGGTGCGGACACCCTCACAGTCAAGAACTTGCTGCTCAGCTCCTATGGAAACTATCAGATCATAAAGGACTTCCTGCGTTCCCATGGCTGCGACTCTCGTTCAATTGCCCTCCTGACGTCTCTGAGCCAAAAGGACCTCAGGGATGTCAGTGCTGAAATCCTCGAAGACAACTACCAAGCCGTCGGCAGTGTACTCTGCCCGCGCGTAGAGAACGAATATCTCTCGGCCTACAAGGGTTTCTTCGCCGACGTGCTTTCTCCGGACGAGGTATCCTCACTATCCTCCCCTTTCAATCTGATCACCTGGGTCCGCAAGAATATTGAAGTGGATGACACTCCGGGAGCCTGGGACATTCCTATGTCCCCGAAAGCCGTATGGAATCGACGTAAGGCTCCGGCAAGGTCCCGCGACATTTTCTTCGTGGCCCTCGCCAGGACTCTCGGCATAGATGCCAGGAAAGATCCGGTCACAGGTAAAATCCAGTACCGCAAGGCTTCAGCCACGGCTCTCGGGCCGGCTCCAGGAGTGAAGGGCCTGAGGGCGGAAGCAGACTCCTCGGAAGGAACCTGGACGGACGTAGACTTTGACGGAGGAGTGAAGACCGTGGCTCCTGAGGGCCGTCTGGTACTGACCTTCAAGCCTTCGGCAGGAGTGAGCGAGCCGAAGTATTATCTGAATTTCACCATATCGCGCATATCGGGCGGGAGACCGTCTCTGCTCGAATATGACGAAGGAGAAGTCGACATGGGCGGAGGAGCCGGCTGGCAGACTTTCGCCGAAGGAGTGAATCTGGATGAGGGAGAATATGAGCTGGTTTGTGGCTCGCGTCTCCCTGATGGGAGCATACCGGCCTCGCTCACCTTCTTCCGCATAGTGAAAGATTCCACCACGACCGTAGAACTTGTAATCCGCGAGTCGGACGAGAGTCCGGCCCGCATTGGAGCCTTCTCAGCTCCGAAGGGTGTCTCACTTAAGGCCGGGAAATATGTGCTCGGTCTGCTAGGAGCAGGAGGAGAACCTTGCGACCATGCTCTGCGAGACATAGCCAAGGTCGCTCCGCTCTTCGAAAGAGAGAGAATCCCGGTTCTGCTGGTCTGCCCTTCCGAAGAGCAGAAGGCGGGCCTTGAGAAAGATATTTCGGCCGGGCGTTTCGGAAAGCTTCCTGTCTCTACAAGTCTGATAACGGACGATGGGGGACTTGCTCCGCAGATAGAAAAACTTCTCGGCAGAAGCCTGAAATCATCTGACTTTCCAGTCTTCGTTGTTGCCGACAGCAGGAAAAACGCATGGTTCCTCTCACACGGCTACACCATCAACCTCGGCGAGGGTCTCCTGAGAGAATGCACGAAATAGATTAATGCAATGACAATAGATTTTAATTCAATGAATTATGAAGCCTTCCCCAACTTCAAGGGTGGAAAGGGAAGACTGATGGGAAAGATGTTCTACGACGGGACCTGCCGGCTAAATCTCGCCTATCTCGAGCCTGGATGCAGCATCGGCTATCACCAGCACGAGAATAACTGCGAACTTATCTACATCCTCTCCGGCGAGGGGACGGTCAATGAAGACGGCGTGGAATCCAAGGTGAAGGCCGGACAAGTGACCTACTGCGAAAAAGGCCATTGGCACAGCCTGACCAACACCGGGTCCGCCAATCTCGAAATTTACTGCGTTGTTGCAGAAGTGCGATAGCATGGATGTAACTCCGAAAAAAGCCCTCGGGCAGCACTTTCTGACCGACCTTTCGGCAGCCAGAAGGATCGTGGACGCCCTCGTAGTACCGCCGGAGGGAAGAGAGGGGGAGGCGGCCTCAAGCGCGGCAAAGCCTTTCCCGACCCTGGAAATAGGGCCTGGAATGGGAGTTCTCACACAGTACCTCCTGCAGAGGAAAGACCTCGATCTTAAGGCCGTAGAACTCGACCCTGAGGCGGCCTCCTATATTCTCAGCCACTTCCCGAGGATGAAGGGAAGGCTGGACGGAGAGGACTTCTTGAAGATGGATCTGAAAGCCTGGTTTCCGAAGGAGTATCTTATAATCGGCAACTTTCCATACAACATTTCTTCGCAGATTTTCTTCCGCGTACTTGACGAAAGAGACAGGGTCCCGGAGGTCGTCTGCATGATACAGAAAGAAGTAGCCGAACGCCTTGCCGAGAAACCTGGGAGCAAGACCTACGGGATACTCTCTGTTTTCCTCCAGGCCTGGTATGATATTGAATATCTTTTCACTGTACCTCCCGGTGCCTTCGCCCCTCCTCCGAAGGTTCTGTCGGCAGTCATCCGCCTGAGAAGGAATACACGAAAAGAGCTCGGAGTCGATGAGGCTCTCTTCCGCAGAATAGTCAAAACGAGCTTCGGGATGAGGCGGAAAACATTGCGCAACTCTCTGAAAATTATAGCTTTGGAGAAGGTTTCCGATCCTGATAAAGTCTCAGCCTTCCTTTCAGCCCCCGTCTTCGATCTCAGGCCGGAGCGTCTCGGCGTGGAAGACTTCATCCGGCTCACCGGCGATTTCGCCTCTCTTTCGTAACGAAGAAAGGGTCGGAGAAGGTCCCTTTATGGACAGAAAAAAGGATATAGATATCGAAATGCTCCATTTTTTTAATATATTTGTAAAGATTGCAAGATAATAAATAAAAATTCATATTTTCATTTTCCAATGTATAGGACTAACACGTGCGGGGAGCTCCGCCTGAGCAATGTAGGCCAGCAGGTTACGCTTGCAGGCTGGGTTCAGAGGACAAGGAAACTCGGAGGCATGACGTTCATAGACCTTCGAGACAGGTACGGAATAACTCAGCTCGTGGTAAAAGCTGACGCACCGGAGGCGCTCATCCAGACGGTCAATTCTCTGGGCAGGGAATATGTGATCCAGGCCAAGGGCAAGGTGGCTGAGCGCGAGAGCAAGAACCCTAAGATGGATACGGGCGAGATAGAGATTCTTCTTGACGAGGTCAATATCCTCAACAAGTCTATCACCCCTCCTTTCACCATAGAAGACAAGACTGACGGCGGAGATGACATCCGCGCCAGATACCGCTATCTCGACCTGAGGAGAAATCCTCTCAAGAAGGCCCTGATGCTCCGCCACAGGATTACGCAGGAGACCCGCAAGTATCTCGATGAGCACGACTTCATGGAGATCGAGACTCCATACCTCATTAAGTCGACTCCGGAAGGTGCCCGCGATTTCGTGGTTCCTTCCAGAATGAATCCGGGAGAGTTTTACGCCCTCCCTCAGTCTCCTCAGACCTTTAAGCAGATCCTGATGGTGGCCGGCTACGACCGCTACTTCCAGATTGTCCGCTGCTTCAGGGATGAAGACCTCAGGGCGGACCGTCAGCCTGAATTCACGCAGATAGATTGTGAGATGTCCTTCGTGGAGCAGGAGGACGTGCTCAATATGTTCGAGGGTATGATGAGAACCCTTTTCAAAAAGGTTCTCGGGATTGACATACCTAATCCTATTCCTCGCATGAGCTGGTTCGACGCCATGGACTACTATGGCTCGGACAAGCCGGACATTCGCTATGGCATGAAGATCCATGAAATCACGGATCTCGTCAAGGGCCATGGCTTCTCAGTCTTCGATGAGGCTCCTTATGTCGGAGCGATAGCCATCGACGGCTGCGCCTCCTACAGCCGCAAGCAGATTGATGAACTCACGGAATGGGTGAAGAGGCCTCAGGTCGGCGCAAAGGGCCTTGTCTACATAAAGGTCAACGAGGACGGCAGTTTCAAGTCGTCTATAGACAAATTCTTCTCCCCTGTAGAGGTCGCTTCCATCGCCAAGGCTGTGGAAGCCAAGAAGGGAGATCTCATCGGAATAATAGTAGGCGACAAGCGCAAGGCGGAAGTCCAGCTCGGAACCCTGCGCATCGAGATGGGCAACCGTCTGGGTCTGCGCAAGAGTGATGTCTTCGCTCCGCTGTGGGTGGTAGACTTTCCTCTCTTCGAATGGAACGAGGAAGAGAACCGCTGGAACGCCGTGCACCATCCGTTCACGGCACCGAAGCCTGAACATCTGAAATACTATTACAGCGACAAAAAGGAAGACATAGCCAAGGTCTGCGCCAACGCCTATGACTTCGTCCTCAACGGCACGGAACTCGGTGGCGGATCCATAAGGATCCATGACCATGACGTACAGGAGAGGATGTTCGAAATCATCGGACTGACCCATGAAGAGGCCGAGTACAAATTCGGCTTCCTGATGAATGCCTTCAAATTCGGAGCTCCGCCTCACGGAGGCCTTGCTTTCGGTCTTGACCGTGTCTGTGCCCTATTCGGAGGAAGCGACACCATCAGAGACTACATCGCCTTCCCTAAGAATAATCAGGGCCGTGACGTCATGATTGATTCCCCTTCAAAGATTGACCAAAGCCAACTCGACGAACTCAAACTCAACATAAGAGAAAACAAGTAGTATCAACAAATTTAACAAAGCATGAAAATAACCATTTTAAAGGTACTGACTCTCGCATCATCAGTACTGGTGGCTTTTGCCTGCTCACACAGCGAAGGAAACGACGAGCCTTCGGTGAGCTCTATCTCAGTAAAAGCCATTCAGATTGACGCCAAAGCCGGAACTTATTCGACTTCCTTCACCATAACAGGCAAGGCCTCGGCCAAGGATGTCTCCGTAACTTCCGACGCTGACTGGATCAGCGACATCACCGTCGGCGAATCCGAGATAAGCTTCCAGGCAAAGGAGAACGCAGGTGACACCAGAACAGCACATCTGAGCGTCACGCTGGGATCGAATGAGCCTGTAAAAGCCGCCGTCATTCAGAATTTCTTCGATTTCGACGCCTTCTCGATCTCCGTATCCGACATCACCTCTTCTTCCTGCACAGCGACCATCAACCCTAAGAGCTACAAAGGCAACTACTACTTCATGGTCATGAGCAAGTCTTCAGTCGACAGCTATCTCGCCCTCGACACCCACAGCCTCGGAGACATGGAATATGGCGACGCCCTGTTCCAGAGCGACATTCTCTGGCTGAAGACCTCAGCCCAGGCCGCCGAGAAGGATTTCGCATCCTTCATCGTTTCGAACACCGCCTTCTACAAGACCACGACGACGGGGGCCTCGACCATCATGCCTTACGGCTCCAGGAGTCCGCTGAGCTACAACACGGACTATTATCTCATCGTCTACGGCCTTGACACTGACGGCAACAGAACCACTCCTATCGCCTTTAGAGAGTTCCGCACTCTCGACATCCAGAGGAGCAACATCACCTTCAAGCTCACGGCAGACCATATCACCCCTAACTCAGCCTCAGTCACCATCACCCCGTCAAACGACGACACCTATTTCTGGACCTACATTTCAGAAATGGAGTATGCCAAGCTTGACAAGGACAAGGATGAGGTCCTCTCGAACATGATCGCGAATATGAAGACATATATTGCGACCTACGGAGGATCCATGTCTCAGTACCTTATAAAGGGTGTTCACAACGAGACTATCGACCAGCTCTGGTCCGGGACTAAATACTACGTCATCGCCTGGGGTATGGACGACAAGGGCAATCAGACGACCGACGCAATGGAGATAGGAACCTTCACGACTGAAGGCCAGAAGATCAGCGACGACTGCCGCTTCGGCATTTCAGTCACCGCGACCACTCCTATCGACTACCAGATCAAGGTCGTACCTACGAAAGCAAGCACGAGGTACTACATCGCTCCTGTGGCGAAGTCTCTCACCTCCGGCTACGACAAGTACCAGTTCGCCCAGAGAATCATCAACATGCAGACCCAGCGTTATGAGAACAGCGATGTCAACTGGTCCAATGACGAAAGCTCAATCTTCACCGGAACGGTAAGCAAGTGGGCCAACGGTGATCTCGGCTGGGTCGTAAGGCCGTCCACCAAGTACGCGATTTTCGTCTTCGGCGTAGCCGCCGACGGAACCCGCGTGACGGATGTCGACACCCTCGAATACACGACACCTAAGAGCCAGGAGACATCTGAAATGACTTTCAACGTCAAATTTGACAATATTACCTGGAGGTCCGTATCCTACACCATAAGCCCTAGCGTAAGCAACGAGCGCTACCTTCCTTTCGTAATCGAGACCAAGGAAATCGATGACAACGGACTCAGGAAGAGCGACGGCAGCCTTGAAGATGAGGCAATCTTCGAAGCTATCACCGAATACTACTCCGAGGACGGTCAATATGCAATGGACTATGCTTCCAGACGCGGCACCCAGACGCTTGAAGCCTCGGCCGGTATCTACTCTGAGCATAAATACTCTCTCCTGCTCTTCGGCTACAGCGGAGGAGCAAAGACTACCAAGATTTACGAGTACCAGTTCACTACTCCTGCCATTCCGTTCGACAAGAGCGATGCGGAGGTAAGCCTCGAAACCTTCGAATTCTTCGAGGGAGAAGATCTCTACCAGCTCGACAACGAAAAGTGGAAGGATTACAGGACATCACAGATCATCCATATCGTCATCAAGCCTAACGACAAATGCAAGACTTACTATGCCGGCATGTGGCCGCCTGAGAGCCATTGGTCCGATGTCGGAGGAAGAGACTACATCGTAAAGCTCGTTCAGATGGCTAACATCGAGGGAGACAACATCTACGCTCCTCAGACCGACAAGACTTTCGGCGGAGTGAACTACGGTTTCTTCGAGGAAAAACCTTGGACTACACCTGACGGCAAGACCACCGTATCCGCTGTTCCTTGGGAGTTCATCTGGTACGGAGAAGGCGAGGACGGCAACTATGGCCACTACAACTATAAGTACTTCGTTCTCAGGCCGGCAAGCTACACCATCAAGGACGGCGATGTATTCGACATCAAGCCTTCCAAGGCCTACAACTTCTGGTCGGGCAAGGGCACTTCAGCCGTAGCGGGTTCTACCTTCGCGGTTGACAAGAAGACCGGAGCCACCAGGGAAGTCAGGTTCAAATAGAGCTGGAACAGAATAATCAAACTCATGCAAATATTCAAAAAGGCCTTATATCTTCTTCTCCTCACACCTTTTATCCTTGCCGGCTGCGGCAAGGGTGAGGAGAAAGATGAGCCTGAGCAGGAAAAAACACCTGTTCTGGCAGTAAGCGAATCTAAGGTCTCCGTCTCCGCTTCAGCGGGGGCGGGGACCATTTCCTATTCTGTCACTAACCCGAAGAGCGGAGTCTCGGTCAAGGCTGCGACTTCGGCTTCATGGATAAAAGACTTCACCTACCCTTCCAAGGGAAAGATTGATTTCAAGGTAGAGGAGAACGAGGGCGATGAGAGAGTCGGGGTGGTCAGCCTGAGCTACGAGGGCGCAAAGAACGTGAGCGTAGAGGTGCTGCAGATGTCTGCGGGCACGAGTATCGCGCTCAGTCCTGACAGCCTTAAGTTTGACTATTCCGGCGGCACGCTTTCGGTCAAAGTCGAAAGTGGAAGACCTTGGACCATGGAAGGTTCATATGATTGGGTAAAGCCTTCAGGCACTGAGGGTTATCCTGGAACAGAAATCTCTTTCAGCGTAGACACCAACTTTACGCAGACGGAAAGAAGCGCCGAATTTACCTTCAAGTGCGCGGCCAATACCGCAACTCTGACAGTGACAGAAGCCTCCGCCAACTTCGGTATCAGCGTTGACAAGGAGAAAGTCTCAATTCCGGCCGCAGGTGGTACCCAAAGCGTTAAGGTCACCGCGGAACACGAATGGACAGTGAGCGGCGGAGCAGACTGGCTGAAGACAAACGTAAGCGGAAATACTCTGAACCTTACAGCGGGAGAAAACGCCCTCGCCTCGGAGCGCACAGTGACCCTGACCCTTAAGAGCGGCAAGGGAAAACTGCTGCATACGGCCTCGATAAGCGTATCACAGGAAGGAAACGCATCAATAATCGCCTCCTTCACCGACCCAAATCTCAAGGCCTATATTCTGAACAACTACGACAAGAACAGCGACGGTGCCATCTCTCAGGAGGAAGCCGACGCAGTAACGGCCCTCAAGTGGGAAGAAGTCAGCCCGTCCACGAGCATATCCTCCTTCGATGGTATAGAAAATCTTCGTAATCTCAAGATTTTCAGCTTTTCGACTCCTTCATACGGGGAATATTTCTCGGAGGTAAGCAAGATTGACCTTACCAAGAACAGCAAGCTTGAAGAAGTGACCATTTCTTCCAAGAGCGTGACAGAGGTGCTGGCAGAGGGCCTCTCTTCTCTGAGGCAGCTGTCACTGGGACTCTCATCCAACATCAAGAGCGTCAGCCTTAAAGGCCTGTCGTCTCTGAATGAACTTCTTCTCCAGAATACAGGCATCTCAGCGATAGACCTCTCGGAATGCCCTAGGCTAGAGCAACTGTCGGTTTCAGGAACAGGGGTGAAGAGTCTTGATGTTTCGGTATGCCCGAATATCAAGAACCTTGACGCTTCGACCTCCAGCCTCAGCTCTTTGAAACTGCCTTCCTCAAGCAAGATAGAGACCCTTAGCGTGAACGGTGCGATGGTTTCTCTGGACCTTAAGAATCTTCCTCAACTCAGGAAATTCACCTACGAGGACTGGTCTGTAAGAAGCATTGATTTCTCTCCTTGCCCTAAACTTGTTTCGATTGACGTTGGAGGAAGCACAGTAAAGGAAATCAACGTCAGCAAGAACACTGTGCTCAATTCCCTGACAGTGAGCAACTATCTCACAGGAGTCTATCTGGAGAAAGTCATCATGTACAAGGGACAGTACATAGCCAAACTTGAACCTGACTTTGTCAACGCAGAGGCCAAGAACAAGAACGGCGCGGTAATTCAGGTGGTCTGGGTCGATCCTGAAGTTCCCGAGGACGTGGCGGCGGTCATCACCGATTCCCGTGTGAAGAGCGCGGTGCTCGGCGCCGCCGACAAGAATGGGGACGGAAAGATTTCAGAGGATGAAGCGGCGTCCGTGACTTCTCTCGACCTCAGCGGCAAGGGAATCACCTCGCTTGACGGCCTGAGATATTTCACCGGCCTAACTTCGCTGAACGTCTCGGGCAACTCTCTCACTTCCATAGATGCTACGGCCTGGCAGAAGATGAGGGATCTGAATGTCTCGGACAACAGACTCACCTCTCTCGACCTTTCCAGAATGCCTGTGCTGCGGAACATCAACGCAAGCCACAACAAGATAAGTTCGGTAGGCGACTATCCGGATTCTCTTGTACATTTCGATTATTCCTACAACGAGCTTACTGTCATCAATCATCTCTACTTCAAGAGCAAGCTCGAGTATGTGGACGTATCGAACAACAAGATCACCTCGATAGATGTGCGTAGCAACTATAATCAGACCTATCTTGATGTCAGCAATAACAAAATAGCAGACGCGAACTACGATTACACCATGAGAATCTGGGATTTGCCTGCCCTTACTACCTTCAAGGCCAGCAACTTCGGAATGACCCACTCCATCTGCGATCTGACTCTGTCTTCGTCCGGAACGCTGAGTAACAACGACATCAGCAAACTGACGAAACTTCAGAACGTAGATTTGAGCGACAACACCGACTCGAAGTTCACAGATCTGGTCATCAGCGGCTCGGCTCTGACCCTGAAGAGTCTCGATGTTACCGGCTGCACCAGCCTCAAAGACATCTGGCTGGGAGAGGGGGCGCTCATCCCGGATTCGGCGATAAAGAAGGATGCTGGCGTGACGGTCCACAGGGCCGCTTACACCGGGAAATAATGATATGTCAATAGCAACAGAAACTACGGCCACATGTAATGCATGCGGCCATGTACAGAAAGTCAAGGTCTTCGGCAGCATCAATGTCGCCGAAGACTTTGGTTTAAAGTCAAAAGTGAAGGACGGAAGTCTTTTCGCCTGGCAATGCCCCCAGTGCGGAAGATGGAACCTCTTGAAGTACATGACTTTGTATCATGATCCTGAGAGCAGGCTCATGGTCTGGCTTGTTCCTGAAGGAGCCATGGATATGGAGCAGGAGGCCCTGGTGGAGAAGAAAATGACGTACCTGACGGAAGAAGGGGAGGATGGAAAGTCTTCGCTCGAAGGCTATGTACTCAGGAAGGTCGGCGAGGTTGGAGATCTTATCGAGAAGGTCAATATCCATGACGCCGGTCTTGACGACGTGGTCATCGAGATGTGCAAGTATTTCGCGAAGATGGAACTCGGCGAGAAGCTCTCGGAAGAGGACAGAAATAAGCTTTACGAGGCTCCATTCAAGTTCTACAGGCTGGAAGGACCGGACAACGACCTGACCTTCTCCTACCCTATGGACGGACAGATGCAAGGGGCGCAGATCGGTTTCAAGGTCTACGAAGACTGTTCCGGAATCGTGTCCAGGAACCCGAAGGTCGTCCCTCATGGAGGTTTTGTGGTGGTAGACGCCTCTTGGATAGCCAAATTCTTTAAATAACATAAATCATGTCACTGAAATGTGGAATAGTCGGCCTGCCTAACATAGGTAAATCGACCCTTTTCAATTGCATAAGCTCAAGCAAGGCCCAGAGCGCCAACTTCCCTTTCTGCACCATAGATCCGCAGACGGGCTCGACGAACGTGCCTGACAAGAGACTTGATGTCCTTACCGAAATGTGTCATCCTAAGCGCACCATTCCTGCAACCGTGGAAATAGTAGATATCGCGGGTCTGGTGAAAGGAGCAAGCAAAGGAGAGGGTCTGGGGAACCAGTTCCTGGCAAATATCAGAGAGACAGACGCCATTCTTCATGTCCTGCGCTGCTTCGACGATGACAACATCACCCATGTAGACGGAAGCGTCGACCCGGTGAGGGACAAAGAGGTAGTAGACACCGAGCTCCAGTTAAAGGATCTCGAGAGCATTGAGGCAAGGCTAAAGAAAGTCGAGAAGATGGCTACCGTGGGAGGAGATAAGGATTCCAAGAAGCTCTATGACTTGCTTCTGAGGTATCGTGACGCACTCAACCAGGGCAAGTCATGCAGGTCCGTCAGTCTTACGGATCCCGATGAAATCGCCATGGCCAAGGACCTCTATCTGCTGACCAACAAGCCTGTAATGTACGTCTGCAACGTAGATGACGCCTCAGCCGTAAACGGAAACCACTATGTTGATGCGGTACGTGAGGCTGTCAAAGACGAGAACGCCGAAGTCATGGTTATCTCCGCCAAGACGGAAGCTGACATCGCGGAACTTGAATCTTATGAAGACAAGCAGATGTTCCTTGAAGAGCTCGGGCTTAAGGAAAGCGGGGTCGTAAGGCTAATACAGAAGGCATATGACCTTCTCAATCTCCAGACTTTCTTCACGGCGGGAGCTGATGAATGCCGTGCCTGGACTATCAACAAAGGCGACAAGGCTCCGAGGGCCGCCGGAGTCATACACACAGACTTCGAGAAGGGCTTTATACGTGCCGAGGTCATCAAGTACGATGATTTTGTAAACTACGGATCAGAGGCCGAAGTGAGGGCTGTCGGAAAGCTCCACATTGAAGGCAAAGACTATGTTGTGGAGGACGGTGACATCATGCACTTCCTCTTCAACGTCTAGTTGGGCGAAGCCGACGCCGGGAAGACGGCTGATTAAAAAAAGGTCACATCTCTGCCGATGTGACCTCTTTTATTCTCGAAGAGAAATCAAGGGTTTAGTCGGTGACGAGGTGGGCGCCATCGGAGATGACTACATCATAAACCTTAGGCTCATGACCGAACTTCTCTGCAAAACGCACCTTGGCCTCCTTGATAAACGGTTCATAAAGCTCGTCTCTGACAAGATTGATCGTGCAGCCGCCGAATCCTCCACCCATGACACGGGAGCCCGTCACATCGAGTTTTCGGGCCAATTTATTAAGGAAGTCGAGTTCTTCGCAGCTGACTTCATAGAGTCTGCTCAGGCCGAAATGAGTCTGATACATCAACTCGCCGACAGTCTCGTAATCCTCCCTCTCAAGGGCGTCGCACACATCAAGCACGCGCTGGTATTCTCCGAGGACATATTCGGCGCGGAGGAAATCTTCTTCAGGAATCTGACCGCGGACTTCCTCGAGCCAGGCTCTGTTGGCATCTGAGAGGAATTCCACCTCCGGGTGGTTCTTCTGAATAGCCCTGCACGCATTTTCGCAGGAAGCGCGGCGCTTGTTGTATGCAGAAGAAGCAAGTTCATGCTTCACGCAGGTATCAAGCAAAACGAGCCTGTAACCCTTAGGATCGAATGGGAAATATTTGTATTCCAGAGTCTTGCAATTCAGACGGATGAGATTTCCCTTCTTTCCGAAGATAGAGGCGAACTGGTCCATGATTCCGCAATTGACCCCGCAATAATTATGCTCATCGCTCTGCCCGATCTTGGCAAGCTCGAACTTGTCGATTCCGTTCTTGAAAATATAATTGAGGGCATAGGCGAAAGTGCTCTCCAAGGCTGCAGAAGAAGATAGTCCGGCTCCGAGCGGAACGTCACCGGCAAAGACCGTATTGAAGCCCTCCACCTTGCCGCCGCGTTTGATGGTTTCCCTGCATACTCCGAAAATATATCTGGCCCAAGCCTGGTCAGGCTTGTCCTCTTCATCGAGACCGAACTCTACATACTCGTCATAATCAAGGGAGAAAGCCTTGACTTTCTCGGTTCCATTGACTCCTACTTCAGCCATGATCCCCTTGTCGATAGCTCCAGGGAATACAAAGCCCCCATTGTAGTCAGTGTGCTCTCCTATAAGATTAATACGCCCCGCAGACATGAAAAGCTGCGCATCTTCACCGAAGATAGTCTTGTACTTCTCCTGAATTCTTGATTTCATTTCCATTACTAAAAAATCCGGAATACTGTTGGTTATTTGTTTTACCGGTAACACAAATATACTATTAAAATAAAGACAAAGAATATGAGAATCGGACAAAATTCAATACATTGCGTAAAATCTTACAAGCAATGAGGGGTCTGGTAACTATTCTGTTCGTTATTCTTGCGTGGGCGCTTCCGCTTCATGCCGTATCCCGGGGGGACAGTCTAAGCGTAATGTTCTGGAATGTGGAGAACTTTTTTGATTATTTCAACGATGATGGAGGGGACTCTGACGCGGAGTTTTCCCCACATGGAGTACGCAGGTGGACTAAGCGGCGTTTTTACGCCAAATGCAATGCCATAGCAAAGACTATCCTGTGGACTGGAGAAAAGTACGGGAGGCTTCCGGATCTTGTGGGTCTCGCCGAAATAGAGAATGGCTTTGTACTGAGAAAACTTCTCTCGGAGACGGCACTCAGAAAGCTGGATTACGGCATCATACACTATGAATCTCCTGACCACAGGGGGATTGACGTAGCGCTGCTCTATCGCAGGTCAGAGTTCGAGTCTCTTTCATCAAGACCGGTCCATGTAAGCGGATCCATGGGAGGAGACAGCCTCAAGACCAGAGACATTCTTGCGGCCGTACTGAGGCGCGGAGGAAAAGAATTCGGCATCCTGGTCAACCATCATCCTTCGAAATACGGAGGCGGAGATTCTGATTGGAGAAGAGATGCCGCCATAAGGCAAATGCAGGCCGTTGGAGACTCTCTCAGAGGGGCCGGGGTATCCTACGTTATCTCAATGGGAGACTTCAATGACACGCCAGAGAACGTCCGCTGTGGGGACTTGCTGAATCTTGCCCTTCCGCTAGCGGCAAAGGGAAGGGGATCTATCCGCTACAATGGGAAATGGGAACTTATAGATATGTTCATGGTGAATCCTGAAATCGGGAACCGCTGCAGGATGGATATTCTCGAGCCTCCTTTTCTCATGGTCTGGGACAATACCCATCCTGGTTTCAAGCCTCTTCGCACCTACACTGGCCCTCGGTACAACGGAGGTGTCTCCGACCATAGTCCCATCCTCCTCCGCTTTGCGGAATGCAGCCAAGATTCCTCTCTTCTATATACAAAAGAAGGCGGCTCGAAAGGGAGTCGCCTTCAACGAAAATTCTATTCAAGAAACTACTAATAGAAGCGGTCTCTGTTGTCCTTGACGGCATCCTGGCTCATCACCGGAATAATCATCTGGCTCAGATACTGATTCTCCTGATTCTTGCGAGCCTTCGCGTCATCCTCGGTATAGAAAGAACCAGTATCACGCCCGGTAACTTCAAAGACATAAACACCGATAGATCCAGCTACAGGACCGCAGATCTTGCCTACAGGAGCGACGCTGAGCGCACCGATAAACTTAGGATCAAGCTGCGCAGCACCCATGTTGGCGAAAGTAACGCCGCTCTGGCTGCTTACAGAAGAATTAAGCTTCTCGGCTATAGCCTGAAGATCAGTCATTCCTGCAATCTTCGACTTGATTTCGGCGGCAGTCTTTTCAGCGAGCTTATCGTAATAAAGCTTCTCCTTAATCTGGGCGGAAACCTCATCAACAGTAGCAAAGCCATCCTTATGCACACCCTTGACAGTAGCGATTACGAAGAAATTGTTGCTGACTGTGATAATATCAGAAACCTTGCCCGGCTTATTGTCGAAGACCCAACGGGTAACCTCCTTGGCATCGTCAATGCTGCCAAGCTGCTCGGTGCTCATGAGCATGTTGTTCCTCGGATGAGAATATACATGGAGAGAATCAACAGCGGCCTTGTAGCCAGCATACTTATGACCGGCTATAGCAGCGAACTTGTTAGCCTCGGAATAGACACTGTTGAAAGTCTCTTTGCTCGGCTGAGCATCCTTCTCGAGAATGGCCACCTGCTTCTTTACAATCGGCTCTGTAGTCTTGGTAACCTCTACGATATGAGTACCATACTGAGTGCGGACGATATAAGGAACTCCAGTCTTGGCGGTAAGCACGCTCTCCATGCCAGGGAACATATAGTTCTGGGTGAGCCAGCCGAGATTTCCGCGCTCTCCGTCAGCAGCGCTCTGGCTGTCGGAAGAATACTGGGTGGCAAGATTCGAGAAGCTCTCGGTTCCGGCCTTGAGGACGGCGAGAACGCTGTCAGCCTTCGCGTCGGCGTCGGAACCCTGGAAAAGGATATGCCTTACATAGACTGAATCAGGTACAGCCTTGGTATCGATAACGCGAGCAGCGTAGAAATTGTCACCGTTAGCATAGATGTCAGAAACACCCTCGGCACCGCTCCAGACGAAATTGTCGATATCGGCGGAAACAGTCTTGAGATCACCCGGCTTGTTCCAATATTCTGAATAAGACCTGTCACTGTTCTTAAGGATAAAACTCTTGAGATTCGTCGTCGAGGCAAACTCAGGGAGAACGTCGGAAAGGGCCTTCTTGGCGGCATCGATATCGCTCTGGGAAGGCTTGACCTCATAGACTACATACTCCATGTCGCGGCTGGCCTGCTGACGGAAAAGCTTCTTATGAGAATCATAATAGCTCTTGATCTCGGAATCAGAGACCTTGATGGTCGAATCCTGCTGATAGCCGAAAGGAATCATGACGAAATTGACATCCGTCGTATTGTTGTTCTCGGCGATAGCCCTCTTCATCATGAGAGGATTCTCAAAATTGGAAGCGGCGAAGAGAGAAGCGTACTTCTCGTAGTACTGCTGATTGTAGACAGAATTCTGGAGATAATTCCATACAGACCTCATCTTGCCGGTCTGGTCGCTGGAAAGGCTCTGGACGAAATTGCGGACATTTGCCGCGACGTCTCCATTTTCACCCTGGAATATCTGGGAGATGATAGGGGAGATATCGTTGCCTGTGGTAAGGTCAACCATCTCCTCATTGCCGACGTTGAGACCGGCCGCCTTGGCCCTTTTGAGGAAGAGATACTTGTAGATATCCTCCGTCCACGCCTGATCCCTCAGCTGCTTCTGCTGATCCGCATTCTGAGCAGAAGCGCCGGTGAGAGACTCGTTGATATCAGTGAGATCCTCAACCTGCTGCTGGAAATCAACATAGGAAACTGACTTTCCGTTGATGCTTCCGACATCATTCTTGTTGGACATCGACTGGAAGGCAGAAGTAATCTCGCTTGGGTCGATGATAAATGAGAGCAGACCCAGAGCGATAATTATGGACGCTCCGAGTCCGAACTTTACGCGTATTTTTTCAAGTACCGCCATTTGTTATGCTGTTTTTTGTTTTCAACGGTAAAAACTGTCCATAAAAGTATATGGATTGCGAAGTTAGCAAAATTTATTCAAACGAAAGCTATTTTTGGCTATGTTTGCTCTTAAGAAGGGGACCGATGAAATTAGCGGTATCGATGATAACCTCATTCGTATCCTTCACGACGACAGCATAGTTATTGAAAGGTCTGGTTATCATGGCATTCCTCGCCTTCTCGTCTGAACGCATGCCGTAGCCCTGGATAAAGCCGTCAGGAGAATACATCCTGATGTAGCAATCAGTATAAATCTCATGCCTGGTTCTGTCCCAGTAAATCGTGTCCGACTGCATGGTCTGGTGATTGACAAGATTTCTCACGACCACGTTGCCGAAAGCCTGCCACATCTCTACGCCGGAACGCTTATTCTTCTTATGCATGGCGTTGTCAGATCTGATGGTAGATTCTAGAACCCCGTCATCGCCATAAGAATATACGTTCAGTCCCATAGGAAAAGTCTCGTAGGTCACGCTGTCGTTGTCAAAGCGTTCCATGACGTTGGCGAAAACCCTCAGGGTCACAGCTCCGTTCTTCGACTGTATCAGATACATACTGTCGACTTCCTGGAGCGGAGACTTGCTCATATCCAGGTCCTCGGCCGCCTTTAGTTTGGACTTACATGATAATACGATGAGGGCAACCGTAAAAGCGGTTGCCGTCATCCTGAATATTCTGCTGATGTGAGTCATAACCCGCGGCTAGGGAAAACCTTCGCCACCGCTGACTGATTATTTCTGAGTTCTTACCGTGGTGCTGGCATGGAGGCCCTTGCAGTTTACGGAATAAGAGTTTCCGTCTGTAAGGTCATACATGAAGGCGTCGGCGGTCTTAGGGAAGTAGACGCTGTACTGACGGATCATGTTGTTGCAGTCTTCGGTGAGGCTGGCATCGGCGTTCTTCGCCTTCTGCATATAGTCTACCGCTACCCAGAAGTGAGCCCTCGACGAAATTTCATCTCCGCCGCACTGAACTGTCCCCCAGATTGTTCCCATGAGGTAGTAGCACTTTCCTGCGAGCGAAGGATCAATCTCCATGGCGTTCTGAGCCGCCTCATATCCTGTTACATCCTTTCCGTTCTTCACGCAGAAAGTAGCGAGTTCATAGTTATAGTTGGCGCGGGTGGCGTCATCGATATCAGTAGAAGAGATGGCCTCGTTCATATACTTGATGGCATCATCCACATTTCCGCGGGAGGAATTGAGCTTGAAAAGGAAGTAGGCGCTCTGAGCGGAAGGATCAAGCTGATACATAGAAGTAGCGGCCTTGAGGTAAAGTTCATTGTCGGTGCAGTTCTCGGTAGAGGACATCATACGGACAATGTTCTTTACGAGGGAAGTATCGGTAGGGCTCTGCTCATAACGAGGGGTGAAGAGGGCGATGAGGTTATCGCAGCTGGCCACCTTAGAATTGATGAAGAGACCCTCGATATCGGACTTTACCTTGTCATATTCCTGAAGATGAGCCTCATCCTTTCCGGCGGAAGCGCTGGCGAGGATGTTCATGTTGTTCTGATAAGTCTTGATGACTTCCTCGGCTCCGAGCTCATTCTTCTGATAAAGCTGGATGGCGGCGTTGAGGTCGAAGAGAAGGAGGCTCGGCTTGATCTCCGCACCGTTGCTCGCGATGATTTCGTTGAGTCCGTCATAAAGAACCTTAGGATTATCCTTGAGATAATTGGACATGTCGAGACCCTTGTTGTTCATTGCGGTCACGGCATATTTAGGATAATACTTGGCCCTGGTGTCCTGAATGCGTATAAGGGTATCGATGAGAGCCTTTTTGGCCTGAGGATCCGAAGTCTTCTGAATCTGGCGGCGCATCATGGAGGCACCATCTATGAACAGATTCTGGCTGGCAGTAGGAGGGCAGATATTATAGGCCTTTCTCCAGTTCGGCAGAGCTGAATCATAATTCTTCTGTTTATAGTACTCCTTGTAATAGGAGAGGTAGAGCACGCAGTTTGCACTGTCAGCGCCATATTTTCCCTGGGCGGAAACGCTGAGGTTTCCTCCGAGGACTGTCGCGAGAGCGGCGACGAATAGAATTTTGATTTTTTTCATAGTTCTTCTTTAAATTTCCAGTTACGTCTTATTTCAACGGAATCTTTATTCATATTTAGGTTTCTGGAACCAGATATCATGAATATTGATGCCTACGTTGAACATTATGTAGTTTTCTTTTATCAGCCTCCCGCTGGTGCTTCCCTTCTGACCGAGGTCAATTCCCAGAGTCAGACCGTTATACCAGCGGAATACCGGAAGTGTCGTCCCTAAAGTCAAGCCGAACTGCCGGATCTGCTCTCCGTTGACCTTATAATACATGGTGTCATAATAAGCACCGATGCGATAGGTGCAGCGTCTCAGATAATAACGGATGTCATTTCTGTTCGGCGTTATTTCGAAACCTCCTCTGAATGATTGGGAAGAAGTTGTCGTGAAGTTGGCGGCCCCTCTGTTCGAGAAGCCCCTGTGGCTGTCAAAACCGCTATTTCCCCAGTCCGAAAAGAGGTAATCAAATTCCAGACTCCAAAGGTCGTCTTTTCTGAGCGAAATTCCAATACCATATTCGCTTCCAAGCTTCACATTATTACCTGAACGGGACAAGGTGTCGGTAAAATTTCTCTTCGCGTTGTAGGTAGTATCCACCACGCCCGACACGGCGGCATACTGGTACCCCTTGGCGTAACCCTTGAGTTTGGCACCCATTCTGTATGTGGCTCCGGCGGTGAGGGTGAGACCATTGGAGAGAGGCTTCTCATACTGGACTCCGAATTTTCCGGTGACGGCATTGAGCTGGAGAGTATATCCAGAATAGATGCTTCTGTAAGTATTGTCATCGAAGCTCATCCTGGTGTCCTTGTCCAGATTGCCGAAAACATAAATAAGTTCTGCTCCGACGGAAAAATTACTCCAGAGGCTTGCTCCCATGCCTCCGAAAAGCTGGTATAGACTGCCGCTTCCTTCGGAAGAATAAGTTACGTTCCCTGTATTACCTATGACGGAAGGGTCTGTTATCGGATGGGAAAAATCGTAGCCTACATCACTGAAAGGAGTAATTCCCAAAATGAAAGCGCTTTTCTTATAAATAGGGAAAGTGGCCACGAAATTAAACATGTTCGTGGAATTGTTGACGGATTTACCGCTTCCTTGTTTGAAAATCTTGTTCTGGTTCACTACCCCCACGTCCATCATGAAAGACAAGGTATCTCTCGCAGTTACGGCGGCTGGATTGAGATAATTCACGAATCTGTGGCTCCGGTTGGCGATTCCTACTCCTCCCATGCCCTTGTTATAGGCCGTCCCCTGACGCGAGATGTCTCCTATTCCGAACACAGAATAAGGAGAATACGACTCGTCAGCCCCATCCTGAGCCCTTGAAATCGTTGCCGGGATGAGGAGAAGAAGTGAAATAAAAAGTGCCTCAATTGTCTTTGCTGACATATTCGTCCGCTATTAAAGCCAAGCCCATCAGGACGAGGTTGGAAATTACAAATATCGAGTTTTTCATCCTTTTTGCAAAATAATTCGCGTCTCCGCCAGTGAACACCAAGATGTTGTCTTGATGGAGAGAGACGTAGCCCTCTATTTCAAACATTATGCCCGAAATTACTCCTCCCTCGATAGAAGTGGCGAGAGAAGTACCGAGCAGGGAAGGTTCGTCCGGGGTGTCTATCAGCGGAAGAGCCCTTGAATATCTGTTCAGCGCCTTGAATCTTGTCCTGCAGCCAAGAGAAATGTTGCCTCCTGTGTACCAGCCGTTCTTGTCAATGAAATCGATAGTCAGGGTGTTTCCGAAATCGAAAATAGTGACTCCTCTTCCTTTGAAAAGGTATCGCGAGGCTATAATGGAAGCTGCACGGTCATAGGTCATGTACTGGGGAACATTGTGCCTGTAGAGCATCTCAGGGTGTTTCCCGTCAAGAATCAGCAGGGAGCCGCATTCTTTCGTCATGGCCTCAGCATCAGAAGAGGAAATGTCATAGACGGAAGACACCACCATCACGTCAGGCTTTTCCTTCTCTGTGAGAGAGGCTATGAAATCCTGTACCTTCTCTCCCTGATAACGAAAGGTCTTTCCCAAGGTCATCTTGTCAGACCATGCTGCCTTTACCGCAGTATTACCAATGTCTATGATGAGATTCATCTTACTGATTTTTGTCTAATTTTCTGAGGTTTTCGAGGGCCTTTTTTACAGAGCTCACATTGTGGCAGATCAGCCTGAGCTTGGAATCCTTCTGCTTCATCGTGAAAAGGACTCCGCACTCGCCTACCTTCTCCAACACGGAGCGGAAGAGACTCGAACGATAATATTCCGACATCGGATTCTGTACGAAGAAAGCAATCATAAGGCCGTTCTTCATGATAATCTTATCGAAGCCCAGCTTCTCTCCAAGATGCCTTATTCTAACGATGTCGAAAAGATTTTCGAGTTCAGCAGGCACAGGTCCGAATCTGTCTTCAAGTCGATTCTCCATAGTGTCCAGTACCTTGTCGTTCTTGGTAGAATCGAGTTCCTGGTAGATTCTTATCTTTTCGGCAGGTACGTCTATGTATGAATCAGGAATATAGGCCTGGAAATCCGTATCAATATTGCAGTCAATTACATAAGAATAAGACTCATTCCTGCTGACTATTCCTGTCTCAACTCCGAGTTCATCCATGGCCTCGGCAAGAATCTTCTGGTAGGTTTCATAGCCCATATCAGCTATGAAGCCGCTCTGTTCAGCCCCGAGAAGATTGCCCGCTCCTCTGATATCAAGGTCCTGCATGGCTATGTTGAAGCCTCCGCCGAGGTCGCTGAACTCCTCTATAGCCTTCAACCTTCTTCTGGCGATGTCTGTAATGGAAGTGAGAGGAGGAACGACGAGATAACAGAAAGCCTTCTTGTTGCTCCTCCCCACTCTTCCCCTAAGCTGGTGAAGGTCGCTAAGGCCGAAATTCTGAGCCTGATTCACTATGATGGTATTCGCATTCGGAATATCAAGACCGTTCTCTATGATTGTCGTGCAGAGAAGCATGTCGTAATCCCCTCTCATGAAGGCCAGCATCTTGTCTTCCAATTCTTTTGCTTCCATCTGTCCATGAGCGACGCAGATTTTCATGTCCGGGACCAATCTATGGAGAATATCGTAGACACCGCTCAATTCCTCTACCTTATTATGAAGGAAGAAAATCTGTCCGTTGCGGTTCAGCTCATAATTGATTATGCCGCTGATATTTTCTTCATCGAAATGGATGATTTCCGTCTGAATAGGAATCCTGTTTGGAGGGGGAGTGTTCATTATGCTGAGATCCCTCGCCCCGAGAAGAGAAAACTGGAGAGTTCGCGGGATAGGGGTGGCAGTCAATGTCAACGTATCCACGGAAGCCTTTATCTGACGCAGCTTCTCTTTTGCGGAGACCCCGAACTTCTGTTCCTCGTCAATGATCAAGAGTCCGAGATCCTTGAACACGAAATTCTTACCGAGTATTTTATGTGTTCCTATGAGAATGTCGATTTTTCCTTCCGCGAGCCTCTTCTGGATGTCTGAAACCTCCTTGGCAGTACGAAGACGGCTGACATATTCTACGTTGCAAGGCAAATTCTTGAGTCTTTGAGTGAAAGTCTCATAGTGCTGTAGAGCCAAAATAGTGGTCGGAACCAGGACAGCCACCTGTTTAGAATCGGCGGCTGCCTTGAAAGCGGCTCTGACGGCTATCTCTGTCTTGCCGAAACCTACGTCTCCGCAGACCAGCCTGTCCATCGGAGAAGGAGCCTCCATATCCCTTTTCACGGCCTGGGTAGCGGACTGCTGGTCAGGAGTATCTTCGTACATGAAAGAAGATTCCAGCTCTTCCTGGAGATAAGTGTCGGGAGAGAAGGCAAAACCTTTGGAAGCCTTCCTCTTGGCATATAGACTTATAAGGTCCTTGGCTATGTCCTTTATCTTCGACTTGGCACTGGCCTTCATAGCCTGCCATGTCTTGGACCCGAGTTTGTTTATCTTGGGAGGAAGGTCATCTTTGGACTTGTACCTCGAAATTTTGTTGAGAGAATGGACAGAAACGAAGACGACATCTCCGTCCTTGTACATCAGCTTGACTACCTCATGGACGAGTCCTTTATCGTCCTTCATCCTCACCAGGCCTCCGAAAATTCCGACTCCATGGTCAATATGGACGACGTAGTCTCCTATCTTGAAGGAATTAAGGTCATTGATAGTCAACTGCTCTGTCTTTTCGACCGTCCTTCTTAAGGATACTCTCTGGAACCTGTCGAAAATTTCATGGTCGGAGTAGCAGCAGACCTTGTCCTCATTGTCGATAAAGCCAGCATGGAGGTTTTTCCCTTTTATGAAATAGGGGAGAAGCCCTTCGTTGTCCGAGAGAATGTTCCTGAGCCTGTCGAGCTGACTTTCCTTGTCTCCGTAGATGCAGACCTTGTAGCCTGATTCTATCCTGTGTCTTATATCCTCGGTTAGCAGTTCGAAATTCTTGTTAAAGACCGGCTGAGGACTTATGTCGAAACGGATTGGCTCTATACTCTTGGCAAGGGCTATCGGAACATCTGTGAAGACTCTTCTGAAAGAAGCAAGCTCTCCGAAAAAGGCCCTGTCCGAATACATGTCTGAAGAATCAAGCCATACGACGGTATCCTTCGGAAAAATCTTCGTTACAGAAATTTCGGAAGGTCCCTCCCCATTGGCCACGATGTCAGGAAAGATGTCCGCCTCTTTTCTTTCCTCTAAAGAAAGCTGGGTGTTGCCGTCAAAAACCGATATTTTTACCACCTCATTTCCGAAGAAGCTGATTCTGAAAGGATTACTATCGGAATATGAGAAAATATCCATCAGAGAACCCCTTATGGCGAACTGCCCAGGGGCGGAAACGAAATCTACTCTCTCGAAGCCCTGTGCTCCTATTATTTCAACTATCTTTTCATGGCTTATCTCATCCCCTACCTTTATTTTAAGAAGGGATCCACTGATCTTGGAAGTGTCAGGAATCAGTTCTTCAAGAGCTTCCGGATAAGTGACTATGAAGAGCAGGTGGGAGTTGTCCTTGTTGTCAAGGATTTTTCCTATGGCAGAAGTCCTCTGCACGGCGAGGCTGGACTTGTAATTACTCCTCTCGACAGACTTTCCAGAATCAGGGAGATAGAAGATTCTGTCTCCTTCCACAAGATTGTAAAGGTCGCCTGAACAATATTCCGAAGCCTCACTGTTCGGAAGAACGACAAGGTGGGTGCCTTTCTTCGCGATTTGGCTGAGCACGAACCAACGTGCGGAAAGGTAAAGACCCCCGCAATATGAATCCTTGTTTACTCCTATGCTCTCAGCGAGCAAGGAGCTTGACTTGGAACTTACCAACATTCGTCTTTATTTTCTGTTGATAACCCGTTGAAAACCGGGTGTAAAAAATATGAAAACTAAATTTTGTCCTTGATAAAATTTTCAGAAGCAGAACTTTTTCTTCATTTCAAAATTTTCTGTCCACATTTTTCCAAGAAGTTTCCAAAAGGGTTCTCAACAGTTTTCAATATGTCGAAAGCATTATATATCAATCTATTGCCAATGTTATTAACAATTTCCACGTTTCATATATATCATAAAATCTTATAAATAAATAAGTATATTTGTGATATAAAGAAACTCGGACATGGCTGAAGATTTCAATCCGCATGTTGCCGACGCGGACAAAGATAAGGATTTAGACGGAATTATCCGGCCTCAGGAACTGACAGATTTCACTGGACAGGACAAGATCGTGTCCAATCTCAAGGTCTTCATCAAGGCCGCGAAGATGAGAGGTGAAAGCCTTGATCATGTGCTTTTTCACGGGCCTCCGGGCCTTGGAAAGACTACCTTGGCCCATATCATAGCGAACGAACTCGGGGTCGGAATGAAGGTTACATCAGGCCCTGTCCTCGTGCGTCCTGGAGACCTTGCCGGCATACTCGCTTCCTTGGAAAAAGGTGATGTTCTATTCATAGATGAGATCCACCGTCTTCCCCCGGAAGTTGAGGAGTATCTCTATTCCGCGATGGAAGACTTCGTGATAGATGTCATGATAGACAAGGGACCAGGAGCCCGTTCCGTGAGAATAGGCCTGAGTCCTTTCACCCTCGTTGGAGCTACCACCCGCAGCGGCCTTCTCACCGCCCCTCTTCGTGCCCGTTTCGGTATCAATTTCGCCCTTGAGTATTACGACACTTCTGACCTGGTGAGTATAGTTAAGCGCTCTGCCGCCATTCTCAAAATAGAGATAGAGTATGACGCTGCAAGGGAGATTGCCTTGCGAAGCCGTGGTACTCCGCGTATCGCCAATTCCCTTCTTAAGAGGGTGCGTGACTTCGCCCAGGTTGTTGGAGACGGACATATTAATCTCGAAATCGCAAATTATTCCCTGAATGCCCTGAACATAGATAAGAGGGGGCTCGACCAGACAGACAACAAGATTCTTTCCACCATAATCACAAAGTTCAGAGGAGGTCCGGTAGGAGTCACAACGATAGCTACCGCGGTAGGAGAGGAGCAGGGTACGATAGAGGAGGTCTATGAGCCTTTCCTCATTAAAGAGGGCTTTATCCAGGACGCCGCGCGGAAGAATCGCGACCGAGCTCGCCTACAGGCATCTCGGACTAGAAAAGTACATTAACAGAAACAATATACAAGACGCGGATGAACCATCTCTTTTCCCTTAAATCAATCTGCCTCGCCCTTTCCTTTGTCTCTTTTTCTATCTTCGCCAAGGAGGCTTCGGCCTGCACTTCGGTCATTATCTCCGGCAAGTTCACCTCCGACGGAAGGCCGCTGATGCTTAAACACCGGGACACTGACTTTCTTGACAATGCGATAGTGCGTGGGAAAGGCCCCTTATACACTTACATCGGGCTTTGCAACGCCGGCAATGAGAAAGAGATATGGAGCGGAACCAATTCCGCAGGCTTCTGCATCATGAATACCGCCACCTACGACCTTAAGGATGACGATATTCCTGACAGCCTCATGGACAGAGAGGGACTTTTGATGGCAAGGGCCCTTGGTATCTGCCGGGATCTTTCTGATTTCGAGATGCTTCTCGACACTCTTTCACGCCCTATGGGGGTAGAAGCAAATTTCGGAATCATCGATGCCTTCGGCGGCGCCGCCTATTACGAGGTGAACAATCATTCATGGACTAAATTCGACGTCAATGAAATACCTTGCGGCTGGAGGGTGGTCACTAATTTTACCGAAACTGGAAGGAGAGAATCCAGACATGGAGTGGACAGATATGAGAAGGCTGTTTCGATAATGAAAAATTCTGATATTTCGAAGCTTGTCCCGCTTGATCTCATCAACTCAATTTCAAGATCAGGTCTTCCCATATGCCGGGAGATAAGTTCCGCCGCAATAGTTTTTCAGGGCGTAGCGCGGGGCGGAAGGCCTGAAGAAACCGTGATGTGGACTTGTCTGGGCTGGCCTGAGGCTACGGTCTGCGTACCTCTTCTCGAGGCTCAAACGATTCCTTCATGGATGAGTCCCCATGGAAAAGAAGGCCATGCCGCAATCTGCGATGAAGCCATTTACATCAAGAAGGCCGCTTCGCCAGATGGAGTCTCCGATCTTTGCCGAAAGGTTGAGGCCGTCTATAGCGATGATTTTTCTTCTCAGCTTTCTTCATGGAGCAGAGGAGAGATATCCTTATCGGCATTTTCCGACAAATACAAGTCTCTGCTTTCTCTCATCAGAAAGACATATCTCGATTATTTTCGAGATTATTTGAGGAAATGACCCGCGGAAATTGGCTAATTGCCTAAAATTGACTAAAATTGCAGACTTATTATAAGTGATCAACTCATAACAACAATCATAATGGCCGATAAATTAATCTCAAAGATTCCTGACGGACCTCTGGCGGAAAAGTGGACCAGAAGGAAGTCGGAAATTCGACTTGTCAGTCCTAACAACAGGAGAAAGCTCGAAATTATAGTCGTCGGCACCGGACTCGGAGGCTCTTCAGCAGCCGCCACTCTCGGTGAACTTGGCTACAATGTCAAGGTCTTCTGCATCAGCGATTCTCCTCGCCGCGCGCACTCTATCGCCGCTCAGGGAGGAATCAACGCCGCAAAGAATTACCAGAACGACAATGACTCCGTCTACCGCCTCTTCTATGACACCATCAAGGGAGGTGATTACCGCAGCCGTGAGGCGAACGTCTATCGTCTCGCCGAGGTAAGTTCCGCCATCATCGACCAGTGTGTAGCGGAAGGAATTCCTTTCGCTCGTGAATATGGCGGATATCTCGCCAACCGCTCCTTCGGAGGAGTTCAGGTCAGCCGTACTTTCTATGCCAGAGGCCAAACTGGCCAGCAGCTTCTTCTCGGCGCATATGCAGCTCTTAACCGTCAGATTGCGGCCGGGACTGTAAAGAGTTATCCTCGCCACGAGATGCTCGACCTCGTCGTCATCAACGGCCAGGCCAAGGGTATCATCGCCCGCAACCTCGTTACCGGTAAGCTCGAGAGATTCGGCGCGCATGCCGTAGTAATCGCTACCGGAGGCTACGGCCGTACCTTCTTCCTCACGACTAATGCCATGAATTCCAATGGTTCCGCCGCATGGGAGTGCTACAAGAAGGGTGCATATTTCGCTAATCCTTGCTTTGCGCAGATCCATCCTACCTGTATTCCTGTCCATGGCGACCAGCAGTGCAAGCTCACCCTCATGTCCGAGTCTCTCCGTAATGACGGCCGCATCTGGGTTCCTAAGTTCAAAGAGGATGTAGACAAGCTTCGCAAGCATCAGATAAAGCCTTCACAGATAGCTGAGGACCGCCGTGACTATTATCTCGAGCGCCGCTATCCTGCCTTTGGAAACCTCGTTCCTCGTGACGTTGCATCCCGTGCCGCCAAGGAGCGTTGTGATGCTGGCTTCGGTGTCAACGAGACTGGTCTTGCCGTCTTCCTAGATTTCAAGGATGCCATCGCCCGTCTCGGACATCAGAGAGTTCAGGAGCGTTACGGCAACCTCTTCGACATGTATTACAAGATCACCAATTCTTCTCCATGGGAGGAGCCTATGATGATCTATCCTGCCATCCATTACACCATGGGTGGAATCTGGGTCGACTACGATCTCCAGACCACCATTCCTGGCCTCTACGCTATCGGCGAGGCTAACTTCTCAGACCACGGCGGAAACCGTCTCGGCGCCTCTGCCCTCATGCAGGGTCTTGCCGACGGATATTTCGTTCTGCCTGTGACCATCGCAGACTATCTTTCCCATAAGTTTAACGAGCCTAAGACCGACACTTCCGCCCCTGAGTTTGACGAGGCTGAGAAGGCCGTCCAGGCACGTATCGACAGGGTCTTAGCCATCAAGGGCAAGGAGCCTGTTGATGCCATCCACAAGAAGCTCGGAAATATAATGTGGGAATATGTCGGAATGGCCAGAGAGAAGAAGGGACTTGAGACCGCTATCGAGAAGATTCATCAGCTCAAGGACTATTTCTACAAGAATGTATGTGTTCCAGGAAGTCAGTACGAATTCAACCAGGAGCTTGAGAAGGCTCTCCGTCTTGAGGACTTCCTCGAGATAGGAGAACTCATGGCCCGTGATGCGCTCAACCGTGAGGAGTCTTGCGGAGGACACTTCCGCATTGAACATCAGACTCCTGAAGGAGAGGCTCAGAGAGACGACGAGCACTTCATGTATGTAGCGGCATGGGAGTATAAGGGAGAGAACCAGCTTCCTGAACTTCATAAGGAGTCTCTCAATTACCAGTACATCAAGGTGGCTACCAGAAATTATAAAGACTAAAGGGCTATGGAGTTTAATTTGAAGATTTGGCGTCAGAAGAACGCTAAAGATAAGGGTCATTTCGAGACCTATCATGTGTCTGGCATTGAGGAGGATACTTCTTTTCTCGAGATGCTCGACATCCTTAACGATGATTTGATCCGCAAGGGTGCGGACCCGGTCGCCGTGGATAAGGGAAGCCATACCAGCGGCCCTGTCTCCTTTGACCATGATTGCCGTGAGGGTATATGCGGAGCCTGCTCCTTGTATGTTGACGGCCGTGCCCATGGTCCTGATGACCATGTCACTACCTGCCAGCTTTTCATGCGTCATTTCAAGGACGGAGCTACCATCACTGTGGAACCTTGGAGGAGCGCCGCTTTCCCAGTGATCAAGGACCTTGTCGTAGATCGTACAGCCTTTGACAAGATTCTCCAGGCTGGTGGCTTCATCTCCGTCAGGACCGGGTCAGCTCAGGATGCCAACGCTATTCTCATTCCTCATGAGACTGCCGAGGAGTCCATGGATGCCGCCGCCTGCATCGGTTGCGGTGCTTGTGTCGCTACTTGCAAAAACGGCTCTGCAATGCTTTTCGTAGCCGCGAGGGTAAGTTCCCTCTCTCTTCTTCCTCAAGGCCGTCCTGAGGCTGCTAAAAGGGCAAAAGCGATGGTTGCGAAGATGGACGAACTGGGCTTTGGTAACTGCACCAATACGCGCGCCTGCGAAATGGAATGCCCTAAGGGTATTTCTGTCGAGCATATCGCAAGACTCAACCGCGAATTCCTTAAGGCTAAGTTCCGCGACTAATCTGACATTTTTTAAGAGAAATAAGGTGGCTCGTAATGAGCCACCTTATTTTTTTATTTTCATTATTTTTTTTTCAGGCCTTACCAGAGGAAGTTATTGAAAGGATAGCGTCCCTCATGAATCTCTGCAACCATCTTGTAGATATCCTTCTTGAGTTTGTCGATTCCGATTTTTTCCTTTGCCGAGATGAAGATACACGGGCTTTTTTCCGCTGCTATCCATGAGTTTTTCATTTCGTCCAGTGACCTGTTCTTGGCTTGTTTAGGCTCCATCGAGAACTCGTCATATTCCTCATATGTATATTGGTCGATTTTGTTGAAAACCACGTATACGGGTTTATTTCCTGCTCCTATGTCTTTCAAAGTATCTTCAACAACCTTCATCTGCTCTTCGAATCCAGGGTGCGAAATATCAACCACATGGACCAGAATATCCGCTTCTCTTACCTCATTCAAAGTGCTTTTGAAGGCCTCTATCAATTGAGTAGGAAGCTTCCTTATGAAGCCTACTGTGTCGCTTAGCAGAAATGGTACATTTTCTATAACTACCTTCCTTACTGTAGTGTCCAGCGTAGCGAAGAGTTTGTTGTCAGCATAGACATCCGACTTGGAAAGAAGATTCATTATAGTACTCTTCCCGACATTTGTGTATCCCACCAGCGCAAGTCTTACCAGCTGCCCTCTGTTACCCCTCTGCGTTGTCATCTGCCGGTCGACTTTCGTAAGCTGCTCCTTAAGTTTGCTTATCCTTTCTTTGACGATTCGGCGGTCTATTTCTATCTGGGTCTCACCCATTCCTCCTCGTGTCCCTACACCGCCTCTCTGTCTTTCCAGATGTGTCCACATGCCTGCCAATCTTGGCAGCATATAGTTGTATCTTGCCAATTCAACCTGAGTCTTTGCGTAAGCTGTCTGGGCCCTTTGTGCGAAGATTTCAAGGATGAGAGATGTCCTGTCTATCACTATCGCAGGTTTTACTACCTTCTCAATATTTCTCTGCTGAATTCCTGTCAATTCATCGTCGAAGATAAGATAAGAGACCTCGTTCTCCTTGCTGTAATCGGCTATTTCCTGTAGTTTTCCGCTTCTTATGTAAGTTGAGCTTTCTGGTTTGTCGACTCTCTGTACGAACTTTTTATCTGCTTCTATCCCTGCCGTTTTGGCGAGATATTTAAGCTCATCCAGGTATTCTTCCACCTTTCTCTCATCATCCTGAGGCCTTATTATCGATATTAATACGGCCTTTTCTATTTTCTCTTCTTGTGTGTTGTACATAGCTTTCTTTAATAAAAAGGCTGGCCTTCTTTCGGAGGTCAGCCAATAGCTTTATGTATGTCCGTTAATGGAGCTGGAAGAGAACCGGGAAGGTGTAGCTGACCTTTACTGCGCGGTCACGCTGTTTTCCTGGTGTCCACTTAGGGGAGCTCTTGACAACTCTTACGGCCTCTGCGTCGAGGTCTGGGTTAACTCCTCTGAGCACTTTCACATTGCTGATTGCTCCATCTGGACCTACGGTGAATGAGAGGGTAACACGTCCCTGAACACCGTTTTCCTTTGCGATTTCTGGATACTCCAAGTGCTGGCTTACCCATCTGCTGAATTCGGTCTTAGGATCGCCTCCATTGAATTTAGGCTGCTCCTCTACGAGCTGGAAAGGAATAGGTGCCTCTTCTACTGTCTCCTCCTGCACTTCCTCTACGTAATCCATGATCTCTACTCCGGTGTTGGCGTCATCTTCAAGGCTCTGGAACATGTTGTCGTCTACCTGGATTTCGTCATCAACGATATCGATCTGGTCGGAAAGCACAGGAATTTTTGGAGCGGCCTCTGGTGGTGGAGGGGTCTCCTCGGTGATAGGTACTATCTCTTCCTCTACTGCTGCCTGAGTCTCGTCCACGAGTGCCGCCTCCTTCTTGTCCTTAGTTGTGTAGTTGAACGCGCACAAAACGACAAGTAAAGAGATCACCAGGCCGATCTCAGTGAAAATCAGCCTTTTGTTTTCAAGGCTGGCTTTCGGTGTCTTTTTTACTTCCATATCGTGTGTTTTTGTATTTCTACTTTAACGTGGTAAAGATAGGAATAATTCTTATTATTTCAAATAATTTGCTTTTTTGTTGTAGTTTTGCACAAATTTTCAACAGGTTATGATAAGCTTCTTCTCTAAGGATACAACCTTTGATTTTAAAGGCAGACGTTTTACTAAACAATGGCTGAAAGACGTTGCAAATAAAGAGAATAGAACACTTGGTGACATTAATGTCATTTTCTGTTCTGACCCATATCTTCTTGGCATTAACCAGAAATATCTTCAACATGATTATTATACTGATATCATCACCTTCGATTACTGTGAAGGTTCTGTCCTTTCCGGAGATCTTTTCATAAGTGTTGATTCTGTCAAAGATAATTCAGTCTTTTTCAAGACCACTTTCGAAGATGAGCTTAATCGTGTTATTGTTCATGGTCTTCTTCATCTCATCGGATATGATGATCATACCCCTGAGGATCAGAGGATGATGAGATCAAAGGAGGATTTTTATCTTTGCCGAAGGAGCGAACTTTTGCATTAATTCATGGATACTTATTTTGACGTTATTGTAGTTGGTGGAGGTCATGCCGGCTGTGAGGCCGCCGCTGCTTCCTCCAATTTGGGAGCGAAGACTCTTCTTATCTCTATGGACATGTTTTCTTTCGCCAGGATGAGTTGTAATCCTGCCGTTGGAGGAATAGCGAAGGGACAGATTGTCCGAGAGATTGACGCCCTCGGAGGTTATACCGGAATTGTAACAGATGCTTCTTCTTTGCAGTTCAGGATGCTCAATCGCAGTAAAGGGCCGGCTATGTGGAGTCCACGTGCTCAATGCGATAAATCTGAGTTTTCGTCAAATTGGCGCAGAATCCTTGAAACTCGCTCTAACCTAATGATTTACGCCGATATTGTCACATCCTTAACCTTTCAAGGTTCTCGTATTTGCGGCGTTGTCTGCCGAACGGGTGCAAAATTTACCTCTAAAACCCTTGTATTAACCACGGGAACCTTTCTCGGCGGAAAAATTTTCATAGGATCCAATTCTTTTCCCGGAGGCAGGATCGGCGAGCAGCCGTCTTTGGGCTTGACCGAGCAGCTCAAAGAGATGGGCATTCGTACGTCAAGGATGAAGACCGGGACTCCTCCTCGTATCGATCTTTCCTCAGTAGATCTTACTCAGTCCATTCTACAGGAGGGTGACGTCAATCCTGAAAAATTTTCTTTCCTTCCTTACCTTTCCACTGCTCAGTCTTTTGATCAGATGCCTTGTTATATCTTCCATACTAATGAGAAGGTTCATGACATTCTACGTTCAGGTTTCAAGGATAGTCCTCTTTTTAATGGTTTGATTCATGGTAAAGGTCCACGATATTGTCCAAGTATAGAGGATAAATTGAGAACTTTCCCGGACAAGGATTCGCATCAGCTCTTTCTCGAGCCTGAAGGAAGGCACACTAAGGAGTATTATCTTCAAGGTTTTTCCTCCTCTCTCCCTCTTCAAGTTCAATTAGATGCCCTTCATGCCATAAAAGGCTTTCAAAATGCAAAGATTTACAAGCCTGCCTATGCAGTAGAATATGATTATTTCGACCCGGGCCAATTATCTCAAAGTCTTGAGTCTCAAGTAGTTGATTGTCTTTTCCTAGCCGGTCAGGTCAATGGCACAACAGGTTATGAAGAGGCTGCCGGCCAAGGAATTATTGCTGGAATTAATGCTGCCTTGAAGTCCCTTGGTAAAGAGCCTTTCGTTCTTGGTAGAGATGAAGCATATATCGGAGTATTGATTGACGACCTGATCACAAAGGGAGTTGATGAACCTTATCGAATGTTTACTTCCAGGGCAGAGTACAGAATTCTTCTTCGTCAGGATAATGCCGATTTTCGTCTTACATCCAAGTCCCATGATATCGGGCTGGCTTCTGAGTATCGTTATGACTTTACATCCAGAAAATATGATAAGATTTCTCTACTCTCGGACTTTGCCTTGTCTGTCAATATTAAGCCTGATGCAGTCAATGCTTATCTTGAATCAATAGATTCTGCTCCGGTTTCTGAGAGTAAAAAGATCTCTGATATTTTGTCTAGACCAGGAACAAAGTTTTCTGATTTAATTAAAATTGTTCCACGTGGAACTATCCAATCTCATTCAGTTGATACTTCAAGCTTGAAGTTAGACCATATTTCATCCTTTGATTTCAACTCGATTGATTTTCTGAAAACTGATGTAGTTCTCACCGATGATTCTCCTGAATTTAATACACTCAACTCTCTATATCTCGACGAGCTCTATACCTCCGTTGAAATTCAACTAAAGTATCAGGGCTATATTGGAAGGGAGGAAAGAAATGCTGGTAAAATTTCTCGGCTTGAAAATCTTATCATCCCAGATGATTTTGATTTTTCCCGTCTGTCCGGCCTCAGCATAGAGTGCCGCCAGAAACTCGCAAAATATAAACCTCACACTATCTCTCAGGCTTCCCGTATATCAGGCGTATCACCTTCTGATATTTCTGTCCTATTGGTTTATTTCGGGCGATAGTTTTTAGTCGATCCATTAGTTTTTAATAATAAGAGGTGTTCCACGTGGAACACCTCTTTACTTTCAGCAAGGCTGTAATTTCGTTATTTTATGCTCTAGAGTTTTCTCAATGCCTCTTTGATGAGTTCCTCTACGGAAATATCTGGCTTCTTCTTGATGATAGGATTAATTACCTTTGCGATATTTGGTCTTGAGAAGCCGAGTGTAAGGAGGGCGTTCGTCGCTTCTGATGCTGCAGAATCAGAATAAACTCCTGTTGGTATGACAAAGTTTTCATCCGCTCCCTTCATGAGTTTGTCTTTAAGATCTATTATCACTCTCTGAGCTGTTTTCAATCCAATTCCTTTAACACTCTTGATTCTGTTTACATCTCCCGTAAGAATAGCCTCCTTTAATTCGTTTGTGGTAAGAGACGACAGCATAACTCTTGCTGTTCCCACTCCTATTCCGTTCACGCTTATCAGCTGACGGAAGAGTTCTCTCTCCTCTTTTGTTGCGAAGCCGTAGAACTCTTCGTCATCTTCGTGAATATGATGGTGTAGATAGACCTTCACTTCTTCTAAGCCCTGGAAACTGTCGTAGGTCTGAAGTGATATAGCCGCGCTGTATCCTATTCCTCCTGCTTCTACAATAATTTCCGTAGGAGTCATTTCTATCTTTTTGCCTTTGATGTATTCGTACATACGCTCATTTCTTTCTGACAAATTTATCTTTATTTAGTTTCAAAAGAAAGGATATGTTTAGTAAATTTGCGATTCATCCTATATGAAATGAATATTGAAGATATAAGAAGCTTATTTCCCGCCCTCTCAGACAAAGTTTACGGGCAGAATCTCGTATATTTCGATAATGCGGCAACTTCCCAGAGGCCTAAAGCAGTGATAGATAAATGGTTGGATCTTGTCCAACATGCTAATGCCAACATCCACAGAGGCCTTCATTATCTTGCTGACCAGGCTACTGACGAATATGAGTCCACGAGGGACTATGTGAAAGATTTTATCGGCGCCTCCCATAGAGAAGAAATTGTCTTCACTTCAGGAACAACCAACTCAATCAATCTCGTCGCTTCTTCTTTCGGAGAAGCCTTCGTCAATGAGGGTGATGAGATCATAGTAACCCAGGCGGAGCATCACTCCGATATCGTACCCTGGCAGCTTCTCTGTCAGAATAAGGGAGCGCGGCTCAAGGTTCTAGGTGTAGATGAGAACGGACATCTTGAAGTCGATCAGCTCGAGACTCTTCTCTCTCCTAAGACCAAGCTTTTCTGCATGACACAAATCTCCAACGTTCTCGGTTTGGTCAATCCAGTCTCCGAGGCCGCCCGAATTTGCCATTCTCACGGAGTTAAAATTCTTGTAGACGGGGCTCAAGGACTTGTCCATCAGGGAATTGACGTAAAGAAGAGCGATGTAGATTTTTATGCCTTCTCCGGCCATAAAATTTACGCCGCCACTGGAACTGGGGTCCTTTATGGAAAAAAAGAACTTCTTGACGCTATGCCTCCTTTCATGGGCGGAGGAGAAATGATCGACCACGTTTCTTTCGAGAAGACGACTTTCGCAAAGTCACCGGAGAAGTTCGAGGCCGGTACACAGAATTTCAATTCAGTTCCGACTCTGAAGCCAGCCCTTGACTTCGCAAGAATGGTCGCACAGGATGAAGAGGTCATCGAGGCCCAGCATGAAATCTGCGATTACCTCTTCGATAAATTGACATCCAATCCTCGCGTCCGTATCTTCGGGGTTCCACATGGAACAGAGAAAAAGATTCCTCTCTTCTCTTTCGCAGTGGAGGGAGTGCATCATGAGGATCTCGCCCTTCTTCTTGACAAGATGGGAATTGCTTCCCGCTCCGGGCAGATGTGTGCCGAGCCTTTGATGAACCGCTTCGGAGTGACAGGAATGCTTAGAATTTCGCTTGCCGTTTATAATACCATGCAGGAGGCCGAGTACTTTATGAAGTGCCTAGACAGAGCGATCGGCATGTTGCTCTGAGATTTAATGTCGTTCGTAGGCATAATCAAGAAGTTTTATAAAAAATTAATAGTGAATATGAAGAGTTTGGAAGAGGCGAAAGCTGAGGTGACAGACACCTTTTCGATGTTCGACCAATGGTTGGATAAGTATGAGTACCTGATAGATCTCGGGAAAAACCTTCAGGCATATCCGCTTGATAAAAAAACCGATGATAGACTTATAAATGGTTGTCAATCAAGAGTCTGGCTTGATTATCAAGTGAAGGATGGAAGAATCTGGTTTACTGCCGACAGCGATGCCATAATCACAAAGGGCATTATTTCATTGCTCATAAGCGTGTATTCTGGAAGGACTCCTGAAGAGATTGCCTCAGATGATTTCTCTTTTATCGACCAGATAGGACTCAAGGAGAATCTTTCGCCGACCAGGGCTAACGGCTTGGTCTCAATGATTGCCACTATACGCGGAGTGGCAGCCGAAAATTTGAAGAAGAAGTAATATGTCAGAAGAAAATAAGGAGATCAAAACTCAGGATGTTCTTTCCGCCGAGGATGTCAAGGCTTTGCAGCCTGTATATGACAATGTCGTCAAGTCTCTCAAGCAGGTTTATGATCCTGAGATTCCGGTCAATATTTATGACCTGGGGCTCATCTATGAATTGAATATAAACAAGTCTCACGATGTTTATATAAAGATGACTTTCACTGCTCCGAACTGTCCTATGGCCGACGACGTCCTTGCTCAGGTACAGTCTGCCGTAGAGGACGCTCCGGGGGTGAAGTCTTGCAAGATTGACCTTGTTTTTGACCCTGTATGGGACCAGAGTATGCTCAGCGACGAGGCGAAGATCGAACTCGGGCTCGACGACATCGAAGAAGGTCCCTATATGGAGGAAGATCCCCAGAAGAAATAAGGGATGATGGGCAAGGTGGATGTATATCTTTCCCTTGGCTCGAATCTGGGTTCGAGAACAGGCAATTTGGAAAAGGCCATGAAGCTGCTTGACCAATTGCTGGAGCCGAGAGCCGTCGTCTCAGATACTTTTGAAACTGCCCCATGGGGCTTTGCCTCTCAGCATCCCTTTCTCAACAATGTAGTCATCTATGAGCTGCCTACCCAAGGTTGGTGGAAGGGAGAGAAACCTGAACCATTGGAAGTGAAGGATCATGCTTTATGGATTCTTGACAGATGCAAGCAGGTCGAGGTCATGATGGGAAGGTCTGACAAAGAGGAATATGATGCGGCCGGGGAGAGAATCTATCATGACAGACCCATAGACATAGATATTCTTTTCTATGGCACGCATCGTGTTGATACTCCGAGGCTTATACTTCCGCATAAGCTTATGTCCGATAGGGAATTTGTGATGTTTCCGCTCCGCCAGATTGTAAGGGATGATGTTAGGGCGGCCTTCCCGGATATATTTCAAGCCAAATGATTAACTTTGCATTGATTTAAGAAACAATTGAAGAAAACAATATGACACAGGAAGAAATTTTCAAGGCCATCGTAGCTCATAGCAAGGAATATGGATTCATCTTCCCTTCGAGCGAAATCTATGACGGTCTCGCTGCCGTTTATGATTACGGCCAGATGGGCGTAGAGCTCAAGAACAACATCAAGAGGTATTGGTGGGAAGCGATGACTCGCCTCAATGAGAACATCGTCGGCCTGGACTCCTGCATCTTCATGCATCCTAAAGTATGGGTGGCTTCAGGTCATGTGGCCGCCTTCAATGATCCGCTAATCGACAACAAGGACTCCAAGAAGAGGTATCGTGCCGATAATCTCATCGAGGATTATCTTGACAAGATTCAGGAGAAGATTGACAAAGAGGTAGCCAAGGGACGCAAGCGTTTCGGCGAGAGTTTTGACGAGGCTCAGTTCAAAGCCACCAATCCTAATGTGCTTCGTGAGCAGAATAAGTGGAACGAAATCCACAACAGGTATGTTGCCGCCGAGCAGGCCAATGACCTCAAGGAATATAGGAACATCATAATGGACTGCGACATCGTAGATCCTATTTCCGGTACCAAGAACTGGACTGATGTCCGTCAGTTCAATCTGATGTTCAGCACCCAGATGAGCAATACCGGCGAGGGTGAGGACAAGATTTATCTCCGTCCTGAGACTGCCCAGGGTATCTTCGTTGAATATCTCAACGTCCAGAAGACTGGTCGTATGAAGCTTCCTTTCGGAATCGCCCAGATCGGCAAGGCCTTCCGTAACGAGGTGGTTGCCAGGCAGTTCATCTTCCGTATGAGAGAGTTCGAACAGATGGAGATGGAGTTCTTCTGCCGTCCTGGAACAGAAATGGAATGGTTCAAGTATTGGAAGGAGAAGAGGCTCAAGTGGCATGTCAACCTTGGTATGGGAGAGGAGAATTACAAGTTCCATGACCATGAGAAGCTTGCCCATTATGCTAACGCCGCTACCGACATCTACTTCAATTTCCCGTTCGGCTTCAAAGAGCTTGAGGGCATCCATTCAAGGACTGATTATGATCTTGGCAATCATCAGAAACTCAGCGGAAAGAAGATTCAGTATTTCGATCCTGAGACTGGAGAAAGCTATGTTCCATATTGCGTTGAGACTTCTATCGGCGTAGACCGTATGTTCCTTGCCGTACTTTCTCACTCATATCATGAGGAGAAGCTTGAGAATGGCGAGACCAGAGTTGTGCTGAGCATCCCTGCTCCGCTTGCTCCTGTCAAGGTGGCCGTTCTTCCGCTTCTCAACAAAGATGGTCTTCCTGAGAAGGCCCAGGAAGTTGTCGACGAAATCAAGTATGATTTCAATTATCAGTTCGATGCGAAGGATTCTATCGGAAAGCGTTATCGCCGTCAGGATGCCATCGGAACTCCGTTCTGCGTGACGATTGACCATGACACTCTCAACGACAATCAGGTGACCGTCCGCGACCGCGACACCATGGAGCAGGTCAGGGTTCCTATCGCTGAGCTTCGCGAGATGATCGACAAGAAGGTCAATATGAGAAATCTGCTGCGTAAACTTTAATCGCGCTGGAGATCAATAAAAAGAGGGTAACTCAAAAGTGAGTTACTCTCTTTTTTAATATTCGGGAGGCCCTCGCCGGGCTTCCGTCATTGTATGACGCTTTACTTCTTGGCCTTCTTGAGTTCGAAGCCGATCTGCATGTCGCTGTAATTGCCGCTGAGGCTGCTGATCGCAGAAGCAGTAGTACCGGCCTTGCCCACGGCGGAAAGAACCATCTTGACGAAGGTGAGGAACTTCTTACCGTCGAAAAGCATCTGACAGCCGTTGGCCGTGGATGCGAGAGTTCCAGTCATGGAAAGGTAAGAGAGGGTCCTTCCGAATTTGAGCTGAACCTTGGAAGCATCATCGGATGTAGACCAGGTTCCACCGAAAGGAAGCCCCTTGAAGGTGCAGGTGAAGGTCAGATCCTCGTTGAAGGTAAAGGTCATGGAGCCTGAGGTGATTCCTACCTTGCTCAGATACGAAGAGACCTTCGCCTCAGCGGATTCGGATACTGCCGCTCCTGCTACGTTGCCGAGAACCGAAGAACTTTTCAGCGTCATGGCAGGCTTGTAATAGCTCCATGTGCCTGGAAGGCTTACGGCCGTAGTATTTCCCGTGTAAGAATAGATGACGCTCGAGAGGGAATTGAGTACGCTTGAAGCGGTGTTTGTCTTATCATTGCCGCTGGCCGCCGCCACTGACGAAAGGATGCTTCCGAGAGCTGACTGCGCGGAAGCTGCGCCTGCAAACAACGAAATGCAGGCGAAGATTGAAATTAATTTCTTCATATTCTGTTTTTTTGAAGATTCATTCTCACTCATCTTCCTCCTTCTCCTTCCAGCCTTGGGCGTGGACAGGGAATTCGGCCCCTTCTGGGGTAACAAGTACTGTACCGACATCTTTCTGTGCGAGGTGGCCGATTACGTCAAAGGTCTGGAAGTCGCGGCGGAATTTTTCGGCTTTAAGGATAGGGATGGTGAAGAGAAGCCGGTAGTCGTCTCCACCATTCATGGCGGCAGAGACAGGGTCTATGCCCATCTCCTTTCCGAGGTCAAAGGAATTCCCTTCGAACGGAATCATACTGGCGTAGACTTTCACGCCGAGACCGGTCGCCGCGGAAATGCGTTTTATGGCGTCAGAAAGGCCCCTGGTGACAAGAACTCCCGCGGACGGGACAATCTCTTCATCCTCCAGGGAATTGATCGTTCCCGGGTTTATCTGAGGCTTAAGATAGTCTGCGACGAACATCTTGTACTTCTCGAGATTCTCCCTTGATTCGTCCTTGCCTGTCTTTTCGAAATTCTTCCTCTCCTTTTCCAGAAGGCTCAGACCGAAGTAGGCCGCGCCGAGGCTTCCCGACACACAGAGAAGGTCTTTGCTCTTGGCTTCCGGACGCCGGCTCTCCTGGAGTTTTGACTCTTCTCCGGTCGCAGAGACAGCGATTGTCAGTCCGTTCGGGGAAGGAAGCAGGTCAAGGCTCAGGCTTAGGAAGCGGTGTTCTGAGGCCGCGGTGGTGATTCCCTGCCAAAGTTCTGAAATCTGAGAGAAATCAAGTTTGGCCGAAACTCCGATTTTTACGTCAAGAGATCTGGGATGAGAAAAGGAGGCGTAGACCTCTCCGGCCAATGCGCTTACACATTTATAACCCAGATGCCTGAGCGGAAAATATATCAGGCTGAAGTCAATGCCTTCTATGAAAAGTCTTGACCATGAGCCTATTCTTCCGGGGCCCGCAATCTTGAAACTTCCGGCCTCTGCCATCTCGAAGCCGCTCCCTTCATAGAGCCTTCTGATGGCCTCTACCCGGCCTATTTCTGAAAATCTTTCTTTATCCATGTCTTATCATTCAGATTGCAAAAGTAGTACATTAATGTTAACTTTGTTAGTCAATCACAGCACTAAAATGAAGAAAAAGACATTTTCAATTTTATTGACATTCATGACTTTGGTTCCTTTCCTTTCCGCGAAAGAACCGGAGCGGTCAGGAGCGCTGACCGTAATTTCCTACAACATAAGGAACGGAGAGTCTGAAGACGGGACCAATTCATGGGAGTATCGTTTCCCGGCTTCGGCAATGATGATTGATGACCAGGCACCTGACATCTTCGGTCTTCAGGAAGCTTATGACTACCAGGTCAAGTACCTTTCTGAGTACACAGACGGCTACAAGTCCATAGGAGTCGGCCGCGAGAATGGGAAGAAGAAGGGTAAGGAAGGAGGAGAGCATATGGAAATCTTCTATAAGACCAAGAATATCAGCCTTTTGAAATGGGGAACTTTCTGGCTGGCGGAGACTCCGGACAAGCCTGTCCTCGGCTGGGACGCCGCCTGCAAGAGGACGGCGACCTGGGCGCTGATGAAGGACAAACGGACCGGAAAGAAATTCTTCTATGTCAACACTCATCTCGACCATGTTGGCCGAGAGGCTCAGGAGAAAGGTCTCGCCCTCATCCTCGAGAGGATAGCGTCCATGAATCCTGACGGGGTTCCGATGGTTCTTACAGGAGACTTCAATGTCACCCCTGATGACAAGATTCTCACCGGCCTCAATTCCAAGATGAAGAGTGCGAGGGACTATGCTGTCAAGTCGGACAGGGGCGGAACCTTCAACGACTGGGGACGTGAAAAGACAGTAAAAGCAATTGATTACATCTATTTCAGCGGTTTTTCGAGCTGTCCTGTCTTTGAGGTCATAAGGAAGTCTTATATGGAACGAAATTTCATCTCCGACCACTTCCCCGTTAAGGCTGTCTTGGTATTTTGAGAAGAGGCCCTTTAGTAATCCTGAACAATTATGAAAAAAGTCATAGCGCTTACGCTTGCCACCCTGTGCGTGCTTCCATCTTTTGCCCGCAAAGAGAGCAAGACCCTCGTTAAAGAACCTTCCGCCGCTCTTGAGAGACTCTCTCCGGAGGAAGCCGGAATGAGCCGGGCTAAACTTGATCTCATCGACAGCGCCGTGAACGCTTCCATCGTCCGGGGAGACATCCCTGGAGCCGTCGTTTCCGTGGTCAGGGGTGACAAAATCGTCTTCCTGCGCTCATACGGGAACAAGAGCGTTGTTCCGGATACTATTCCGATGAGCACGGAGACTCTTTTCGACCTTGCCTCCCTGAGCAAGTGCGTGGGAACGGCGACATCGGTCATGCAGCTGCTTGAAAGGGGCAAGATAAGACTGGAAGACTCAGTGGCTATGTACATTCCAGGCTTCAAGCCTTGGGTCGATCCTCAGACAGGAGAAAAGGACAGAATCACCATCATGGATCTTCTTACCCACAGCTCCGGTCTGGACGCCTACATCAACGTGCCAGCCTATGTCGCGGAATACGGGGAGAATACTCCGGATTCCCTTCTCAATTTCATCGCTACACGTGTAAGGAGGAATTTCAAGCCAGGAACAGACATGATTTACAGCTGCCTCAATTTCATAACTCTCCAGGGAATCGTGGAGAAGGTCACCGGAGAGAGGCTCTGCGATTATGCCCAGAAGAATATCTTTGACCCTCTCGGGATGGCTCACACTACTTATTTTCCGCTTTACGGACGTCCTCAGCCCAATTCCCGCACAGCCTCTCTGGCCGGGCTCTGCGCACCGACGGAGGTCCAGAGCGACGGGAAACCCCTCACGGCGGCCGTCCATGACCCTATCGCCCGCAGAATTAATGCCGGGATATCAGGCAATGCAGGAGTGTTCACCAACGCCGAGGATTTGAGCATTTATGCCGCCGCGATAATGAACGGAGGGGCCGTGAACGGCCGACGGATCCTCGGGTCAGAGACCGTCCGCAGGATGACGACCATCCCTCTTGAGAACGACCCTTCGGTCGGCCGCGCCCTTGGCTGGGACACTTATCTTGTCGGAGGAGTAACGAGCGGGGAAATCTTTTCCATGGACCACACAGTGGGCCATACAGGCTACACGGGAACTTCTCTCGTCATGGACCTGGACAATAAGACCGCAGTGATTATCCTCGCCCATAGGGTACACCCCTCCGACGACGGATCTGTAGCCCGCCTGCGCTGCGTGGTGGCGAACATCGTCGCAGGAGCTATCGAAGAATAGCGGGTTTTACGCTATATCCCTATCTCGCTGAGGATATAGCCCATGTCGTATTTGGAAAGAAGCCAGAGGACGTAGCGGATATCCACATTGACACACTTATTGTAGAGAGGTGTGTAGGAAACCTCGCTGGCGAGGCTTTCCTTGTTGCCGTCGAAGGCCAGTCCGATAAGTTCGCCATCGGCATTGAGCACAGGAGAACCTGAATTTCCGCCGGTGATGTCATTGTCGGAGAGAAAGTCTACGTGCATCAAACCTGTATGGTCGGCGAAGCGGCCCCAATCCCCTGCCTCGAGAAGAGCCTTCTGGCGCGGCAGAAGGGTGAAGTCATGGTCTTGGGGATCATATTTCTCAAGAATTCCTGTCGTCGTAGAGCGCCAGGACAAGATTACTCCGTCCCTTGGTTCGAGGCTGCTGACACGGCCATAGGAAATTCTCATGGTAGAGTTTGCGTCCGGATATTGCGGTATCCCCTTGTCAAGGTTCATCTCGTAGAGGGCCTGCTTATATTCACGCTGAAGTTCGATGATCCTGTTGCGGTGGCTGAGTTCTCCCCTGTGATTGTTGAAATTATTCATATCCATCTCCCACAGCCACTTGCAGAGCGGATCAGAGTTGAGCTCTTCCTTTCCGGAGTAAGCCTTCATCCTTTCAGGTGAAGATGCTATGGAATTGTCCCAGAGCGTATCTGTGATGGCCTTGTAGTCAGTTCCGTATTTCTTCAGGAGAGACTTCTGGTAAGACCCCATGAAGACGGTGTCAATCCCCTTGTAGAACTCTTCTACGGCGAAACGCAGAAGATCTTTCTCAACTCTCGGGTCTGTTTCGTCCAGCCCGGCCTGTATGACCCCGGCCTCTTTCTGCTTGGGAAGATGCGAATTGCGAAGACGCATCAGAGTCCTTGAAATGATGAGACCGCGGAAAAGGGTCTCTCTGAATATTCCTTTCTGCCTTTCCACGGAATCAGTGAGAGAATGCTCATTGTCCATGTCCGAGAGCAGATTTCCCCAGCGGGCCACTCTAACGGGAGAGGCTGAAATCCAAGCCCTCAATTCCTCGTCTTTAAGGTCTTTCTCTCTGAGTACGCCGAAGCGTTTGAGGCACTGCCTCTCTCCCAGCTGTTCTCCTGTCACGTTGGAGAGGTTGAAAAAGTTGTCGGAATATTTGAGTCTTACCTCCGGATCTCTGTCCATCCAGCCTTTGATGATTTGTGCCTGCTTTCCGCGAAGCGAGGTTGTCACAGGCAGATCGACATTCTCCATGAACTTTACCTCAGCCCCGGAAGAATATCTGTTAGTCCTTCCCGGATAACCTATGACCATGGTGAAATCTCCTGGCTTGTAGCCTTTTGTGGAAATCTTCAAAGTCTTTTCCGGCTTGTACGCGACGTTTGACGGGGAATATTCCGCTGGCTCCCCCGACGCGTCTGCATAAAGACGATAGAGAGCGAAATCCCCCTTCTGCTGAGGCCAGCCCCAGTTGTCGACATCTCCGCCGAAGGCTGAAATTGATACAGGAGGGGCGGCGACGAGGCGGAGGTCGGTGTAGACTTTATAAAGGGCCATGTAGTATTTCTCGCCTGCCCACATCGAGCTTAGAGAGGCCTCCAGACCCGTATCATTCTTGTATTTCTTTTCCAGCAGAAAACTTATTCTTCTCTGTCCGGCAGGTCTTCCGGCCTTCCTCTCTTGCATGGCGAGGTCTTTCGCCTCATCCGTGACATCAATGACTTTCTTCAGGAAGAAGACCTGCTTTCCCGGAATCGGAATTTCTTTCGAACGTTCCGTGGCCCAGAAACCATCTTCGAGATAATTGTGCTCTGGAGTTGAGACTGCGTAGACATCGGCATAGGCGCAATGATGATTGGTGATGAGAAGGCCTTCTTCGGATATCATGCTGCCTGTGCAATAGAAGCCCAGGGATACAACTGCATCCGAAAGAGTCGCTCCTGGTGCATCGGCGTCATAGATTTCATTGGCCCCAAGCTTCAGGCCCCTCTCCTGCATCTTTTTCTCCAAAGCCTTGTTGATGTCGTTGATCAGCCACATCCCTTCGTCAGCCTTCGCCTGGAAACTTGTCAATGCCGCGGCAGCCATGGCTGCCAAAAGAAAATTCTTCATTATCCTTAGAAATATTTACCTACAAAACTAATGATTTTTGACTTCATCTCCCATCTATTAATTCTTATCTTTGTCAGATATTAGATCAATTATTGAAAAAATGTCCTTTGTCCATTTACATGTACATAGCCAATACTCGATTCTTGACGGTCTCTCCTCGATTCCTGACCTTTTTTCGAGGGCCGAAGAATTGGGCCAGCCGGGGATAGCCCTCACTGACCATGGCAATATGTACGGGATAAAGGAGTTCATGACCCTGGCCAAAAAGCATCCAAATGTAAAGCCGATCATAGGCTGCGAGGTCTATCTCACGAGGCATTACGACCACCATCTAAAGGACAACGAGCACAGACGCTACTACCATCTCATTCTCTTGGCGAAAAATCTCGTCGGCTACCATAATCTGATCAAGATAGTCTCTGAGTCTCACATCAACGGTATGTATTACCGTCCGAGAATCAGCCATGAATACCTGGAGAAGTATCACGAGGGCCTGATCTGTTCCTCTGCCTGCATGGCCGGAGAAATCCCCCAGGCCATACTCGCCGGAGACATGAAGGCCGCCGATGATGCGATACAATGGCACAAGAAAGTCTTCGGGGAGGACTATTACCTCGAAGTGATGCTCCACAAGACCGAGATTCCTGGCCAGAGCCTTGAGGTCTACGAGAATCAGCTCGCCTATGACAAGGTTATTTTCGAACTTGCGGAAAAGCATCACGTAAAGGTGATAGCGACCAACGACGCCCACTTCGTGAGGAAGGAGGACGGGCCTGTCCATGACCGTCTCATCTGCCTGAACACCAACGCCTATATAGACGACCCGGACCGTCTCCGCTACACCCAGCAAGAGTACCTCAAGAGCGAGGAGGAGATGCTCTCCCTCTTCCCAGACCATCCCGAGGCCATTTCCAACACCATGGAAGTCTTCGAGAAGATCGAGAGATATGACATTGACAGGGGCCATGTCCTCCCTAAGTTTGAGCTTCCGAAGGATTTCACCGACAATATTGATGAATGGCTTGATAAATACAAGGATGTCATCGAGGTCGGCAAGAACGACGAAAAGGGAAAGGATCGCGGAGAAGAGTTCCGCTGGTCTGTCGCCTACCTCTGCAAGCTCTGCTATGAAGGGGCTGAAAAACGCTATGGCACCCTTGACAAGGAGCATGCTGAAAGAATAGATTTCGAGCTTAAGACCATCTCGAAGATGGGTTTCCCTGACTACTTCCTCATAGTCCAGGAATATATCAACTGGGCCAAGGACAATGGTCACAGCGTCGGCCCGGGAAGAGGTTCGGCCGCCGGTTCAGCAGTCGCCTACTGCCTCAGGATCACCAATCTGGACCCTATCAAGTACAATCTCCTTTTCGAGCGTTTCCTCAATCCGGAGCGAATCTCCATGCCGGATATCGACGTCGACTTCGATGATCTCGGCCGCTATGAGGTCATAAAGCACGTCCAGCAGCTTTACGGACTCGACCATGTGAGCCATGTCATCACTTTCGGAACCATGGCGGCGAAGGGTGCCATAAAAGATGTCGCCCGTATCAGCCACATGACCATAGAGCAGTCCAACCGTCTTACGAAAATGATTCCCGACAGGCCTTTCCAGATCGAGGAAAGCGTCGACACTCCCCTCAAGGAAGGAGAAAACCTCGGCGAGGATGAGACTTTGGTAGTAAAGGACGGGGTAAAGTACAAGCGTAAGAAAGAGATAAGGAATTATAAGCCGACGCTTGGGAACTGTCTTAAGTTCGTGCCGGATTTCAAGGACCAGTTCGACAATGGAGACTCTCTGACTAAGGAGGTTATCCGCTACGCCATGGCCCTGGAGGGGACCGTGCGCCAGGTAGGCATCCATGCCTGCGCCATGATTATCGGCCGCGGTAATCTTACCGACTATATTCCGATTACTCTCGGCGTCGACAAGGCTACCGGCCAGCAGGTCTGGGTGTCGCAGTATGACGGGCATTATATCGAGGATGTGGGAATGTTGAAGATGGACTTTCTCGGCCTCAGCACCCTTTCCATATTCATGGAATGCGAGAAGCTGATAAAGGAGCGCCACGGGAAAGAAATCGACCTGGAAGCCATTCCGATAGACGATCCACAAGTCTACGACCTCTACAGCCGCGGCGACACAAAGTCGGTCTTTCAGTTTGAATCTCCTGGCATGGTGCAGTGGCTCCAGAGGCTCCAGCCCCAGCGTTTCGATGACCTTATCGCCATGAACGCCCTCTACCGTCCGGGGCCAATGGACTATATTCCTACCTTCGTAGCCAGGAAGAGAGGCGAGGAAGAGATAAACTATGACCTCCCTGACATGGAGGAGTTCCTCAAGGAGACTTACGGGGTAACCGTCTACCAGGAGCAGGTAATGCTCATCTCCCAGAAGGTCGCCGGCTTCAGCAAGGGCAAGGCGGACAAGCTCCGCAAGGCCATGGGTAAGAAAAAGAAGGACCTGCTGGACTCTCTCTATGACGAATTTATCGAGGGCGGCATAAGAAACGGTCATCCTCGTGAAATCCTTGACAAAATCTGGAAAGACTGGGTGAAGTTCGCCTCCTATGCCTTCAACAAGTCCCATGCGACTTGCTACGCCTGGGTGAGCTACCAGAGCGCCTGGCTTAAGGCTCATTATTGCCCGGAATTCCAGGCCGCCAACCTTACCCAGAACATATCCAACATGACCGAAATCAAGGCCATCATGGACGACTGCAAGAAGTCGCACATAAAGGTCCTGAGTCCGGATATCAACGAGAGCAAGGGCACCTTCACGGTCAACAAGGAAGGTAATATCCGTTTCGGACTGGCCGGCATGAAGGGCTTCGGTGGCAACGTGGTAGACGCCATGGTCACGGAAAGAGAGGCTCGGGGGCCGTTCAAGGATGTGTATGATTTTGCTGAAAGGACGGCCGGAATAGTGAACAGGAAGTCGCTCGAGACCCTGATCTATTCAGGAGCCCTCGATTCATTAGGTTATTCCCGTACCCAATATTTCCTGCCAGGGGAAAGCGGCGACCTTTTCATAGACGAACTTATCCGCTACGGAGAGCTCTCCAAGAGAGGCGCCGAGGATGAGACCGCTTCGCTTTTCGGCGAAATCGAGGAACTTAAGCCCCAGAAGCCGCTTGTCCCTCCCCTGACAGGAGATGAAGACCAGATGGATCTTCTACAGAAGGAAAAGGAATATGTGGGGATGTATCTTTCGGCTCATCCTCTGGATGCCTATCAGTTCGAGCTGAGAACCTTCACTAATTGCAAGATCAGCAATCTTGGCGACCTCATCCAGAGTTGCGAGGCGCACAAAACCCCTATCAAGGTATCTACGGCCGGTTTCATCACCTCTACCACCCAGAATACAACCAAGACCGGAAGGCCGTGGTCCAAGACGATTATAGAGGACTATGACGGTTCTTATGAAATGGCCTTGTTCGGCCAGGATTTCGAGGCCTTCATGGGTTATATGAAGCCTCATACGGCAATTTATCTCCAGGGAGAAATCTGCGAGAAATATTTTACCAAACCCCAGCCCGGCCAGCCTGCCCCAAAAATAGTTCCATATACCTTCAAAGTGAAGAGCATCCAGCTTCTGGGCAATGTTACCGACAGCGCCTTGAAGTCCATTACCCTCTGCCTCTCTACCGAAAGGCTTAACGAGACTCTGCGGACGGGCCTTATGAATCTCATAAAGAGCCATAAGGGAAGGATTCCTCTCTTCATTTTCCTAACGGACGCGGGGACGGGTTACAAGATCAGTCTCAAGTCTTCAAATTTCGCCGTAGCTGTCTCCTCTGAGCTGACTGACGGTCTGGATGCCCTCGGCATTCCGTACAGGATAGAGTCAACCTATTCCGGCTCTTCACAGGGTTCTGCCGGCGCTATGTCCAAGGCAAACGCCAAATGGCGCCATTAGGCCTGTTTCCGCATTCTCCGGCACTTTCTCTCCTTGTACGATATAATCCCGTGCGAGGATGGGAAGTCTCTTAAAAAGGCCATTTCCGCGTTTTTCGTAAAAATAAAAAGGGGCTGACTCAAAAGTGAGTTGGCCTCTTTTTTTGTCGGGAGGGGTGTGGGGTGCCGGGGGGACTCCGTTCACGCTGACTTGTCCTGAAATAAGTTGACAGAAAGAACAAGTATAATGTCAATTTAATTTAGGACAATGATTGATTACATTTCACAAGGACGACGGGTAAACA